>JADEYI010000188.1_pt1 | contig 112760 bp, 143 predicted proteins | sample 8542331 | NCBI WGS metagenome assembly JADEYI01 (sample SAMN16510988, study PRJNA670497) | mine drainage metagenome | isolation source: biofilm near Copperflume 1 | place: Germany: Marsberg coppermine Kilianstollen | collected 2018-02
CAAGGGGTAGGAATTTGGCAGCCTTTACATGCAGCTTGTCTGCAGACGCACCTTGTCTCTGGCAGGAAAAGCGTGTAATAATAATAATAATAATAATAAAGTCTGTGGGTAGCTGTTGGCGATGCACCTCGAAGCATTCATTGTCCAGCAGAAATCAAGTCAAGAAATACTTTTGTTCACTGGGGCGGACAGTCAAGTTGGCATGAGGCGGTGGCCTGGCGACCCATAATCCACTAAATTGCCACTTAATTGCTTGCGCAATGTCTGCAGCGTCCAATACAAAGTGATCCAAGTCCCCCGGCAGGCCAATGTTAGTGTTCCCTTGAAGCGGCTTGAAGATTTCTGCTTCAATTCCTTATAGATTATAGATTAACCCCTGAGAAACTTGGGTTTTGGTCCCTGACCACGCAAAGCACTGCTTTTGCGCTTGGCAGGAGTACGTACATCAGTTCTCAAAGTCAAATTTGGCCAAGCAAGCAAGCGTCTACACCTTGACGCGCTTTGACATGTGCACTCAGATAAATTGCTAGATGCGCATCTTGTCCTGCAGGCAAGGCATTACAAACACATTTCAGTAGGGGCACTTCAACGGGAAGTATGATTTATTTTACATGCCTTTCCTGCCAAGAGGCAAGGTGCGTCCTGCAAACAAGCTGCTTCAAAAATTATCTGTATTCAAAGTCCAACCTGCTGCCTGAACAGGCAAGGCATGGCAGACGCCGTTTGGCATGTACACGCCGGTGGCGGGCGGCAGCAAGGCAGCTTCCTGCGCTGCGCATGCTGTGGTGCTGCAGCTGCCGTTGGAGGGCGTTCTCTCCGGCGGCGGCCTGGCAGCAGTTCTAAAGAGGCCCGCTGGCAGACATCCCGAGTGGCTGGTTGGGCCTCACAACCGAGACTTCTTCATCAGCTTTGCAGAGGTGAATTGCTGGGGTTCCTGGTGTCAGTGTTTGGCCCCATCGCTGGATGGTTTATGCAGGGAGCTGCATGCTGCCGGTCAGTCAAGTACAGCGCTGGAATATTTGATGGCCTTTGTGATCGCAATCGATATGACTATGCAACGCCGGACTCATGTTGCGTCATAGCTTGATTTAACACCACAGCACAGGCTCTGTGTGTCGCAAACAAGCTCCATCTGACAGAGGCACTGCCAATGCGCACCAAATGCCCAAGGAGTGCAAATGAGTATTCTCAGCCATCGGCTTTGACCTTCAACACAGGCTTGCAAGCTGGTGGAGTGCAAATGAGGATTCTTAGCCATCAGCTTTGACCTTCAACACAGGCTTGGAAGCTGGTGGAGTCTGGAGGCACAGCAGAGGTCGAACAACATGCGCCTCAGAAAGCTGCGTACAGTGGTCCGGACAAGGTGAGAAGGTACGAGGAAGCCAAGGACGAACGCCGTCGGAGACGGGAGCAGCGGTCTAAAGCCAAGTCAGCAGCCCTGCAGGCGAGTTTGCGCTCTCTAGGATGAAATGCTATTAGAGAACTCACTGCTGATGCACCTTTGGGCATGCCAATCATCGTTTGTCTAAATAGCCATTGTGATCTGGTATACATTCAGCACTCTTTCGCAATTATTTTTCGCAGCTGCGCGCACTTCTGGGAATTCATGCACAAAGATGGAGACACCGGGTATACGGCGGCCTGAACCAACCAATGTGTGTATTTAGAGTCCACTGACACAGATGTTCTTACCCGTTGTTGACCTGGGGTGAGGAGTCTGTCCTCACTCAGAGTCTGTCCTCACTCCAGGTCAACAACGGTTGACCTGTAAACAAGATGTGCCCTCTGTCCGACAGAGGGCACATCTTCTTTCTCCAATCCTGCAGGCCATGCATGTTCAGGCAAATAGGCTTTAATCGACTTCCAGACATTTCAGGGTGACACTGCGACTCCGCAGGAGCCCAAATGGGCGTCTGAGAATGGGACAGGGCCTCTGGAAACCCAGGATAAAGGAAAGACAGCGGTTGCTTGAGATCAAGATCCAGGATGAATGATGCAACTGCATAGGAGCCCAAAGTGGCGCCTTAGGCAGGCCCCTTGAGATCCAAGATCATCTGAGACGGGTCATGCATTTCGCGCAGGTGCCCAAGGGAGTGTCTGAGAATGGAGCAGCAGGCCCCTTGGGGAGCCAGGATGAGGAAGGGGAGCCTGATTTGGGCATCGACGGCTGGACTGCCCAGGATCGCCCCATCATGCCCGTGATCGGCAGCATGTCTCTCCTGCAGAAGTACACTGCTGCGCTGCAACTTCTGCAGAGCGCCGCCACAGAGGTTGGTTTTCTATTCTGCCTTGACGTTTTCGCTGCTTGCAGCACTGCCCGGTCTTCATCGATGGGCGTTCAGCATTTCATACAAATGATCGCAAGGGAGCGGTAGCGTCTCACTAATGCAGAAGATTCACTGCTGCGCTGCAGCTCCTGTAGAGAGCCGCAACAGAGGCATGTTCCCATGCTGTCTGCCTTCACTACTGCCGATTCCCTTTTAAATGAGCATTAATAAACACAAACACACAAACGTTAATCTCATGGGAGGGGTAGCATCTCGCTGCTGGAAAAATACACTGCTGCGCTGCAGCTCTTGCAGAGCGCGGCCACAGAGGCGTGCCCTGGCCTTGCATATTTTTCTGCTCATCGCATTGCCAGCAGTAAGTGACTGGTCAAGCACACATGCTGATAGGACTTTTTCAATGAGATCACATGCCACTGCTTGTTTGGGGCGTCTGTAAGGAGTAAGCCAGGTACTTCTCTCTACAGGTCCACCAATCCGCCAAGACCAAAAAGGGTGTTCTTTATGCTTGAGCAGACGGGGCCCGAAGCTTCAGAGGAAGCTTCCATGCAGCTGGAAGCTGCGCACGGCGCCTTTGAGGAAGCCGGGCAATTAGTCGTGGACGCTGACCAGGCGCAGGAGGACGCGCAGCTGGCGCGGCAGGAGGCCGACCGACTTTCCAGGTCAGACCTCTCGCTTTTACAAACCTTCCAAGGGTTTATGGGGTTTATGGGTTTATTGGGTTTAGGGGTTTTAGGGGGTTTAAGAGGTGTAAGGGGTTTATGTGTCTGCATCAAGGCATTCAAGCTCCCTTGCGCTGCTACTGCTGCTGCTGCTGCTGCAAGAGAGTGAATGCACAGGCCCAAGTTGCACCACTGTGCACATGAGATGCAGAGAAAGAGTCAGAATGAGCAGTTGATTCCATATCCAAGAGCATTAGAGCATCTGACTCGGGGCATCAATTCAAGGGTACAGTACTGTACCCTAGTCAGCACCATAAATCCCGCACCCCAAAAAATCACGGAATGTTTGGACCAGTGTTTGGAAGTCTTTCCTTCCTATAAGGGGTTTTCAATCAAGTATGGGTTGGGCTCGGCGAGAGCTTGCCAAAACTGGTGTCAAAATTGTCACAGGGTTCATATTTTGCGTTTAAGGGTCCTAGATTTCGACCCTTCTCCAAGAATGATGATTATTCTATGCGCAAAATATGGTGCTGACTACGGTACCTTGCATGCCTGTAAAAAGCCTCAACAACATGATGCTTAAGCCATCCTTCTGTCATGCACACCCTCGCAGCTCATTATTCAGGAGCAGAACAGGAATCCATCGTTCAGAAGCAGAACACAACTCCGATGCATTCGGTATATTTGGGGGACCCCTGCAAACCCCATGACGGGAGTCAGCATTGCGCTGTGCTCCTTTGCAGGGAGGCCGGTGAGGCCGAGGCGCGCGCGCGGGCGGCGGCCGATGCGGCGACGGCCGCGGTGCGCGGTGCCCGGGCGGCCAGCGCGCGGCTGCGCGGGAAAGATGACGAGGTGAGTGGCTCACCAGACGGCCCTCGTCTTACTCATATGGACCAGTATTTGGCCCTTTTGAATGAATGAGCGCACTGTCAACAAAAAGATCCCGGGCCAGCTCAATGATGATGCACATGCGGGTTGGCTGTCAAAATGTCTATCGGCACAGGCACCGCCCTTCCTGCCAGTCTGCAGATAGCGTAGGACAATTCCCAGCCAATCTCTGCGAGGATTCTTGCATTCCCTGGCGCTGCCGACACACTCCGTCATAGATTTGTGTTCTGTGTCTTTGGCATCCAAGGAGGTTGCCGAGGCTCATGCATCGCAAGGTGATGCAGTGATGGAAGGAGGGAAGGAGATCAAGCTGCTGCTTGTCTTGCAAGGGTATCTCAGGGAGAGAACCCGTAGCTGCCGAGGGGGGAGCAACAGATCGAAAATCACAGAATTTTTCTGACACACATGATTTAGGGTTTAGGGTTTAATATAATATATTTAAACCCTAAGATATTGGAAATGATGGCCTCAGGTGACATTGGCGGATCTGCACACGGTGGCGGCCGCGCGGCTGGACGGCTGGGCCGCGTGGGTGACCAGCCGTAACACGATGGACGACGGCGATGCCTCCGCCGATGCAGACGAGGTGCGGCCAAGCATGCCTCTTGATGAAATCTTGCCTGACCAATGATTGCTGCGGGGAAAGAGGGCAGGGTTGCCAAAGAGGATAAGGCTGACTTGAGACAAGTGCTGGAGGATTGCTGCAGTCGTCCTCAAGCACACAGCAGCGGTCTTGGGTGGAGTAGAACTCTGAACCCTAAAACCCTAAACCCTAAACCCTAAAATATAGGGACATGGTCGAGTCTGTCATGAAGATTCACAGGATACTCTGTGAGCTTGTCTTGGTAAACCGGTGACGGTGGGTTCTCGACAGCTGTCTTTGCACCGCACAAGAAAGCTCAATGGGCTTTCCAAGGGACAGCGTGAACCTTCAGCTGCGAACGCACTGCTTTCTCAAGAAACGCGCTCCTTTCTGTGCGTGCTGGGGCCAGTCAAGCCGGTGGCGGGGGTGCTTTCTCATTGAATTGCAGTGCTTGTCGTCTGCGTGGGACCCAGTGAAGCCAGTGGCAGAGGATTTTCGGCGGCTATCTTTGCTGCGCACACTGAAATGTGGGCGCTTGTGCAGGAACTCATACACCCCCAGGGATATCTTCAATGTTCAGCTGCAAATTCACTGCTTTCTCATAAAATGCGCTGCTTTCTGCATGCACAGGAGCCAGTCAAGCCGGTGGCGGCCGGTTTCCGGTTGGACGGCTGCGCGGGGGCGATGGCCGCGCATGTGCGGTACGCGCGGGAGGGTGTGCGAAGCTTCGCGCTGGTTTCTCTGGCGGCTGCGGAGGCGTTCCCTTCGGGGACCCTGGATGGCGCGGTGTTCCATTGGGGCGTTGTCTCCCGCGAGGGGGGGGAGTGGGTCCCCCCGCCGGATGGGTGGCAGTCGGACCCCCCGCGCACCACCGACGCAGGTGAGTCACCTTGAGTCAACCATGGGCTAGAGTTCTAAATCCTAGATATTTGCACTTTAGCAACCAACTTGAACAAGAAACATGGCACAGATTGGCAGCTTTCTGGCTACTGCAATCCTTCTCTGTAACGTTGGACTCCTCAGTTCCAAAACAACACACAAGCACATTTCAACAGATTTCTCCCCCAGCTTGCAATTTTGACCAATATAGTTCCTTCTGCACCGCTTTTGATAAGACCAATGAGCCTGAGGCGGCTCTCATGAGGTATCTAAAATGCACTAATGTTATCCGACTATCCATGCGTGTGACTCGTGTTTTTCTGGGGTTTGCAGGGAACGCAAATCAGACGGCGTTCGAGCGAGTCAGCGCCCCCGGCTACGAGCGGCGGCCGGACGTGCGCGTGGCGGCGCTGACGCTGCAGCTTCCGCTGGAGGGGAAGCTGCGCCGCGGGGGGGTTGTAGGGGTAATTAAAACAGCGGACGGCCGGTGGATCCATGCACAGCAGCACGGCGCGCAGCCGGACTTTTTCATCAGCACCCGCGAGGCGCGTGTTATCCCCCTGTTACCTGAGTCATACCCCCTGCTGCCTGCTTCTGTAATATAAATTGCTCAAATTCATATATAATTCATTTTAACTGCCTGGCTTTTGGCCCTGACAGCTTTGCGCTCACTCTGTCCCTCCCTTTCTCTCCCTCTCTCGTGTGGGTCTAATGACACTGGCGCCTCCATGCTCTGTGCAGGGCAGCCAGCCAAATTTTGACACTTAAGTTGTCATTTGCATGAAGGTTGGACAGCCAGGATCCGGGAGGTATAGAGTGTAGGATTCTGCTGATGGGGATCTTGTGCAAGCGCAGGTGGGCGCCTATGCAGAGTCTCTGGAGCGGGCGGCACTGGTATGCACTTTCAGACCAAGCAATTTATTCAGACGTGAATTTAATAGTTCATATAGTTCATGTACATGTCCCAGCGGTAAGCAGATATTCTGCGTGTCTCCCTCCGCCACCGCTCTTCTAAGCCACAACTTCACTTCGTTACCCCCTGATATATGTCTATTTAGGGTTGTGAGAGTATGTAATCTAGGGAGAACCCTTGTGTACATACAAATCACCCCTACTTTTGTGCAGGAGTCGCAGGAGGGTGGCGCCAGTCTTGAGGCGGCGGAGGCAACGCCGTCTGCGCCGGTCGAGCGGAGGGATCGCCGCGAGACGTATGCGCAGCTGCCAGCCGACCAGCTTATTGCCTACCTTGGCGGCCTGGGCACCTCAGGGTGGGTTATGTTGTATTACGTTATAGATGTCTAAAAAACTAAATTTTTCTTTTATTGTTAAGTATCCATTCTGGCAGGTCTGGAGAAGCAATTGCATGAGAGATGGCTTGGTAAAACACCTACCTATTTTTAAACCATTAACACACAGGGCCTGGCAACAGAAGACCACAACAATTTCGGTGTTGCCGTGTGTCAGACTTTTTCCCTTTTTTTGGTAGATGAAGGGCAGGCAAGGGAGGTGCAACAATGCATTGGGTGCTGAATTGCTTTCATGCATGGGGGTTGTGCAGGGGTGGGTCCCAGGTTGCTAAGTGGATGGTGGAAGAGATAATCTCACAGGAGCCCAAGGCCGAGCGATCCCTCATGCACCGCTTCAACATTGCTCTGGTGAGTCACTCACCTGCACAAGCCTGCACCCAAAATCCCCTTACTTCTAAGACCCTGTGCTTGTATTGCCAGGGGTTACTATTTCTGATATGTAGATATAGTACCTCCGGGTATCGAGGTATACTTGGCCGCAAAGTAATCCGCTGTCCTGCACTGGGCCCTGCAGAAACACCATTGCCAATCCTGCTCCTGCAAATGGGCAGGGGTCATTACATCAGGAATCTCTGTGTGACGTGTGTGGCTTTCCTGCTGTCTTGTCCTTTGTACTAGCAGGGGCCATTCGCAGGGTCTCGTAGAGCCGACCATTTAAAGTCTAATAATAACGCCTGATTATGAGCGTGTATGCGTACGTGGCCCCTGACGCCTATTTATTCCCCCGCAGGGTTTGTTGGAGACGGGGGTATTGAGGGGTGATTATGACGATGCGCTAGCTGCGCTGACTGTGTGGCTGCGATTCTCGGCCGCTCGGCTGCTGACCTGGAACTGCAACTACAACGTCAAGCCCCGCGAAATCAGTGCCGCGCAGGCGAGTCATCCCAAATTGCTAAGTCCGGCTTTTCGAGTGCAGCTTCAAGACCAAGCTTTATCATGAGGGCGGTGGCTTGGGAAGGTTGCATTGGCAGCTTACAAGTTTACAGGGCCGCATGGCATAATATGCATGCAGATTTTGCACAGTCATTATTCTGCAGCGCCACTGCAATTCAATGTGCTGCACAATGCAATGAGCGGAACGCCGCATTATGCGTAATCTTACATTGTAGCAGCAACATGGCATCTATCTCAATGCACTCATTTCTCGCCCCAGCCTGGAGCCCCGCACGGTGGATGCCATCAGTCTGCGTGTTACAACGGCTGAGGGGCCACCTGATGCCACCGATCCTGCAAATGTGCAAACGCGCTCGGCTTCCCGAAGACAATGTTGCATGGCTGCTGCAGGACCGGCTGACTGGGCGGCTGGCGGGGCTTTACGAGGAGGGCAAGGGGCTGCGAGATACACTCAGGTTGGCGCTGGTTGCTGTTGGGCGCGGCGGCCAGGGTGATGTGGGGCAACGAATCAGGGACGAAATCCTAACCGTCCAATCCAACAACGGCGCCAAGGTGAGCCCAAATCCTAGAGTCATAATCCAAAAATCCAGGAAAGCCCGAAAAACATGCAAAGGCTTTTTTTTTGGGTCCTCTTGCCTCCAAGACCTCGTGGAACCATTGATGAAGGGCATTGTGTCGTGTGACAAGCAAAGCGGCGATGCTTTGAGACAGTCCTGCCGTATATAAGGCAACTTAAAAAAACTGACTGCACTGGAGTCGACTCAGAAACAAAGAAAGTGCACCTGGGTGCAAGCTAGCCAACAAATCGATCAAATGCGCAGCCAGCAGCAAATGAAAGAAGCTACCCTCTTCTCCTCAAGTCAACGCAGTCACATTTTGGTCTGAGACCGTCCAGTTCAACAATGACACCACAGTGAAAACATTTGGATTCTGCCATGAAGGGTCGCATGCGCACATGTTGCCATCAGTTCTCTTTGCAAGCAACAGTGCCTGTTCGAATGCTCATCGACGAATTCTCCGAAATTCTGCAGTCCTATCTCATAGTTGCGTGTGCGGACTTGCAAATGCATGAAGAGGCAGAACTAAGATTTCAAAATCCGCGAGTGATTTTTGTCCGTCTCTGGATCAGGGGACTCTAAACTCACTAGTTTAGAGTCCCCTGCTCTGGATGATCCCAAGGGGCAAAAGATGAGCGTCAAGGAGATGCTGCGTGTGCCCAGGGAGATAATGTGTATGTCCAGGGGGGGATGATGGAGGAGTGGCACCAGAAGCTGCACAACAACACCAGCCCCGATGACGTCATCATCTGTCAGGCACTACTCGCCTACATCGATGCAGGCCTCGACATCTCGGCATACTGGGCCACACTGCAGGTACATCCCATTTAGACACACATACTCACCCTTTATAACATAGGGGTTCTATGAATTTGGGTTCAAGGTTGAACCCAATGTTGAAAAAAAGAGCGTAACAGGCAATGACTGGGTTAGGCGGTAGACGAACAAATATTTGCCCTGTAATGTAATGCATGCAGTTCTTGGTGATGCTAAAACTCGGAAGAGCATGAGGCTGACTTATAAGAGTTCAGGCAACCATATATGATGCCTGCAGAGCTCAAACAAACTGCTCTTGCCATACTGTATATGAGCCCATGCATCAAAGTAACTTATGCTCGATTCCAGCTAGTGACTCGCTTCACTGTCATGGTCCCTCTCCAGGCTCTTCAGGTACTAGTGCTTATATCAAAGTCATGTCCACCAAATCAAGCATTCCTGTATTGTGTATGCGCGCAGGCGGCAAACATCAGCAAGGAGAGGCTGGCAGGCTTTGACCGGCCGATAGTCAGCGAACCAAAGTTCTCAGAGGCGCAGAGCTCCGGTCTGAAGCGCGACCTGACTGCCTACCTGCAAACCCTCAAGGCAAGCCTACTGCAACTTGTTTTGTGAATGTACACTCGTAAAGGACATGCAATAAAGGCATCAAGCACCTGACTGTAGACTGGAGGGCGATCTGGTGCGTGTACACAACTTCTCTGGAGCTCTTGAGCAAACTGCTGCATGGTAAGGGTCAGGGTCAAAGACATGACTTCAGATCCCTTGTGCGGCTTGCATTGGCTTGCATGTCAAATCGCATGGGGCATACGTAGAGCCCAATGCTCGCCAACTGCCTGTCTTCTGGTGAACAGCAGCCTCCAAAAATATCCTGTTGCATTGAGGGTACATTGGCCCCGGCTGGCGGGGGCCGGTACAAATACTGAGCACCGTGCCCACAGTTGCTTGGGTCTTGCTTGGATCTGGCGAGTCCATCAAGGGGTAGGATTCTGGCAGCCTTTACCGCAGCTTGTCTGCAGACGCACCTTGCTTCTGGCAGGAAAAGCGTGTAATAATAATAATAATTGAGGGTACACATGCATGCGGCAGGCGGTGCACGCGGGCGCGGATCTGCAGTCGGCGGCTGCATCGGTGCTGGGATACAGGCAGCCATCGCTCAAGGGCAAGGCCATTCTGGTGGAGCCTGTGCCAAATGTGGCCACACCCGCCTTCAAAGAAATCATCAGCGACGTGCTGGCTGCACAGCAGCTGCAGGTGAGTCAGCCATCTGAGGATAAGAGGATGTGCTTTGATGGAATTTGCTGCTACACTGCCTATGATTGCCACACTGATGTATTCTATGCATGCAACTCACGTTTTGAAGAGCAGAAATTCTCTCTGAACATCTTTCCCGTCTCACAAAGGAGGCCTCCCTTCTCTGCATGCTCTCTCCCTGTTCGACAGCATTTGTGTGCTTTGACGCATTTGCATGCAATGGCACTCAGAGAGGCGTATATTTCTCTCTTTCTCTGAGTGAGGGAGTAAATCGTTCAGTCAGAACCAATAAGCCAGTCAGGCAGGCAGGCAGGCAGGCAGGCAGGCAGGCAGGCAGGCATGGATGAGATCAGCCAACGCAGGGCTGATGCGATGATGCCTGCTCTGATCCTCAGAGTGAGCCCGATCTGAGCCCCTGAGACTCATGTCCAGCATCATTGACAGGAGTTTGTTACGATGGCATGTGCCGGCATGTGCAGGCGGGTGGGCAGCTGGAGGGGGACGTGGAGGGAGTGGCGTGGGCGTTAGAGGCCATGGTTCTGGCGCGAAGGGACCTGCAGCCGGCCATCCAGAACGGCAACCAGGGCTGCGGCGGCCGCCTCAGGTGACACACCATTTGTTACTCTTCCTAGCCTCTTGTGACCATAGTCAGCACCATTATTTGCGCACCCCTAGAAATGCAATTAAATTTTGAGTTCCCGCAAGGCTAGCTATCTCCATGCCAGGAGTTGCCTCTGAGCACCGTGGCCACGCTTGGTTGGGTCGTGCTTGCATCGGGCGAGTCAATCAAGGGGTGGGACAGAGGTCATCCTCTACATGCAGATTGTCTGCAGACGCACCTTGCCTCTTGCATGAACAGCGTGCAATGACAGTGACTATATCTAATTGCATCTCGCCTCTTTTTTGTTCTGGGATTGTAGTGCGTGTCAACAAAGGCTCTCCAGTGATTCTTGAGGCGCAGGTGACGTAAGTCTAATATTGGGCCAAGCCTGAACCTGACCGCAACAAGTATTTGCTGGCAGCACGAGCACAATTTTCACTAGTCACCTGCAAATAAGGGGCGCAAGCAAGAAATTGCTGACAAAGTGGAGATGTGGTGTAACGCAGGGACGTGCTCTATCTTGATCTGGCATTGGAAGCGGCGGCGCGAGGCGTGGCTGAGGCCAACATAGGCGCGGTCAAGGCAGCTGCCGCAGATACACTCCCTGCTGCGCTGCGCGTGCTGGCCGCGTCCCTGCACAACGCCTGCCTTGCCCTCGGCTCCAATTACGAGCTTGTGCTCTGCCTGAAGGACCTCCAGGCATGCACACTCTCAGGCTCTACAAATTTCCATGTACAGTGCCACTTCCTCACCCACAATTTGCCGATCTTGACGCAAGTGAACGTTACCAATCAGTAGATTGTAAGTTTCTGGCAAGGGAGGATGTGGCGATAAACCATGACCTTATGGAGATTTACAGGAAATAATAATAATAATCACACAAAAAGATCAAAGGGAATTGATGAGTATATACTCAGGGGGCGATGGCGGCAGAGGGAACGTCGGCCGCGATGCGCGGGGCGGCGGCTGCCGAGCGGCTGCGGCGCGCGCTGGCCGGCCTGTCGGTGCGGTACGCGGCAGCTCTGCAGCCGACGGCGGACGCGCTCGGCCGGGGCCTCGGACTTCCGGACGACGCCGCCAACATCTTCTCAGAGGAGGTGCAACACTTTGGCTGATCTGCAACCCACAGAAATCGGATGTCTGTAGATCTTGAACGTATCGCAGATGATTTAATCCAAGAGAATTGAATGCCATGCATGCTATTTAGGAAAAAATAGTGTCCGTTTTATCTCAAGAAGGACGTGATCTCTTGTACTCAGACAAACATACGCCACAATATGGACAACGTGAGAGGGCACTTGCACATTTTCAACTCTTAAAAGTTTAGAATTAATCGGCAGAAGTTCATTGGCAAGCACAGGTGATTCGGGGCACGGCCGCGGCGCCGTGCGCGCAGCTGCTGTCGGCGTTGGAGCCTGCCCTGAGGGCGGCGGCCGGACTCGGCGCGTGGCAGCTCGTGAGCGCGGGCGCCAGCGGCGCGGCTGCTGGGAAGCTGGTAACCGCCGAGAAGCTGGCCCACGTGCAGCACGCGCGCTACCCGGAAGCTACCGTGCTCCTGGTCGACAGCATCAGCGGAGAGGAGGACATTCCAGAGGTAAGGAAAAAATTTCACAGCAAAGGATCTTAAATTGTGGCTTTTTTCTGTAAACTCATACCGCGCAGGACTTGGCAGAAAGTACTCGTGCGGTAATTGGAGGAGGACTCCGCAGAAGTTTCTTCGCCTCTGTAACTGGTTGCCAGTGCTCAAGCTTTGCTTTGCACCACATGCATCTACTTTCGGTGATGACACTAATTCAGCAGTGGTCAGCGAAGCAGTGAGCCATGGGAATCTGTCATCCATTGCTCAGCATGTGCTGTCATGTGCGCTGTGAAGGGCTGCGCGGCGGTCATAACATCAGACACGCTGGATGTCTTGTGTCACGCGGCTGTGCGCGCGCGCAATTCATCCGTGCTGCTTGCGTCCTGCAGCCAGCCGCAGGCGCTCGCTGAGCTGGCAGGCCTCGCTGGCAGCCACGTTATCCTCACCATCTCCCAGGTGAGAGACACGATTTTTTTCCTGGCTTGTATTTTGCTGCGATGCTTCATAACAGTGTTGGAAGGAAAGGTTCTTGATTATGGCAGACACGAAATGTGCTTGTATAGGATTTTAACCAGCCTCATGGTGCAGATCAAATCCTCCCCAACACCAATCACTTGAGTTCTCACATCAGTCAGAAAAGACAAACACTATTCTTGCCTGCCTTCGGCTCGTGCCGTAGCATATGATCTCTTCGCCAGGCAACTGCCGATGTAGATGTGTGGAAGACCTTTTCTGATTGCGTTTCATGCAATGTCAGGATGGCTCGGAGGTCAGCTGGGAGGAGGCGGCGGGGCCGGCGCAGCCGCCGCAGGAGATTAGTCATCCGCAAGGGAACGCCCCTGCAGCCGACATCAAGCTGCGTACCCGGGCATGGTGCGGCGAATGGGCCGTCCCTTCGACGGCGTTCACTGCCGACCTTGTCGGCGCCAAATCCCTCAACACCGTCAAGCTTCGGGTATGGAGCGCTCATGCGTGTTCCCTCCCTTGCAAACCCCTGTTGTCAGGGGTGCTATTGGGGAGACACACTTCAAAAACTTTGACACACTTGCTTGACGATGGAAAATAAAACATGCTGCCAGAAGAGCATGCTTATGTACAGGATGAAGGCTCCCTCTGAGAATGGAAGTACAACAAGGCGCCCTTCTGTTGAAGATGACTGCATGCTGTCATTGCAATCTGCCTGCATCTGCCAAAGAAAGATCCAAACGCCCTGGCCTCAGAATAATCCAAACAACACAGGCTGAAGTTCTGTGCTGTGCGCGCGCAGGGGCAGCTGCCGGACTGGGTGAAGCTGCCGGCGAGCGTGGCAATCCCCTTTGGAGCTTTCGAGGCGGCACTACAGGACGAGATGAACGCGGACGTGTCTGTGGACTTTGTGAAGCTGGCCGGCTTTGGCGGCGCGGCGCAGGAGGACCTTAGTAATCTGGAGGCTCTCAGGAACGCCGTCCGACGCCTGCGACCTCCCCAGGGGTTCAAGGAGAAGCTGCAGGGCGCCTTTGCAGAGGAAGGTGGGTGCCTGTTTTGGAGGCATGTGATGGAAAAAGAAATTCTGAGAATTCCGACTTTGAGTGCACCGATTGCTGGTTGCAGGCATCGCGTGGGCTGAGGGGCAGTGGGAGGGAACGTGGGCGGCGGTGAAATCGGTGTGGGCCTCGAAATGGAACGAGCGCGCTGTGCTGAGCCTGCGGAGGGCGGGCCTGTCTCACGCGGCGTTGCAGATGGCCGTCCTCTGCCAGGAAGTGGTGCCGGCTGCGTACGCGTTCGTCGCGCACACCACGCACCCCACGACAGGTGTGGAATCTAATTCTAAATTTAAATATTTTCAACATTTCAATCTAATTTTGTTGTCTTTCACATGGAACCACGCACCCCACGACAGGTGTGGATCTGTTTTCAAATTCAAATATATTTTGTCATTTTAGTTTGAATTTTGTTGTCTTTCACATGGAACCACGCACCCCACGACAGGTACTGATTTGTTCTTGTTTTTTGCATATTGTTTTTTGGGGTTCAATATCCCCAAAAAGCTGTGTGTCAGGTGGGGTTCTTGCTTGGTCTGAACTCCCCCACATTGACTCTCTCCCTGGTAAGCTGCACATTGAGACCTGCCAGCAATTTTTAAGCACCTGGCCTCATCGCGTGCACAGAATTTTGCTTGATATACGGTGCAGCTTGAGGTATGGTCTCTTTGCAACCGCTCATTTAGCAGGTAACAAGCTCACATGAGGCCTGCAGCTCAGATAGAGGGTCCTGTGCATGCATTTAGCACACTAGTGTTGGTCATATGCCGGCAAGCAAACCCAAATAGAACATGATCCAGTAATGCAGAAATATCTGCGCAGGGAACGCTGAGGAGATGTACGTGGAAGTGGTGAGGGGCTTGGGGGAGGCCCTCGTCGGCAACTGGCCGGGCGCCGCCCTCAGCTTCACCGCCGCAAAGCCACCGCTGGCCGCTGCGGTGGCGGCTGCGGGGGGACCCCCGGGGGACCCCGCCAAGGCGGGAGCGGTGCAGGGAGACCTCCCGGCTGCGGAGGACCCCCCGGCGGTGGGGCCCCTGCAGGAGGGCTGCGTCCGGGTGTGCGGCTACCCGAGCAAGTCTGCGGCGCTGCTTCTGGCGGACGAGAGAACGGGTGGCGGCATTGTGACAATCTTCCGCTCTGACTCCAACGGAGAGGACCTGGAAGGGTGAGCGCCTCTTTTCAACCGACCCCACAGGACCCTTTCGAATACATATATATATATAATACGTAAATTTATTGAGGCAGAGCAAGTGGGGCCAAGTCGCTGCAAGCTCGGTACTGGAGAGTAACACTTGCAAGGATGGAACTCCGCACTGCATGGGCAATTAAGAAGGCCCGTTTCACAGCACTTGAAGAAAAGTGCAGCTGATCCTAAAGAAAGATCATTGCTTGCCCTGTCCTCAAGAACATGTGAGTTTAATTTTGAACGCCAGGACTAAAAAATGCTTTGCAGGTACGCTGGCGCGGGCCTGTTCGACTCTGTGCAGTCGGTAGAGCCGCGCGCGGTGCCGGTGGATTACTCATCGGAGCCGCTCGTCTCCGACGGCGATTTTCAGCGTGTCACGCTCGGCCGCATTGCCGCGGCAGCAGCCGCCGTGGAAGCTTCCGCAGGGTCGCCGCAAGATATAGAGGGGGTCGTTACCGCTGATGGAGTCCTGTACATTGTGCAGACCCGCCCTCAGGTTTGAGTATGAAAATTGGCACCGCAGAATTGCTACAATATATAGAAGGGGTTGTTACCACTGACAGAGTCCTGTAGATTGTGCAGACCCACCCTCAGGTTTGAGTATAAAACTAGGCAAAGTGGCTGTGAGATTGATTATACCGATATTCTTTCAGCAGTTCTAGGATAGTGGTAGTCTTTAATTCACCTTGGATTAGTATTTATTGGGCTCTTTGCGCTGGGTTTTCTGGTGAGCCAAAGAACCGCAAACGCCGGAAGATCAAGTACGCAATACCTGACAAATCATCTTGGGCGTAATTATGAGGTTTCAATCTTAGCTGCGGAAGGAGTCCAGGCATGCTGTTCATACGGATTGTTCTGGCACAATCTTTGGCAAAGGGTAATTAGGTTCCATCCCAGGGATTAGAGATCTCAACAGGCATCCCCATGTACACAGGTGTTGTAGGACAGGAGATTACATCTTACAGTGCTCTGCGAATGTGTGGGCTTTAAGGAAATTGGGTTTACCCCTCTGAAAGGGCTGCGCCATCTGTTGCTTGAAGTATAGCACATTGAGCCACTTGTTTTACGATCGCTTCAGGGCTTGAGAGCCCTTAAAATATTGCAGCTAGGCCATAACAGGGCCTCATATGCCCCAAAATTTCCAGGTGTGACATGGTGGACTTGTCAGGGCTGCCTTGCTGGTCCATGTTATCCCAAGCACAATGCTCGAGTTTGTCTCAGCCATGGCCGCCATGGGAAGGAAGATGGCATGCGTGGATAATATTGTTGATGTCAACATCAATGCAAGGCATGCACATAAAGGTGTGTACTATGGGAGGCATTACTGGGCTGGGGGTGGGTATCCCAAGATGTCGTGGCCTTGCAAGTGCGGGGCGTGTAGTCATTGCTATATGCGGCGCATCCGCAAGTAGTGTGCTGCCCGTGCATGCATAGCTCGTGTTAGAGTTCAACATTAACGCATGGCACAACTGATTGCTACTTTCCTTGTTTACGCTTTAGATTGTAAGGATGACTTATAAGGCGATCATAGGAAAAATTCTGCAATGGCATTGCTGAAGCCACAAATCCCTTATTTTCCAAGTACATGCTGCATGCTCCACAATCTTGGCAATTCCTCATGTGCACAAGCTCCGCACCATACGAATATTGCCATAGCCGGATTTTCGATTTTAAGGCATGCCGCACTTTTGGTGACATTGGGCGATCAGATCTGAGACAAAGATGCTTCAACTTCATTAGCACCGGCATGACAGGAATGCATGAGATGTTTAGCGACAGCAAGCGCTTGTTAGAGGCAGAAGCCAGGAACCTCCACACATATGGGATGCCTGCATAGAATGCCGTGTCTCACAACAGTGCAAGCTGTTGTGCTTGCAGAAAGGGCACCTCTTGCAAAGAGCGAACAATGAGCCACGGCTATTGTGTCTTTGCGGCTGCGCCGGATGAGACGAGAGATCCGCAGGTTCAGTGCCAGAATCTCCACTTCAGACCAGCGGCTGCAAATGCACATCAGCTGGTCCAGAGGTTGGGGGCATGAGTATGAGGGAGCGGTGCTTCACAGCACCTGTTGCCTTGCAGTTTCCTAACGCTAGAGCCCACTCCTGTGTCCTGAGGCGATCAGCTATAAGTCCCCACAACTCAGGCGGCAGCTGGGGTGTCGTCCTTCTGCTAGACTTGGTGCTGCGTCCAGATTTGGGGTGTTAACAGAACGTTCCCGCAAACGGCGATGCATATGCAGAGCCATGCTGAGTATGTTTTTGCCAAAACTTTTAGCCGGCGACAGCACTCTCCCGCTGCTGGCACCAAACCTTCAGTCTGCCGTAGGACGACTTCATTGCAATGCAGGGAGGCTCTGTCGTGCCAACCATGTTCTACGGTAGTATAGCATATCCAATTAGTATAGCATACGTAAGCATACTAGCATAGACTCAAATTATATCATGTGGCATCCACGTACTGTACACGATTACCCCATCGTATTTCTGAAGGTAGTTGGATTTCAGGTTTTAAGTATCCCTTGAGAGGTAGGCAGCATTTTTTTTCTGTGGCGATGGTGCAGATCTTCAGCAGCAGAACAAGGCCTTATCTGTGGACACGGATGGATGTGATATACATTTATTTCATCTGAGTTAATCATACCGCGCTGATCACCTGGAGTTTGGATGGTTGTGCCAGCATTAGGACGCCACCTCGACGGCTCCTGAAACCTGTCGGAAGCTCTTTTGAAAACTTCTGGTGCCAGCACGTGTTCCAGTGGCATGAATTTGCAATGATTTTCCTCGTTGCACGCTGAGCGTGTTTCTTATCAATGGTATTGAATGATAAAAGGAGCAATCAGACCGATAAGGTTCGGAGATCAGTGTGCTAAGGCTGAAAGGCATCGATGGCTTTCAACTCATCACAGCTTGAAGCAGCGATCAAGGAAGGACGATTTGAGGATATTGCGCCCCAATTAGATGCTGAGGAGTTGCAGGTATCGCTCAGCCAGTCAGTGACACATATTTGCCAACGATCCTATGTTCAGATCAAGGCAAACCTTAGGAGAAGCTTTGGTCAAGCATTGTTTCCTATTGGCAATGCCATATATGGCTTATTTGAAACATATAACACTATGCCTGTGATTTTGCAGTCCCCAAACCCTTCGGTGCTTGCACAAGACTGGCCAATTGCTCTGCATCTGCTCGGACACATCTACAACGGAAACTTGTGCGATCTCAATTCACAGCTCTTATTCATCATTTACTGATTCAATCCAATGCTGAGATTTAAATTTCCTATCCTTTTGCCTGGATATAAGGTCTTCAGATTTGTCCTTGTTCTGAAGGGAGGATGCAAGGTTTTTGTGGAAGCGAACACCTGCAGCTGTTAAAGAACAGGTGCAGTTTCGATCTCAAGACCTAGGTGCCTTTAACGTTCGTTGCCATCACTATTGCCAAACTTGAGTGGGCAACTCCTGCAGTCGTGCTGCCATCAACATGAACTTGGCTGACTGGAAGACGTTTATTTTTGCAGGATTCAGAGCTGAAGGCAGCCTTCCATCTCTTGCAGATCACGTGGAATAAGGACTATCAGGCAGGACCTGTCAACCCCTGACCTCCATGTATAGCTGTCTGCTTGGACAATCAGAGCTTGTCTTGCCAGTAATGTGCCTTCATTATGTTTATCAGAGCATACAGCTGTGTCATTCAAGTTGCTAACCTGCCAGGCTCTTTTGTGGACGCACTATCTGGGAATATGGATAGACACACCTGCCCTGCCCCAGTAGCAAATGCCATGGACCTGTGAAAGAAGGGGGGCCCTTTCTTCATGTGCGGACATGCCGAACCATATGCATGAATGTAGAGGATGCGCCTGCAGGCCATCTGGCCCGCACTGGCAAGGCATGCATGGAGTCGGCAGGCGGGCAAGCTGATCGCAGCGCTGCACGCAAAGCTGAGGGCGCACAGCCTGCAGCTGCTCTCTCGCTCCTACTCCACAATATCCCCTGCCAAAGCTGCCACTCTGCTGGGTGCCTCTGAGGCGGAGCTACCGCCACGTGAGCCTCTATCTCCTCCTGTAATTACCTGGCTGCTGTCTCATCTTAATATTGTGACTGCATGCGTATCCAATCCATGAGCATCAGGTGCTGTCTGATCAATAAGGCAGCTTATAAAAGAGCTTTCTGCCGATGTTTTGCAGCTCAAGCAGGAGTTGATTGTCGATCTGGCGTTTTAAAGTTGTTATCAGATCCTGCATGCTGAGTCATGGTGCAGGTTAGGATCAGACACTGCATGCTGACACATTCTATTAAGATGACTCTACATCTGTGCTTTGCAAGGGTCGCTGGTGTAGCTGATGCGGCTGGTGCATTCCACCTTGCACAGTGAAGGAGCATTCTGCGCGATGGACAGGCGCAAGCATGATGACGATCGCGCTTTGCTGAAGGTGTTACTTGCTGGCAGCCATGTGGGTTCTGACAATGCTGTGTCTGGCCAGTGGTGGAGCAGGAGGGATGGAAGCTGGATCCTGCCACCAACATGTTCAAGGTGGGTCCATGTTCTGCTTGCGGAGATGCCGGGCTGTGCTCCACTGTGGGCTGTAATATACCATTGCGAGAGTGTCCTTGAAGCACATCGGGGACCTTCAGATGCTGCATTTCTCGAACTTAGAGCTGTGAGGTGGACAACAGAGCTCCCCGTGATAGCCTCACCTGGCAGGGCTTATTGTCTGCCCTCTAGACTAAACAACAAGCCCTGGGCACAGAAAATTGACGGAGTCGTGTTTGTATCTGGGAAGTGTGATAAGGAGTAGGAGTATCGTCAGCCTTAGGGTGCAGCTACCAGCATAGACACTCCTTCTCACCCTATAATTCTGATAGTAATTCAGAGATAAATCTGTCAATATCACAACTGTGCAGGTTGAGGAGCGTGTTGTGGAGGATGCTGACCGTGCAGATGTGCAGCACCTGGAGCGCCTGTCTCGGTATATGGTGCATCTGGAGACTGGAGCATAGATGGCTTTGGCAAATGCTGATAGGATGGATCTGCTGCAAGCTCTGCTGAGGGGACTCGACTTGCTGGGAGCGAGTTAAATGCCATTGAATCTGTCCACACCTGACTGTAACTCCGTCTCAGCTGAGTTTGCCTGCAGTGAAATTTGATGGCCTTGAGCACGGTCTGGAGAAGTAGCCCAATCACACCTGCAATCACACCTGCAAGACCATACCTCTGGATGTGTCTGTGTAACATTTATCCTGGTACAAATGTTCAGTCCTAGAGAACACAAGTGCTAGAGGGTTAGAGAAATCAGATCTGTTTCCGTCAAGAGTACTGACTACTTTACTCTGCAGTGCAAGGCAGCCCTTTCTCCTTACTCCTGGTGCTCGCTTGGCTCTGCTTTCTGCATTCCATTTTCTCTGATTTGTGGAGATGCAATTACATTAATGCTATTACAGTGGGCTGATCTCACCTCGCTTGAAACCGCAAGGAAACACACATGCTGTTAGGGAAGACAAATGGACACCGGTGGTATCTAGGAAGCTGCTGGAACCTGCTCAAGGCAGGCCATGACAGAAACAGATCCCAGGTTCATTCCAAGGCGCATCAATATCTCCTTACGGCACAAGGGCACAATTCGCCTGGCGTCGTTCCTTTCCAAACATCTGCAGATCAGTCCCACTGCCCTGATTATTTTCGAGCGAAGACACTCGTACACGTTTTAGCCTGATTCTGGGCGGCAAACTATACGTCCTTGCGATGCAAAGGGGGGCATTCTTCAAAGGTAAATCGGTAAATTTACGCTCGTTGTAACCTCGTGCCATGTCATGCCAGATCCACGCAGGACCTGAGTGGTTGCAGCTGCATCTACTAGATTGAAGTGGAGTCAATCAGTCTCCCAAAGATATTGCTGAGACGACTGATGAGACGCTCCTTCATCATCATCCTTTATTCCCTGCAGCTTACACATCTTGTGGTGCACTGTGAAAGAAGTCTTGGACTACCTCACCTTGCCCACGTTCATGTATCAGCAAGAAGGAAGCGATCTTTGTACCCGGAGACCGTCATTGATAGCACGAAAAATCTAGTATTCTTGAGAAGTTTCTCTGCCTCATGTGAGCAGGAGAGGGCCCCTAGGTGACAGGCAAGCTGCAAAGATGAGGTGGCTAATCAACAGCATCCACGTCCTGGCGCTCTTATGCGCGCTTAGCATCCCTGTCGCCACATTTAATGGCACGCTCTTCTCATGGCATCCCACCCTGATGGCTCTGGCCTTCCTGGGGCTAATGTCAGAGGGAGTGGTCACATCCATCATGTTCCGCAGCAAGGTACTCGGCCACCTCAACCTGAACTTCCTCCCTCATCGCAATGTCTCATTGCCCAGACGTAATCTTTGAATATTTAATACTGCCTTGCAAGCAATCAATCATATTCCTAGAAGTCTTGCTAGCTCCAACCAGTGGCATGCATGCATGAACATGCATGAAGCATACTGTATGTGTGATTGTTCAGAGCGGCTCATGCCATGCAGGATGGTCAGGATCGCGTGCGTGCAATTCAGAGGCATCTGATTTGGCAAGCACTTGGCTTTGTGTGCCTCTTGGGTGGATTCTATGCCATATACCAGAACAAGGCACGCCTCTCCATCCTTCCACCTTTCTCTTATGTTCCAGCTAAGACACCTCCTGCATCTCTGAATGACACATGTACTTTGCAGTTTTTGACGAGCCCTGTTTGTTCTGAATGTGCAAATCAGGGAATATCCACCCTTTGAAACACCTTTGAAAGATGATCCATGCATTTGTGCTTGCAGACGGTGCATGACAAGGAGCACTTCAAGTCAGTGCATGCAAAATTTGGGCTGGCGACCTTCATCTTTGGCATCATCGCTCCCCTTGGCGGCCTCATCAGCTTCCGCCGACTGGGGCTGCTGAAGAAATTCCCTGAGAAGTACCAGGCCAGGATAAAATGGGCACACCGCAACGTGAGTCCGTTCAGCTCACCTGCAGCACAATGATGGGCAGCTGCTACATTGATCGTGTCTTCGCTTCCATTATTAGCTTCATTCTCTTGCAAGCATGTCACCTGCCGCATAGATCCATGATTGCGTAGCACAATAATTATACCAATGCATTTATGTGAGACATTCTTGTGCTGATGGTATAGCCCTGTTCAGGTGGGACTGCTGACGTGGCTGCTGGCTCTGGTGACCATCCAGCTGGCGCTGACTCACCCTGCAGTCTGGAAGGTACAGCCTTCAAGCCCGTCACCTCTTCCATGGTTCTGGATTGCATTGCCAAGCTCCAGCCATTCACACAGGTCACGAAAGAAGTGCTATCACTGAAGTAATACATCAAGCACTACAAAACCCATCAGGGAAGCTGGCATGAGGAGCTTCTCAGACACATGCTCGGTACTATATTATAATTAGGCTGAATCTCTGATCCGTGGGAGCTCATGGATGATCACCCTCTCTTTTTCTGCTCTGCTCACCGCTTTTTGGCCACCTCTGCAGCATGTTTTGGTGATAGCGTCCGATTTGCTCCGCTGCAGGGGTGGCTGACAAGGGTGTGGCAAGTGGGGGTGGCCCTTTTGGGCGCTGCAGTGGTTCTCCTAGCCTGGCTGCAGCCGCGCGCACGGCCGGTGCCGGCCAGCGCCGAGTTCGAACTAGTCATGGAGCCCACCCGGAAACACACCCCCGACCTGCCCAGGGCGCAAGCCGTCTGACGGGGCCGCCAGGCACGGCCAGTCTCGTGAGACTTGGCACTGTCAGGATTGGCTGTGTGCCTGCCGGGCTTAGCTTCAGCCTCAGCAGCTGTTGCTGCCACTGCTGAACAATGGCTCAGTCGATGGGCAACCAGCGGTTGAAATAATCCTTTTGCTGTAATGCTCTTGCTGGCCGTCAAAAGGACACCAAAATGGGCTCACCTGCAGCACTACTTTCAAAGCTGAGGCTGTGTGTCCACAAAGCCAGAGAGCTGAAGATCATAACGGGGCATTTAATCATGTCTTGGTGCAGCACTGAATGCCTTTGATTGTCTCTTTGTGGGGTGCAGGGGGCGCTGAGCAGGTGCTGGCAGGCTGGAGTGGGTTTGCTGGGAGCAGCAGTTTTGGCACTGGCGGCGCGCTCTCGACAGTGCAAGGGGCGCGGGGGGTCTGTGCTGCCCATGTATGGCATCGTGTTTGCAGCAGATGAGACCAAGGCCTCCTGACAGGCAATCTTCTGTAAGTGCTGAGAGCTGTAAGGGGTGTATGTGGTGACCAAAAGAGAACTTGGTGTTCCCCATGTCTGGCATTGTGTTTGCAGCCGATGAGACCAAGGTCTCCTGACAGGCAATGTAATACTTTTGCTGAGAGCTGTAGGAGTTTTTGTGGGTGGTAAAAAGGGGGCTTGGTGCTCCCTATGTCTGGCATTGTTTCTGCAGCCGATGAGACCAACGCCTGCTGAGATGCGAGCCTCCAAGGAAGGGGCGAGATCTTCTGTCGATGCACACTGTCTAAACCGTGGGGCAGCCCTTTCTTCCTTGTTGGCGCTCGCCCTGCCTCTTATGTCTGGCATCATCTTGGTTTATGGAAGGTGAGCTGTGGGTCGTGAATATGAAAGTGAATATGAATGGTAGCGAGATTGCGAAAGAGTATGCGTTTTGCACTGCAGAGACAGGAAAGTCATTTTCTGATTGGCAGCGCTCTACTGAGGCCTGAACCAGCCCATCAGACATGATTGCCACCTGACGTGCCTTAGGCACGGTGCCTATTGGCTGCACCGGTATAAAAATGTGCACTGCGGTTCCCGGGAACCGCAGTGCAGGTCCCCTGAAGGTCACCATGCGGCAGTTTTCAGCCGATAAATGCAGCAATCCGGCTTGCTTTGTAGTGTCTACATGTGTGCAATGAAGCTCTTGACACGTGCACCTGTGTGTGTGTGACATTTTTCAAGATTTTGTGAAGTTCAAGGGGTTTTTACAAGTCACCAGCAGGTTAGGTGCAGGTCAGATTTGTGCAAGTCACCTGATTCGGTGACATGCTGCGTATATACGGTGATCTTCCCAGTTCAGGAAATACGTAGCAGAGCTGATAAGGCTCTTCCCAGTGCTGGCGCAAGTGTAATGGACCATTACGCCACCAACACTGCTCATCTTCAACCAGCTAAGCTGTCCTCCACCAATTTCATGCTTGGGAAAAGGAAGGTAGCTCCGACAGGTTCTGCAGCATCTCATAAGTGCCGACACTAAAACTACTTGTAGCACTCCCCACTATAATTTACTTATTGCCTCGTTCTCTCCCCAAATACTCAACCCCTCATCAGTAGACCACCTATATTTAATATTGGATCGTTGTTTGTGACAATCATCAGGGACGTGTGTGCTGGAGTATTTGGTAAAATAAAGTGATCTGGGCTGCGCAATCTTTGAATTTGTGGCTGATCGTTCCCAAGCTTTCGTAAGGGTCCTATATACTTTAGTTGTATGTGTAATTAAACGAAATGGGCAGTGGTCGTGATAAGAGAAAGAAGGCCAAGGGCAAAGTGCCTGGCCATGGCGATGAGAAGACGGCTCGCAAGACCGAGCTGAATCAGACAAAAGCAGAGAGACGGACGGCAAGACAAATAGAGGTAACACCTTCGATGTTTCACACGCCCATGGCTCCATACAATCGTACACAGCAGCCAGTTCTGTGCCTTGCCAACTCACGTCCTCTATAGCGCCATGAATTGTCACAAGACCGTGACATGCAGGGAGGGGAGGACGATCTGGATGCGCTCCTGAAACAGTTTGAGCTCAAGGACAAAAAGTCAAAGGAGATCGTTGTGCTCTCCAATGCCGAACCTCCTTTACCACGCCTCTTCGCTTCCTTCACCCCCGTCCCCAGCGCGGTACTGATCCCAGCATCCACACTGATTATACTTTCCAGGCTCTGCAATGACTTTCAATATGTTCTTGGAACCATTTGCTGACCTAGGCCTGACAGTTACATGCCTTGTGGCCAGCAGAAGGACCGCACAAACATCCTCATGTTTGGAGGGGAGTACTATGATGGCAAGAAGGACAAGATGCATGTCAACAACGACCTCTTCCTGTACCACCCGGACAAGAACACATGGACCCAAATAATGTCTCCCCATGGGTGAGCGCCAATGCCCCCTCACAGCTCTCTTTACTAACATCATTACTGATGGACATGCACTTGCTGGAGACAGATTGCGGCTGCATGATACTTGGGCTCCTTTGCAACTTGTTTACTAAAAACACTATGTCTGCAAGATTGGCTCTGCCGCAGATGTTACAATGTAGACATGACATCATACACAAAAGAATCATGTTGCAAGCTTGTGGTAATGGCAGACAAGAGCCATTTGCCATGCGCAGGCCTGCACCCAGGAGTGCACACCAGGCAGTGGTGCACAAGCGCTACCTGTACATCTTCGGAGGAGAGCTGACGTCAGCAAATCAGGTAATGACCGCCCTCGCCAGTATCACCTTCTCCTTGAATGCAGCATCGTGAAAGTGCAAAGCAACAAGTAAACTCTGCTCAACCTGAAGGCCAATTGCTTGTGATCGTCAATGCACTCAGTGTTCCTGCCAAATGAGCTAATGCAGCCCAAGGGGGCCGACCAAGCAGGCTTGACTGGCAGGAAGCATGCGCTTGTATTCCCTCCGCCAGGGTTCCTAACGACCTCTGAGGCTACCTAAGGCATGGGCAGACCAACTCACCCGAGTCATGGAGTGGCGACGGCAATCATGTCAGAATCTTTGGATGTCGTCCTTGTTCGGGAGCCAAAATTGGCATGTGCCGGCTCCTGGCTGCGCGCAGGAGAAGTTCAAGCACTACAGGGACCTGTGGCGGCTCAACGTGGACACATATGCCTGGGAGCAGCTGCCCGCAAGGGGCGGCCCGAATGCGCGCTCCGGGCATCGCATGGCTGTGCACAAAGACCGCATCGTGCTCTTTGGCGGATTCCACGACAACGGCAACCAGACGCAGTGCGTCTGTTTATCTATCTTTGACTTTCTTGTGTAGATTCTCATGACAATAGCAACCAGACGCAGTGCGCTGGCTGATCTACATCCATTTTTGATATCGAAGCGCGATTTGAACGGTCAGATCCGTCACATTTGACGCCATGTGCGATCAACTCCTTATGGAGTCCATTTCTTTGAGTGCACTGTTCACTTCAATCTGAGGAAGCCGTAGCTAGATAGGTATGGCTTCGTTGGGCGAGCTCATTGTTGCTCACGTGCACCCCTGCTCTGGCCATGCAGCCTCAATAACGGTGACATTCGCAGCCCAGAGCAATTTATGATCGCACATTTGCAGGAGCGAGCGCATATGTATCCCACCTATTGACCAGGCATTCCCAGCAGCAGCGGCAGTTGCTGGGTATTGCTCTTCTGGACTGACAGTTTCTGAGCGCAACCGCCATGGTCTGCTTTATCTAGCGAGTACACGCAGCAGGGATAAGTGCAAGGTGTTCTTGCTGCAAGCCTGGCAGCCCTTAGAAAAATGTCAGCTTCCTTGACCTTCCACCATGGCAACCATTAGGACATGAGAATGTTTGAACCACGGCTGAGTGGCCTTCACGTTGGATCGTCCAAGAAGCTCATCATTGCATCTGCTAGATACCTGATTCAGTGGCGTGAGTTGGCTGCATGCATGCAGGTACTACAACGACCTGTGGGTGTATGACACGGAGGAGATGAGCTGGCGCTCTGTGGGCAAGACAGGCAGCAATGGGCCCAGCCCCAGAGGAGGCTCTCAGCTGGCTGTGCATGCAGACAGGTATGAAATTATTATTACTGTTGTTGGTATGACTGCATGCTTGTACTAGCCCTCAGGGCTAGGAGCGTTGCAGCAACCTCAATAATTCCTCTCCAGCCTTCCCTGTCTTGGTACTTTCTTCACCAGCGGCATGTCAGTCCAGTGTGATTTGTCCCTGCCAAATGTGTGCAACCCGATGGTGAGAATGGTTTTGCCGTTCAAGCACTGCCGGACACAGAGCATGCAAGACACTGTCTCCTGATTCTATGCAAGCTGATGGTGGCATCATGCTGAGCTTCATGTGTTGGCGGGGCATGCATATTGGCTCACCACATGCACACTAATACAGAGATACACAGCGTTTCAGTGCAAGTTTTCCTCGGCAAAATGCAGATCATGCTGGCAGCGATTGGAGCAAAGCCTCAAGGCTGCATATTGAATACCGAGCCGCCCTACGACTACATTCTACGAGGGGTTCTATCTGGGACCTCTTGTACAAGGGGTAGATGACTTATGTGGCAATTTTTTGGTGCCAGGCTGTTCCTATATGGCGGGCACACAGTGATTGTGGACAAGGCTGACAAGAGCGAGCTGGAGCGCGTGCACGACGACCTTTGGGCCCTGGACCTGAAGACCTTCGAGGTGAGGACATTTATCCAAAAAGCAAGGGGGATCTGCGACATTTACTTTGAGCGGCGAGACACGCAAGGCACTGTATCCTGTGCATGTTGGCAGATGTGAGAGGGCATTCTAGGAAGGCCCAGAAGGTGCTGCATGCCTCCTAAATCTTCAGCTTGCCCTGCATTAGCAGCCTTGCCCCTGTGCATGCCAGGCAGACTTTGAATTCCTTCCTCATCGGCGTCCCCTGCATTAGCAGCCTTTCCCGCGTACCTGCCAAGTACAATGCAAGCCCCCTCGTGTTCAACAGGTCGCAATTGCATGATCGAAATGCTATTTTTGCCTGCCGCAGTGGGAGCGCCTGAAGAAGAGTGGCATGGCGCCCAGCAAGCGCGCCAGCTTTGGCATGGTGACTCACCGCGACCGGGCGCTGCTGTTCGGGGGCGTTACCGACCGCGCGGGGGCAGGCGATAAGATGTACTCCGAGCTGCACAACGAGCTCTACCAGCTTGATCTGACCTCGGAGCGGTGGCGGCCTGTGGCCATGAAACTTGCCAAAGCTCCCAAGGTCTGTCAAATGTGCAATGCTTTCTCGTGGGCCGGGAAATGTTTGTCGACGCGCACTGTTCACACCGCTAGGCAGCTCTTCCTCCCTTCTTGGCACTCGCACCGAGTTTCATATCATGCAAATTGTTGGGTTGATTGCTCTGGGTGTGTCTGCCATCACAGAGAAGACATGCAACAGGCAAAGACGCAAAGTGATGAGATTCCAAGGACTTGTCTGATGAGACAAGCGGATGAATCAGGCATGCTTTGTGCTGCCCCTCTTTGAACATCTCCAATCAAGCAACTCACATTGATCCGAGAGGTGTAGAGTGGGGTTTGCACTCATGCATGCCTGATGGCTTTTGGTAGCTCCTCAACTAAGGGGTGAGTATGTGTTTCATTGCCTGCAGGCCAGCACGGACACTGCGGCTGCAAGCAGCACAGGGCAAGCCGCTGCATCCGGTCAGGCCGAAGCCTCCGGGTCCAGTGCAGAGCAAAGCAAGGCAGAGTCCAAAGCAGGTATTCTTTACTCCCATTAACAGGATATCAAATCCCCCTTAAGTTTATCATGCAAGCTGCTAGAGGAACCTTGAAAATTGGACTGGAAGTCTACAGGACAGTTGGCCCCTGTGATTTGCACGCATGCTGAAACGTAGCGACACTGGGAAGATTGGCTCATGTTGTACAGATGGGAAAAACGTTCCTAATCAAGTGCTGTCTTAAAGGATATTTATGTTGTGGTCTTGTGCTGTCCTGATACTAGGAACAACTTCACTAATTCAATGAGACCGATCTTAGCACAGTCCATCTTCCGTATTGTTCAGGCTGGATCAGAGGTGCCTGCTTGCATTGTTTTGCAATGCGTGCATCCCTGGCTGATTATAGTCTTGCAGAACACTCTGTTGTGTTATAGGGCACTGATGGTAGGGACAAACATTCATCGTCACGTGCCACGATTCATGTCCTACCTGTCTACTATCACCTTTTCCTTGATAATGCTGGTCTTGCAGGAGTGTTGCGGCCAGACTTGGCGCAGTATTTGGCAAAGGGCGGCATAGACAAGAACTCTGCCATCTACAGAGCAGCCACACGCATCCAATCGCGGTATCGGGGCTATGCAGTTCGGAAGGTGCTCGCCTTTCTTGCATTCCAGCAAATATTGGCTGCAGTTTTGTTCCTGTTTAATTTTTAAGGGTTTCAAGGGAGTTTAGGTTTTAGGGGTTTTTGTGGTTCAGGGCTTATATATAGGGTTTATAAAATTGGCTGCAGTTCTGTTCCAAAAGCTTCATGTGCACAGCACTTCTGTAGCCCTGCGTCTCCTCAAAGCTGACATGGGCCTCGGCTTGCAAGGGACATTGCCAGTGCTGTAGTTTGAAGTTTCCAAAACGATTAGCTCCGTCTCTGGGGGCGAATTGCCTGCTTGCTGAAGACTACGTGGACAATAACGCCGAAGGGCTGCACGGGATGCAGTTCTGTCATGCAATCTTGAGGAATCTTTGCCTTCAAGGAAAGGTTCTCATCTCTGGTGCTCTTTCACGGCATGCAAATTGGCAGATGCCTGGTGCTAAACCTGGGATGGCTTTTCTCCAGGCATGCAAGATATACAAGCTGGGAGGGAACATCAGCGAGTTGCTCTACTCGCCTGCCACCTATGGCATTGACCTGTCCCACAAGGATGTGCCCCGCCCACGTGCGTCCCTCTACCTATAGTCAAATGTTGGACAATTATTAACTTCAAATGACTTTTCATGACCGGCAACATACACTGACCATATCCCTCTGTATCTGCCCCAGTGTGTGGAGTGTGAGATTGTGCTGGCATTGCATGTTGGTGGCAATTTTGAATCTCAAGGTCATCATTAGAACAGTAGAAACTTCTTGCTTTGCTCGAGGGCGGGGGTCTTTTTCTTTACTCTCTTGAAAGGCCAATCATTCTTGGTCTTTGATTTGCTGGATAGTGGGCATTCTGGTAGTTGTTGTTTTGGCGGGAGCAGAGTGTTGTGAGTTTTAGAACATGGTGACCATCCGTTTCTCAGTATCCTGTCCAGTGTATGAACTGTGAGCATTTGCTGCATTGTGTGGTTGGGGGATGAGCTCAGGCTATTGTCGTTGGAGGGGTGCAGCTGCAGCATGGGAAATTGGATCATGTAATATTGTGTGCATGCATGCAGGGGCGCGCGCAAATCCCATGATGGCTGTCGTGGGCAACACGCTGTGGATGCTGGGAGGCGTTGTGGAGGTATTTCTCTCTCCTGTCTGCAAACTGGCCTTGATATAACAACGCGCCCGCACTGCAATCACTCTCCAAACCTTCTGTAGCACCACAGGCTGTGTTGGCCATTTCATTGGAGGCAGCAGCGCTCGATGCAGATCACAAATGCACATGATCTGCTTGCTGATTGAAGCTTCTGGAAGTTACACTAATTATTATCTTGTTGTTACTCGGACATGCTTTTCCATAACTTGAGGATCAGGTGCATCTGAACTTGCAAGCGGAGATTCTGCAAAGCTAGCACTGTATTAAAGTGTGGTCTTTCTCCACCTGCAGGTGGCGCACACGGATGTTACATTGGATGACCTGTGGAGCTTGGACCTCACAAAGCTGAACGGCTGGCGCTGCATAAAGGAGAACACAGAGGGCGAGGAGGCATTTGTGGAAGAAGGCTGGGAGACAGACGAAGGGGACAAAGACAGCGATCAAGAGGAAACAAATGGTGAGGACGAAGATGACGAGTCAGAGGATTGAGTTGTTGGTCCAGATGCATGGCTGTTGGTGCGGCACCATATTAGTAGTGTGCCATAGCAGCATGCAAAGCAGGAGCATCTTGGATCACAACTTGGTTCCAGTCAACCAGATGCTTCCGAATTAGCTGCTGCACAGCAGCGCCAGGGTACAAGTTGGCGCAACGCTATGACTGACAGTGGTGAGATGATGCTGCATAGAAACAAATGGGGTCTGAATAGAGGGCTGGGAGACACACAAAGGGGACAAGGACAGCGCACAAGGGTGCCGACGAAGATGATGAGTCAGAGGAGTGAGACGCTGATCAGATGCATGGCTGCTGGTGTGGCGCCATAGTATTAGAGCACCCGTGCAGCATGTGAAGCGAGCCCGGGAGCTTTTGTATTGAAGAGTTGGTTCCAGCTGTCTAGAAGCGCCGTACTAGCCAGCTGTATAGCAGTGCCATGATATAAGTTGACCAGGCACTGTCAGTGATCACTCATGACAGTCAGACAGTCATGACAGTGTCATGTTGACGCTGCATAGATACAGGTGGGTCTGCATAAAACGTGGTGGAATGTGCGCGCAGTAGCATCAAACTGATGACCTCAGAACTTTTGACACACCAGTGCGGAATGAGAAACATGAGATGCGTTGAACGCTTGCACATGCTTGCGAATAACGGATGCAATGCTCTGCTGCACAGCATGCTTAGGGTTTGATTAGCATGTCTCAAATGAGGTGGACCAATATTATCCTTGATGGAGATGTCATCAGCGGGATCTGGACCGTGTGACACCTGTTGGTGCAAAAGTTCAGCCGACACCGCAGGCGCCGGCTGCAGCTAGCTGGCCGGCCATAAATCTTGGCGAATATGGGGGGGTCAATGTCATTACAGTTCCATTTTCTTCACTAGCATTTGGGAACATTACGGGGATAAGTTTTATATCGTTGCATGCTACCTTCGTGTTTTACCCTTCCCTTCATTTGGAACTGCATGAGGGTGACCTGGCTGACGAGGCAACGCCGTCGAGTGGACGCACCTCGATTCTGCCTCCGAAACATCGGAAAGGAAATGAACCGCAGCCAGGTGAGCACGAAACCGACAATCAAAGAACCCTGAACTCCTCTTTCTGGATGTTGAGAACATTGTTGCATCGCGCGATGAGGCTGTAGCAGCCAGGCCCTTTTGACGACGAGCGTGCAGTGATCTGAACGGATGTCACGGGTGATACTGCACTGATCCGCCTCAGCAAGAGCACAAAACATCGAATATCATGGCAGTACCCCAATTGCTTCAGGAATGGGATCGTGATCAAAGGCTGATAGATCAGACCTTGGACCGATGCTTCCAGGTTGTTGTCTCCACCGTGTCTTGAACATTTCTTTAAGGGCGTGGTTTTCATGAACAGCACGTGAAACTGCGGCTTTACAGATATCATATAGCATGAATGCCTTGCGCAGACGTTTGCGTGAGCATATAACGTCGAACCTGTAAGTTTTTTGGTGTGAATATGCACAGGCTCTCCAACGCCAGAAGGCCTTGTTGACTTCCAAAAGGCGAGAAAACTTCAAGGTCAGTCTCGATATAACTTTTTGAGGCTTGCGGAAACTGCTCGATACCCCAACAACTGCACAGTGTAGCCAACTGGCTCAACAGTCGAGTGGGATGCAAGCCTGAAAGCCTTGAAATCTGCTGCAGGTTTGGGATAGCGCTCACTCAGATACCAGCAGTCCACGTGCAGAGCCCTTTCGTCAGCTGAATGGCTTTCGTCACACTGTGGCACCTGAGATCAGCGCACCTCTGACCCCTGCTGCTCTGGAGTGGCTTTGCACAAATGAGCCTCTGCTCCAAGAAGCAGCAGCAGCCGCTGAAGGTATTTTCACACCCGTCGTTTTTGTTTTTCAGCCACAAAAATATGCGTCCACTGTGCTTGCTTCTGCCAGATGCTGGCAGGAGGCCTTGCTATGCACAGACTGCAACGTTTGAAGCATTGGACCAAGTAGATTTGGATGATGAAACTCTTGACAAGCTGCTGACACACGACAGCTGAGAGGTACCGCGAGTGGAATTGAGAGACTGCTCATGAGACCATGAGGCTGAGGTGGCTCTCAAGGGTCTCTCAATATTGTGATTTAAAGATTTGTGCATGCTGCGCAGTGAAGCAGATGCTCTCTGCGCGGAGAAACCTGAAGCTTGTGTGCGAGCGGTACGGCCTGGACTATGCGGATCTGGCGCAGCACTCAGATGTCCTTGGCCTGGACATACAGGGCGTAGATCACGACTGCCAGCGAATCCACGAGGTCAGCTCATGTTCCGACCAAGTCATTAAATGACATTTTCCTGATGCCTCGCATTTTCTGCACATGCAGTGTCCTGAGCTTGGCTTGCATGCGTTGACTTGCTCCTGGGACAAATCTGCCCATCACCTGCAACACTAGATCTGCTAATCAAAATTTGTGCCCTCCTGTGCACTCTTGTGGGGCCCCGAAGAGCGACACCTGAGGGTGGCGTTCCTGCTTCAGCCTGCCACCTTCCAAGAGTGTTTCTGCCGAGAACTAAAATCATTTGTAGATGTGCTTGAGTATCAAAGGATGGTGGTGTGTGCTCAGATGCTGGATGAGCTGTACAACAACAAAGGCTGGACAGTGTCACACGAGTCGGAGGTGAAAGTCACCTACCGGCACATCAAAGGTGAATCCTGCTCACGCCTGATCCCAACTTCATTCCTCCTGTCAGCACACTTATGTGCTGGCTTTGTACAGAGTACCGTTGAGAGGTTCTGTCAGTTGAATGCGCAAGTTGCGCTGCAATTGTGGTAGGCTCACTAACCAAACGTCTGATTCAAAATCTTGATACACTCCAATTATGCTGGCAATCACGAGCCACCTCAACCCAGCTCTGCGGTCTATAAACCCATAACTGGCCAATTTTACAGCGGTGTACCAGCCCTTTACATTTCTGTGTCTGTGCATCCAGCCAGAACGCACGCAGGTTTCCAAAGTCTGCAGAAACTGAATCAAGGTCCTGCAGGGCCATGTTCACATGGCGTAGCTTGTGAACCTGCCCTTGCAGTTTCACTGCTTCTGCAATCAGGCATAATGCATGCAATTTGCGAAAGAATTGCTCATAAATAAGACTGGTGGCCTGCAGGCGAGCCATATCACAGTGTGAGGCTGGAGGCTGTGTTGGATGCACCGATAGAGCATGTGCTGGCTCTGGCGGCCGAGTACGACCTGACCAAGATGTGGAACAGCTTCATGAAGGCCAGCGACATCCTGTACGCCGAGTAAGGCCCCTCACTTAAACTTCCTTTATAATCGCAGGGGAGTTTGGCCGGCCGTCAATGTCTCTGGCTCTGGTACTAGTCCATTGCAGTTTCAAGCCGCCCGCTTCTTGACGTGATAGCTCTGTGGTTGTATGCCGCTGTCACCTTAGGACTCCTTTTCTTCTCGCAGAGCATTAGAGCTACACAGGATTTTTCTTTGCCATGCCATGATGGGAGGAGCTAATCAAAGCTTCGATTCACAATGGCGAACATGGTGTGAAAGCTATACAATCTTTGCTTGCGCTGGTCTGATTGATGGCCTGCATGCACAGGTTGCCGTTCTTGACATGCATCTATGGCAGCCTCTGGACGCCCGTCGTGACATTCGATGCCTGTGTCAAGGCAGAGGGATACGACCTTGGAGAGGTAACTTCCCTCACTTTCAATAATGCCCCCAAAAACAACTCCATTGCTCCAAAACAAGAGCCTCTAATTATGCATGGCAGGGAAAGCAAAGCAGAGGGAGTGTGAAGCAGCAAAGGACCGTGTTGGATCATTTAGATTGAAAGTTAGAGGTCAGTGCCTCTGATTTGCATCCTACTGAGCAGTTTGCTTATTAGAGTACCTTAATTTCCACTGTTGTACTCAAAGTATACCGGCACAAACCCATTGGGCAGCCATTGTGGAAAGTGCTCTTCTTGGCAGGCCTTCGTGTCATGACATGCACAGAGCTGTGGCAAACCTCAGCATCGTTCGTAAGGCATGGATGCTTGAAAGCTTCCAAGGAATATCATCTGGATAATTCCATGTCAGGTCAGAGTGCGAGGAAGCTCTGCAAAATAGGTCAGGGCGCGAAGAATGTATAGGATTCAAGGATCAGGGTGCAAAGGAAATTTCTGCTTTGTCCTGCACCACTGAAGCTCGTTCCAAGGAATTGTTGTGCGAGTGCAGGAGGACAGGAGTCTGTTAATAAGCCTGACTAATATGACTGAGGAGGAAATTGCCAGAAAAGGCGTCCTGCCGGACGGCCACGAACGCCGCCGCCGCGCGATCATCGGCACCGGCAGCTGCTTCCGTGTCGAGGCGTTGCCTCCCACTGCAGGCATGCCTCCCACATTGTTTTTCACCTGTTATGTTGAGTTTTGCTACGGTTTTATCTACATCCTGCTAGTGTTGCCAGGGCTTTTATGCTTCCCACGGCTTGCTTTGCATCCAGCCAGATGCAGCTTCCTCTTGATCTACAGAAGGCCAACTTGCCAAAGGATCGATTGCCACACTCTGTGGACACCTTTCACGAGCCCACTTTCCTTTGCATGCATCGGGCAAGAATAATTATTGGTAGAATTATATTTATGATTACATTTTAGAGACCTCTTGGGAGCCGTGAAGCTTATTGGTCTGGCAACAGTCATAATGCAATAGTGCTTTCACAGCCCCTCACGGCAAGTGACAATACAATTCCTCTGACAATCAGGGCAGAAATAACGTAGTCTGTGAGAGTTAAAGTGTCTTTGTCTTTCACAGCCTCTTACGGCAGGTGACAATAGGATGCCTCTGACAATCAGGGCGAACGTAACGTAATCTGTGAGAGTGAAAGTGCCTTTTTCTGTCTGCACAGACGGCCGGCCTCGCACAAAGGGAATGGTGATGGGTCATCTCAACCCGCGGCTGCCCTATGTGCCGGCCTTCCTCGTCAACTTTGTGCTCAAGGTGGCCTCACCTGTCATCTTCAAGATGATGAAGAAGGTGACTCATCCCCCGCATTCTCGCACCGCCTTTCAAGAGTGTGCATTCTCCCTGGGTTTACTTCTGGGCTGAAGGGCACCCGTGCTGCCTGTGCGGATCTGCCAAAGTCCCAGGAGATTCTAAATGACTCCATATTCCTCTCCGAGTCTCCATGATAAATGTATTGCGATACTTGCAAACCCCAATTTTACTGGTCATGAGCAGATGCAACTCCGTGCTGCTGTATGACTCCAAAGCCTGCTGCTTCCTGTCATGTATCAGATGAATAACAGATAACTGCCATGTACCAGATGAATCTGCAAGGGCTCCTGCGCCCTTGTAGGGCAGTTGGGGTCGGCTGCTGGCTGTGCTGAGTGGGGTGCATGCATGCAGCACAATTACTAAGTGTATAAGTAATGATGGGCACAGGCTGTGGCAGAGCTATTCCAGGATCCCAGCGGCCTTTTCTGCCAGAGGATGAAGGCCAAACCAGAGGTGTATGCTGCCATGCAAGCGCGCACAACAAAGCTGATGAAGAAATTTTATGGCGTGGATGACTACGCACCTGCACTGACTCGCAGCTCACCTGCTGGCGAGCTTACTAATGGTAAAAAGGACTAGTTTCTCCTCTGATGCCGTCAAACTAGCTATGTGTTTCCCTGAGGGCCCAAGTCCTGCAGCTTTGGCTTTGTTCACACTGCTAGGTAACATTGTGCATAGCACCTTTTCTCTTTAAATTTTATTCTTATTCACATGGTATGGTTGGAGAGCATGGTTCACAGCGCAAGTTGACAGTGCGAATTTGGAACTTGACAATTCATATATGACTGGGTTGACATTGTAGACTCATTGATGGGACACACTAGCATTACTGTGTAGATTGGATTGCCATTGTCAGAGGTGTGCATAACAGGTCTTCCCAGTATCGAATTTTTCAGAGATCCCCATTACCTGTGTACACACACCACACAGTGTTTGGCTTGATGTCTAACAAGTAGTACTTACAAAATGATGTATGGATATTTCTGGACGTTCTGACATCAGCCTGGCTCAACGGGCAGTGCTGCAGTGTAGCATACTTAGTGTCGGGCAACTGTGAACTTTGAGCTTGACTTGATCAGGTAGCAGTACTGTATTTTCCTCAACTTAAAATTGTCAGACAAAGTTGGTGTGTTTTAGGGGATTTTTCACATAAGGTCAACCGAGAGGCCAGGCTCACACTGAATAAAGGGGTTTATTGCCACTTCTGCATAGTGAATAGTACAGAGTGTAAGCTGCTACATGGGGAAAACTTCTAGTCTTTTACATTTAACCCCCGACCCATAAAAGGGTGCACCACTGGGTGAACTTTGTAACCTGCTGATTTGTTCTCAAGCCTACGTAGTACCTACGCATGTCTAGCATCCGGACAAGGCTTTTTCCTTGACACCTCAAAGATAGCAGGATGCTGTGATAGGCTCACAAACGTCCTGTATCTTGCCAAAGCACTCTCTGTGGCGTTTGCAAGCTTGGGCAGATTCAATGCTTCTGCCATCACCAGCCATGAGAGTTCTCTGCCATGGCCCAGTGTTGGGGATGTGCCTGTGCAAAAATAAGTACTAGGTGAGGGGGCAACCAAAATTGTGAATGTATTATTCTTGTTATTATTGCACGCTTTTCCTGCCAAAAGGCAAGATACGTCCTGCAGACAAGCTGCAGATAAAGATTGCCGTAATTCTACACCTTGATGGACTTGCCAGAGATAAGCAAGACCCAATCACAATGTCCCGAAGCACCATTCATTGCGAACCTGCGTGCAAAAACAGCCACGAAACAACAGCAGTCTTGACAAATCCTGCCTGGCGAGCCAAATTGGTAGGAAGATTGTCGAAGATGAGTCTAGACGCATTTTTGCTGTGGCTGGCTGCTATCAAAGTGAAAATTTGGATCATGCCTGTCTGCTGAGAAGTTCATGCTGCGCCAAAGTTCCTTCGTCTTTTCTGGAACGCCGATATACAGATGCCAAGAGCTTGTTGACTTTCGAAACACCTCTTGACCTCGTTACGATGATTATGCAAAATCTATCCTCCGAAATTTGGATATGATCAAGGCCTGATTACAGGTGTCTGACAGGCAAGTTTTGTGCCAGAGTTTTTGGTAGAGCAGGCAGTGATCTCAGGCGTACAAAGAATTTCAGTGCATCGCTTTGCCACGCGTCCATATGATGAGCCCAGCCTGAATTATGGCTATTGTGGATTTGCTTCAAGATTGGGAGCATGACCAGAGGATCATCGATCAGAAGTTGGACGATTGCTTCCAGGTCAGTGCCTCTCTTACAATTCATCTCGAGTACTTTCAGTTGATGACGCCCTGCTTCCGTTGTGAGCAAGCAATTTTGACACATCATATCCGATTCTGACATTTGGTCCTTGCATGACAGGCTCTGCAGCACCGCAAAGCAGCAGCAAGCCTCAATGGCTCGAGATCTTTTGAGGTAAGTGGGTGCAACGAGCCTTTGCATTGCATATGCCGATGCTCAAACGCTTCAGATATCGGAAGGATGCTCATTTGTATTGCAGGGCAATGCCGGAATGTCCAACCATTCTTCTAGCTCCCTTCTCCATTCTTGTAGGCTGGAAATGAAGCTCAAGTGGAGGCCAGAAGCGACAGCTTGCAAATGCCTGGACAGCCATATGACATCAGCCATGTCGTGTCTCCAGACATTTGTGCACCGCTGACTTCAGCTGCACTTGAGTGGCTTCAGAGCAGCGAGCCTCTGCTCCAACATGCAACAGAGGCTGCTGCAGGTAAATGGCAGGCACCAATTTTGCAACAAGGACGGAGTTAGTGAATGCACAACCTTTCTCAGCCGCATGCTGCAGGCTGCCTTGCACAGTGCTTGAGCATGAAATGCAAGGCTTGAGTCAGGCAGATCTCTTGGTCAGAGCGGTTATCTTGACATAGTCGCGTTTCAGTTGGCGATCCTCCAGCTTTTCTTGTGCGCACTCCAGATGGGACTTTGGCACAGCAGGTGTATCTAGGCCTTGTTGACACAGGGTTGTGCACTGCGCAGATTCGCAGATGCTGGCTGCGCGAAAGGCGCTGGGCGGTTTGTGTGACAAGCATAGCCTGGAGTTTGCAGAGCTTGCCAGGCATTCTGCCGCCCTGGGCCTGGATGTTCAGAGCATCGATGACCACGCGCGGCACATCCAACAGGTACTATACATAAAGCCGGACTTTCATCCCATCCTTCCCCTAATTATCTGTGTAAATTGTGCATGCACCAGGCAATGCTGGGATTTATCTGTCTAGAATCACTTGGCAACTGCATTCTCTCTGGCACTTCATGTACTATGCTAGACTGGGATTTTAACACAAGAGTAATGCATGCCTAGTGGAGCAATGTTGCACCTGCGGTGTGGAAGTTGCAGCATGAAAAGTGGTCATGGCTGACAGGAAGGCAAGAAAAGATAATTGCTGTACAAGGTGCATCTTATGGTCATGAAGCGCATGTGATGAGGAACGGTTTTCATTCTGGACTCAGATGCTGGAGGGAATATACAGTGATGAAGGCTGGACGGTGTCGCACGAGTCTGACCTGAAGGTCCTGTACAAGCACGTGAAAGGTCGGCCCTGCTCACTTGCAATTCGGCTCATCATTTGTGTACAACACCCTCCCATTGCTGTGTCTGCCGCCTTGATTGGATGTGGCTTCAAGAAGAAGAGAGAAAGCGAATGACCCGTTCAGCGAAACGCCAAACTCTCGTGAGGCCTCAACAAGCCATTACAACCCTTGTACATGTCTCTCTTCTGTCCCCGCAAACTTGGCTCATTACGGTGAAATCCAATGCCTCAGCAACGGTGGTGGCCAGTCTTGTGCATGTATCAAACTCACCTGCAATAACATGCCTCCATTGCAGAGTTTGAATTCACAAACATGTGCAGCAAACAGATGAGCAGCTACCGCAAGTGGAGCACAGGTTCTTTAATACGTGGGGTCTGAAATAAGTTACCACTGTGGTGCAGGTCAGCCGTATCATAGTGTAAGGATGGAGGCTGTACTAGATGCTCCCATTGAGCACGCACTGGCGATGGCAGTGGAGTTTGACCTTGTCAAGACCTGGAATCGCTTTGTCACCGATAGTGTTATCCTGCATGCCAAGTGAGTCTTACCATCCTACTTGCAACCTTTCAGCAGGATTATTTATAGCAATGAGTGTTCCTGCACGACATGTACAAAATGCGTGGTGTCACCATGCATGTCTTCCTTGCCCACTCAACCAAGAATACTTTCTTGAAGTGCAATAGGCAGGAAGGCATCCCTCTCTGAGGAGCAGCCTTTCTTGTCTGGTATCTCATAGATTCTGGGAATACTTATTTGCATGTACAATGGAGGGCTGACAATAACCTGATTGTGTCCAGGAAGCGCCGCTTTCCATTCTTGAGCTATTTCTATGGCAGCATGTGGACGCCCTTTGTGATCTTTGGCGCCTGTGTCAAGGCAGAGGGTTATGACATTGGAGAGGTGCTGTCTTTGCCCTCATAAAAGCAGCGGATGGCATTGAGTCATGACTCAACAAAGCTTCAAACTGGATCCCATGGCCAAACGGCAGCTGCATGTATCCTTGCGTTTGGTACAAATGCCATGCTGTGTATGCATGCTGTTCATGGAAGAGAGAATGCCCATGGTGGTAGGAAAGACCGGGAAATACGGGCTTCAAATCTCATGCTGTTTCTGTTGCAGGAGGACAGGAGCTTCTTAGTGAGCCTCACTAACATGACGGACGATGACATTGCCAAATTTGGCCCGCTGCCAGCCGGACATGAACGCCATAGGCGAGGATTTGTCGGCCCCAGCAGCTGCATGCGGCTCGAGGCGTTGCCTCCCTCAGCAGGTGAGCCGACTGGCGCTCTTTGCTTTGGTCAGGGGTGATTACGTGATGAAGCTGGCATCGAGAAAGGGTTTGTGTGTGGCCCCGCGCTCTCTGTCATACTCCTGGCAGGGTGGATTCAGCGTGCGCCCACTCTTTGCTAAGAGGTGCACTTGAAGCCTGCGAGTCGCATACCCACCATGTATGCTGATAGATGCATGTCTGCTTGCGTCCCTGCCACGGGCACATGCGCACTGCAGGTCATGCAGCCTCAGTTTCTTCCGGAGTTATTAAGCATGCACAGTGAGCAGCTTTTACTTAATGGGCGCCTGGCATGCCCACGTGGGTCCTCAGGCTGGCCACAGCGTTCCTCAACCTCCTGTGCCAGGAGTGAATTTCTCCTTAACCTCGACTCCTAAACTTAACCGACTCCAAAAGAGTCGGGTTCTTGAGGTAGAGCAGGTTGAAGATGAGATCTCTGCACATGAGATTGAGAGACCATGCCCTGTCGCAATAGGAAAAAGGCGATGTCTCTTACGCATTGTGCGCTGCGACCGCTTGTACCCATCGGGCAGGTTGGTAATATCATTAGGGTCGGAGTGGACTGGTCACCAGCTCTATCTGATTTGAAAATCCGCCAATGCACCGGTTGTCGCTGTGCCCACCCCGGGACACTGAAGGCATATATGCTGCAGCACATATCAACTTAACGTGAGTCAGCAGGCCATTATGATTGATAACATACAACTCTCCGAGGCCGAAGGACCAGATACGTCAAGCAACACCTATTTTGCTTTCCACTCTTCTCGTTCTGCAGGCTTGTGCAAAGCAGGTGCGAACATGTGCTGTGCACAGCGGAGGTCACCATTGATTGAGGGCGTTTCAAGAACTTACCAGGATCCCCAGCCATGGGGGCGGACTCCTGCCGGGTGTAGGAGGATTAAACCAGAAATGTGAATATGAAAGTGCAGATTGAGCAAAAGGCACCGTTCGTTGAAGTGTGCACTAGGAAAGGAGTGGCTGCAAATGAAGGGCTGCATCCTGTTTGCGCAGATGGCAGGCCTCGCACAAAGGGAGTTGTGTTGGCGCATCTAGACCCACAAGTCCCCTTTGTGCCGCCCTTCCTCGTCAACTTTCTCCTCAAAGTGGCCTCACCTTTCGCCTTCAGGATGATGAAAAAGGTACGTTCTGCAACTCGATTCTCTTTTCAACCTCAAGGGCGCTTCTTCATTTACCTGCAGCACTCATCAAGGGTGCTCTTTGGATTTGGAGGTATTTATACATCAAGCACTTCAGGCCATGCACATGCACTGACCAACAGATCAAAACAACCAATGGTGTTGACAAGGACAGAAGGGAAATGGAAGCATTCAGTGATGTGTAGGTGCTGTGACTGATCATTTGAGCTCAGTGAGTTATTGCTGATTGCTTGCAGATGACTGGACGTGCAGTTCTTTGTGTTACTAACGGGGATTGTGTGATCGTTTGCTTGCCTGCAGCACACATCAAGGCGGTTCTCTGGCCTGAAGACGAATGATATGTATGCTTCGGGCCGGGCACAGGCATAGAGCTGGTGTGAAGAAGATGGAGGGAGAAGGGAAGCCTTCAGTGATATGAGGCGCTGTGAAGTATCATAAATTGAGCTCAGCTGGGTTGCAGGTGTTGGCGGGGCTCTTCCTCAATCCTGATGGAGACTACTCGCGGCGGATAGAGGCCAAACCAGAAGTGTATGCTACCATGCGGGCGCGCACCAGAGAGCTCATGAATAAATTGTATGGCGTGAGAGATTATGCGCCCCCTGTAGAACAGCAGAAATTGCCAGCCAAGAAGCAGCGTAGAGCCCTTTTGTTCAACCAGCGCCGCTGATTGAACCCCTTTTCGCGCCCTTTCACATTGAGAGGACTGCCATTTTCGCTTGAATATTCTTTAGTTTTTTTACCAGGACATTTTTGCCCAAGTCACTCCTGTACTTCCCCTGCCAAATTTTGCCACCTGGCGGTACAAATGAAAGCTGATGAGAGAAATTTTCCTGTACATATTTGCTCGAGTGTGATCTGCGTACAAGTGTGATACCTTGAAGCACTCGAAGGTATCAGGAGCTCGCGAGTGATGAGAGCACACATCTTCCAAGGGATGGAGTTTTGAAGTATGACAATATAGTAAGCTAATGGCTTGGTGCGGTGTTCTTGTGTGGTCTGCAGTGTTAGCACTCCAGTGTCTCCATGCTGCGCAGGTTTGCTTGCATGCAAACTAATCATCTACCCGTTCTAGATCTCCAGCAGCATTTGCAGGCTTGCGCTTCTGAGCATGCAGGCTTGCATGTTATGGCAGACTAGCCGTCCCTTCTACACCTCTTCTTACATTATACACCCTTGTACAGATTGGCATGCCACCAATGTCTTTCACTCAGTCTCTCAACAATAGCTCATACTTGAGAATGCGTCAATCTGAGAGCCACAATCAGACATGCAATCTGCTTCTGAGATTACATGGCCTGGACAGGTTTGCCCCGTAGCCATCATAATGGCAGTGACTGCCTCGTATCACACTTGGCACATAGATTCATATCTCGCACATTGAGTAAACAAATTGTTTGATATGCACAGCTGCTGGAACCACCAAGACAACAGAACAAGGTGCACGAAGCTGCAAAAAGACACACAGCTGGGAGAGACAAAATACACTCACAAGAGACAAGCAAGACTGCTGCATGTCCACGCAATTCTCTGCAGATCTCACAGTCAAAAAAGGCTCCACGCCATGTCACCGCTGCCCAAAACCCATCTCTGTTTTAGTGACATGACCAGAGACTGCGTACAATGCGAAAAAGCGGAAATCTGCGGCCTGAAGGTGCCGGGATATTCTTTTATATAAAAGAATTCAGTCCATGGGTTTCTGTCTAAGCATTACAAGGGATAATCAGAGCTCCCACGCAGTCAGCTTCAATGGAAAGGGGTGCCTCAGTGTCTCGAAAGCTGCTGCTGCTGCTGCAACGAATGAGTCATCCGCTGTGGGATGAGTCATCCCACAAATGCAGTGGGCGGGTGCAACACTGTTGCCACCTTCCTCTCACGCGCAAGCTCCCTCTCCAGCAGCTTCTCAGCAAGTGCCACGCGTTTCTCCTGAGCACAGCCAATCAGAGCCGATGAGGGAACCTGCCTTTGCATGCAAAAATTGGCTGAGCCAAGTTGCCTTTGATGCTGCAATCTTATTGGGTCTACGTTCCGAATTACTGCAACGCGATCGCATGCCTTCTACCGACCAGCAAGGCGGCCTGTGCATCAGGTCTTTAGGTGCAAGGCCGATCCCTGCTGAAGTAGTCCCATGGGTGATGCAGGGTCCAACCATGTAATCGGCTCTTAGAATCAAAGGCGTGCTCTTGAGGTGCTGTCGAAGGGTGCAGTACCTGCTTCTCCTTAAGCTTGGCTGGGAATGCCTTCTTCCCCAGGCCAAACACAGTGAAGTGGCCCACCATCGCTGTGACAACACCTGCACAGGCATCATGATCCTAAAATTCTGGCTGTTTTGAGTCGCCGCACTCACTGCATACATAATCCCTTGCAGGGCGGATGTTTCACGATGGTGATATCACCAGTAATAGATCCATCTCAGCACTTTTGATATCGTGCATACATGGTCCACCCCTTCCAATGTGATATTTATTACTCGCATTGAAAATGACATCCATACCACCAGACGTAATTACAGGAACAAGGCAATGGTTGTAGAGGGTGAGTCAGATGCCCACCGTAGACTTCTGCAAAGCTCTTCTGTCCAGGCGACACAAGGCGACGATAGTCCGCCACTGCGAGTGATACAGAAACCTTAGATGTATGTTGCAATCACAGGGTCTGATTCGTGTTGAAATTAGAGTGACTTGAACTGAAAAGTGCCTGGTGAAGACTGCACTCACCGTAAGCGTTGGCTGACTTTTTAAAGTCCTCCAGCTTAGGAACACTATCATCGCTGGTGAGGTCGATGTCTAGAACGTCCTTAATCCTTCCCACCATCTCTGCTGTCCGGTCATAGTACTGCGATGGGCCAACAAGCTCATCATGCCGTCTGAAACCCTGTCACTGAGATTTATCGGCATACGTTGAATCTCAACAACCAACTAGGATCCTTTAGCCTACCTGATCGGCCAGCTGCGAGTTGGACTGCCCGGCTGAGGCCTCGCCCGCGGCCTGAGCAGCTGTCAGAAACAGCCCAAGCGCCAGCAGATTCCGTCTGTGAATATCCTCGTAGGTCTTGCCGGGGGGTGACCCAATGTGATGATCCAGCGGCAAGCTGCGGGTGCGACACATGCGAGGGCACAGGTGCTTCAAGTGCTCCTTGTAGTGCTGGTCATCGTGGCGAGAAAAGACGGTGCCCTGTATTGGGATGGGACCTACGGCGAACACCATTTTGCTAGGCTTTCGTGGCTGAGCACATGAGAACACCGTGGGCGTCGTAACATGCAAGACACTGCACATGATGAAGACGAGAAATGTAACAGATGGGCTCGCAGATGCTGAAGGAGGTGCACCCCCCGGCAGGAAATATCTTGTAAGCGACACGTCAGCAGGACCTCTTCCGCTACAGGAGACTTTGTGCACGCCAACCTTTGCAGCTGCAAATCTCAGTACCTTTTAATCACTGCTCACTACAAAGGCCACACATTGCCTCATTGCTTCCTGCTAGTGAATGAGTTTGCAAGTTCAGAAACTCGAATTCTAAACATATTCTGATCTGGGCGTTCGTATCTTATGGAATAATATTAAATGAGCTGCAGGGAAGCTTGCTGAATCCATCAGAAGACCCCTAGCAGCTGAAAAAAAAAAGATCGTCACAGCGGGCAGGGAGCCGAGGATACTTGTGAACATAGTGGCCCCCGCACTCGCAAACGACGTTATGAAAGCATTGATTGTGGAAATGGAAGGTTGCAATGGCGCATTTCAGCATCTTCGGCTGCAAAGTAGCATTCACGATGTTTATGCTTGTTCAAAAGTGTTTCTCCAACGATTTGGAGGCTGGTGCATGCTCTGGTCTGGCTTGCCAAACTTTGATTATGAGGGATCTTGGGGTCGCCAGTAAATTTAAAATGGTGCAGAGGGTAAATTTACCGTTGCCTTGACCATGGTTACTGTTCTTCATACATTAACATTACGGAGATACTATGTTTGCTGAGCTCTTGATAGAAACGAGTGTTCTTGGCTGCTGCAGGCAGGATGGTGTCTTGAGAAAGCAACCTCTTGCACTTCATCCACGAGGAAGCAGTGTCTTCAGGACACAGCTGTCGAGCCCAACGACGACGAAGATCGCCAGCAGGTCACCCACACTTGCTACAAGTGGCGCAAAACTCTGATTCCTGCATCTGAAGGCCGTAAAGTCCTGGGTTCTGCCAGTTTGGCCTTGGAGGGCACCCAGACAAGTGTATGGGCTGAGCAGGCTGAGCAAGTGTATTTGCTAATCATTGTTTCACACCTGCACGTCAAGCGTGCGCGCGCCGACCTCACAAAACTGGATTTGTTTGAAGATGGCCAATGAAAGCTCTGCCGGATCTTTTTGTTGGGGCTAGCACAGCCACTTTCCTGAAGGGGCAGTACTGGTATTTTGCCGGATGAATCCAACGTAAGCAGTTGTCAGCGCATGCCACACTCACCGGAGACTCATACTGACATTAAGTATGTTTAGGGTTAACCTAACCCTGAACCCTAAATCCGGATCTTAGGATCCTAAGTATGGATTCTACACATTCCAAACTTCTCACCGTCACCTCACTGCGCGCCCTGCTGAGTTTCTATGCTTTTCATAATACCAATCAAGGCTTGCACTGGGTCACTTCATGTCATGACAAGCAACTGTCCGGTGGCCGCAAACTCTCAGAACAGCCTGTCCCTGTCATACTATCTAGTAGATTTTTACTCACAATGACTCATGATGATCAGGCCGCGACACTGAAAATGTGGGATCACCAGAAATTTTCTCAGCGCTGCAACGTCTGAGGGGCCGGTGGGAGGTCCACGATTTTGAGCGTTCCCTTCCGCTCCAGCGCATATCGCCCCTTGTGCGCATCCCATAAACCCCTAAGCGCTGCCACATACTTTTCATGCGCCTCCCTCACCACCCTGCACCACATCAAGGGCCCATCATCGCCTGCCAGAAGCCTCACGTCTGCAGGTATACAGCAGCATGCAGCATGTAACGAGACCGAAAGGGTGCATGCAAGTATGAATGCCGCATGATGACCACTCTTGCGTTGCTTGATCAGCCCTTTTCAGCACCGGTCATGATCATTACTGTGGCCACAAAGCCAATGGATGGAGCTACAAAAGGTAGCTGCTGCATTGCCGGCATGGAGCACTATTTGGCAGAGGAAAGCTCCTTGCGCATGAACTGCTAGACTGAGCTGGCACAGAGTATGCACACAGGGATTCCATGCAGCTTGCTTGCATGCTGCGCTTTGCAGATCTCAGGCGCCGCAGTGAGCGTAATCGAATTCTGTTCTTCATCTCTTCTACAAGAAATATTTCCTGCTCTGGCAAACAGCACATAAGAGGCATCAGGCTCACCGCTTCCCATCATCGCTGTTGATGTCGCCCTCGAATTTTGGCACCTCGATCGGCGCCCCCACAACCACATGGATGGGCCCCTGATATGGCAGCATCCCTATGGAGCTCAGCATGATGCCTGTCCCGTGAAAGATTGGGAACCCCAGACCCAGCAGCTTCAGCAGGTTCCTGGGGCAGCCACAGATTTTATTTGATCCACTGTATTTCTTTGTGCAGTCATTCAATCTGTACAAATGCACTCTTCAGAAGGTAGAGGGCGTCTAGGTGGGGCACCCGACCACATGTTGAAGGGCAGAATGCATGCAAACAAGGCCTGGATTAGGCCTGGATTAGAGCTAGATGCCATACAGGTGTTTATTGGCCATGGGACCAACAGCATTACATCACCATGCAGAGGTCTTTTTAGGAGCAAGATCCACAGGAATCGTGTTGATCACAGCAGCAGTACCTCTGCAGCCGCGCTGCAAAGGTGCCTTCAGCCGGCTTGGCGACTTGGTAGATGTTGTTCTCGCCAAAGCTCAGCACTGGCACCAGCGCAGACCCTGTCCGTACCGCTATCCTTACAAACCCCTGCACGGCAAGGGGAATTGCAAAATCTCCGTTACTATCTCCTGAACAGTCTCATTCTCAAGCAGCAAGCAACACTTGCATCTCTGATTCCACCAATCATAATCCAGATCCAGAACCATCTCAACAAGATCATTGCTGCTTTGGACCAGTCCCTCAAGTAATAGCTGTCCTCTTCGTGAATCATCATGCTCAAAAAGAAGAAATTTGCAGGCTTTGAACCTGTCTAGACACAGCAGGACTGCAAACGTTCACATCAGATTGGGACGGAACTCACCAGGCGCTTTCCCAGTACAATCTCAAAGTGGTCACGCTGAGCCAGTAGCGCTTCTCTTGCTCCCCCCACGCACAGCACGATGGCATTTCCTTTGCCGCTGCACTTCAAAATCCCCCCATCAAATTCGAAAAATCAACTCCCAAAATCATGCTGGAGATTTGAATGAAATCAACCATTTTCAAGATCCCGTGTGCAGAGCACAGGGTCGAGGAGTGCCCAGCATGCCTGATGATTTTCCTAGGCACTCACAAAGCCACAGAAATCTTGCCCACCATGTTTGGGTATCATGAGGCAGGGGGTTACAGCTGGATGAGTCACCTGGTGAGCAGGCGCAGGCAGGTGGAGCGCGCGCAATCGCACATGCCATGCGCGAGGACAAAATCGCGGATAAAGGGGATGTAGAAGTTCTGCACCAGGGTCAGCATGTAGAAGCGGATCCCTGCTTCAATCACAGACCCATATTCAGAAAAGTGATTTTGATGTGCGTCCATGTGAGACCTCACAATACACCTGTTTTCACTGGCACCATCGTTCTTTGACAGTGGCAAGGCTGCTATTAGCCCTCAGCATCTGTGAATACGCCACCACTGCAGTCCTGCAGCCCACATGTAGGGTGCAGGCATTATAACTTTGAAAAGAATTGACTGTGCATGCATCAAAGCGGCCTCAATCTCTGGAGTCACCTGGGAAGGTCTTGGACACATTGAGGGCCTCTGTGGCAAAGCTGATGAAGGCGCTCATGGATATGATGCCATGAGGGTGGAATCCAATCACATACGTCTTCTCCGGGTCCAGCTGAGCTGTTGTCACCAGATGAATTGGGCAGTACTCCGCACATTTCCTCCACACCCAGAGCCTAAGGAGGAGACACAGGGAAACGTCAGCCCTTGCGCAGAGTCGACCTGACAAGCCAACTCGCTCTAGGATGAAAGACAGGCGAAGCAAAAGAAGGCAGAAGGGCTGCATTCCTAGCAGGAAGCTGTGCGCACCCTCTAAGAAAAGGTTTTGCTGATCCTGTACGTGGGGAAGTGCGGCCAGGCCCGAACCAGATGTATGCACAGTACCTTTCGCAGGAAAGCCAAGAAGTTAGAGATGGCATGGCAGCCATATGGTTCCTAGCAAGGTGCTTTGAGCGAACAGGACTCGCTACGGTGTTTGAAGGTGATAAGTATCCTTACAATGCCAGCACGGTGCGTGTGTAGAAGCCCCCGAAGTACAGAAGGGCGAAAAAGAGAAGCCAACACCATGCGCCTGCTGAAAAAAATAGAACGTAGGACAGCGCGCCAAGCTTCTGAGAGAATGTTGCAGCCATGATTGAATATTTCAAAGAGACATGGATCGTCCGAACAGTTGCTCTGTGCAGGCTATGGCAGAGATGCCATGAGGACTTGTATAGCCAATCTGTTCGCAAGCCTCCTGCTTGGTGATTGAGTGACCCTCGTTATGACAGCAAACTTTCTTTATAGAAAGTTCACAACGTTCAGAAATGAACCGAAAAACGATGGATCGCCGATCTGAGCCCAGATGCAGTACAGCTTCGCATGGCTGAGAAGCCAAGGGGAGCAAATAAATCCGAAAGGGGTTCCGAAACCCCACTTCCTTCTAACGAACGAGATATAGATCTTGATTGCAGGGCTCTAAATGTGAGAGGACCCCCATGGCAACAGAGAGCTGCATGTCAACCAGAAATGAGAGTTTTTGAGGATTGCAATGTTTAGGTGGCAAATGCATGCATGCTAGCAGTGCTGCGCACATGTTACTGACGGCGCCGCCGGCAGTGCCATTCAGTGATCTTCAAGAGCAAGTTGCCAATGCCAATGCATCAAGGTGCCTGTATTCCCAATACCTTTGAAGATTTAAATCCAGATGATCGCATGCAGGATAGCAGATGTGTAGCATCAGCTCTTCAAGCCACTGACAATATCAGGTGTGAAACAGAACATCTCCTACCCTCACCTACAAAACTGGGCAGCAGCAGTCGCGCCAAACCAATTCTCAGCTGCAGCTGCGCAGCTTGGCAGAAACGTTCTACAGGCCACTATTAATCTAGCCTACCTATCAGAAAATTCAATGTGAAATTCAATGTCTGATGGTGTGACCGTCCAAGGGTGTCCAGGAAAATTCATACAAATCACTGCCCAAGAGCTCATGACACAATTGCAATTCTAAGCTACCAGAGCCATTACTCCACAGCATATTCCTTAGCATTGGGAATTGCTGCACATATTTTCACTCATCTTCAGATACGCAAGACAAATTTCAGTATGATACTGCAAACCAGGACCACCTCACAAGCACGCTCAGTTCATAACCTTCAAACTAGCCACCTCACGCAAGGTTCTCTTCGCCACCCATATGCCCACCTTACATAACGAAGGGAGAACTCAGTTGCCTTGCCAAGTAGGATGGTGAATTTACAGCCACTGCAATCATGGTGGAATATCCTGCAATGCCTCGAGTTGCTTGCCGGACCTTCTCCCACCACTTCATACCCATGTACTTTAAAACGCAGACCCCTGCACTAGGCACCATGCAAGTGCAGGAGGTTGGAGCGGTCAGGCTTCCTTGTAGCCGGGCAGGGAGTGTGCGCGCGCCAGCAGCAGCTGTTTACGGCGCAGCAGATTGTGCACACCGTAAGCCGCAGGTTGCATTGGCAGAAGCCCCTCCACTGCCACCCTGCACTCAGCCCACCAGAACTTTTGTTGCAGCAAGGTTCTAATATCATAGTTGTTACACGATCTTCATTACAGAGTAAGGTGCGTCAGCAGGCAAGCTGCACTCAAGGCTGCCGTGATTGAACCCCTTGACAGACTCTGCGGAATCAAGCAAAGGATTGAGGACCGAACATGGACAGGACTAGATGTGGCTTCTTGTAAAGTGAGCCTGGACACGAAGGTCAGCTTGCATCGTTGCAAAGGCTGCGTGACTGTAACATATTGGAGTTCTGTTGAGCAGCCAGCGGCTTCTTGTTCCCGCTGCCACGTATATAGATGTGACGATGGACAAGAAGTTTGCAGGGCAGTACTATGCAGCCTTCAGGTGTTTGCCAGGCAGCAATGGGGCTTTACAGGTGGCGCTGTTGAGAGTGTACTACCCTCTCACCTGCGTGAGTGAGCCTTGGTGAACCCCTCTCTCACAAGCAGCTCGTGGTAGGGCCACTGCAGCACTTCCACCGGCTGCAGTGCATCCCCGCTCTCCTTGTCAAACCCCTGCAGTTCAGGACAGCACAGATCAACACCACGCTTCACGCTGGCTCAACGTGCCAAGTGTGATCAAGTTGTGTCCCGTTCGAAAGGGCAGGGGGGGTCCTAAATGCAATCACGAAGGAGTGTCCCCCTGAACAGAGAATTGCAAGGGGTGACACGGACTACTCTTTATCAACCCCTGGGCATTGGTTGGATGCACTGGCTCTCATCAGCAAGTGCCTGCACATCCAACTCCACAAGCGGGGTCTGGGAATTGAGACCGAAGACCGTCCTCCCTGACAAGAGTGAAAGAACTTCACAGCAGACTAGCACATTCAGAGGTGAGGGTTGTTTGGAACTCACAGAGAGGATGGAGATAATCATGTGCTCCTGCTGGGTATCGTTGATGGCTCCGCTGGTGCGAGTGGAGATATAGGACACGCTGGATATGAGCGCTGTCGTAAAAGCCCATGAAGTTGTGATCGCCGCAGCCCGCAGGCTGCACACACATCATGAAAAATTTGTCCATGAGCGTCTCTCACCTAAAATTGGCTGTGTATAGCTCTCAAAGCAAGCAGCCATTCAAGCTCTTTTGGGTGGAGGCGGTGTAGTATTGTTGTTATTAGATGCTTTGCAAGCCTTCAAGGCTAAGTGCGTTCCAGCAGCACTTCTGTAATGCTCATTTGTTCTTCCACTGTCTCCTCCAGTATTGTGTGAGCATTCAAGGGGATGGAGGTGTGTCACCTTGGGGGCAGCCTGGAGAGGATCGGCCCAAGGGCCTTCTTGTCCTTTTCGCTGGACTTGCCGCTCTTGCCATTTGAGACGGCATTCAACCTTTCCGAGTCCTGGCAACAAACACAGTAATCCCCTCTAGCCATGGAGTCTGCAGTCTACCAACTGCTTTTATTGGTCATGCAGGTCGAATGCACTATAAAGGAGTGGACATAGTGGCTCCGACTCCCTTTGCTGGTATCTCTCATCATTGGTCACTCGGATGTATCTGACATTGCATGGGTGAATGGTCATGCATGTTGCCATTGCAAGCTACAATAATTGATAAATTGTGCCTTGTGTCATATAATTCTGTCAATCAGGTCTCTGGCCAAATTTCAGTAAAATTTTGCACAGAGCCGGTTAATTCTTCCACCTCTTTGGAGGCGGCTTTGGCTTCCCGGAAGGTCTTCCGAAGATTGAAGCGGCTGGTGAACAGCTTCTTGCTGGTGCGCACAGACACTGCCACAGCCTTGGTGGCCCAGAAACTCCTCGACTTTCCAGCAAGCGCCAGCCCCCAGTTCAGAGCCGAGCCCCACACGGCTGCGCGGAGCGCTGTGCCTAGGATGCAGCGGATCACATGCGCCGGTGTCGCCCTGCGGCACGCACAAAGACTTACACGTTCCTATGTCCCCGTTAATCGGCTGTCTTTTCCCCAAACAACACAGATATGATCGGTATGTTCCTTGGGAGTCCTTCCTTCATGCCATGTTTGGGGCTTCGACCCGAGATATTCGAGCAGCCATATTGGCTTCCAGCTGAAATCTTGAAGAGAATCACTGTATGTCAGGTGCAAGCTGTGTGCTTGATGACGCAGAAATAAGTAAAAGTTTCATTGCAGCATTGTGCGCCCCCCTCATCAGCATAGATTCCAAGCAGTTTCCCTGTGATCAGCAAGTGTCTTTGGATGTTGTTATAGAAGAGGGCGCTCACGCTCCGTGGGTGTGCAGCTCCAGGCGCACAAGGTGTCCAATGTGGGGCAGAGTGGTATTGATGGGGTTGGGGAAGGTCAGGTAATCCAGAATGTGCTCCCTCCAGTAGGAGTCGTCATGTATCTTCTGCGCGGTCTCCCTCCAGAATTTGGGCAGCCCTGGACTGTCAAAGGTCACCACCCTGCACCAGCAGCGCAGGCAATCAGACGCTGTGGATGCTGACTCACAGTATGCATGCACTGGCTTGCCAGAGCTGCCTGCAGCAAGTGTAAGTGGCCTTGTAACTTGACGTTGCGTACCTCAGTCTGAACACATGAACCCTTGGCAATTGGCGCTCATGTAACAATTCGTGTCCTTTCGTTGTTCCTTCGCTGCAATTTTACAACGTGCTGCAGCGAACGCCAGGTCTCTGAGCTTACAATGCTGCATAGGGAAGTAGGCTTGCATCAGGCCTTGGCATGTCAGGTTTTGGGCAGAGATGATGCGCACTTGGTGATCTCAGGATCGAGACCCACAGCAACAGCAGTGGCCAGGAAGCCCCCCAGGGAGTGGCCAGTAGTGTAGAAGGTCCAGTCCACATCACTCTTTTGCTTCTTCAGATCCGTAATGGTGTCCCTCACGTATCCCACGGCGTCCTTGACAATCTGCATGTCCTCATCGGGGTCCTGGGACAGCTGAAAATTGGTCCTGCACAAGCAGCTGACAGGCCTGAGAGGGCAACAAAATGCCAGCAACCATTCTACATAGCTGAACAGGACGCAACGTTGTGGTGAATGACTGTCTGTAATATCTCGACCAACCAACATGTGTCTGATCGGAGTGAGCCATCAGTAACATTGACCACCAAGCACAAGGTGTAGAGGCATTGAAAGCATGTGAACGGAAGCCGATACTCACTTCATCTGTCCCTTCACCATTTTCGCGCCCTTGCTGGTGTCTGTTCCCAGGAACGTGAGCACCACTGCGCCCTTGCCGTCCTGCGAGTCGTTGTAGCCACGGTGAGAGCACAACACGCAAACGCGACAGAAATTAGGCACAGTTCGTGCTTAGATCAAGCTTTCCTCATAACAATCACTCAAGCATCCGATACATCGCTTCGCTTTGCACTCCATACACAAGATCAAGTGCATATGTGTGCCCACCGGAGCGGGCATCACACGCCGTTTCGCCGGTTGACTGCCCTGCGACAATCGATGCAGAGTACGTTTTAACTTTGATGAAATAAGAATACCTGATCTTCCCGGATGTATGTGGTTGCTGCCAGCCCGCTTTCCAAGCGCCCACTTTCTGAGAAGACATCGAAGTCTGAAACAGGGCCGTCCGGATCTTGTTCATTGTAGATGATATTGTTAAAGTACGCAAACTGGTAGTCTGTCACATCCCCCATTGCAAGGGAAACTGAAAGGAACAGTAAAGATCCTAGACTGAGGATGGGCTGCAATGAGGGAAGCTGGGGGGAAGCCAGCCCCCCCATCTCCCATACTTCTGTCAGCGCAAGATTGCTCACATGGTAGTTTTACTCAGCCTGATGAGGTTGTGATTAACATCCATTGTCAATTGTCTTCAATTGAGATAAAATTGACGGTGAGGTCTTTGATGCTCATGTCGACCAGCACTGCAGCAACATGCATTACTTGCCAGCCAGCACTGTCATATCACATCGATGTGATTGCATGCAATAGATGATCTGCATTGATGCACTTCAATGCTCTCCTTAGGTATGCACGGTGCACAGTGTGAATTGCACTGCAGAGAGCTAAATGCAAGTGTACTTCTGGGAAGTGCAGAATCTTCTTCACACTAAGTTTCGGCGTGAGATATCCGTTACAAATGTGCAGCGAGACATCAGTCAGGGTCATCAGAACTGTGCCTGATCCCTTTTGCGGAACCACTACAGTATGTACAAAATTCCATATGCGTTTGCGCGGTCAGGCATGCATCCAAACAACACTGCATGCAAGCATCATACATTGCGTACAGGCAACAGGACATCGAATTGCGCCAGGACGCAGCACAGTATGCTAGCTGGAAGCTGAAGGTTGCAAATCACAGGAAAATCAAAATTGCTGCACGGACGGTGTGCATGGTGTTGTGCATCGAGGGTGCTCAGATGCGGTTCTTGTGCTCCTGGTGCTCAGCAGTGCCTGGGATGTTCTTGGCAATCTGCACAGCCACACCAGATATCTCAGCACACACCACATTCTAGAATTGCTGACCAGAGTTTGATACATGCTCTTTCCCTTTCAGCAGTAGGCTTAACATTTGATCGAAGGTGCAAACGAGCCACTGGACTCCACCAGGACCGGGCATCCAACGTCAGGTTCTGTGACAATGGCAGGAAATATAAAAGCAAAGCTGCCTTGCTAGCAGCAGAACATACTGACCACAAGGACAGAAAGGCTTGAACATGGAGAGGTGAATTCACCTTCTCCAAAGGGTTCTCGTTGGCGGTGTGGTGCTCCTTGGTGCCTGGGAGGTGGCGCTTGACCTGCTCCCCGGTGCTTTCGGTGGCCTTCTGGTTCTCGTGGGTGCCTGCATACAATCACACTAGATCAGTACATGTCTTCCTTAGCACTTCAAGTAGGTCTATCCAAGTAGGTACAGTCAGAAACCCCGGCTTCTGTGAATGTGAATGGCTGCACGCTGAAGATTGAACGTGGAACTTTGTTGAGGAATTTAGGCTCACCGGGAAGCAGCTCCTTGGCGTTCTCGCCAACGTCCTGGGTGCGGTGCCTGTGGGCGTCGGTGCCTGCAATGGCCGATCAAATCCTCGGATGCTGCTCTTCAAAAGCTAAAGCATGGAATCGTACAGACACTGAGGAATAAATAGCATGTAACGTCATACATCAGTGCTGGAGTGTGCGTCCTTACCGGGCAGGTGCTCCTTGATGGTCTGCTTCACGCCAGCGAGGCCGGACGGACGGGTGGGGTGGGTCAGGGAGTGCTCATCAGTCCCTGGGACGGACTCCTTCATGTTGTGCTTCTGCGAAAACAAAGCAATGCTTGTGAGACAGCAAGTTCCAGCTCAGAAGAACAGCGTCCGTGTCAGCTGGCAGACAAGAAAACAAGATCTGCCCGAACCCCAAACCTCCAAGCAAAATCTAACCTTGCCTAGTTGAAATTATGCCAACGAATGTCCCAACACTGTCGACTTTTATTCCTAGACAGCAGCGTAGAGGCAGGATCTGTCAAGCTCGGCCGAAACCGCCTCTACCTCGGACCCTCGTCACAGCACTCCTATCGCGTGAGGGTGAAAGCACCACAGGCGAGAGCTTGCAAGTCATCACACTTTGTTCACACCAGTTCTCAAGTGCCAACACAGCACTCCACCTAGACCCGAGCACAGCCTGGCCACTTTGCTCGGGATGTGCAAAAGAAACGAAGGGAGGGAGAAGCACTCACGTCTCCGGCAGTCATTTTGTGTTAGTTGTTGGTTGACGTTGGTTGGCGGTTGATAGCTGAAAATTTGATCGATAGTAGAAGCTCTGAGTTTTGCTGGACGTTTGAGATCCTCCGCAGGGTCCACGAGCGCCTTATCATCGCGCCAATATTCACCAGCTTCCGGCTTCCTCGGGGGTGGCAGCTACCTACCACCTTCCTCTCCCCCTCTGCAGATAGGGTGGGACCTGGTAGCTGGCTGCCACCCCTCGTTGCCCGTGTTTGGTGTGGGAAAGGGAAGAGCAGCTCTTCAAGAGCTTGGGCCATAATGTTGGCATGCATGTGTGGCAAATGGTATAGCATTGGGAATAGCAGAAATAGGTGCAACACTCGACCAAGCATGATTGTCATCGGGTCATATTGAAGCTACTTACCTGCCTGTTGGAGCATACTTTGTAGTAGTACTGCGTGCGGATGCATGGCCTACATATATATCTTGGGTGTATCAAATTAAAGTTCCAATTTGGCACTACCGAAATTCAAATGTCTGCATATGCATGGCAGTGCGCTGGCTGGGGCCTCATGCCATGGCAGTGCCACCCGCAATGGCGGTACATCAACTCGTCAGAGGTACCACCTTCTGTGCATACTGTCTCCAAACAAGACCTTCCATTGCAGTGTGTCTAGACTAGCATGTCATGACAGCAGCCATCCACTGAACGGCAACAGGTTTACAATTTGATCAAAGCTAACACTGCAGCTTGCCACAGTTTGCAAGCTTGCTGCAGGCACAACCAAAGCTGCTGCAACAACACAAGACAGCGTGGCAGACATCAGAATTTTTGGGGTTCATAGCAGCAGGGTTTCAGCGGCTGTTCATGACTGCGGCTGCTCCTCTTCCCTGCCCCAGCCAGGGGGCCACCAGGGGGGCCGATGCGCGCTCAACACCGGCCCTTCTTTCGACCCGGCCCTCAGCGGCTGGCCGCCGAACGCCGCCTGAAGCCGCAGCAGCGCCAGCGCGCGGCCGCCGCCGTCCGATGACACCGCTACTTTGCCGGCCGGCCGCGCTGACCCCTCTGCATACACGTCCATGCCCTCCTCCAAAACCCCTGCACAAAAAGGGGAGACAAGGGTCAGTGCAACATGCAGACCAAAAATTGTGTGCAAGTGCAGGTCACTGCAACAGCAGAAGAATTCTTGGTATGCACATTGCGTTGCTAGGTACCTTGAGACGTATACCAGTATGACTAGGCATGCAGCAAGCTGGAAACTTCGTCAGAATCAAGGCCTACGGCTCTGTCTGGAATTTCAAGTGCCTGCAAACATATCTGGGAGCCAACAAGATAAATTATACAAATCAATCTCACCAGGAGGGTCCTCAGAGGTCACAGGGAGAAGCCGTTTGCGCACGACTCCTCTGAAGTGCGTCCTGGCGATGAGCTCCTGTCCAACGTAGCAGCCCTTGGTGAAAGAGATCGCGTTTAGGCCGTCCAAGTTGTACTCCAGGGGAATTGCCGACCCTGCGCAACTGTCCCCACACTTTCATGTATGTTTATGCAAATAAGCCAGAAGTATTCGAATCTTTCCACCCGATGGCAAGCCAGCGTTGCATGCCACGTGGGTTCTGAAAAAAGACCATAGATGTGCTGTTGCAGCAACGCACCTAAAGGCAAACAGAGCTGAAGAATTTTACCCGTAAGAGCACCTCAATAAAGGTACGGGAGATTCTTTCTGAATAGAGAGATCAAGTGAGTCAAGGATGTGACATGGCGCGCCTGGAGGGACTTCAGAGGGCCCCTCAGCAATGCCCAGGCTGTGGCGCCACTGCCTGTACTCCTCCTGGTCTGCAGGGGGCAGCTCCAGGGCAGCTTCCGCACTCTTCGGCAGGATTGTGCGCTGCCCAAGCTCCGGCGTCCTTGGATCCAAGGGCCAGCCATCTGCAGAAGTCAGAATGCTCAGCGGTCTGCTATCTGCCCTCGGAGGACCGAATTCCAGGTTAAGGCGACATCACCAGTGATTGCGCGGGCATCCCTGCATCCTGTCTCTTGCTGCAGGTGCTCTGCATAGCTGCACAGCCGCACAGTAGATGGCTTCAAGATGGGAGAGGGAGGCACCTTCCAAAGCTTTGCTGCTGCTTGCACTGCCAAAGCGAGCCCATACATCAAAGCTGTCGGACACATCCCTGACATCCACCTTGGCTCTGAGCTTGTACCTGTGTTTGCAGCAGCCATGTTCTGCTCAGCCAATCGCCACCGCAAGATCATCTATGCTGGAGACTTGGTGAGGATTGCAACTCAAGACTGTTGTGCGATCAGAGGTTGACTCACATCCTAAGAAGCCGCAGAAGTGCCGGCATGTGCGCTTTGTCCACATCAGCAAGCATGCCAAACGGCTCGCCTGCGCTTGCAGACCAGCACGTTGATGGATGTCATGCCCCTACATCTAGACACACGAGCTGCAAGGCATATTGGCGACTTTTGAATTACTTGTTGTCTTCTGAGATGCTTACCAGTCGCATATAAGAAGGCATCATGCAGAAAACGGCCCTGAGCATTAAGGAAGGCTGTGTAGATCACGTCCTTGCCCCCTTTCTGCAAGTGGTTGGGGTCATTGGTGATGATGCCCTGCACAAGCAACGATAATTTGCAGTCATTTGATGCCGTTCGCATATGTTTGTAAAAAAACCTCACAAATCGGACCATCTTTGCGCACGTTGAGGAAATGATGGATGTCTTCTCCACCGAGGTGCAGGACGCCTCGAACATCATTGAGGCAAGCGATCTTCGATGTTTCGCCATTGGCTTCTTGTGAAGAATTTCTAGCTTGGCACATCAACCATTGCCTCCAAGCAGCTGCTGGCAGAGACACTGGTTCTTGTAAGCAAACTGGTGCATGGTGAGTATGCAAGTTCAGCAGCTTGCTTAGCAGCAAGGCTCTCGTCGATCGCTGCAGAAGGCCTTGCATTACGCTTGCAGGAACCTATAAATTCAGTTACATTTCATGCGCCCATGCAAAGCACTCCAAGTTCAGCGCATTGATCGCACGTGCGTGCAGGATGTGAGCACGGGATTTCTTCATCTCTGGATCTTTCTGGCCGTTGCTCGAGACTCTTTAAACTCTTTGAAAGAAATCAATTGCAGAAGAGAGCATCTGAATCACGACAGATTTGTTAGGCAAGAAGTGCGCAATAAAAAAAATCAAAATAGCTTCATCTGCACTCGCTGATCACTAGACACTCAGAATCAACGAAGAACTGATTCCTATCAATCTGAAAGCTATCATTCAATTTTGTGGAAGCTGTACAGCGTCCATCGAACACTCCGATGTAGGCTTTTCACATGAAGTGATGCCTCCAGATCCGATCTATTTGCGTGCCCAGCACCATGTCAGGTGCAGACAACGACAGAGAGACACTTCCAAAGGAGGAGATATTCTGCCTGAAAGGCCATGATGGTCCTGTGCTTGCGGTCAGATTCAATAAGGCTGGCACCTACTGCCTCTCTTGTGGGAAGGTGAGCAGGATCATTACTCTCAATTCTTTCTGCCACCCGTTCAGAAGAGCTGTGCACATATGCTGATGGTGGTTGCACCGCAGGATCGTTCCATCAGACTTTGGAACCCGCACCGAGGACTCCTGATCAAAACATACGCAGGTGTGAAGGTTGCCAACTGCAGACCCGCAATTGCATTAGCAATGTTATTTGCCAGCATGCTGACCTCATCCAAATATTCTGTTACTAACAATTTTCCTTTGCAGGTCATGGCTATGACGTCAGGGATGCCGTCGTCTGCGCAGACAACAGCAAGTGCGTGAACACTCTTGATTGAACTGTATTTCTATCACCCTGTCTGCAGCTTCATGTGCCTCCAAATTGTGAGGGGGCTTACACATACATCTTGCAGATACAAGCCATGCACCCAGAGCACCACACATGCAGGAAACCATAAAGGTTGCAATGAATTCTGCATTGTGCATACTTCAGGTTTGCCTCCTGCGGTGGGGACCGGCAGATATTTCTGTGGGATGTGGGGACTGGGCGGACGATCAGGAAGTTCCGAGGCCACGATGGCGTGGTCAACTCGGTGAGCCGATCATTGGGCAACATCCCACTTGCCATCAGACCTGTGTTCCTACTGGGGACATCACATGTCGCACCCAGCAAAATGGGTGGTGAAGAAGTACAGCAAGTTCCTGGCAAGCCTTGCCAAGTGGTCGTGTGAAAGCGGTCTGCACACGAGGAGAGTGTAGATCAATATAGGAGTTGGGACACAGGAGGTTTACGGTGGACTGGGTCTGGCTTGGACTTGGCGAGTCCAAAAAGGGGTAGGATTCTGGCAGCCTTCAGCTGCAGCTTGTCTGCAGACGCACCCTGCCTCTTGGCAGGAATGGCGTGTAACGATATCAACAACACAGAAGCTGGACTGCGCATGCAGGTGTGCCTGGGCCCAGGGGAGGCAACGCTGGTGACAGGGGGCTATGATCAGTCAGTGCGCGTGTGGGACATGCGCTCCCGCTCCTTTGATGCCATCCAGACCATCAAGTCCTTTGCTGACTCTGTCACGTCTGTCGCCGTCTCTGCCAAGTGCGCCCCCTCTGTCATGCATGCTGTGCAGCCACCACCCTCTGGATCAGTGCTTGCTTCTATTGTGAAGGCAAGGGCTTCCTGATGGGTATCTCACCAAAAGCACTCAAGCATTCAAGTATGAAGCATTCAAGCTTCTGTAGCCATGGAAGTCTTTCATTGCATGCATATCTTACAATTATTCTGCCGGAGATGGCCCCAGCTGTCATAATATTTTGACAAGTCCACAGCATGCTCACAGGGGATTGTGACAAATGTCCAATTAGAACTTCTGTGAGGGTGATAATCGTCTCTAAAGACAGCACAAACCACCACAAAATGTGAAGTCGCTTGCCGTTCGAATGATTGTCTCCTGTGTGCATGCTGCAGCGCAGAGATCATGGCGTCCAGCGTGGATGGCACGGTGCGGCGATTTGACGTGCGCGGCGGCTGCGCGTACGTGGACCAGATGCATGCAGCCGTGACTTCGATGGCGCTCTCGAATGACGGCAACTGCGTGCTGGCTTCCTGTCTGGATGCGCGGCTGCGGCTGCTGGACAAGGGCAGTGGCGAACTGCTGGCTGAGTATAAAGGTATGCAGTCTTTGTGTGTTCATGTGATGGTATGTCACATCGCATGTGCGCAGTCTTGTGTCATGTGGTCAAATGCCACAGCAATAGCGAAGCCGTTGGCTTAACATTGGCTTCTCTTCACAGATCCATTGTTGTTGGAAGCGGATCACAAATGCAGGATTTGCCGTTTCAGTGAGGGGGTTGTGACACAACCGTGCGTGCATGCTGTGGCGCAGGTCACAAGCAAGAGTCAGCCAAGATGGACTGCTTGTTGACGCCATCAGATGCGCATGTGCTGAGCGGCTCTGAAGACGGTATGCAATCTTTCATTCTGCACAGATCGACTACTGCACTTTCCGCGGTGCAGACGTTCAACATCATGAGCCTCGGACAGTCACTAGCAATCTCTCTCGGGACTTTCTTGTGTTTGCAATCATTCAGGCTCTGCTGTACAAAGCTAATCTACCCTGTGATCTCATCCTGCATGTTTGCTGAGTGCAGGCCGGGTGTGCTACTGGGACTTGGTGGAGGAGACAATGGTCGAGTCCTTCCAGGCACACAGCGGCGTTGTATGCTCTCTAGCAATGCACCCTGACGGCAATCTGCTGCTCACATCATCCACAGATGGCACTGTCAAAGTTTGGCAATGAGCTGTGTTCACACAGGTTCTACTAGAACCGTTCTAGCGCTAGGCGGCAGCTGGCACCGTGCTGTGACAGTGTATGCCAATTGCTCTTGAAGACAGTAGCCAATAAGGGACGTCCACGGTTCACACTGATTCTGTGTGGTTCATTTTGGCTGGAAAGTGCACTTTTGGGAGAGGGGTTGGTTCAGCATTGGCTATTGTTTTTTGCGGTGCTTCATTGTGTCACACAGTCACTGGTAATCAATAGTTGGACTGCTCTAGGACTGGCTACTAGCATAACTTATACAGCGTGGTTTGAAACCTGCACTTATTTGCATATGTAAGCTTAAGCTCATGATCATCAGGGATGGTCCTTAAAGCTAAAAGCTGCTTTCGAGTTACTAATTTGGGAGTTTATAGCCTGATCTGCAAGAATCAAGAGGACAAACGGAGCTGTCACAGCCTGTGACTCACAGGTGTCAAACGAACAGAGAAGCTCTGCCTCTGAGAGTGTATCCGGCAGCCAAACTTGGACTCGCCTTCGCCTGAACCCAGCTGAGCAGTCAAGAGACGCTCGCACAAGTCATTTCGCTAATTCTTGCACTGGTAGGAAACTGGGTTGGGCAAAGTGAGCATAGAGGAAGCAGCGGCTTGAAGAGCGGGACTACGCCGTGGACTTCTGCAGCGAGTGCGTGCTGCTGCAGACCGGTGCCCGCCAAGCGGTGCGTCTCTATTCCTCGCTTGGCTACTGCTCGCTTGCCATCAATCATCTTTTAACGCTCTGTGTCTTGCAATAGATGTTCAATACCCGATAATGTCTGCTGCGCTTTAGAAAGGGGAGATTGCCAGGCAGAGCCGAACCTCCGCCGAGGTGTCTCGTGCCCCTGATGAATACCTGGAAAACCTCCTCTCCGTTTTCTGGGTGGCTGAGAGCCCCCAGGCCGTATGATGATCTATCACAGAGGTTTTGTTGCACATTTGCTTTTTATCATCCTAGCCGCCGGCAGGTTGGAGCCGAATTGGCGCGCCAGTGGTTTCATCAACGGGTGTCAGGAGGGTTCTTTGCCTAGGCCATTTAAAGCGAGGTGCTGGCGTATCCGGTGATGCTAGGCTGTGAAACAATGTCTATGCCCACCATCACTCAAAGATGTATTGGACGCGTGTTGGCGTCTCTTCTGCTTGACAGCCGGCAGTGATGCACTGTCCACGCAGTTGTCCTGTGCCGTCACAGGATTGTGTTACCATTGGCGTTCTTGTTCATTCCCACAGCCAGCCGTTCAATCTCCTGTGAGCTTCTGGATGCTGCATAGCTGTAACTTGGGGCCGCTGTCAGCGGTGGCTGCTTCTGATGGCTTGCTGACGCGAGTGGGGGTTTTGTGCTTCTGCAGGCGCCAAGATGGCCGGGGGTGCGCTTCCATTGGCGAGGACATCAGACTACAAGCAGTACGAGGGGCATTTGACCTTGTGAGTTGTCCTCTGCAGTGATCTCCTGGTCTCAATTTCAGCAATCTGACCGACTCCGTCAGCCGTTCCCACTCCATATGCAGCTGCCATTGCCACGATCTGGTCTGGTGGAATAAATATCTTTATCTTCCTGCTTTCCCGGAGTCTGGCGCCATTTTGCATTCTTCCGATGTTGAAGCCCCGTCGTTAGCAATCCCAATTGGGTGCCCGTTGATGGAACGTGGCAGTCAAGGCCGTTGCTTCCTCTGATCTCTGACGTTTACGTGAAAGTGAGCTAAGTTGTGCCTGGCCCTGGTCCGTGTGTACTGACCCAGTCTACTTTTGTTGTAACAGCTATGTGGTGCTCGCGACGATCGTGGCTGGGATGGGAGGCCTGCTGTTCGGGTGCGCCCTTAAAATCACTCCCAACTTGCCTTGTCACATGATCCGTCAACAGGCCCTGGTCTGCATTTCCACCCTTACATTTCTCGTGCATGCTCGGAAGCCCTGGTGCCCTCACCCATCTTGGAGGCGTGCTCAGAGAGTGTGATGTGGTGCTGCAGGTATGATGTGGGTATCACTGGGGGAGTCACAAGCATGGACAGCTTCCTGAAGCGTTTCTTCCCTCACGTGGCAGCTCAAGAAGAGGCCGGCAGTAGTAGTGGAGGCGATGCCTACTGCACCTACAGTGATGTTGGCCTCCAGCTCTTCACCTCCTCCCTGTTCCTGGCTGCAGCCTTTGCTGGCCTTGCAGGCTCCTTCACCACAAGGTGCAGCCCACCTTCTTTGATTGTGGCAGCAGCTCCTCATGCATGTCTTATTATTGCCTGCTTTCCCCAAATTTCATAGTATTCTTGTGCACTTTCAACATTGAAATGTGGGGACACCATGACATGATTAAGGTTCGAGTTAAGCTGAGGTCTTGCCTTCTTGATGAGATGTCTGTGGGATTGCAGGAAGTTTGGGCGCATCAAGACCATGCTGATTGGAGGCATCTGCTTCATGATCGGCGCCGTTCTGACCGCCTCAGCCTTCGAGCTCGGCCAGCTCGTGGTTGGTCGCGTTGTCCTCGGCTTCGGCGTCGGTATGTCCCATATGACATGTCCCATATGACATCTCCCTTCTGCACCCCATCTTGGGCTATGTTCCATCAATTGTGCGTGATTCTGCGTGATGTGTCTTGCAAGGATGGAGGCCTGAGCCTTGCCTCGCGCGCTTGTGTGCATTCTGGACAATATCACAGGAAATCAACCCATAGTCAGAGGCCATAGGGCATGCACACGGGCTTGAAAAGACTACCATGCAGGGCAACACAAGTGTATTGCTCCCTCTGCAAATATGAGCCGCCAATAAACTCAGTGGTGACTCTGCAGGTCTGGCGACCCAGTCTGTACCGGTGTACCTCTCCGAGATGGCGCCTGTGAACGTGCGCGGGCAGCTCAACATCATGTTCCAGCTGTCCATCACCATCGGCATCCTGGTCGCCCAGTTGATCAACCTTGGTAAGGCTCCTTGGCCTGCTGAAGCAACGCTGCATGTTGTTCCCTGACCACCATCGTGCAATCTTTGTCCCCAGATGCCTCGATGGCCGGTCTTGCAGACAGATCAGCCAGCTCTGTAGGTTTGCAACCAGCTGCTAATGGAAGCCTTTGGTACTGTCGATCTTTGAGAGGGGCTTGAGCTGTGGCAACTCTGCAGTTGTGCTCATTCTCCTTCAGCCTTAAGTTTGACCGGTGCATTCATGCCTGGATGCATCATAGATTCAGTGCGAGCATACCAGGAGATCTGCTGTACTGCTGCAGGCACGCAGTACATGCCTGGCGACAGTGGCTGGCGCCTCTCCCTGGCGCTGGCAATCGTCCCAGCCATCATTCTGACCCTGGGCGGCATCTTCCTGCCCGAGACCCCCAACTCTCTGCTGGAGCGCGGCCACGACGCCCGCGCGCGCGCCATCCTCGTCAAGATCCGCGGCACCGAGAACGTGAACAACGAGTTTGATGACATCAAGATCGCCGCGCAGATTGCCACGCAGGTCTGCCCCTTTTTCTTTTCGCCTAATCTGCCTCGTTGCAGTGGCATGCAATGATGGAATATGCATGCCACATGGGAAACAATGTTGGCCCCTCACTCTGCGCTCACATGCGCTCCCTTTGCTGACAGTTGCCATGGCATGCATACAATTCTTATGCCCCCTTCTCACTGATGCGCCTGCAATGGCAACCTGTGTTTCGTCCATGACATGGGTCAGTCAAACGGCCGTTGCATGCGGCAACTTGAGCATGGAGTGCAACAGTTGGGATCCAGATGGTCACATGTTTCTGCCTAAAAGGGCTGATGTTCTGCACATGTGCGTCCTCCAAAGTGGGGCCAGCAACTGCTCACCCTCTTCAAGCTACCTATAGGCCAACGTGGCAGCTACAGGGCTCTCCGTGGGTGACAATTGATTGATGCCACATGCTCCCTTCTCCGGCGGGTTCCGCGGTTGATCTGTTCTACTTCCTAACAAGGGCATGCATGCTCCTGCAGGTCAAGACTCCCTGGAGGAACCTGTGCAAGAAGGACTACCGCCCCGAGCTGGTCATGGCCTTCTTCATCCCCTTCCTCCAGCAGTGGACTGGTGAACCTCGCCTCACCTTCTACCCTCACCTCACCTTCTACCACATTTCTTGGGGACAGTGCTGCATGCTTTCTGCTCAGAGGACTTGGACAAGACACACTGTGTGTCCTGTGGTGTATTCTGAAGGGATGTATGACCTGTGCAGGCATCAACAGTATCATGTTCTACGCACCCATCATCTTCAAGACCATCAACAAGAACGGAGCTCTGCTGGCCACCGTCATCACTGGCGCTGTCAACGTCGGCACCACCTTCGTCTCTGTCGGTGAGATGCTGACCTGGACACTTGTTTGATTGTGTGTGGCTGCTGCCAGAGTGCACTTGCATCCAGTGAGTGTGTGTGTGGCTACATCACAAAGAACACATGTCGTGAGGATGTGTGACTTGCTATTTACACATGTTATGCTGCATGCATGCCAATGTATGTAATTTTGGGGCAGAATTTTGAACACATGTTGTGTATTCTTGCAGCGCTCGTGGACAAGATCGGCCGCAAGGTGTGCACTTTCTTTCTTGCCCTTAACTGTACTAGTCCAAGCAACATTTCTCACCGATTTGTGCTACGCTTCTTGCATTTTGTGTTTCTTTGTATATCGGGGGCACCACACATGTGTGCTGCCATTGACAAAGTCGAGGGAGGACGAGTGCATGGGTGTTTCATGTGAAGCAGTCGGAGGGTAACTATGCCAGGAACAGTGTTCCTGAGACATGCTCTTGCCTGTGCAGCCCTTGTTCTACCAAGGTGGAGCGCAGATGATTGCTGCCGAGATCACCATGGGCGTGCTCCTGCACCAGTACTTTGGAGGCAAGGTGGGCGACACCGTGCCATACGGCGTCGGTGTCGGCATCATTGCCGTCGTCTGCATATTTGTGGCTGGCTTTGCCTGGTCCTGGGGCCCCCTGGCCTGGCTGGTGAGTCACCTCCACCATCACTCGCACATACATGAGGGTGTGGTAATAAACATGCGATGTGAGGACAACAATACTGGGCTGCGGACTTTTGTAGGCCTCGCAGACGTGGCTGCAGACGCCTTGCATGCATCCCCTTTGGATATGGGTGTGCGTGCATGGAATGTTAAAAAAACGCATGCCTCCACCCTATTGTAGCTAGGAGCCTGTCAATTTCAGAATTCTTTCATGCACGCTGCGTTTCAGCAACATACATGTGCAATGCGTGATAATTTGTCTTTGATCACTGTGCAGGTGCCCTCCGAGGTCCTCTCCCTGGAGACTCGCTCAGCCGGCTATGCTCTCACCACCTTCATGAACTTCCTGGTGAGGTTCCTGTCACTGCATGCATGGCGTATACAAGCCTTCGTTCTCTGCACATGCTACTGTCAACCTTGCAGGCAGCTCAATGTACCTTTGATTGTAAAGTTGCTGACCGGGCTGTTCGTCGTGTGCAGATGACCTTTGTGGTGGGCCAGAGCTTCCTGTCCATGCTGTGCTCCATGCGGGTGCGGTCCTTTCTTGCTTCTGATCTCATCAAAACATGATGACCTGCGGTGCATTGGCCTTTTCTGTATGGCTCAACTACGCCTGTTGATGTTCAAAGCCACATATAGCAGAGTATGAAACGGGCTGTGTGCGCAGTGGGGCATCTTCCTCTTCTTCGCCGCCTGGGTGGTTGTCATGTCCCTCTTCATCATCCTGCTCACCCCTGAGACCAAGGGCATCCCCCTGGTGAGCAGAATCTCTCTCTTTCCTGCCCGACATGAACATTTCTGCCTGCAAATGCAAGACGAATCTGTATGAGAATGTCAAGAGCTGCCTTCTGTCACCACATGATACCGCTGTGGCTGCCAGTCATCTGCTCGACAGCCACATTTGATTGACAGGAGGTTGCATTAGTCGCCGGCCCAATGCTAGGCTGCCAGGTAGCATCATTAGACAGAAGGGTGTATTTAGATGTCACTCTTGTGCCCTTGAATGTGCGAAACAGGCCCAAACCATTGGCTAGCACTGTCCTGCAACAAATTGCCGTGCATGTGCCAAAGCTCATGGGTTTGCCACAGCTGAAGCTGGTCAGCCTGTCAGGGATCATGGCACGGGTGCAAGTTGCTGTTCCTCCAGGTGTGTGGTGCTCAAGGCTTGGCAAAGTTTCGTGGTTCCATTTTTTGAACACGTTCTGATCAAATGCTCCATCTCTGCCGCGCAGGAGGAGATGCACCTGGTGTGGAAGGGCCACTGGGCCTGGAAGAAGTGGGCGGCCGACAAGGAGCGGCGCCAGGCAGCCATCGCCAACCAGCCCGGCACCGTGGAGTTTGAGGAGTACAAGGTCACCCAGGAGCACGCCGCAGCCGCCAACGGTGTCAGCAACGACGCCAAGCTGGCCTGATAGCCGCCACCTGGCGCCCTCGCATCAGCCCTGCATGCCACAGACCAGATTTGAAGCCGTCACTGGATACGAAGCTTCGCTGCTGACAGCGCTGCATCTGCACCTGAGGGTGCATGGAGTGATCAGATGGGTTGTTGCAGCGGTGTTGGCTGCAGCTGAATGCCACACCCCGCAATCGAGTGGGACGGCCGAGCAGAAAACATGCTTGACAAGCAGAGAAACAAGTCGTTGTTTTCAAGACATCAGATATTTTATGGCCAGCAATACACAGGGGAAGGAAGTGCCGCCCCTTGCCAGCTATTGATACCATAGCCGAACGCAGCTGTCTCTTTCCCAGCTTCAAAAGTGAAGGGTCCCTTCATTTTTTGTGGATTGCAGCCCGTGGGCTGCTCATTTGTTTTCGGTGTGTTTGCAGCCTGTGTGCTGATTCGCCTCTTGCTGTGATTCGCGGACCCGCCCAGGCTTTTTGAGCTCCCAGGTGTACAGTTGCAGGGCCTTTGGCCATAAAGAGCAGATATCATGCTGAAAAGTATGCGCTGGCTGTTCTGTGGGAAAAGAGTCGCGCAGCTGCCACCCACCTGCCTCTGGGGTTTTGCATTTGATTGTGTTTTTATAATGCGTGCGTATATGTGAGCCTGAACTAGTCAGATTGCTTCAAGTCGAGTGTGCAGTGCAAATGTGCGCCCTGCCAAAGCCACCCAGGACCTGCAGCTCATCAGTAGGAGAATCTGAGATCTCATTGATTGCCCTGTGCAAATGCGCCTCTTGAGTAGAATGACCTCGCGAACTGTATAACTTTGGTGGCACCACTCTGCAGAGGTTTCGCCAGCATTGGCGCAATTCCCTTGTGCAGATGAGCCTGACCAGAAGTGTCCGTTCCCTTGACTACCACTAATAGTGGTGCTGCTGCTCTGTGAAGTAGTTAGCTACCATAATCTCCTTGGCTGTGAGAATATGTGAAGCTCCCCTGAAGCTCAAGGCTTTATATGAAACAGCAGTTTACCGAGATGTACAGGCGCCACCAGTGTTACTACAGGTGATCTCATTGGGTGAGATGAGAGGACCTGCTGACAGTTTCTATGGAGAAAGGTTGTGCTTGCAAGTTTGCAGTCATGTGCACATGTGAGTGCTTCCATTGTGGGCACACTTTTCTGCCAGAGTGATTGTTTGTAAATATGTTCATATGCGGTGGGCACGGTTTATGCGCATAAATGCATGCATGGACTATCATCCCACAGATGAACCAGCTAAGGCATGCTGAGGGCACCATAACCCTACAGTCGCAGCAACCCCATCACCAAGCCTCTGAAAACTTAGTTTCATGCCTGCGCCTTCTTGAGCTTTCAGGAAAGAAAGCAACTCGATCACCAGTCGACCAATGATGAGGGCATTCGTTCGTGGGCCACCGTTGTCATTTATGACCTGCCTGGGACATCCTAAATGCAGATTTCTTTACAGAGATGTGTACGATTGCACGATGCCGTTCTGATGTGTCTGAAGGCAGCACTATAATCTGGATTCTTTCGAGGATGAATGGATCGCAGCAGATAAGCTGCAGCACTTTGTGAGCTGCGGGCTGATCTCTGCAATCGCCTTCATAACTGCAAGCCTCTTTCGCAAATCGCACCAGTATCGACTAATTCTAGGCGTATTATCAGGCTTTATTGTCGGTATTGCCAAAGAGCTTGGGGATTACCTCGAGGTGAGCTAGTCAAATGCTCTGCATCGATGCCTTGAAAATTTGCAAGAAGGGATGTCTACCTATGTGTCAGCCTGAATATGCGTCAGGCAGATTTCAATTAAGATGCACTTGCCATGCAGTGGTGGCCAGGAGTGTTGTCTCTGAAGGACGCTGGAGCTGATGTTGCTGGCATCGCAGTCTTTCTTGCAGCCCTTGTAGTGCTGGAGAGCTGCAACGTTCTCCCTCGTGCAGTTCACTGGCGCTCAGCTACACCTGCTGAGCAGGCAGCATGAACGCAAGCCAGAATCCCGCTCGCCAGAAGTTCCTAACAGCCAGGGGATCTGCCTGAAAGGGGTACCATTGCATAACACCTAGGTGCCAGAAGGACATGGCGCTCGTCCCGTTTAGAGTGTCAGGTGCAGCCGCGGATCAGTCTCTGGAGCATCGCATGTTCCAGATTGGTGGCCACACCATCAGAGTCCGGCAGAACCCTGCGGTGCGAATCTGAACCTCCTCTCTGGGCAGCATATCTCCTGCTTTCACGAGAGCTTCCCCTGCTGATACCAACAGGATCAGCGCAAGCCAGAGCATTCCCACATTCCCAGGTTACACAAAGAACCTGTGAGGATGTGAGGATAATGGCACCCTAGTTGGCAATTTTTGCCCCATGCGCTGCCGATCAGATGTGGTGGATGTGTTTGAAGCGCGCCTTGATCACACCAATGCTATTCTGACGGCAGGTGTTACTCTGTCTGCCGAGGCGCCAAATGAGAGGTCTCCTGGACACCCAAACAGGCTAATTTAGCAGATTTCTTTTACTGTCTGACAGGGGAGCGGCGCGCACCACCACATACGGGCGCAGCAGGACGCACACAGCGGGCAGGATGGGGAAAAGGGAGAGAGCAAGGAGGAGCTGGATAATGTGGGACTGGTAGTGTGGCAGAGTGCATTTGTGCTGGCCGAGTTTCTGGTGTCCCATGCGCCCATGGGGGACTGGCGCGACGTGCGCACTGTGGATCTCGGCACAGGGACAGGTAAGTGAACTTGTCAGCCTTGAAGCACTGTGTCATCCTTCCTGACCATACACACTGGGCACATTTTCCTCTAACCCCTGCATGCTGCTTATGGCAGTGGCCGAAGGATGTGTGAGCAAATATGATTGATGGTGCCAAGGACATCAGGAAGCCCTACACTTAATATCTCAATGTGATTTTGCTGTTGCTGCTTCCAGACTCTGCAGTGAGTGGACATGCAAGGAATACTTGGTGTGCAGCTCAGTCTGTGCCTGCTTGGTCCAGTGCAGGTGTAGTGGGCATGGTACTGGCACTGGCTGGGGCAGAGGTCACCTTGACGGACCTGCCGCATGTGACATGGCTCGCGCGGGAGAATGTTGCTGCCAACTGCGATTCGCCCCTCATCAGAGCCCAGGTGCAGAGCTTAATATTCTTTTGTGGTACCCTCCTGGCTTCTGAACAATCTAGAACAGCATCTGCTTCCCCCTAACTTCTCCACCTGAGAGCTCCTGCAGACGGCCGTCGCAATCGTGCGTGTTTGAAGGAGGGGTATGGGATGCTGCATGTTGCATCATCTTTCAGTGGTCCCTTCATCCAACTTTTCAAAGCTGTTGCACCTGCAGTTTGTTGTCCTTCTTCAAGCGTGCCCGGCAGGCTCATAATGTGGCAGCCTGCAGCTTTAGATGGTCTTGTATGCAAAAACTGGTACACTAGATTGATACCTGTGTTCCGCCTATGACGGTGTTGAACTGCACCCTTGAGCTCCAATCTTGGGATGCTAGCATTCGGAAAAAGGTCCAACCTGTGGGGCACTACCACATGTGCAATGTCACCTTACAACAGGTGCCCGTTGGCAGGTGGTGGAGTATGCATGGGGCAATGACGTGGCGGCGTTGCCCGCATGCCCAGACCTGATCACAGGCGCAGACATTGTGTACCAGGAAGAGCAATTCCCACCGCTGCTGCAGACTCTGAAGCAGCTGGCAGCCCCCCACACCCTCATATTCCTCTCCTTCAGACTGCGAGGTGTGTGATACAATGTTTCCTTATGAAGAGGATGCTTGGTCGCTTGTGAAGCATATGACTTTAGTTTATGATTGTGCCAGGAGTGCTTTATGCCCTGCATTTGCGTGCAGGCAATATTGACAATGAGATGTGAACATGACACCTGGCGGTGATTCAGAGAGCATCTAAAATGCAAGTGCTTGACAGCTGCGGAGATGCCAATTACAGCAATTGTGTGTCTTTGCAGGTCGTGGAGAGGACAGGTTTGAGTATATGCTAGCAGAGGAAGACTTTGCAGTCATGAGAATACCGGAGCATGCACTGCATGAGGAGTACAGGGATGGGCAGTATCGTGTGCTGAGAGTGTGCAAGCGGGGAGGATGATATCCAGTGCACATGCAAAAGGACAAAACCACAGCACGTGGCATGTTGACAACTACTTCTAAATTTTTTATGGAGGAGCACTTCTGCAGGGAACCAAAAATTGCCTTATGCCCTGCAAGTGTCTGCCAGTGCTTAGCAGCTTGAATAAGCTTATCACGGTGTCATGGGTTTTCAAATTGATTGCAATTCATCCTTGAAAGAAATAGTACCGAAGTAAACACGGGTAAAGCTGTTGCTCTTGGGTTGTTCAACAGTACATTTCAGAATAGCAGTTGCTCAAAGCAGCTTCTTCACCATATGAATGCATATTTGTCTGTCTCAGAAGTTGCACTCTTTGATGCTCTTACAGTTCCAGTCTCTTGCCACTCTGTTCTTTAAGTACTGCAGGATGGCCAGTTTACAAAAAGTTTACCAGACGCGAGTTGCTTTTGCCAGGCTGTGTTCTGTAAGTCCCAGTAGCCTTGTCATACAAAGCACAATATTGCAACACACCAGTGTAAGATTCAATCACATCTCCGTCTTAACTTCTGCATTCTCTATTGGCTCAATCAATACTGCACAAAATCCTGAACAGAAATTGCAGCATACTCTAAAATTCAGTTCAGTCGGGTAGTAGCTCAAAGCAACGAATTCGTCATCTCTACCTGTTCTCAATATGTTCCCTTTTCAATTCTGCCACTATTCCTGATTCTTGCCGTTCTGCAGCATCCTGGTGCCCTTGCGTCCCCTCAACTGATGCAAAATGCCCAGGAACGCTCAGACCATCTTCCTCTGCGCCCTCATCTGCCGAAGTCCCTGATGCAATTAGCTTTTCAGCATGCATGCAACGGCCAGAACTCTTCCAACGTTGTGAAAGAACTTCGAAAACATACTTTCGGATTGTGTACTTGCATTCCATTAATGTATGGCACGGAGTGCAGCAAGTTGAGGCGTGTTCACCAGGCTTTTTGGCGATCTTTGCAGGCAGGAAGCGAAGCAGGACTGCAAAATACAGGACCGCCAGAGAGTTCACCGCTGTCATAATGACCATGGGAATTGTGTATCCTCCATATCTGGTCTTGACAGCCCCTATCAGATAAGGCCCCACAATGCCTGCGCATTTACATATTTCTTGATGATCGTCATCTGCTGCATGTAATGTAGGCGCGCTATCGATCAATCTTATTCAAAGCACTACATGTCTACTGTCGCATGAGCGTGTGAGTCTGGACTGGAAACAGCAGAATGTCCTGAAGGCAGGCTATCACTCATGCTATCACTCATTTACACCCAAAGCTCTACCTTTTCACTGTCACACGCGTGTGAAAATAATCAGAAAATCGTAAAAAGAGTTCACAAGAAGCACATGAGATGGGAAAGCAGGGCCACGCACCGCCATAGGCAGAAATGCAATTTGCAACAGCCCATCCGGAAGATAGGGCAGGTCCAGAAAGGTAGGTTGCAGGGTAGCCCCACTCAAGAGGGTTAGAGGCTTGGCTGGTGCTGCTGAGAATCAGACCGAAGAAAGCAACGTATGAATTGTGGCCCAAAGCCACTGCCAGAACTGCCAGTGCGAGCGCGCCGAATGCCAGGGGCACCAGCAAGTGATAGTACATCTCCCCTGAATCGCCCCATTCACGCTGCTCAGGGCAGGATCGCTGAGCAAGCATCACATGAATAGACCAAAAAGCTATGCATGAGACCGTCAGCATGCTGAAAATTCAAAAGGGCAGCGCATGAATAAGCGGGCTGTTTGGCTGGCATATGCGATATGCATGTTAGGACAGTTTACATTGCAACACAGACCTATTCAGCGATGACAAAGCATTATGCACCTGTGCGCTTGGCATGTCGGGCATTCAAGTAGGTGACTAAAGCTGACCAGCTGTAGGGAACACCCGCTAGCAGAGCCGCCACTGCCCCTGCATCACCCAAGACATGAATCACACTCGATTCTGTTCTTTCGATTACCTCAATCACAGAAACAGGCACTATCATGAAGACCGAAAGGTAGTTTCAGCTGTAAGTGAGCAATCAAGACGCTTGTCACACTTTAAAATCTTATTGCATACATTTCCTGCCAGATGCAAGGTGCATATGCAGGTAAGCTGCATGTCAAGGCTCCAAATTTTTCCCGTCTTTCAACTCCGCATGTCCAAGCAAGAACCAAAACACACTGTCAGAGCCACACTCTGCACCGATCAAAGTGTGAAACTTGGTAAGGAGGTTAGGGAGCCACCTGAGACCTTGACTTGTTCAGGGGTGGCCCCGGAGGCAGCGCTCTTCCCTTTGATGATAGAGAACACGATAAGGGGCGTCCAGTACATGGCCCCGTAACGCATTATGCCGGCCCAGCCGCTGCCAAACCCCTGAGCCCACACCTTCCAGCAGCGTATGCCGTCCATTGTGCTCTGCCCTCCGCCCTCCTTCCCCATCCTCTCCTGCACCGCGCAAACCAGCTCCCATCTAGCAAGAGTATTCTGAAGAGAAGAAAGGCAACCACAGTATCCAGTATCGAAGCTGCATGCAGCAAAAGGATTACGATTCCTGCCCCCTGTTTCTACGGAGGGTAAGACACGAGTCCAAGCCTGCAGCACTCCTTTAACATCGGAAAGATCCAAATACCAACCGGGAAGGTTTAGGTGCATGCTATTAGCAGATTGTAAGAGTCCGTCTGCACCGTTGCCACAATGCAGCTGTATGCTTGTAGGAAACATCAGGGACAGGCTGCTGACGTGGCGCACCTTGTTGTGCTTGACTTGCTGGTGCACAGAGTCCTGCTCGGCAGCGGTCAAAAACTTTGCCCCAAGTGGACCGGGCGCCAAAGTCAGCCAGATCTGCACAGGTCACAAGAGAAGCTGTGAAGTTTTGCCCTGCGTTTTGGCAAGGCATTCACACAAAGGCATGCAAGGAGGAAAGCCAGGCAACACAGCTATTTTATTTGCATTTTTGAGTCTCCTGAAATGGGCTTACCCAGACACCCAGACAGATGGTGGGCAGTCCTTCCAGAAGAAACAGCCACTGCCAGCCGTGCAGATTCAAAAAGCCGTCAGTGAGCAGCAGCCCAGACGCCACCGGGGCACCAATCACCTGTGCAAAACTTCAGCTCTTTGCAGCTCTTCTTAAGGTAAATATGAGGGACTCTCAGGGCTAAAAAGCCAGCATCATCGTTTTTTTTCCTGCATGGAAAAACCACATATAGACAGATCTGAACAGATGACAGCACGCTGGGAGGCTTAATTTCTGCTCAGCAACGCATGCCACGCTGCACAATGTCAGGTACAGGAGCACATGCACCGCGAATGACTAATTTGTGACTCATGCATGCTCTGTCTCTCAAGCACGTGTGATTGGCAGGAGGCAGCACCTGAGCGAGGGGCTGTGCAGCCCCAATGAAGCCCCAGGCAGCAGCCAGGTCTGGGCCACCCGCATAGAACCTTGTCAGGTGCGCCCACATGGCCGGAAATGTGCCCGCTTCAAACGCCCCTGCACATTGTTAGGCCCAATAAGCAGCCAGACCCGCAAAGCACACTGCCTGCAGCCTGGTAGCTGAGCACTTCCAGGTGTCCTTAAGAGTGTTCCTATTGCTACACTGCAAGCTGCCAATATTGGCGCTTCAGTGGATGTGTCAGCCTTTGTCACGGTCCTGACGCTACGCCTGCCATCTCTGTCTTAACGGGTATTTTCATGGGATATCTAGAAAGGAACTCCAGTGCAAGCCCTCATGATCACGTGCAAAAAGTGCAGAATGGAGCAACACGAGGCCAGAACACACCGAGCAGGAAGCGCAGAATGTACAAGTGTGTGGGGCTGTTTGTCAGCCCTGCCATGCATGTGGCCACAATCCCCCAGCCCAGGGTGAGGAAACCGATCCACCTGTTTGTCCCCACCCTCTCCGCTATAAGCTGTGATGGAATCTGCAGGACATCACAGTAATTTTTACCCAGACAGGAGATGAGTCTCTTCGATTTATGCGCACAGCATGCAGGCGGAGCCTCAAACAGGGAATGGCATCAACAAAATCAGCAGCGAGGGTCACGGAGGAAGTCTCGCCTGGAACAACATGTATCCAAGAAAGAAGATCCCGCTGCCGAGACCGTACACAGAGTCTGAGAAATTCAGGTCCACATTGAGCTGAACAGAAGCATACGCCTGCACCAACCAAGTGAAGATCACATGTGCGGAAGAGCATGGAGTGGTGAATCTACAGCTGAAAGGAGAGCAAGAGCGGTGTAAAGGGATGACAGGAGTTCCACACCAGATTGGCACGGTCCATGTGATTGAGGACTGTCAAGAGGCAGAAGCGCAGCATTATGTGCCAGTGCAGCTTCCTGGTGGTTTCATTGGTCACCACTTTGTCCTCCTGAAGCACAGCCGCCATTGTGAGGTCGAAACTCAGTAGGAACAGTGATATTTTGATAAATCTCAGAGCAATCTGCCCAGGCCGGTGTGCATGCCTGGGACATGGAAAAACTGCTGAACTCTCGCGCCAGCGGCGTGTGTTCGTCTGTCTCTGCCGACTCGCTCCTCCCCTTGTCAGAAAAAGGCTGCGCAGTGCTCACATGCGGCAGCATTGAAAAATTGCCTGCATGCATTTGCAGCTCATCTCTCAAGAGCAGTGCTGTAAGTCTATGGAGATCAGGTGGGATCTGGCGTGCACTGCAGTGGTGCGCAGATGCAATTAAATGAAAAGGTACTGCTTATGAACCGAGTCACTCACTGGATGCGCCCAAGGGAGCTCCTCTGGTCTCTGTAGGGGTGGTCATCCGAGGTCTCAGGGTCCTGATTTGCATCCGTGTGTGACAGTGCGCCTAGAACTCTATAATTCATGCCCTGAACATAAGGTGAACTACTACCAGAGCCGATACAGCATACAATATTGCGGATCAGTCACTTCAATGTGGAATATAGGAATGGGGAAAGATCAGTACACTGCGTCAAATCTATCACATTGATTTCTTAAATTATCTATGAATGAAATCTGTAGTGATCGTAAGGAGATATGGTGACACAAGCGTTAATATACAGAGTGTAGGTACCTTGCCTTCGTGGCGCGGCAGGCAAAGCAGGCAGTCGGGTCTCGGGTCTGGGCCACGACAGGCGGAAGGATAGATGCTTTTATGTCAGAGACTTCAAGCAGAGGGATTGCTTACATTTCATAGATTCAAGAAGACAAACTCAGCCTTGAACTACGTCAAAGCAACAATCTCTGCTGAGTGAAGTAGCAGGATCAGCCCAAGCATTCCGGGCACCATGGTGTCGACAAATGGAGCTGTCACACAGAACGATGACGATCTAGGAGCTGTTGGTGCGTGAATATCACTGAAAAGGTTTTCTGTAATCACTTGTTTGCAGACAGTGCAATTCAAAGTCCCAATAGCGGAAAGGAGCAACCCGGAACACATGCCGGAAATGAACCGATCAGCACACATTTGACTGATACTGCGACCTAGAGTGATTTGAACTCTCCTTTGATCCTTATTCTTTATGTATCAGCTAGTACAGAACTGAAACCCCACGGCTGTCCTGCGCAGCCACGGTGTTCCAGGCGATCCAGGGACACTGGTTGACTGCCTGCCTTGGTGTGCTCATGGACCTGAAGATCCCGGAAATTCTCGCGAGCCAGCAGATCCCCATTCAATTCAAACAGGTCAGTTGACCATTGTAGCCACCTGAATTCTCTTGCTCACGCCTGGACCTGAACCCATCATAGTGTCTTTGGATCCTTGACAACGCGGGCCACGCCAAAGCAGCGAAAGAGGCCCAAAGGACACACAGTTTAGAAGTTATTTTTTGTCTCAGTGTTATCATCTACTCAGGTACACAGGTGGCTATATTTTCACCTTTTATAGAGGGTGCTTCATGCATGCAAGCTTACGCCATCACCAGCGGCTTGTGACTGTGCAGCATAAAGACATTACCAACAGCATTACTGTGACTGCGCAGCTGGCAAAGCTGGCAGGCGTGAGCGATGCGGGCTTGGACCATTTTTACAAGGTGCTGCGCGTGTGCGGGCAGTGGAGCCTGCTGGATGAGTCGCGCGAGGGGCGCCACTTCAGCGCCAACTCAGCGACTCGCCAGCTCGTGCGCGGCAAGGACGCCACCCTCGGCCACTTTGTCGACCACCAGGTTTGCACTGCCAAAATTTTTCCCACCAAATTTCTTTTGTTCTGACTGCGCTCTGCTCTTTCATCTGACGCTCTACAATGTTTCATTGATTGACATGCCCTGCATTCTTGCAGCCCTTCAATTTTCCACTTTTGCCCATGGCCACTTTTGCAAGGCTTTCACGGTGTGATTACCATGTTGTATCAGTATCCGAGGCATGGCGTTGAGGCCGCTGTGACAGCTAATTCTTCAATCTTATGATTAGGAGGAGGCAGATGGCTGGGGGCACTTTGTCACGAGTCCTCCCAGTTGCATGAGCCTGTCTTTCACAATCTTGCATTGCCCCTCATGTGACTGTGAGTCTCCTGTGGGGGCATAGCCTGTAGCTGCTTTCTGTCCAGTTGGGATTGACAGGCAAGTGACTCGGAGCATGTAAGTACCAGTCCTCCCACTCGCTTGCGCTTGGCGCAATGCACGGAGCTGTGATATGCATGCGCGCCATGCTGCCCTTTGCAGCAAGGGGTTTTCCCCACTATGCAACATCCTTATGTTGACTGTTAGTACCTGAGTGCAGATCAACAAGCCGAAATGGGACGCATGGAAGATGCTGCCGGAGGCTGTGCGCAGCGGAGCAGTGCCCTTCGCTCTCGCACATGGCGGCCTCGACATGCACCAGGTACACAGCCAATTAACGTACAGAAGATGTACGCCAAATTGACTGACAGAGCGTGGATAGGTTTAACAGACTTCTGTCGTGAGTATTGGAAGGTGTTGACTGGCGACTGAAGGGAGGCTGCCACTTCAATAGCTTTGTATAAGAGCCGAGACGGCTGAGCCTGGGATTATTTCATTGAAAGCCTTCGGCATCTAAGACACTGTCACGCTACCAAGAAGTTGGAACGTTGCGCTGCAATAGAAAGCTGCACGGATCAGCTGATCACCTTTCCAGATGCTTGACTGTCAACAAAGCTGATTAGACATCAAGGGTGCCGATTGCATGCATACCGTTACCCCCAAATACCTAATGATTTTGGCCAGGAACATTATGTTGAGCTGAATCAGGACTCCTGATTAGCTGATCATCTCCTTTGAATCTGGGGTGTATGGCGCGCAGTACGACGAGGTCAAGGGGAATGAGGCGTTCGCAGAGGATTTCCAGCAGGCGATGACCTACTTCACAAAGCTGAGCCTGCGCGGCGGCGAGGTCAGCCTGAAGGACGCGTTTGACTGGAGCAGTGCAAAGTGCATCATGGATGTCGGTGGCGGCCGCGGCGAGTGCCTGTCCCACTGCATGCTGCATGCCGGCCCCGGCTGCAGAGGCGTTCTCATGGACCGACCCTGGGTGCTCGACAGGTGAGCACTGCTGTTCTCACTCTCCATTGTACTTATACTTATACTTACACGATCCAAGCAAGACCCAACCAACCGTGGGCACTCTCCATTATATATAGTGTTAATTTTGTTATCATAACTTTTATTCCAATCCTGAGGACCATGCACCTCGGGCAACACCTTTATCATGGCTTTGCACTCTTTATGCTTCTAGCGTTCCTCCACCAGCTATAGGCAAGACCAATAGTTTCTACATCAGTACCTTCTACATTTTCCTGAGATACTCATTCAACCTATGGTATAATGCATGATCAGGGTGCAGAAACACAGATGTGTGCTCTGCCCATGTTGCCTTGTTTTGCTGCCGTCTGCAAGCCCTGCACCCTGTAAAAAATTTGTTGGTTTTCAAGTGCCTGCCCGCGGGAACCTGGCAACTATTTATTTCCGGAGAGCGGGGGATGGCTTCACTCATTTGAAGTATCTGCGAGTCTGCTGGCTGAGAAGACCCTTGCATGCAGCGTGGACATGAAGGGCACCTTCGAGGCCAAGGGGGTGCACGACGCGGCAAAACGTTTGAGCTTTGTGTCGGCCGAAGTGCGCGAGCCATTCCCGGCGGCTGTGAGGGATGCTGGAGTGGACACAATAGTGATGAAGCACTTCCTGTCGGGCTTCTCTGACGCGGATGCTGACATCATCCTGAAACACTGCAAGGCCGTGCTGCCCCCCGCCGGCAAGATCCTGCTGATGCAGGTGCGCGATGACGGTTGCCAGACCAGCACGAGCCCAAGCAGATGCATGCATACAGACCTTCCTCCTGCATTTGTGTCTTTTCTGGGGTGTCATGGGCTGACATGGCACTCATTTGAATTGGCATCAATTTGTAGACTCAGAATGACCCATGCACCGCAGTCTTCTCAGCGGTAAGTTGGTGAACCTTGAGTTGTGGTTATTCCAACACTGATAAGGATTGTTCTGATGCAGACTTTGGTGCCAGAGGCGGGCGACAGGGACCACAATGTGTGCAAGGATGGCGTGGCTCCAGGTGAACTGCCCAACTGAGCGTGCCTTGCCCTCACTTCCCTGTCAGCTACGTGCCAAATTTAGTCGACCAACAACTGCTGGCAAGCCTTTCTCGTCGCATATGCAGCATGCCTCTGCCTCTCACGGCTGCAGTGCTGAGTGTCACGGTCAGACATTGGATCAGCCTGGCTGGAAGCGGTGTTATCTGGCTGACCGAATCAATTTTACTTCTGTCCCAGGCTTGTTCTCCATCGAGATCCTGGCGATGTGCCCTGGCGGTGGCTGGCGCACACTGAGCGAGTGGAAGGCCATGTTTGCCAAGCACGGCTATGGCCTGGAGGATGTCAAGGCAGTGGGCGCCAACATGAGCCTCATGTGCTGGGGGCTGACACAGAACTGATGACAAATCACTCGTGTATGATTGAGCCGATACAAATGAGGTACCCTGCGAACAACAAGGCATTGTAGCACTTGTAGTTTCTAGCATAGGGTGAAGTATGGACTCCAGTGGAGTAGGGCATGACATGCGCAGCCTATGGTTCATTTAGGCGCATAGGCTGTGCCTGTTCAATTATTTTTACACCAGATGCCATAAGACTGCTGTTCATGATGGACTGCGACAGGCCAAACATTTCAAACAATTGTGCCAGCATGCTGCAAACTGACTGGTTGGTTGCAATTTCTACATACAGAAGTTACTTCAAAACGATGTGTTGCAAATTCGATGTGTTGCAAATTCAAACTCAAACTCAAACTCAACGGCTACAACATCCTTAACTTCACAAGTAGTCCCTCTCCTCAAAAAGCTCCTCTGCCCGGTCCCCCCGCCCCGCTCGCAGGCACGCTAGCGCCAGGCTTTCATACTGCGACAACCCCCACCAATCCTTATAAGCCACCCTTGGCCCCGTAAGTCCAGGAGGCTCTATATCTAGCCAGATGCATAGCCCCCTGACAAATCAATACCACCCCTGTTGCCAAGGTGGTGAATGTATCCCCCATGCATGGCCAGATTTTTGGCTCAGCACAATTGCCACACAGGGTGTGACCAGTACGAGCTTGTACTGGTCACTCCCTCGCTAAATGTGACCAAAGTTTATCCAGTATGTGTTTGCAAGGTGGTCAATAAATACCGTGTCACGGTTGATGGCCACTTCGGATTTCTGCATGTAGTTGAGCAGCTCTAAGCCCTCGTCCAGCATCCCCCCTCGAGCGCATGTGCGCGCGACCATGTTGTAACACCGGCTCCTTGCCTCGGAGTCGCCCTCAGTCCACCTCTGATCCATGTCCTGTAGTATCAAATTCAAGTGAGGCACTGCGAGATCGAACTGCATGCTTAGCACTCCTGCCTTGGCACAAAGACGTGCTGGGTTGATTGTTGGCTGCTATCTTGAAGAGCAGACATGAGCTCAGATCTCCACAACTTCACGAATATGGCCGCAAATGCGGAGATGGTCTTTGCTTACGCCTCCAGCTTTGACTACATGGTGGCAGTAGGCAACACTGGATGTCTTAATACATTGTCAGAGGCAAGGTAGTTGCCGTGCCTTCAGCAGCTGCAGGGCGGCCTTGGGCTGACGCTCCCTTAGGAGGGTGGTGAACACAGCGATGGCTGTGGGACCGGAGATGCTGCCCTGTGCTTGCGCCTGCTCGAGGATGCTGACCGCCTTCTGCCACTGCCCGCTCTGGGAGCACAGCCTCACTGCCGGCTCAAAGGCCTCACCAGGAAGCTCCAGCTTCAGAGCGCGCACCTGCGGAACTACAAGGGTGCCAGGATCACGCACCGCAGGCCAATCATTGTCAGCGTATTTGGGGCTTCAGATAGGCTGAACGGAATGAAAATGAGAAAAGGATAGGGGAGCTTGCCTCTGCCAGCAGCTCCACGGCTTTCAGCCAGTCCCCAGCTGCCTCGCAGGCTTCCAATTGCTTGGCATAGTGTGCGCTGTCTGCAGAGGGCAAATGCCATTCTCAAATCATGATGCTATCAATGCCTCTAAGCCGCTTGAAATTGATAGGCCATTTAATCTAACCCTACCATTGGTAAATGCGCTGCAACTAGCCGACCCCATGCGTGGGGAGTTGCACGGTCTTCTACTCCATAGTCTCTGCTTCTGCAGGCTGTTCCACTTATTTGATGACCGTCGCGTCGTTGCAAGTGCATAACACAATTGGGCATTGGGGTGCAGAGCCGAACATGTATAAGTCGGTGCGCTTGTTTCCATTGCCGCAACTTCTACGATTGCGATGGTGTTTTCCAACCTTTTCTGTTCTGACAGAAGTGTAGCACTTGAACACCAAATTCAAAGACTCCAAATATTTTTTGTTATTCGTGTTAGATTGCTGCTTAGAGAACAATTGATTGCCACCTCTTATATGCAGTGACGACACAACGACAGGTCAGCTTCCACGTGGCATCAGTAAGATATCTTAGCCTTATCTTTTGTCAAGTTTCCAAAATCCACGCGATCAAATTGTTTCCAGGTATTACGACCTTGTAAACACCTATCTGTTTGTTCTAGAACATTTTTGAAGGCGTGTAAAATTTCTGAAACGCAAAAGGGGGTCCCACCTCGCGCGCAACAATGAGCACTAAACCTGACTCGAAAGAAGCCTCACGAAAGTCGAAGATAGAAACGAAAAACGGGAAAAAGGCGAGCGCGGCTAAAAAGAGTTCAAATTCTGACACCATCTCCCTTCCAAATGGGCAAAAGGTATGAAGTTCGAGAGCGGGCATATCCAAGCCTCTCTGTATTACGTCTGAATTATCTAACCGAGAGGTAATCGCCTCTTGTGTAAAGTGAAATTGTTGCTATTTTTGCCTTGCTAAACGTTGCATGTTACGCAGATACCCGTGGCCGTGCCCCCAAACTTGGATCCTGCGATTGCAAAGCAAGTGATCGAGTACCTGAAGGCCAACCCTGAAGCTGCCCAGCAGTCCTATGAGCAGGCGCACAGGATGCTGCAGGCCCCTGGCATGGCTCAGATGCTCCTTGATGCCAAGGTAAGCAAAGGGACTGGAAGTAATTTGTTGAACGGTTGGCGCATCCGAACTCAAACTCTCCCAAGCTTCCTCTTATTCAATTATGTAGACCTACAGCCGTGTGACCATGCAAGTATTCTGATGTTGCTTCATTGAGTGCGCTTTGCAGCAAAACTCTGGCCAGAGGAGTCCAGAGCAGATGTCAAAGATGATGGAGTTGAAGGAGGACCCAGAGCTGAAGCCCATCTTTGATGACATCGAGGCCAACGGAGCGGCCGCCATGGAAAAATACTGGAACGACACAGACCTCATGAGCAAGATTTCCCAAAAGATGTCCGCCATGAACCTCGGGCCGGCCACTCCGCCCAGGAAGCAGGAAAACACGAAGGTGCGAAGGTGGTTAATAAAGGGGGCTTGTTCAAGAGAGTGTGAGACACATACCATATTCGTGCCTGAAGTGAGGGTATATGCAGCGGGGATTTTGGTCGTGTCGCTACTGCTGAAGCTAATGCAGTGGCACTCGTCTGTCTCCCGATACAGGGCCTGTTGATCACACTGCACGGTGCGAGGGGGTTTGTTCCCAAGAGAAAGACCTTAGCAGTGAGGGCACAGCTGATTTGACACTGGCATGTTTTTGCGGATGAGCCCCTGCTGCAGCACAGCCACAACACATCATGAGTCCGTCCTGATTTGGCTGGGCTTTTCCTGGAAATGCAGGGCCTGCCAAGCACGCTGCACGATGCGGCCAAGGTGGGCGACGAGGCGGCGCTGAAGCGGCTGATGGAGGAGGGAGCGGATGTCAACGAGAAGGACGGCCGCGGCATCACGCCGCTCGGAGTTGCCGTCGGATTCAACCGCATCCCATGCGTGAAGGCGCTGCTTGCCGCCGGCGCCGATGTGCACTTGGCCGACGCGCGCGGCAGCACCGTGCTCCACTACGCTGCAGGTACGTAACACTAGTTATAAGTACCACTTTAAGACCTGTTGGCAGCTCCATGGGGGTCGTTGGTCTGCCGAGGAGACGCGCGCGGTAGCCCCGGGCTCTACTATGCTGCAGGTGCTGCATTGTAGTGTATTGGAAAGTGGCCTGCTCCAGAGGATTTTTCACATGCATGTCTCCGCCTTCACACTTAGAAATGCAGACGTACTCAAGGGATTTAGTCACTCCCCGTGCCTCACAGAAATTGAGCCGACAATCAAACAACATGTCAAAATGCAAGCTCACTCACAGTAGCATATGCATTTTACACATCAAATACTCAAGCAGAAACAGCAGTTCACCTTTGTGTGGATGCAAGGGAACATCCTGAGTTTTGCCGAGGGTCAGACAGGTTGTCTGAAGGGTTGTTTCACCACTCGCAGGCTACGGCAGGAAGGAGGCTGCGCAGCTTCTGCTGGACGCGGGCGCAAAGACGGACGCGCAGAACGCGGACGGCCAGACGCCGGGCGCAGTGGCAGAGCTCAACAAGGAGCTGCACATGGTCGCCTTCCTGGCAGACCACGTCAGCGCCAGCGGCAAGGCACAGGAGGTCTTCCTCTGAGCGCTGTTGAGAGATGGCTCACCACAAAAGTCAGCGCGGTGCTTCCTCGTGGAATGATGCTGCGCAAAGCACATTTGATACAATTGGGGATCCTCTCAAGCACTTCAGGCATGCTAGATTATGTGTGGTGCAACAAGTGCGAGGTCATGAGATTCCACACAGTGCACCCACATGGGCTGTTGTGATTGGGGACAGAGAGTGAGCTCGGCATGCACATGATTGTGCCGCTGTTTCTGACAACCTCCCCTGGCGTTAAGTGGGGTTGGGTCTTGATGGTGTCATGCGCATGTGGAGCCAGCTGGTCACAGCTTTGAGCATGAAGTGGGTCAGGGAGCCTTGGAAATTTAGCACTGTCTGGGTGCTCCATACAGCTCTCCTCTGTTGCACGCGTTTTACCACCCAGGGATAGTGAGGAGGTGCTTGCCATGCCCCTTACTGGGTGATACCTATGCAGCGTGGCATGCATGACTTGCCAGCATCTCCACTCCGGGCTGGGACTTGCTAGGATGAAGTGCACATGTGCCAGGTGCATGTGGGGGTTGCCGGTGCGCTCGCCAGGCGTTCAAGGGTTGACAATAACAATGTTGATGATTTTGAAGGGTATAATGAGATATTCAGGCCATGCATATCACCAGCATTTTTGGGCATCCAGAAGAGAACCGGCTTGAAGGGCGGATGTACCATGAATGTTAATGTTAATATTATTGATTGTTGTTAGCTAGATGGAGATGTGCAGGTGTTTGATGAGGAGTGTGGCAAGCCCTCTGCCTGTTGCATGGCTAAGCCTTCGTGAGCCAGTACAGTACATATAGAATAGGTTGACTAATAAGAGTGGTTGGCATGCTTTGGCTTGTAGCAAACAAGATCGCAATCAATCACGTATATGGCATGTATGAGAATCTTGCAAGCTGCACACTTGCTGAAATGTTGGTGACTATTCAACATTGTTACACTGCAAATAAATTGCCGGCAAATGGTCATAACTCCAGCGCATTGATTAATGCATGCACAATCAATGTCGCAACATTTCCAACATGGCACACACTTGTTAAATTAAACAGATGTGAAACACACCGAGCCAACTTATGGATCAGCCCAGTGCCAAACTTTGAACTTTGACGTGCCATCTGATATCTGTTTAGTTGTTGGAGGCTATGCAGCTACTTCAAAAGGCCTCAAGCAGTCACAGTAACTTGCGGCTGGTCTCACTTGAAGAGAAGTTCTGACACAATCTGTCTAGGCACTGGCTGCATAAATATAGTGCGGAGCAGGTCAGCCTGCGCAGCTGTCTCCTCACTTCCTTCGTACCTTCTTTTTCTGCATGCGCATGGAGCTCACCCTGTCTTCCCTCTGCCCCATACTCCTGGCCATGTCAAGATCAGACACAACAGGTGTATCGCTCTTTCCTGCCTTGGCAGCCTGCAACCTCTCCTCAGCCTCCTTCTGCGGAAAGTCATCCAATGGATCAAATACACAAGCGCCAGAAAGGCCTGACGCTATCAGCTTTAGTCAGGTGCACATAAATAAGGCCAAACAAGTTGTTAGGCGCGTGACAAGCATCCAGAGGAAGTACCTGCAATTTTTCAGCGTCAGGATTGAAGCCGCCAAACCCCATGCGCCCCAGCAATGCTCCGGGCGGCGGGTCGGGTTCGCAAACGAGGATGCACCCCCCTTGTGACCCTTCAGCCACCCACTCGGCATCCTCTGGTTTTGGCTCTACAACCTGTTTATTGACAGACACGTTAGTGCAATCATCAGTGCACTGGCACCTGTCATCAGCTTTTGTGAATGTTTCCTGTGAATCTGGCTCCTGCCTGCCGAGAAGGATCTCTACCTGCTCAACAACCTCTTCTGCTTTCCGCTTCTCCTGCTTCCGCTGCATGAACTTCATCTGCAGGAGGCGCGAGGAGAATCCCTTCTTCTCAGTGCTACCGCCTGGATCCTCCACCCCCATCTTTGCCATTCCTTCCCAGGCTGATGTTCTTTCCGAAGTCACCAGGTATAGCTGCTGCTTCTCTTGGTGTCCAGTCCAAGCCCTATCGCTTCCCACTCAATGAATGCAGCAGAGCTATATTCTTGAGCAATGAAACTACCTTTTGTATATCCTACAAAAGGATACCCCTGTAAGACATGTGAGACCCCTGCAAAACCGCCTGACCTCAATGTGCATTGCTCACGGAACCCTGCGCCTTGTAAGCCTTGCAACTCATGAAAATTCGCCTGCTGTGATATTTGGCCTTATGACTGGATTAAGATCGATTGCGGGAGGTCTTCAAAGAGATCGAGGAGAGAAGGAGAAGGGATGGAGCTCATCTGGTTAGTCATCGCTTCCAAGCAAGAAGAAGTTGCTTGCCTAGCGTCCATCAGCTGGTCTTAGATCCTTTGCAAGATACGCCACTATACATCCTCATGTTCGGATTTCGATTAAAGAGATGTGATATTACAGTCACCTGCTTCACACCTTCTGAGAGCATCCGGACTTGCCTGGATGGTCTTGCAACCCCGCATTATTGCAGCCTCTCTAGCCGGTAAAGGCACAATTCGTTCTATAGCTGCAGCCATACGTGACCCTAGTGCAGTGAAGGTAAGACCATGCCACAGATGCCAACCATGACAAAAATTAGAGAGACATTCAAAGCCACGTTGATGCTATAAGTGTGAAATGCTGCAAGCATATGGGGTGGTTGAACCAGACGTTCACGTGCAGGCACTTGACCTAAGCAGATCTATGGACCTGGTGTGCAACAACCTGTTGTGTGAGAAAGTGGGAGAGGCCTGCATCTGCCGCCTCAGCCGTGTACTGGAACGCCTGTCAGCTCTGGAGTGGCTCAGCCTGGCTAACAACAGGCTACAAAGCCTTCCAGAGAGCCTGTGCAGCTTGCCAAATTTGCGGCACCTGGATGTTAGCCAAAATGCACTGGTGGCCCTGCCAGAACGCATGAACAGCCTGAAACACCTAGAATACTTGGATGTGCGAGAAAACACCTTAGCAAGCCTTCCTGGCAGCTTGCTGGAATTACCGCACCTCAGACATTTTGCTGCAGATGGGAATCCGGGGCTAGCACAGGATAGTATCTCTCGAACACTGCAAGAACGGCATCGAGTTCATATGCTGTAAAGTATGGCAAAGCCATCAGGCAAATATATTGAGGTTGGCTCTTTACATAAGTTGCAAGCCTGGAGACATTGCAAACTGTTGCACACTTGTGGGCTGGCAAGCTCAGCTTTGCACCATATCGCATTGGGCATTATGTGGCGCCACAGCGGCACACCACATTGCCGTGGGTAATCGTACAAGTCAGCACGGGCAGATCTTTCACAGACCTCAAGCCGGCGCTTTCTAGATCGCTCATATGGATCAAAGTAGTCTCACAAATCACGCACAGAGTCTCCAACGCTAGCCACTCACAAAAGTCTGATCTGCTGCATCGTATTCAAGCGGCAACCTTGGCGTTCGCATTGCAAATTGTGGCAAAGGAGGCTGCCTGCAGCGAGGCACCGCCCACCAAGAATCCATCCACATCCTCTTTCCCAGCAAGCTCCGCCGAGTTCTTGTCATTGACCGAGCCACCTGTTGAAATGCAGAGCAGGCAAGCTCAGGTACTGAAAGATGTCTTGAAATACATTCGAACTGTGCACATCACAGCTCTGATCAAATATCCATGATGCAGCTGTACAAATGCAGCTGCTCACCATAGATGAGCCTGGTGGCTCCTGCCACCTTTGAGGAGACCTTCTCAGAAAGCCACTTCCTGATGTATGCATGCACTTCCTGTGCCTGGTCTGGTGTTGCCACCTGCATGCATATCCCCACCACGGATTATAAAGCTTCCCCCCACTACAGCTAGCACCCAATAAGATGCGCACACACAGCATTGCAGATCTGCACATACCTTGCCGGTGCCGATAGCCCAGACAGGCTCGTAGGCGACGACGACATTTTCCCAGTCTGCAATGCGATCCGCGATGCCACTGAGCTGGCCATCAAGTACATCATACATCTGCGCACCAATAGGCAGGAACCATCAGGAGACTTGCACAATGATGCATTCCCGTGCTGCAAATTAATTTTTAACAATTGGCTAACGCAAGAAATCTGAAAGCCTACCTGGTCTGACTCCCGCTGCTCAAGAGTCTCACCAATGCAGGCAATGACCTTCAAGCCCTGAGCGAGGGCATTGGCAGTCTTCTCGCCAACAAACTCATTGCTCTCCTTCAGCAGGCTTCGACGCTCTGAATGGCCCAGGATGACCCACTGCAGGCCCAAATCCAGCAGCTGCTCTGGGGCAATCTGCCATAGGAGCACAAGACAAGTCACTCTTGCTTGCCTGTTGCATATTTAAAGCTGGGATGTAGCTGATAACATTGTAATATATGTTCCGAAGACATCCTGTGCGCCCCCTTCTCTCGAAAAATACGGCGATGTGACGATGGATATTGTTCTCTCACCTCCCCAGTGTAGGCTCCTGCCTTGCCCACCCAGCAGTTCTGCGCGCTGACTTGGTAACGAGGATCAATGTTGTCAACAACGTACGGCAAATGGAGGAATGTGGGGGCCACAATGACATCGACATCGCTGGGGAACTTGGAGGAATTCAGATCCTTGACCAACTTGCTGACACTGTCCTTGCTGCCGTTGGACTTCCAGTTACCACCGACAAAGAAGTTTCCTGATGAACCCATTCTCACTACGAGTCTGTAAGGAGACTGGCGTGCTGACGTGACTGAATTGACTGACGTGCTGCAGATGGCGGATGCTTGTCCAAAACGGTGGCCAGCACAATAGCTGCCTGGACACTGCATTGAGACTATTCTTGAAAACATCAAGGAAGAATTCAAGATATTCCTGGAACGTAATGTGCGAAAAATCGCTCACATTTGCCCTTATCTCGGAAGCCCTGGGCTGAGATTGCAGAGGGCCACCAAGTGGTCCACCCCCATTTGCATCTGTACCGCGCTCTGTGCTATGGCTCGTTGATGCCAGACGCATCTTCTGACGTAGTAATTTAATGGCATTTGTGGAACTCTTATTGATGATTGACGAGCTGAACCTCTTCTGAGACTTCACCTCTCTGACCAGTGGATCAATCTGAGATGTGTACAGGACTCATGACGAAGTGTGTCGGTGCACACATAAACTATAAAGACGTTACCTGTAATATTTGCAATATTGCACTCTAACTCACTCATCTTCATTATGCGCAGCACTTCATGAAATTCAGGAATGGTCACCCATTGTACACACAAGTTTTCAGGCAAACCAACAGGGCATCCTCATTCAGTGGAGGAGCTGATCTTTTGTTCTCCTGATGAGCAGCTGTAAAGATGACAGATCCCGCTCTGCGCCCACAACCGCCTCGTCTATGCTCTCAAGCTGGTCAAGTGTAGGCTCCAATCTGGTCTTCAGATTCTCCAGATCCTGCAAAAGGCAGCACCAGTCTCAGTTGGGATACAACAGAATAGAAATTTTCTGCCATTCGAGATAAAGGGCAATAATATCATCGAGCATGGTGGACAAATCTGCGATGCACGGGGCCTCACCCTCTGAGAGCCAATGTCTGCCCTTTTCTGCCAAAGGTGGTAGAAGACTATTGCGAGGGAAGTCTCTGTGCTGTGAAGCAGCAAGGTCACCTGCAAGCCACCATATCAGAAGGGTGTGAAATAGGAGCTTTTGCAAAGTGCAGCACAGTGGCAATTCTGCGATGCTCGAGCTCGTCTGCATTGTGTATGGCATGCAGAGGGAACAACCCACCTCCCTCTCGGCCAGTGCAACCGCCCTGGCCAAAGCAGCTTTGGAGAACTTTGAGCCAGGAAGTGCAGGGGCTTCCTCCTCTGCTGCAGGCCCTGTGTAAAGCTGCATTGCAAACCACATCCAAGTCAGCCTGCTACAAACACGGGAATGCATCCTTTCTATCACCACATACAGCAGAGGCAGCCTTTTATACAAGGAAAAATATTTGACCAAAACACACCTGCAGGGCTGTGCTAGTGCTTGCAGCCACTGGATCATGTGCCCTGCTCAAGGCACTCAGCAGGCTCCGCCGCTGCTCCAGCACGCTGTAGAGGCCGTCACAGGCCTGTGCAGCAGAGTCCAAACACACATATAGTACATGTCCACATTGTCTACACATCCGTCACTGCAATGCCTTCATTCCCACTTCAATGCAAGACCCTCGAGAACGTTACAGCGATCCCAAATGTGTGCCCTGGGCGGTCTCTGCAAACCAAGTGCCCAAGGTTGGAAAGTCTGAGCCAGCAATGCAAAGTCACCTCTTCTGACACCCCAGAGCAAAAGAGATGAAAGCAAGAACGTGCGTTGCATCGCCTTAAGTAGCCATTAGTAATGTTGCAATATGTGAATTACAAAATGACTGCCCATTCATGGCCCATTGCCATAGTTTAGGTGCCATAAATAGAGTTTTTTGACACATCAAGCATGATGCTGGAATGTAGAAAATCGTTGTGATGCCGATGGGGCCAGCTCACCTGGACAATGAGGTCCTTCATGAGGAGCAGGGTCGGCGTGGCCCCGTCCTGGAAGCCGGTGTGCTGAGTGATGACAAAAGTGACTGCATTGCTGCTGACTAAGTCCTGCAGATAGCGCGCCAGTGCACACTGCAGCGTGCGGACCTGCATGCAACCACCACACGCTATCACGAAGCATGCTTCTTACAATCTCCTTTAAGGAGGCCATCATTTCTCACCAGGAACCTGGATTGCTGGACCCCTTGAAACACCGATCGACCCACCAAGTGCAATCAGGCATTGGCTTTCCCCTTGATCATTGTATATAATCCACTACACCCCTAGGATTCAGCTTGCTCTGCTGAACATCAAAGCATCGGTGGGAAAGCTGAGGGCCAGTGGATAGGAAAAATGCCGGACACAGATAAGAGGCACTTGCGTGGGCAGCAGAGTTTACGAGTCCCAAGTTCAAAATTACATCATATGAAGGAGGCTTGCCTGGAGGGTGAGCCTGTCTAGGCTCCTGCACTCGGCCAGAGGCATGCTGGGGCGGCCCTCGCGGCCGGCCTCCACGGCGGTCAGCAGCGGGCTCTGCCGCTGCTCGTCCAGTGAGAAGAAACGCACCGCCAGCCTGTGATTGACAGATTGCAAAATATTCGGTATAGAGAAATTGCAAGATCTTTTTAATCTCAACTGACCATGTCCTCATGCTTACTTGCACCAATCATGTTTTGTATCCGAGGAGATGCACTGAGGTCAAGGATTACACAACCTGTCACCTGACTCTGTCACCTGAACTTGATTCTGTGAGGATTCCTTACTAGCTGTATGCAGGAATATAGAGCTCCAGAGTCTCTGCGACTACTTAGCACTGTTGCATGACCTGAGACGACTTCTTGATTTTAAGAACAAGCGACTGGGCTTGGGCAAGAGCCCACGCCCTCCTACGGAACCCCCCAATTGTTCTGTCGACAACTCTGAGTGACAGGCAATCTGGCAAGGGAACTGGAGGGAACGTCGGGAGCGTACTGGTAGGCCTTGAGGCGCAGGTCTATGGCTGTGCTGGAGGGGTGCTTCTGGTGGTAGGGCACCAGCCGTGCCAGCAGCTGCAGCACAAGCGCGGCAGCTTCCAGCTCAGCTTCACCCGGCTGCCATCCCTTGGCGCCCGCGCTGGCCGCCTCGGTCAACACGCGCTCCAGCGTGCGGCCATGAGCCTCCACAAACCCGGCAGCCGCCTGCCTCACCTGAACACATGGCGCACATATCACTACTGTAATAATGTCTCTAGAACCCTGATTAATAAACTAGTTTTGACCCTGCAAATGGTTTACTAACAGCTTTCCAGCCTGCGGCGTATTATCATTATATCTTGTCTTCATTTTTGCATTAATGCATTTCCTGCCACAGGGCAAGGTGTGTCTGCAGACAAGCTGCAGGTGTCACGATCAGATCCGAGCAAGACCCAATCAACCGTGGGAATGATGCTCACTATTTATATCGCCCCCTGCCGGCAAAGACAGCTGGCGGGGCCCACATGTGCTCTGGTCGATATTTGCCACTTTTTAATCTGGTTCGGATGTTTATCCCAGCGTTGCATGGTACGCACGCGGGCAGTGCAGACACGCAACCCAGCAGGAGACGTCATTGGGACAATTGCGCTGGCTGCAGCTTCACAAAATTTCAAGTGAGATGTGAGTCAGATTGCAAGGCGGCCATTAACAGCACTGCATAGTGACCTTGCAGAGGAATCAGTGATTGCAGGCACATGACAACGTTGGGCCCAGTGGGCGGCACCTGCTCGCTGTCAGGCAGGCCGGCCACATCGGCTGCAACCACGCGCAGCACTCCTGTGTTGAAGCGGCTGAGCCTCACGCGTAGAGAGGTGGTGTCGGAGTGGCGCTGTCCCGCCCTGGGCTCCTCTGGCTGCAGATCAATGGCCTGTCGCACACATTCACCCCGCTCACACTCAAGTCATTGCAACCTTCACTTAGGCTAACTTAGCGTCCAGTAGCTGGGTGATGTGTGAAATGTGTCTTGCATGACACAAGACTCACTCCGTCATCTGCTCTGAGCATCCCTTGACAAAATTGTAGAAAGCAGGAAAGTGATGCAAGGGAAGAAGAGGCAAACCTTCCACTGCGGACAGCTGAACATTGCTGGTACTACTGTAGATGAAGGCATGTGCTGACCAAGAATAAATGACATCCAAATTCCTCCTCACACGACACCGAATGGACCTGATTGCAGGTGCAGCAGTGCGCGCACCTGGCAGCGGGTGAGTTGATTGATGATGTCGACGGCAGCCAGCCGGTAGCCGCTGCCGGAGCCGGCACCAGAGGCCTGCAGCGCGCTGCGCAGCAGCCGCAGCAGCAGCGCCAGCTGGGCCTCATGCACATGCAGCGCAGCCCTCGCCTTTGGAGGGACCTGTGCGCAGCCAACCCACCCATACATGTGAGATTGTTGTGAGTTTGGCATTATGGGATTTCCTATCCCTTATCCTGAAATCCAGGCAGTCAATGGCTGATATTTTGTCGGCGTACACCACTTGCTTGACGTACCAGTCCCCGAGGGCCGGAAAACATGCGGTAACAATACAATCCAATGATCACTTCCATACATTGATCATAAAAATAACCACCAAGCTTTCTCGAGCTACTTTCTGGGCACTTTATGCTCCGAATTGAGTTGTCAGAACTCAGCAAATACCACCAAATCAGTCTTTCCGGGTGGGGCAGACTGCGTCCTGATCAGGAGAACCAGACAGGACTGAAACAGATACAATAGATGGGCAGTCAGGGGTGTGCAGAGCAAAAATCTCACCTGGAGCAGGGTGGTGTGCGGGGAGTCCACCAAGTCCATGAGGACGCGGTTGGCCACGCCGGAGCCATAGATGGAGTCCAAGATGACCTCGCCAGGGTCGGCAGCCAGCAGCGCCAGCAGCACTGTCAGCGCCTGTGTGCGCGCCATCTGCACCACACATACCTTCACATCATTCCATGGCAGACTTCCCCGACAACTTCTAACTTGGTGTCATTTCAACTTGTCCTGGTGTCAAAGAGCATGCTCCCTGGGTGAGGCCTGTACATGTCTCACTTCTCACATACGCATTTGTCTGCATGGCTTCCAAAATGCAAAGTATAGCAATCGGATGCCAACAAATAGCATAAAGGGCAAAAGTGCACTCGTGCATGATCAGAAGTCTAGTTACTAACCGGGTGCACGGCTGCTGCTGTGGCTTGAATGGCCAGGATGGGTATGAGGAAGGCAGCGTCCTGGAGCAGTGCTGCGTTGCCCGCCTCGATCTCTGACTGGGTGTCGTCGAACTGCGCCAGCGCCCCGTTGGCAGGTGACTCAGCATCTGCACAGCAGCGCACGCTCCAATCACAAAATCCTAACATCCTTGCTCGCTTACTGGCTGATATATCTGTCCTTCAAACGCCAGGTGCAAGGTCAACAGCGTGCTTGGAGCTCAAAGTTGCACAGCATGAATGTGGTCTGGGATGGGATTCACCCTATCTGCACCTTGTGCACTCAGCAGGCATGCTCTGCTGTGCCTTGTCATGTTGCCATTACTAATCTGCCACCTTGTGGTTGTGCTGAGATATGTCTATCAGAGCAGACACGCAACTGCATACACAAAGACAACACACCTTGCAAGAGGGTCTGGAAGAGCGAGGGCGGCGCATGCGCGAGCCTGGGCGCACGCGTGGCCTGCAGGTACGCGAGCAAGGACCCCAGCAGAGGGATGCGCACAGCCTCAGTCTTCTGGCCCTCTCGCAGCAGCACGAGCAGCTGGCGCAGGATCGCATGGCTCTGCGCCGGTAGCCTCAGTGCTGCGCAGCGCAACAATTGTGGCAGAGTCAGTACCTAATGCTCTATGACATACGCCCGTCTCAATCTATTGTTATTATTCTTATTTTAAACCAAATTCAACCTTGCAACATTGCAGAGCAAGTGCAAGGACGTGTTCCAATTCATCAAATGAAATCCCACATGACAGACTTAACAAACCCCGTGATATGTGATATCCTGCGGAGTTGCCAGGAGGCAAGGTGCGTCTGCAGGCATGCTGCAGATGATGGCAATCACACATTGTACCCCTTGTTTGACTCGCCAGATTCAAGCAAGACCCAATCCAACCGTGGGCAGAGTGCTCAGGATGGACACAATGTGGGCAGCTTTGTGAGCTTGAAGGATTGTGAAAGTGCAACACCCACCTGCACTGGCGTCGGGTGTCAGACCCAGGCCGCTCTGTGCCTCCTGTTGGAGCCTCACCAACAGAGTTTGCACCACCTGCACAGCATATATGAAGAATAAATACGGCACCACAATGTCAAGATTGGCAACAGCTGACGGGGGCTGCTGTAAACACTGAGCACGGTGCCCACGGTTGATTGGGTCTTGCTTTGAGAACTGGCGAGTCTAATGGGGGTAAGGGTTATGGCAGCCTCAACCGCAGCTTGTTTGCAGACGCATCATGCCTTTGGCAGAAACAGCATGTAATTAATCATTGCACTGACCTGAACATCAAAAATGGGTATGGGGGCTTAAAAAGGTTGGGTGAAAGAGTCATGAGGCACCTTGCTGAGGGGTGGGGCCAGGCGAGCAGCCTCGCTGGGCAGGATACGAGCAAGAGTGCCCATGACGGCTTCCAGCGTCTCCTTTGCAACCTCCGCAGCGCCGCTCCGCCTGTTGGGAGACACGCTATCCAGCAGCTCATACCTGCAGCCAAACATAGGCAATCATCAAGCTCACTTCTGCCAGAAACGGTCTGCTTGGAACAGAGCTTGCTGGCATTCTAGGAAGTTGAGAACTAGCCCTATAGTAGAAGTGCCAAACAAATATATAGCCACAGCAATGCACTGAAGTGTAAATTGTAGTGCTACACGTCATTCCGAGTGCCAATACTCATACCCTGCCAAATTGGAAAGGACCCCTCCTTCAGGCTTGTGCCTTGGGAAGCTAGAACCTGTTCATATCAGAGCCGTGGAAATGAGCTCACCTGCGGGTGAAGGTGATCTCGATGAAGGCCTGCCACGCGTGTATGAGGGCGGCCTGGCCGCCGCACTCCTCCACGTAGGCGTTATACTTTTGTGCATAGCGCATTGCCCCCCGGCATGCCTCCCTCAGCTCTTCCAGTGCCCCCGGCCCTGGCCCCCCAGGATATCTCCTGCTGTCCTGCTCCTGCTCTACATACCTGCAACACACAATGTATTTTTAATCAGTACACACCGCAGAATATGTCGATTTCTGCCTGAAACAAGAGCCGTTGTTAGGGACTCTGTCTGCGCATCGAAGAGCTAGAGACCAGAAACTTTGCGGGGAGCCCGACTCAATTGATCATGCACCTGGTAACTTAACGCCAGCATGACCCCAAATCTGCTACAATAACCTTTTCGGACTGCAGGATTTGCAGTTTTTACCCTCGCCACTATGCTATTTGCTGGTATGGACAAGCCACCCCACAGTCATGGGCAAGATATCAGAACACAGACTGGGAGGTCCATAAAGGCTGCTCAGAAAGTTCCATGCGAGCAGCAAGGATATGGAGGTTCACTTTAGCTGCAGTGCGCTGGAGAGTGCAGGGATATCGAAGCAGAGGTAGCCGTGCTCTGACAGCGTCCTGACCCCTCCCTCCTCCAATACTCGTGACGTGCTCGCCATCAGCCCATCAATGTCCATCCTCTGTGATAAACCATTGGACCGGTATTAGTCATGTTAACACCTCGGGAAAGTTGAATGCTTGCTTAATGCATGGCCACCAAGCCTGAACGAAGGCACGTGACCAAGCATTGAAGCGATGTCAGTTATGCTAGCAATCAGAAAAAAATTGAATGCTTACAGACAGATTTGAGTAGCTTCCAACATAAACAAGCGCAAGCAGGAGATGTAAAGGGAGTCAAAATGCATTCAGGAAAATCCTCTTAAATCCTAAACACCTATTGAAATTGTGCGTCACCTGTTGGGAGCGCCGGGCATCAGCACCGACCTCTGAGTTCAGCTGGGGCTGGGTGAGGGGATATGAGGCGGCCTCAAGGATGGCGAACACGTTGCTCTGGCGCACTCCGACCATCCCTGACAGCATGCACATGCTCAGACGACATTGTATACTCCCAGCCATCGTCTTACCTACAGTTAATTCAAAGTCTTGAATTTGTACAAATTCCCATAATCTTGACAACTCAATTATAGCCAACTGCATGAGCAGCATTCCAGCGAAGACCACACTGAGATTTTCACTCATATAGACATGCCAAAGACAGATGCACACCATCGCCATCAGAATCCTGTGGTACGCCAAAGAATGCTTGCAGCAGCGTCTGGCAGTCCTCCCTGTGAGCTGGCAGCGCCATGTCAGCCCTGTGCAGCTGCAGCGCGGCTATGTGCAGCAGCCACGCGCACTGGTGCAGCGCTGCCCCATTCACCACCGCCTGCATCACACTCAAGTCTCTCAAGCACTTTCCTACAGCACACCACACATGTTGCAGTTGAACGCGGGGAAAAGAAGCAGCAATCAGATGCATGCATGCCTTCCTATAAAACATGCAAATATCTATGTCAACTATCAGGAACAGGACCATTGGACTCGAAAATATAGCATGTAGCATGCATGGATCAGCAGTATGCTGCGCATCCGGTTCTATGTTCCTATTCCAAGATGGATGTGCATTGATACGCTGTGATGAATCGAGCCACAGGCAGTGGTCGTGCAACCTGCCGCATACATCGACAAAGCAGAAGGCTACAGGTTCCAGTGCGCGCGCTCCTAGTCCAAGACGGGTATGCGTTTTGCAGGAATGAGTACCTGATCTGATGCCAGGCCGGCGGCGATGATGTCGAGCTGCATAGCGACGAGCTGGACCTTGCGCAGGATCGCCAGAGTTGAATCACTGGTGTGGGGCGCAGCCGCAAGCTGGTAAAAGAGCTCGATGAGGTGCTCGTACGCGACCGGGCGCGCAGCCGGCAGGCTGCCGGACTGCGCACCCTTCAGCGCGGCCGTCATGCAGCTGTAGAGGAGCCGCGGGTCCAGCATTGTGTTCACCACCCCTGAAACTCAGCGCATCACGTTCACCACCCTGGAAACTAAAAGCATTGCATTCAAGACCCCAGGACCTCAGCCAGCGGGTATTTATACCTAGGTCTGGTTAGGTATATTATAGATCCCCTGCAGCAAGGGACCTCCACGCATATGACCAACACAGCAGCATTCTAGCATGCAATTTTGCAACGAAGAAAGGCATAGCCAGCACAGCACATGTGCAAAGCTATGGTCCAAGTATTTAAAGCACGGCGAGATTACACCTTCAGGGCCATCTTCTACATCAAAGCCGAGCAGGATGTGCGCCAGGTTTGGCGGTGGAGCATCCAGAGAGTCCAGCAGCAGTTGCAGCACCAGCGTCGCGCGCTCGTCGTCCGCGCCGTCACTGCCGGTGGTTGCTTCCTCAGCGTCGTCGTCGCCGTCTGTGGGATAGAACGCGCCGTGGCTGAAGAGACTCTCCTGGAGGATCGCAGCAAACCCGGCCCGCAGCCGCAGGTACAGCGGCGCTTTGCCTGCAGGCGCAACAGAGTCAACATCTGAGCTGTATCAGTGGAAGCTGCAAGCTCGCCAAGCAAGCACTCTTTCCCCTTGATGCCACATTGCGAGGGAGGCAGCAGACGGCAAATTTCTTCATCAGACTAGGGTATGAGATGTTGCACTTGGGGAGGACTTCCTTCCAACATTGACTTGTCCCCTTGTATGTCACGCTGCGGGAAAGCCAGCAGACGCCAAGGGCAACTCTTGCATGCCGTACATAGCAGTGAATTTATTCTAATACTCTGAATGTGAATAACAAGGTAGAAAAAAGGTAATGTGAATGTATTTTGCACGGGCGCACCTGCGGCGATGGGTTGCAGGAGCAGGTCTGGCAGCTGCGGCAGGCGCTGGTTGAGGGTGAGGGTGATGTGCACCGCCTGCGCCTGGATGGCGGGGTTAGGCGCGTAGCACACATAGTCCAGCAGCGACGGCAGCCACCGCCTGTCGCGCTTTATTATGCCGTCCAGCGTCTCATAGAAGCCTGTACCCACAACTTCCGGATCAGCAACTCTGCAGTTCTTGTCACAACAGCGGGTCTTTTCTCCCCTTTCCATGCAGCCGTGCAGCCGACTCATTCATGCAGAAGGTCGATGTGCACGGGCTGAAGAAGTGCAGACAATTCTGCATGTCCAAGTGCAAGATAACTATGGCAGAATCGCTGTCTTAATGGCCACAATTGCTCGTACAATACAGAGGACCTTTGTGTCCTGATATACGGCACACCAGAGACAACAGTGAGACAGTGACAAAGCTGCTGCACCCGAAAGCTCCGTCTGTCTGAGGGCGGCCACCACAGCTGTGTCGAGTGTGAAGGCCGTCCTAATCAGGCGCAGCGCTGCCAGCACGGCGGCCTCCTTGGCTGCGCCCCAGTCTGTGTCCTGCCGCTCTGCCGCCAGCTGATCCGCGCCCCCCGCCAGTATCGTCTCAATCGTCCGCATCGCCTCTCGCTGCCCTGCACAGAGGCAGTGCTCTTTCTTCAATTACCATTTAGATTTAGGGGTTCAGGAATTGATTTCATTCCAACACAAGATCACAGCCAAAAGGAAATCACAATTTACTTTCATTAGGCACTTGTAGTCATGTTGATTTTGCAGCCTGTGTGTTTCAGCTGCATAGCACGGTGCCCGGGCAACATTCAGAATGAAGATGTGCAGATGTTCAGCTCCCGCCACCACTGTTATCTGCGGACCATGCTATTCAACAAGCTTTATTGGTGCAGCTTGGCCACAGTCACTGCATTGATCTTAGTACCATGGCAGAATGTTTTGGAAAAGGGATCTTACCGAGCAGGTCCATCATGACGATGACCCCTGGTGGCCTGGACGCCAGCGCCTGAGGTGCTGCGCTGCCGTAGGAGGTGGCTGCTGATGTGGCGCTCAGCGCGCGCAGGCACAGCCTCAGGTGGTCCAGGGACACCTCTGCCAGCTCCCACTTCTGCCTCTGCTGCCTGCACCGCCAGTATTCCATGTGGGGTCACAACTTCTTCTCTTCCCACATACTGCGAAACATTGCAGAAGCAACAACAGCTTGCTCTTTTGCAAGAGGCATGCATCTGCACAACACCAATTGCAGCACACTGTTACTGCAAAGTAGTGTAGAAAATCTGCTTGTCCCCCAGTTTCAAGCATTGCTTAGCACATAAGTTTTCTCGTCTTGCACGTTGCTGCATATTGCAGAACCATGAACAGCTTGCTCTTAGATACCAGAGTGGCATGCATAGCGATCAACATTGTTTGCAGATTAGTGCGACTGGAGGAAAGCATAAAAATGGTGGGGGTACCTGTATGCCCGTTGATGGAGCTGGCCAAGGACTTCCGCGCGAACAAACTGCGCCAAGTGGCTGTAGGGCCGGGCCTGAGCAGAAATGGTTGCTCCGGACGCCCTCATGAGCGCATTGAGCAATCTCACGAAGGCCACCGTCTCCGAGTACTCCTCTGCCCGCGACTGCAACCATGGCATGCAATTTCACATTAGATCCAACTTTCATTGGCAACACAGCTAAGACTGGTGTCGAAGACACATTTGCACGGAAGTCTGCAGGGAAGGCGGGGCTGTGCGTCGCATGAAAATGTTCAGACAGGCTACATTTTAACCAAGAGAGATTGCAGACATGAAGAATGAGCACGGGCCATGCAGGGAGGAAGGGAAGCCTCCCAGGTGTAACAGAGTGCATTATCCCAAACAACAATTTAAGATATCCGAAAGGGCACACCTCTATCTCATTGAGCTGGTAGGTGATGTCATAGCGTGCGACAGGGCCCATCAATCTGTCCTCTGCAGGGGCAGGCTGCACGACCACTGCCTGCAGCAGCCGCTCCCACAGAGACGGCGCCAGCTCCGGCCGCCGCGCAAACGCTGCTATGGCGCCGTCCAGCGCGGCCTTCACTTCCTGTCAGCCACACTTGCACTATTGTACTTTTGCGCAGCAGCGCTAAACCATACCTGTGCTGTACGCAGGGTACGCAGGATGGAAGACATAAAACATAATAGGTCTTCTCAAACCCAGGGCATTTGGGCAGGTCTTAGTCCAGAGGATTGTCACAGTCCATACAAAGGAGACCTACCTACAACAACCCCTTGGGTTTGATAAGGCCACTTTGAGTTGGGATTTCCTGATTCAAAGATGACTGGCCAGATAGCACCGGTGTACCTGGGGAACAGGGTGACACATGAGCTGGAAGAAGATCTCCCAGAGGGGCACAGCTCCCGTCTCATCCTCCAGAGCGTGTGTCCATGCCAGGGTGTCGGCCGGGGCACCTTGCTGGAACACGCGCCTGCAAGAATGATTCAACTAATTCCCGAATAATGGGTGTTGGGTAAACTATTTGGATGTGGTGCAATCCTGCTATTTCCGCCCCCTATGCTTTTTCAACCAACTGATGATGCCGCCTTCATCAATCCTTTTACCGATGCTTGTCACAAGTGTGCCGTTTGACAGAATGACGCAACCATGCCGATTCTACATGAGACACCACCGTGAGATAGTGAGGAACCCTACGAGTTATTAATTTCACCTGAATAAGCGAAGGTATGCTGACAGACCCTGCGCATCGTTCTCTGGCACAATGGCGTCGACAGTGCGCCCAGCCGCTGCTCCATCATCATTAACCCCCTGAACCCAACATCAAATTCAGCAAAACCCCCCTCACAACATGCGTGTCTCTGGTCGAATAGTCAGAAGATGGTCCAGCAGTTGGGGCCACCAGGCTAGATCAGCATAAATATAACACAAATATTCAGCCAGCAAATGCAGGTGGAACAGTAGTCATGGGCCGGGGCATACCTGTTGGTCAGATGCTGCCGTGTAGCGGGCACAGTACTGTTTCATGACATCAAACAAGAACTTCCATGAGATGGTGCTGTAGGTGTTGCCCGCCCTCAGCTGCTGAAACATGACCTGCAAATTAAAACCATTGCACTCGACATTTCCAGCTGATCCTGAACCCCAGAGCCTGATGAAGCAGTCTTTGACAATCTCTAGAAAGAGATTCTTTGGGCAGCACCTGCGCTCCCTTTGGGCCAGAGGCCAGGGATGTGAGAATGCCCAGGTATGCCACGAGGACAGCTGGCACTTCCCCAACAACTGGGTTGCGCGCTATGTACTCCATAAACTCTCCCAGTACATCGTACCTGTGCGCCAACGAAGTTTATTACAGTTGCACACACCAGATGCTTGGTCAGAAGACTCCACATTATGGCATCATTTGTAAGTCTGCAGTGTGCACAGTGGACTGTGTGCGGAAAAATGTCACATTGTGGCAAGACACTGGAAACAGGACTTCTGGGATACGTGGGAAGTTTTGGCGCACCGGAGTTCTTGGTCCAGCCAGAGGTCTGGGAAGACATCATAGACGGCAGCAACGGCGTTGAGCAGATCCTCCAGGGCGTCATGAGAGGCGCCATTGGCCAGCAGGGCTGTGCCCTTGCTATTCATGCGCGCCACGCTCTCAGCGACCAAGGCCCCCACTTCATCCCTGCAGGCAAATGCCATGTTTTTCCATGACGCAAGAATACAAGAGGTCAAAATCCAGCAGAGAAGGAAGGAGGGACACGCCCAACTGAAGAGGTGTGCCATGCAAATCAATTTGTGCCCCTCTGCACTGCTCCATTGAGTGCAACAGGCAGTGGGCAGACGATTTCTCACCGGCCCGGCTCAGCATCCAGGAAGGTCATGAGCAGCTGGTGCAGCGTCTGCGCATAGAGCTCCTTCTGGAAAGGGAAGTCGTCCTCAAAGGGCACCGACTTGAGAATGCCGGACGTGAGGAACTGCAACGCCCCCGACTCGCACGCCTGCTTTATGCTGTTTGCTGCCCTCTCTGCACGGCACAGAGAACTTGAATCACACCCTTGCATCCTGCCTGATGACGGTGTGCTCAATGCCACAGTCAAGCACAAAGATCAGTGAACGCATCAGATGAAGGGTGTCCAAAGAAGGATGGCCACGGCATTTGATGCACTAGTGTTCTCAAGAGAAAGAGTGCGTCCTCTGTGGAGCGTAACAGCAGGGCTCACCCCTTGCAGTGGCTGGGCCATGTTGGGCAAGCAGAAGGCCCCATGCCAGCCTGGCCACAGCCATGAATCCTTCACCCGGAACAGCAGTGCTGTCCAGCCGCTTTGCCACCTCCGGCTCTGCCGCAAGCTCACCTGCAGTGCATTGTTCATGCTGACATCATGCAGGCTATATTTAAGACAGCATCCGACGCGAATAATGCCGGTCAGAAGGACGTTGGGCATTGTAGGGTCTCTGAAGCTTACCCAGCAGCTGGTCGTCAGCTTCATCGTCCAGAGCTCCAGGGACCTCCTTTGGCAGCAGCGTGGAGACAAGCGCCACCAGCACAATGCCCGCCTGCTGCCAGCTGGCCATATCTCCAGCACCACGACCTTCACGACAACCATCACATGCCTCATTTTTGCACGACTTCCAGAGAACTGAAAGGACCACAGCGCATCTGCTTGCTTAAAAGGCGGGACAATGAGGACACTGGTGGGGTCAGGGGTACCTCGAGTGCGCAGCACAAGGTGGTGCAAAAGGTCGATGAGTGAGGCCACATCGGCGGGAGTCAGGCGCGGCTGAATGCGGCAGCAGTACACCAAGCACTGCAGCATAACAATTGAACATTAGAGGAGGACAAACGCATGCAAGCATGCGCACTGGTGAAGTATATGTCACTTCCTATGCTGCAAAAAGCACCGTAGAGGAGCAAGTGCGCACCTCGCAAAGGAGAGTGCGCTCTGTGTGCACAACAGCGTGCCTGTCCACCTCGGCCCCCCTTTCATCTGCAATCTTGGCCAGACGACTTCCGGGCTGCGGCTCAAGACTGGTGTCCTGCAGCACAGGATTCCCCAATGAATGCTTGTGCTAGCGCCAGCTCGCGTGCCATTCAACGGATTTACGGTGGATCACTTAACACATGAACTAATTGAGAAGAGCCATGAGCGAGACCCACCCCTATAAGCTCAATGAGCCGGCTGACAAGCAGGGAACGGCCGTTTGCTCGCAAGGACAGCAGTCCATTGTTGAGGTTAGCGATCACGGCTGACACATCCTCTGGCGGCTCAGGACCTGGAAGTGCCTGCACCTGCAGGAGCCGGTGCAAAGCCCCCACCAGCCCCCTCCGCTCCTCAAAGTATAACCCGGCCGCAACCTCCGCTGACACCTCCCCCCTCTGCAAGCCGGCAGTTGAATTCAAGTGTCAAGCAATGAAGGCGTCATGTACATAAAAATTTCTGAGCTGCTGGGGCCGATGCGTCTTGTGCATTAGGTTCACCTCGTCATGGGCGGTCAGCAGGCAAAGCAGGCTCTCGATTTCATCCAGCTTCAACTCCTCGCTCAACAAAAGCACCTGCATAATGCAGGATTTTTTTAAGCAAGGTCCTTCCATAAAGGCAGTGACAAAGACTCGATGCCCTCTGCCAGATTCATACCTCGCGTATGTCCGACGCATCGAGGCGCACAGGCCCCAGGGATGTTGAGGGATTTCCGCTTAGAACCTCATTTCGTGATTCTGTGGAAGGTACCTGTGACCATCACAATGATGGGTTTGCTCTCTCTGCTCAAAGTGGACATCGGCCACGTCTGGTGTACATTGTTCAGTTTTGCGCTGATTAAAAGATTAATCGCAGTTCATTTCGCATATCTATACATTGGCAGTCGATATCCCGTACCTTGTATCTCAAAAGATTGATGAAGCTGGGTCTCAATTCTTGTAACCTCAGGGAAACATCAGATGAAGACACCCCAGCAGAGCCGTATGTAATGCTGTCAACATACTCTACAATGTCCCTATAGTTCCAAGCTGGCTCTACCATCAAGTTCTGCGCATCAGAGTTTTCTTCAAAACGTCACACGTGCAGCTGGAGATCTGAATTGCAGTATAGTCTCGTGATAATCAGGAACTACTGTGAATCCTTGTATTCCTCCACGACTTGGCCACATCTGAATAAGCCAGTAGAGTGCATGGCTGCATGTCTGCATGCACAAGGAGGATGGTCAGGAGGCGTTCCCTTAAAGCTGTCAAGTCAACTTCACGAAATGTTCAGCCAAGACTGAGGAAAGCGTCACCCGAAGACAGAAGATTCACATAGGTCAAAGGATCTTAACGCATTATGAGATGATCTCTTGATATGTGGACGTTATACGTGTGACTTCATCTTTCTACTGGCATCGTACCCAACAGAGATCGCACGTATCTCGGATGAAGTGTGACATCTGATAAAAGCTTTTGTGATATTAGTGCGATCTAGAAGTGGTGCTCATAAAACTGGACGACCCTGGTTATGGGATCAAATCCAACATGAAGCCATTAGAAAAGAACAAAGTCACTTTTGCAGTTGGAGCGATAGCTGCAACGGCTGCTATGGGATACATGTTATCCAGGCTGGGGCGGAGGTAGGAGATAAGATCTCATATGTGGCTACATTCCATAATTGCTTTTCTCTACCTGCCTGTCAGATGTCATCTTCCAATATTGTGTCATATGAACATCTGTTTTCGTGTCAGATCCAATCCGAGCTTATAATAAAACTGAAGTGGGACACTCTTGAGTGCAGGCCAGCCGTGAAGTGCTGCATTTCCAGGGCCAAGCTCGCTGTTCTGCCATACTTCCAGTATGGGAGGAAGCGCTTCACAACCCCGCCAGTTGCTGTCAAGGGTGACCACCACAAGGCTCTAGCATACACTCTTTGCATGTACATACGCTAAGCGGTTACAGACTCAGATTGACATGCAGTAATATCCATTTCCTTTTTTGTACACGGTAGTAAGGACCGTGTTTCCGGCTTCTGGATGTACCAGTTATGCAGAAGGCGCTGCCTGCCTTATTCTTGTGTTATGCTGTGACCAGGAGCTCCCCAGGGGAACATTTCAGTAACTCCCTCAGAGTATCCGGAGGTGAGGCGGGGTGACACGGTGGAGTCTCTGCATGGCGTGCAGATCACTGACCCCTACCGCTGGCTTGAAGACCCTGACTCACCCGAAACTGTTGCATGTGCGCCGCACCTTGCCACCTGCATGACCTTGTGATACTTATCATCTTGGCAATTTTGGCTGCTCACCCAAATTGACCTGCGGAATATATTGAACAAGCCACACCCGAGCATTATGTCTGCACTACCTTCTTGATCTTTGCTGAAGTGGCTCCTGAGCTGCACCACCCTGTTGTGCAGTTGTGGAGGCACAAAATAAGCTGACAGACAGCATTTTGAAGAAGTGTGCCAGTCGTGAAAAGTTTAAGAAGCTGCTGACACAATTGTACAACTACCCCCGTTTCTCATGCCCCTTCAAGCGGGGATCCAGGTGAGGGATCCTCAGAAGGGCTCTTGAAAAGATTTGAACAGAGGTGACTGTTGCTCATGTGCCTTTGGATGATCTGCCATGCCTGTCCATGTGAGACATTCCGTGGTATTCCACTTTGATACTCGCCTATTGCAGCTCTCAGATTGCTGAAGCTGAAACTGACCTCTCCATCTAGACAGCATTGCGGCTTTGGGTGTTTGGAATGAGAAGGTGTTCGGACATGCCCAGGTACTACTACACGCACAACTCGGGGCTGCAGGCGCAGAATGTGATCTACACCCAGGCACACCTGCAAGCCGAGCCCAAAGTGTTCCTGGACCCCAACAAATTCTCTGCTGATGGCACTGTTGCCCTGGACAGCTTCACCTTCAGCGAGGATGGCAAACTAGTGGCCTACAGCACTGGCAGGTGAGCTGCTTGAAATTCAGGGACAGTGTATGCTGTCAGTCCCTTAGAATGCCCTTGATCTTGCCAGCAGGCTCCCTGCATAAGCTTGGGGTCGCAGAATAGACACCAGGGTGTTGGATGTCTAGGAGCTATCAAAGGCCCCACAAGTGCTAGTGCACAAGAGATGCCGTAGAGATCCTGAACCTTGACCTGCAAGCCGCAGATCTTCCAAGCTATGCGAGAGGTTTTTAGCCGACCTGTGACATGCTCCTTTTCCCTCTCAGTGGCGGGTCGGACTGGCGCAAGATAGAGCTGATGCATGTCAACGCTTCTACGGGCGAGGGCAAAAAGCTGGATGATCTGCTGGAGTTTGTCAAGTTCTCCTCCATTGCGTGGACACATGACAACAAGGTGCGCAGTCTCAGCCTGGCAGCCCCCAAGTTGCAACGCCAGTGCCATTGCAACTGAAATATAGTTGCTATTTTGTCCCGAAGCATGAGGGTAGCTTGCACAGGTTAGCTACCAGATTCTTGTGACTGCAAAGATTCACCTCTTTTGAAGTAGCCAGCAACCATCAGGCTGCTAGGCTTGCGCTGCCTATCGTCAAAATACTGAATCAGTCTTGACAGTCATCATGTACATGCCACCGGTGCAGGGCTTCTTCTACAACAGATACAAGCCGCCCAGCAAGTCTGCCAAGCTCGGAACAGAGACAGACACAAACGTGGACCAGCAGCTCTGGTACCATGTTGTGGGGACACCTCAGGCGGATGACAAATTTGTGTATGCTGTACCCGAGCACCCAGACTGGTTCATTTCTGCTGAGGTCACCGATGATGGCAGGTGATGCATGCTATCTAAAATCCTTGCGGTCTTTCTGGTCTGTTGTCATTTTTCTTCGATTTCTTGGAAACACAGTATTCAACTGGGAATCCCTGTTATTGTTGGGTACTGTTGGTTGAGTGAAGTGGTGCACGGTGTATTAGCTTCTTCCTGGCACTAAGTGGGTTGCATGTCCTGCGCAGGTATCTGCTGCTGTCCCTGTCAGCCGGATGCGAGCCCACAAATCGGCTGTACTTCCTGGATCTGAATGCTCTGCCGCGCAACGCTTCAACCGGCGCCCTGGACCTTACATTGTATGACAGGAGGTGACACAGTTTCATGATGCACTGTTGCAGTACCATCTCGCATTCAAGTGATCTTTGCCTTCATCAGGTCATATGTTGTGAGGGTCGACCGACATCTTGGCCTAGAAAACTCTTCTGTGTTCAATTAGTACCACCAGACGAATGGGCTTGCAACAATAGGCAACGAGGCATTTTTTAAAGTGCACTAGGTGTGATAGATGCCTAAGACACGCATATGTAAGAAGCCAAGATTGCAAATTCTTTTTCTAGTATGGCTGTCTGTGTCACCGACTGATTGCCTACCTGTGCAGTGCTCCTGTGGGCGTGCGGCCGCTGCCACTGACAAAGCTGGTGGATGACTTTGCGGCGCAGTGGGAGTATGTGGCCAATGAGGGCACCAGGTTCACCTTCAAGACCAACCTGTCTGCCCCACGATACAGGTCAGCTGCCGCACCCAATTTGACTGCTCTGTTTTACGTCATTGTTTGGGGTCCTTGGGAAGGTGATGTTCGCAATACCCTCACAGTGGTGAAGCTCTGCACATTGCACCTTCAACAAAGTACATCCGCCAAAGGGCTCAGAGCTTCCAGCAAGGAAGGATTTGGAGTGTGTTGCAGGTTGGTCAGGACAGATGTGAGTGCGCCAGGGAAATCTCACACCTGGCCAGACGTAATCCCCCAGCACGAGAAGGACCTTTTGCAGTGGGCGTCCGCGCTGAAGGTATCTACTGCAAGTCTTAACTTTCCACCTTCTCTGACCTTCAAGCCCAAACCTCATACTTCGTTGACACGACAGCTGCTAATGCAAAGTCACACCCCGTAGCGCGTAGCATGATGTTCCTGTCTGTAGAAAGTCACTGCTCTGCAGGAGGATGCCTGATAGCATGGAAGTTATGTGTGATGGCTCTTGCCAAGGGGTACTATATACTCTATTACCCTCAGCCCTAACCCCTAACAAAAACTATAAAACTCTACCCTGAACTAATGTAGTCGTCAGTAACCCCCTGCTCTTGGTGTCACAGGGGGACGTGCTGGCGGTGTGCTGGCTGCACGATGTGGCGTCGGTGCTGCAGCTGCGCTCTCTGACCAGCGGCGAGCTTCTGCAGTCCATCACCCTGCCTGGCCTGGGCAGCGTGAGGTCCTTCTCTGGCCGGAGAAGCCAGTCAGAAATGTTCTACAGCTACAGTGATTTCACGGACCCTGGTTCAATCTACAGGCAGGCCTCTTAATGCTTTTTGCTTACCTGGCCTTCCGGAGATCAAATGGAGCAATGTACAGGTGTCAAAACTGCGCGTTAAGGAATATGTGGACCTGAACTGCAGGCTGGACACAGCTAATGCAAAACTTGAACCAGAGCTCTTCCGGAAGACGGAACTGAATGTGAAGGAGGACCTCACACAGCTAGAAACAAAGCAGGTGATTTTCTTCTGCTGTCCTGCTCATTTTTCCGTGGCTGTTCAGCGCAGCAGAAAATGTCCAGTCAAAAAATCCTGCTGAGTTGCTTGGTGGTTTCAATCATTACCTCGCATCTAAGTGAGATATACTGTTCAGGTGTTTGTGGAGAGCAAGGATGGCACAAAGGTGCCCGTGTTCATTGTGGGGAGAAAGGGCCTGCAGCTGGACGGCTCCAATCCCACCCTTCTGTATGGCTATGGAGGTGATCATTTCAATGCCATCCCAGCCAAGTGTCCCATGTTGGTTCCCTCTTTATGTCAATCCCATGAACTTGCCATACCGCAGCTACCTTATCTTTTCGTTCTAGGAGTGTGAGAGTGGTCTTGACGGCAGGGTTCAACATCAGCTTGGAGCCAGGTTTCAGCGTCACACGTCTCTGCTGGATGCTAGCATATGGCGGAGTGTACGCGGTAGCAAATCTCAGGTGCGCACCTCTCTTTCCAGGTCTTTGAACAACGCCTCTATGTGTTCAAGGGCCCGTGAAGCAAATTGCATGGTTCACGCATTGCATTTACACGATGAGGCAGTCCTTTCCCCTTTCTTTGGCCCTCGCTCTGCTTTGTGTTCTGCATTCCTCTTTCTCTACTTTGGCGCAGAGTGCTGCGGTCTCCTGCTAGAAGGTCAGAAGGCAGAGTACCCCGATTGGGCAACCTTGCGCTGTTTGGCAGGGGCGGCGGGGAGTATGGCATCAAGTGGCGTGAGGCGGGGTCGCTGCACAACAAGCAGAACGTGTTCGATGACTTCATTGCATGTGCCGAGCACCTCATCGGTGCGGGGTACACCAGCCCTGCAAAACTGGTGACACAGGTGGACCGCCCTCAGCACTTGCTCTTGTCACACAAAGGTGCTTGCAGAAAGTTAGGGAGGACATTTGTCATGGGGATTGTCATGTGCATTAGGGAGTCTGAAGATGGAGCGCATACGCTGATGTTGTTTTATGGTTGTTTGTGGTGCAGGGTGGCAGCAATGGCGGTCTTCTGGTGGCAGCCTGTTTTAACCTGGTGGGTCAAAGATTTTCACACACCTATGAACCAGCTGGCACAGCAAGAGTGCAGGAGTTGTAGTAAGATCCTAGCATTCAATTTATTGCAGAGCTGCATATGAGTTCCGAATTGTTTTTGTGGGTCCCGACTGGCGGGGGTCGTACTATGGATTGGATCTTGCTTGGATCTGGCGAGTCCAACAAAGTTGTAGGATTTCAGCAGCCTTTATCAGCAATTTGTCTGCAGCCGCACCTTGCCTTAGGCCGGAAAAGCCCGGTAATTAAAATAATAAGAAGAGTGTGATTGAATAACATGTGATGTGCGCAGAGGCCGGACCTGTATGGGGCGGTGATAGGGCAGGTGGGCGTGATGGACATGCTGCGATTCCACAAGTTCACCATCGGCCACGCCTGGGTCAGCGACTACGGGTCACCTGACAGCCCAGCCGACTTCCCCTACCTGCTCGCTTACTCACCCTCGCACAACGTGCGCATTCCCCTGGAGGAGCCGCGCCAGTACCCGGCCATGCTTCTCACCACAGGTATCTTTCCCTGGCACCTGTTTTCTCTTGTCACACCCCCAATCACCCTTCTTCCATCAACCCACAATTCTTGCAGGACTCTGCGTGGGGTGTTTTATTGCAGATTGTTTCTGGACCGAGCCAGGACTGTCTTCAGGCATCCATGCTTTGAATGTCATGTATCAGCTTGCCCCACAGAGCTAGAGATAGAGGTCAACTGTGGCCTAAGGGTCCAGAGGAATACACCTCGGGCAGCTTTGATATGGCCCCCTTGGGATGTCAGGTTTCCGAGGTTTGACCCCTCTTTGATGATGTGATAAGCGGATTAAATTCTGTTGCCACAGGGGATCATGATGATCGCGTGGTTCCTCTGCACACCCACAAGCTGCTGGCCACGCTGCAGCACTGTGCTGCCGCTGAGGAGGGCAGCGGTCAGCAGAACCCACTCCTTGCCAGGGTGGAGGTGAGGGCTGGCCACGGCGCAGGCAAGCCCACAGAAAAGATCATCGAAGAGGCAGCTGATATCTATGCCTTCGCGGCGGAGGTTATTGGCGCTAAGTGGGTGGACAAGTGACAGGTCCTGGTCATGTGAGCCAAGTATAACACTTTCTTGAGTCTTACTGCGTTCACCTGAGGAATTCTGTACAATAATTAGGGGCTTGTGGTGCGCTGAGATCTGAAAGGAATAGCATCCCATGACACAGGCGCACCAAAGTAAACTTCATGTGCTGGTTGAAACGGTGGAGAGATGTGATTGCCCCGAAAGGTGCACTTAGACTGCTGGGCTTTCTCGAAACAGTTTTCATCTCATCTTCAAAGTTTTACAATGAATTAGTGACTCTTTCTCGAACATGACAAATTGGGCTGTCCTGCCTTATATCGGGGAGCGTGATCGAGTCTACTATGATGGCGTGCAAGAGCTGCAAGTCGATGGCGGCTTTGATACGACCACACTGCATAAATTATTTGATAAAATCAAATCAATACAAGAGCATCCTCGTCAGTCATGTGTGTGCACCTGCTGTTATTCTGCCCTGCCTTCTACTGTGCTTGCAGCTCATCTGAGGCTTCCTCTGCAGCCAGCTCTTCACTTAAAACTTCAGCAGCGCTGCATATCACAACTTGCTTCCTGGCTCGGGAGTTTCTGCATCCGCGTGCGCGGGA
>JADEYI010000189.1_pt1 | contig 112576 bp, 159 predicted proteins | sample 8542331 | NCBI WGS metagenome assembly JADEYI01 (sample SAMN16510988, study PRJNA670497) | mine drainage metagenome | isolation source: biofilm near Copperflume 1 | place: Germany: Marsberg coppermine Kilianstollen | collected 2018-02
TTCCTGGAGAAGAGCCTTGGGCAGGAGCGCTCACCATGCCGCCGGACTCGGAGCTGATCCATAAAAAGGGAACAAGACAGGGTGGGAGCTGCAAGTTCCTCGAGAATGGAAACAAGTGTCAGATTGCTTTGGCAAGGCCACTGTCTGTGGCTGATTTCCTTCACACGGCAACCAAGAGCAGATGTACTGCACCGAGGCAGCTTCCTGGAGAAGAGCCTTGGGCAGGAGCGCTCACCATGCCGCCGGACTCGGAGCTTCGCTCGAAGACATAGAGGATCGCGTATCGCCACATGATCCAGGAGGCCACAAACCACCACAGCGCAAAGGGGAGGATGATGGGTGACACCGCTGCGTTGGCAAGGGTGATTGAGCAGATGAGCATGAATCCGCGGCCCAGCTCGCAGCCGACGCGGATGTTGAAGTGCGGGTACATGGCCTCCATGTACGCGCGCTCCCCCTTGGGCCCTGTATCACAGGGGAAATAGAGGGGTTGCTTCGGGGTTCTGCCAGTAAGTACTCAAAAAACTTATTCTGAGGGTGGTACTTGAAACAATGTACAGCGCAAGGGACCAAGGATCTGGGCGTTATCTTGGGATCGAGGGATCAAGCTGCTTGGGGTCTGATTAACAAGTCCTTTTTCATTGATGGTGAGCACACAACTGGTATTATCCTCACAGCATGCCTCTCGAAACACTCACCTCTGTCTTCTGCGTATGTGCCGTATATGGGATTGCCCTGGCCAGCATCACTACCTCCATTTTGGAAAAAGGAAAGGAGCAACACTCTCATGCAATAACTAAGTTTAGCTTGCACCTCCGCATGGAAAGTTTCTGCACCAGGTCAAGAATGCTGAATGAGACCTGGGAAGGGGGCTTACATGGCAGGATGCGCAGCTTGCGCAGCATTGTGAAGAGGGGGAAGAAGGTGGGCGAGAAGAGGCGGTAGGGGATCATGAAGAAGCCCTGCACACAGCACAAACTTGTCCACCTCGATATGACCATGCATTGCATTGTGTATATTCCAAGACACTGAACACTAGACACTGCAGGAAGGTTAGCTGCCATGCAAGACCGAGGATCTTGACGTAGAGCATGCACCAGTAGACAGAGATTGTGAGAGAGACTATTTAAGTGAGCTTCTGAGGGCATCCACTGATCATATTCCTTGTGCTTTGCCAGTGCCTTGCTTAGGATCATCACGGCAGACTGCGCCTTTGGCCATTTTCAGCAGAGTTTTGGCACACCAGATATGAGAGAGCGCCTTTCATCAGACATATGTTTTGTGCTCGATAGCGCTATTCACGAAGGCTAGCCCTTGATCGTTTTCCACCTATTCTTTTGGTCCACTTTGAGTGGATCCAATCCTGTACATCATCATATCTTGCGCCTGTCCACCTCACAGCTGAACGAGTGGATCGGGCGGGTGTGTGTTTCGGATATTTATAGCAAATCCCTGTTGAGGCTCATGAGGCTAATCAGTGACATTCTGCATAGCCGATCCATTCATCCACATTTTGCTGTGGAAGATACCATGGTGAGACCGACCAACAACCCTTGAAGCGTTGTGGGAAGCAGAAACGGAGTTTGCACATCTGTAGTACCAGCGAAACCCAGCCGATCTGTGACTGTCTGGGCACGATCCCGATAGCAGCAGTGTGCCACTGGTACACAGCGGTCCAAGGGTTGCTGGTCTGTCTCACCATGTCTAAGACCATGGCACTTGTGTTCTAGCATGGTTAATCGATATGGAAGCATTCTGCCCACCTGGAAGACGATGTAGTTGATGAAGAAGTTGGAGGCAGACGACAGAGAGGGCCCAATGAACTCATAGATGCGATCTGCACAGCATACCACGCTCATTTTCTTGGAAACGAATTGGCATTGATAGCTTCTCTAGTGAAACACAGCAGAGTGTCAGGACTGCGGGATTATCTGCAGCAATGAATTTCATGGCCATGAACCACTTAAATGACCCAGTTGGACGCACTTCCTTTCAATAGAGGCAACATGCGTCTGCCAGAAGCTACATCTAGAATTTTCACAAGCCGCCCCAATCCTTATCACTAGAAGTCACTCACATAGGCGAGCTGAAAGGGCTTTGAAGAGAGATCTGGAAGAGCCAGATTACAGAGCTTTCGGCTGAGGTGCGCGCCTGGTCGTGAGATGAAGTCTGGGGAGAGGTAGGTCAGGATGGAGCCACCCACGATGCCGCCGATGAGCACCGAGAGGATGCCCCAGATGAAGAACAGGCTCAGGATGAGACGGTCCAGTCCTGACAGCGACGGTTTCTTGCACAGCAGCTGCACATGCACAGCCGTTGCTGATGTCACCGCATCGCAGCCGAGCCTTTGTAAATCAGAGCAAGCAAATCTATTTGTAGTTTTGACCAGAATGAGCGTGCATTCTGCATCCCCCCATCTGCAATTCCTCAACAGCAACCGGGTCCCCCAACTGGCATCAACACAAGCCATGGTGTGGAGAAAGGGGAAAATCAGGGATCAACAACAACAATGCAATGAAGTTCAAGACGTAGCTCCTGCTCAGCCCAAGAGATATTGTGAATTGAACATCTTGCTCATACAGAGAAACCAAGGAGGAATTTTGGTCACCTGGGCGCCGATGTACACGAGCTGTGGCATGAAGAGGTTCTGCCACAGGGTGAGCAGCAGCGGGGGGAGCACGCCGGTGATTAGCGACTTGAACTTGGATGTGGAGGCGCAGAAAATATTTTCCGCAAATTGTGCCCGCTGGCAGAGCGCATTTGTTATGTTCGTCACCGCACCTGCATGCACAATTGTTTCCATAGCCCATAGAAATCAGACTCATCATGACATCATGTGCACTTCTTACATGCGCTGTCTGCACGCCAAAGACTGCATACAGGAATTTTCCGCCCTCTGTCCTGCGTGCTGTTGTTGCCCTTGACAAACTGCTGTCATCTTGAAGCATGCAAACACACGCATGCCTGGTGACACCTTTCCAATATGAGGCATGGAAGCAAACGCGCACCTGGTGATGACTTCTGTGGCGCCCACAAGCTACATGCACTGCCGTAAGCACACTTGACAGCATATTATTCAGGGCACCGGGAAAATACAGAAATGGAGGGGGTGCTCACCGGTAAAAATACCGATGGGGAATATGATAACGACGGTGAGGAGCAGCCAGCCTGCAATGCGCAGGCCAGCGCGCTTGCGCCGACTCACCCACAGCATCTGCCAATTCACCTGCACAGAGGCATTCATTAGGGCTTCAGCGGTGACAGCACCACCTTGGGCCCTTCCTGCCCTGAAATCTGCCTGCTCGTCATAGAGATTGTAGGTGCTTCATAGCCCGTGGCAAGCTTTCTTCTCAGGCCCCTGCAGAACGCAGACATGAAGAGAGCCACCGCTGGATATGAAGCATCTGTGATGCTACTCGTTGCTTTCACTTGCTTTCATTCGCAGGTGTAACGCATGAAAGGACAGGCACAAACAAATGTGTAGCCTAAAAAACCCAGCACATCACACAAAATTTCATATGCTCTGCAAGGAGCACAGGAACAGTGGTGCACATTTGAAGGTGACAGCTGTCCCACTGCCACCTCATACAAAATGCTGTGCATGGACTATGGTACAAGCGGCCTTAGTCATAAAAAAATGTCAAGGCAAGGTGTATTTTGGAGTACCTCTTCCGGGCCGGGGGCGCTCATGACGCGGAAGGCATCGGCGGCGCCTTCGGGAAAGATGCAGCACTGTGCGGCGGCAGCTGCGGCCGTCTGAGAGTTGAACAGCACAAAGTAAGAATTGGTCACTGGCGGCTCCTGCAGCATCAATCATGCAAACTGTCAAGAGAGAGAACCAGTGATCGGCAGTAAATTTTTGGCAGAGACACCGAGTTTGAGCGTGCAGAACCTTTGCGTGTTTTCCAACAAGCACTGAAGAAAGCACAGCATGTCCAAGCCACCTAAACCTCACATTCCATTACTCACTGGCAGATGCTGTCTTTGTGTTGCTAATGCAAGGAGTCCAGCACCACGACAGTGTCATCTCACAGATTGATGGTTCAATTATAAAGAACAGGAGGTAGCGCACATTCAGGACGCGCTCCTTCTCCTCGATGATTTTTTTCTCCAGCGCGCGGATCTGAGCGGAGAAATGATTGATGGAGTCCACTGTCTCTCCTGCAAATTCAGAACACATAATGAATGTTTTGCAGCAATACTGTCTACATTTCTGCCGAACAAAATTTTGTTTTTGTGAAGTACATTAACTGCAATCTGATTATTTCACAGAGCAACACCGTGCCAATTGCAACTGAAGAGATCAGCCCTTGCAAAACATAAGAATGCCTTATGAAGTAGGTCAGCCATCTGTCCACATGTGCGGCAAGCAAGCTTGCTGAATGTCTTGTTTTGTATTCAAGCTTAAAATGAACAAAAATGACACATTGGGCGCACCAGAGCAACCGCAGCATCCCAGGCGGTGTGTTGGGCGCTTTGTTTGGTGGCTCGCAAGGTATTTCGCCTCAGCAATCTCAAGCTGGCGGTAGTTGTTGTCCCACTGGAACATCAGCTTGTCCAGGGGCTGCACAATTACAACACAAATCCAAGCACGCTCCTCATGGGGCATATAGCCCAAGTGCAAAGAATGCGGCAGTCAAATGCTTAGGTTGTCAGGCTGAGCCTATCAACAGAGGAGATCCGAATAATCACAGCCAATTTTGCAGATTGAATTGTGTTGATATCCCTTGTGGCACGCATGGCGTATGCCATCATTATTACAGATCAATATGGGTAGAAAACAAAGCCATTGCATTTGTTCAAATAAACTCATTGGAGCAGGTCAGAGGTGCAGGTGCTTGCCTTGTGGTTGCGCACAGGCACCACTTCCTGGAAGGTGTCTGGGAACATCCCCCTGAAGACAGCCTCCACAAGGCCTATCCCCCCAAGCTCCACCTGGCACAGCCAGGCAAATAGGCAATCATTTCACGAGCATGTGCTGCCTCACAGCTGAACCTCCACTTAATCCACCTGCGCCTATAATTTACATTGAACATTTTTGCCCGCCTCCGCCCGGCGGAGGGGCGGCATAAACACTGAATGAGTCTTTTTACTGCGCCGTGCCCACGGTTGATTGGGTCGTGCTTGGATCTGGCCAGCCCAACAAGGGGTAGGATTGTGGCAGCCTTACACTGCAGCTTGTCTGCAGGACGCACCTAGCCTCTTAGGAGGACATGCGTGTATGATATAGTAATACTTGCCTGAGGAGGTCCCCAAGTCAGTGTTCTCACCTCTGCACCATCACCCTGCGCCGCGCTCTCTGGGGCCACATTCGCATCGGCCGCAGCCGCCGCCGCAGCCGCCGAGCCATGCGGGCCGGTCTTGCTGTCCGGCAGATCCTCTGCCCTGGCCGTCCCAAACTTGTTCTGCGGCACGGGAAACTTCTTTACATTATTGCAAGATCACAACTGAAGCTGTCGCTCTATTCTAATTCCGTGCAACCATCCTATTGCACTTCACACAGCTGAGTGATGCATGCACAACCAGCAACTGGCTCAGATCATGCCAAGCACGGCCGTCCCATATTTTTTTTGTGACACTGGACGCTAATTTGCATTAAAGTCGCATGACCACACATGGCATCACAATGCAGCAAATTCAGCTGATTATTGCATAGAGAATTAATTGACAATTGGCTGCCGATCATGTGTCAACCATAAATTTGGCTTCACTCTCACGGAGCATCCAAGCTGATATACAAGCAACTTAGAAGACCAAGCAGCGATCTGCTGAAGCTGCAAGTTCTTGTACACCGAACAAAAGTGGTTCGTGCTGCTGTGCTGCTTGTCTGGAAGGCAGGCTAAATGAAGAGAGAGCCCAATATGTGGTTCAATCATCCAGCCCATAGAGAAGCAACAGACACCAGAATCAGCTGTGATGTGCACAAAATTGCAAGGTCTTGTACAACAGATAAACAGGTTTGCACCGCTGTGCTGGCAGCCTGGAAGGCAGAGGCAACGCCCTTCCAACGCAGGGCGGCGCCGGATTTCGCGTCTCCGTCACCCTCCGCAGGGGGCGCCGAACCCTGCTCCACGCTGAAAGTGTGCGCGGGCCGGCTCGCAACGGCGGCGGCCGGGGCTCCGGCAGAAAGTTCAGAGCTGCGGCGTTTGAGGGAGGTTGCAGGGCTGCCGCCTGCGTCTGGAGTGCCCAGTCCTGGGCTGCTCAGGCGGTGCATGAACATCTTGTGCACGGGCGCCAGCTCAAAGTGCCCCGTGTGCGTGCCCCGATGCTCTGTCGCGCCCTTCACGCCCACCTCTGCCCAGTGCACAGTAGTCCAAATTCAACAAGATGGTTTAAATTTTGGTTTTTAAATAGACCAAGGAGTGCCATGACCGCACAGAATGAAAAATACACGTGCTGCTGGACGTACCTGGATCCTAGGTCCCTAGAAAGTGGAAAACGTGTAAAAATAATAATGAGTATAAGTAAAATAAGGCAGGATGCAAGACATACGAAGCAGGGCGAGCGCCTTTGTATTGATCGGTGTCACTGGCTTCTGTAACGGCAGTAAAGCTCGACAAATGCATTAGTTGCGCTCCTGACGCCTATATTTCCTGGCTGGAAGAGGACTTTATATGCTTACAGCATGTGACACATCACCTCGATTAGGACAGTGAGGATCCTCAACTAGGACAGGATGTACTTTCGACTAGGTCAGTAACTATCAAGCAAATCATGTAGGTCAACATTGGGTACGCACCAGGGTCAGGGCGGTCGCCGCCGTGGTCCTTGCCGTTGGCGTTGACATCATCAGCATGAGCAATGATGTCATCGCCATCAGCGCTAGTCACACCGAGCTGCCCAGTGCTCTGGGTGGGCTGGAGGCTGTCTGCGGGCACCAATTCCGTGGAAACCACCTCCACGCTGAGCTTGGCTGTGAAGGGGCCCCCGAACGCCTTGAGCATTGCCGGCAGCCCCACTCGCGGCAGCCGCTGCAAGAACGCGCGCAGGCGGCTCGGAGGCGCTGCCGCATCACTGCACAATGTGCACAAGAGAACTCAACACCAATAGCGAGCACTCGCATGCAAGCCTTACTGATGGAGTATCATGGCACCTTTGCAGCAAGGCCATCCACTGTTATTGCACATTCAAGCCCTCAGACACTGGCTAAAACTGAATAATGCCCGAGTACACGTGTCACTGCACGGTGCGTACAGAGGCGCTCAAACTCTAGAGCAAGCATCCCCTTGGAAAGTCTTGAGTGCCCCACAAGGCAGAAGAAGTTACTACAATGGGATGACTACCGGATTGAGTCATTGTTATGTGCTGCATTAGTACTAAAAGGGGGTCTATCCTGCAGCAGATCCACAGGAGGGATTTGGAAAGATCCAAGGACTTGCGTGCCACGGCACTCAGGCCCTCTGTGCTTTTCCGCCAGGCTTGCAAAAACCACACCCACCGATACTTACTGCTACCTATCTTGCCGTGTGCAATAACCTCACTCAGACTTGAGCGAGGCATTTGCCGCTAAGATGATGGGAACCCACCTCGGCGGAGGTACATCGGAGACGAGCACCACGTACTGCTGGGCGTTGACAGACACCTCCTCACCGTCCGGCAGGTGAGTTGACACGATCTTGCGGAAGGGCACCGGCGGCCGCGCCACCTTCACCGCAAGCACTGAGTGCTCAAAATGTAAATTCAACTTTTTCTTCTTCTCATCATATCTTCCAGGTTTGTCAAATCGTACCTCAAGTGGAAACATTTCCCAGTTCATATTCAGGCAAGGAGCATTGACAGTATAAGAAAGTGCTTGCGGATGACTTCACATGCAGCTGTCAGGATACTGTAGCTATGGAGATTGTGCTGTTGTGTATTTTTTGTCTGCAGCACTCACCTTCACCGGCCGGCCCGATGACGTCATCAGCACCGCGCTTGGCTTCCACCATCGCAGAATGCGCGCGCCCTCTGCGTGCACCAGTATTGATGTCAAACACCCATTTAAGTACCATTTAGATACGCTTATAAATACCCTTTCAGCGCCACGGGTTACTGCAAATAAAGCCCTTGCGAAAAGTGCGCGACCTCTGCATGCGCCAGAGGGCAATGACACTATATTCATCCAGCCAGCCAAAGGTCCTGCCAGCCAAAGGTCCATGCAAAGAAGCCCAACAAAGCCATATCATTGAACAGCTGCTTTCCTACTCGGCCCAAATTTCTGCTGTTGAGCGCAGCAGAAATGCACAGAGTGCCCTTCACAAATGGCAGCATGCCTATCTTGGCAAGCACACTGAACCTGAGAGACACAAGCAGCGGGGTCAGGCCAATGACACCAACCGTGGATCATACCTCTGGAGGCGCCGTCTGCATCGTCACTCTTCTCCATGGTCTCGTACTGGCTGATAGGGTGCACTTTAATGACATCCGGGCTCCAGTCTGGCGCATCCAACATGACATGCTGTCAGGTTATCAGAAAGTCATCCAGTGATGAAGTGATCATTGTATAAACATGCATCAACACAGTTCTTCATGTACTGTTCCTTCCAGCTGATGACGTCCGGGCTCCAGTGTGGCGCACGTAGTCACCACATGATGTCATGAGTGAAACAAAGCACCAAGCCTGGCTGCAGCACAAACTTGTTTTAACTGGAAATGCCTGCCCTTGCCTTTGGACTGTCACCATCTTTTCCAAGACACCGCTCATGGTCAGCAAAGTGCACTAGAAGAAACAGCTAGACAGTGGTCCTCCAAGCCCTCTTAAGCGTTGAACAATCTGCAAAATCCGAAGAGGCCAAAAAGCAAGGGGAAAGAGGGGTTCTGCACCTATGCTCTTCAGGGGCGTGTTGTGCGCGCCGAGCACATCATCATGGTGGCCATTGGAAGCTCCATCCGCTGGGGTTTTGCTGCTGGCACCGCTGTCCTCTGTGCGCTGCATTGCCCCCTGCTCTTTCGGCGCGCGCCCCTCGTTCTCGTCTATGTCCCCCAGACGCTGCACACATTGCAGGCACAGCTCAATGTGAGGAGTGTATAGAGCCTTTCGAGGTATGAATCCCTGTTGAGGATTGGAGGACTTCCTGGACTAAAATGTTAATGGCCACAGCCTGAATACAACTCCATGATGGTAGTGTCACCACTTCAAGTGCTGCTCTTAGAAATCCCATTTGGCCAGTAAACACCCCTCGGTATTGATACCAGCAAAAGCCTTTTCAGAAGAGTACAAGCTTGCACGGAGATCTTGGATTTGGCTTTACAGAGGTAAGCAATGACTCATGCAGAGACCCTCGATGGCTCTGTCCATATCTCAAGGGTGCCTGATAAGGGTTGATCATGTGACAGTCTTGGAAGTGAGATACAGAAACGTAGGACCCACCCGTGGGCGGACCAGTTTGCCGTTCATGGAGCCTGTGCGGCGGGGGATCCTCCTCAGCTGCCACTCATTCAGCATCTGTTCGCCCCTTACCAGGTATCGCTGGTGCAGCTCCACATACTCCTGCACAACAGATCCGGAGCTTCAGGCATCCAAGTGAGAGAGCTTCGAGTTGAAGGTCCTAACATGTGAAAGGACAATAAGTAAGGACAAAAAAGTCCCACGATACGTAAAGAACTTGGCAATGCTTCCAACACTTCCGCCCAACATAGCCAGACATAGGCACAATCATAGGAAGGCACCTGTCTGATCCTGATTGTGTGCTAAAATTAACAGCTAATACAGCAAGATGACACCCAACTTTGGATGGGCCAGACCTTGTAGAAGCGGATGAGCAGCCACTGTCCATATGCAATGACGATCACCACATACACCAGAGTTACCCTGCACACCAGTCAGCAGGTAGATCAGCTCCCAAGTCCCCAGGCCATGACTCGCTTGCATAACAATTCGATAGATAGTAATCCTACGTGGTGTTCATTGCAGTGATTTGCAGATCCTGAGAATGTTTGCTCAGGAGTGCTTTATTGTCACGAGGACAATTTGGCCCTCCACCAAAATGTGCAACCCTTTACATGCTGTGTGCATGCATGGGAGGCTTTTCTGCAGGTGATACAAGGACAGCAAGGCAACGCAAAGAAGGGTTGTACCAGTAGAGCGGCGAGCCGAGCTCCAGGTTCGACATGGTGAACTTTCCAAACGTCACGCCCGGGTTCCTTTTGACTCGTGGGCCCGATGCGTACACCGGAAGGACTGCGCATGCACACAAGCAAATGTTTGAGCTCTCATCTCAGCTGCAGAGAAGCCAAGCTGCAGAAGCTGGAATATTTCAATCGCACGCCATGTGTACTGTCGACAGCAGTGGCTGATGTGCGCATCTCACATCGCTGTTCTTAGGAACATTGATTGTTTGCAATAATTTGCTGGCCATACTTCATTGGACTCCCAGACAAACTCAAAGCGAAGCATGAGAGCGTAGCACGCACGCAGCACGCAGGAGAGGATTGTCACGGGGCCAAAGAAGAGGATCCCAAAGGTGAATGCGCGGTGGAAGATGAGAGCGTCCAGGCCGGCAGTGCGCATTAGCTCTGCATCGCTGACGGCCAGCACCGGTCGGATCCAGGACCTGCATGGCACATGCGCTCTCATGCATCCAGAACCATGTGCCGTTCACATGCATGCCACATATTTGCATAGCAGGCATGCAATGCAGCCATGCACTGCTGTATGTAAAACTATGAGAACTTTGTGAAGAGTTATAAACAATCACAAGTCCATAAGGGATGTCCATTCAGGAATGCGCTAGCATATGTCTTTCTCCCGGTGTTTGATTGCAACTGATCCTTTCTGAATGCGCATGCACACTGTCGGGCACATGATAGCAGAGGTATTGTGGTTCAAGAAGCAGCCGTCATATTGCAAGGCGAACTGAGTTAGAGAGAGGACACACCAGATGACTCTAGGGAAGGTGAGTGCCATGACGGGAGGTTTGTCCAGGACCTCGGGTAGCAGCTGCAAGCAGCACGAGCCCATCAGTTGTGCATGAAAAACAAAGATAGGGTGTATCAATCCCATGGTGCTGGTTCATCTGAGCTGATTTTGGCATGCTTTTTGCTCATGTACATGATGAACAGTCACAAGATCACTCAGACATCATCACACAGCAGGCACTTACAGTGGCAGAAGAAAGGAGACTCACCATACGAGACCTGTAGAAGGCTACACCTGACCATCTGAAGACGATGAAGCCAAAGATGCACGCACAGCCAATGATGAGGTTGAAGATAGCCCTTTGCAACACAGCACAAGAACTTCAAGATAGCATGCCCAAGCCATTGCCAACATAAAATGCGAAATGATCCGTGTCAATCGAATGCAGCAGAGATATCAGTGTCCCAACACTCACCCTGATGCGACCTGGCTGTCGGTGTAGGTGTTTTTCTGCGCCAGCAGACTTGCAACACCACCACCTCCAGGTGTCAATGGTGGCGATGGAGGTGACTGGAGGGGACTGATGCTGCTATTGTCAGGTCCAGCCCCCGGAGCAAATGCTCCTTGTGTCTGTGCTGCAGATTCCGGTATCCCGAAGGCATTCTTGCCCAGAAAGCTCATTGAAGCGTTCTCAGGTGCCTCAGCAGCAGTACAGATGCCTAACCCTTCCCACGCTTTACCAACGATACAGTAGCAGTGAACCCTGCTTTGTCATCCTAGAAGACCGCAATCTTATCTCAATACTGTTCAGTGCTCGGAAAGACCACCGGAGAGCAAGGGAGCTGAGTTTTGTGCTACTGTGCTGTTTCTAGTACACCCGTTATCCCGGCTTCAATCTTCACGAGACATCTGCGATCTCTCCGATTGAAGAAGAGATGGTCCTAGAAATCAAATATGCCGCCAGGGACGGAAGATCTGAGTGTGAAGCACTGTACGGACATCGGATGAATCTCTTTCGGCACTTACACTTCCCTCCCCATTCAAGAGCACCACCACCGTAGAGACGGTTACTGAATTCCTTCTGAATGAAATTAGCGCATGGAAATGTCCGGGAGTAGTTCCAGCAGTCTAGGCACATGGTGACTGACCGCTGACTAAGTATAGGTCGCCTCTCCAAGAGAACCTCGAGCATTGGGAGGTTTAATTGTTGCTCAGATTATGCCTCTGCATGTAACAGACGTTGGAAGTGCAGCACATGCAGGACCGCAACACCACTGTGATCACAAAACCGCCTACCGCCTAGGATTATCATGCAGAGCTAGGATGCTCCAGAGCTTGCAATATTGCCACAGGAGTTGCCGGCATGCCATGCCGCCTCATCCATGCATCCATGGCCACTGGCAGTCAAAAGGTGGTGTTTTAATTTAATAGATCAATCCCAGTATTACCCAGCGTATCAGGACTCATGATCACACCAAGGAGTCTATGGCTCACACAGGATCTGTCATCCAGATGATTCCTTGCAGAGCCATAAGACAATACATCAGACACGGGCCACTGTTCTCAAGCAGCACTCCTCTAGACAGGCGCTGCCTTGCTTTATTGCATCTTGCATGTTGAATGTTGTGGGGTTTTATCTCGAGAACGAGTTTTGCAAAATTGAAGGCAGTCGATTGTCCATACACCCCAGTCTGCCAAGAACCTCACACCGCTTGGACTCCTGACATGCCCCTGCTATGCGCTGGAAATTCCAATTTGAATGTTCAAACGCAGGCAAAGGCTGTACACAGCTCCTGTGGGGGCCACTTTGTCCCATGCAAGCTATGGTACATTCATACAATCCCCGCGGCAACAAAAGAGAGAAGAGAACTAACAGCAAACGCAAGCAGCAATAGACTCATTATTCCAAAACCTCATCGTCCCAAGTCGTTTTTCACCCATTCAGCTCTCTAGTCTAAGATTTAGACTGCGATATTTGATTCCAACGATCCCAACAGCCGCACCCTTTGAAGAAAATCCCCTCAACAAAATCATTTTCCAAAAAAAAGAAATGCACGAACTGTATTGCTCATCATGAAGAATATGCCAGCCCTGCCGGTGGAGAAAAGAGCCCAGAAAGTGAGTAGAGCAGAAAATGCTGTCCCTAAACACTTTTTTACCTGCTGTGGCGCTGAGATGAGCAGCCGATAAGATCTGTATTGTTAGGGAAAGAGCTCTTCTCGCTGAATATAAGGTAGTTATCTCGACAAAGTCATCAACATGCCAGCTCCCGAAAAGGCTCTCTCATCAGAGGCCTGCATAGCACAGGACACCTCAGAAGTCTGTTCGCAGAAGCAAGCTGCCTTTATATATGATAGCAAATGCCATCATCCAAGCACTCTAACGGGTGGTTGAACTGTCAAGCACCTGAGTGAGGTGAGGAGAAGCACTGTGAAGGCCTTTTCTGCTGCATAGAGTGACATAGCACCGAGAAGGTCTGCAATCAAGTAAGCATCAGGGCTCACCAGCGGGCCATCTCGTCTGCTGCACCAGAAATGGATCTCCTTTAGCGTGCGCCCTTGGCCTCTGCTGCAAGCACCTGAAGGACAACCCAAAGTGCCACTTTTTAGAGCTGGGTTTTCAGTGCATGCTGGGACTCAAGAAAGGTAGCAGTTGCCAGCAAGTAGGACTTGCTCTGCCCGGATGTTGCTGGTAAATCATCCTAGCTTCGTGGATATGCTTGCACGACTACATCAGTACCTACAGGTGAGGGCGTGCAAATTATGCAAGATTGAGCTGAGGCAGCGCCCCTGAAATTACCTGCATTGGTGCAGAGCCAATAGATGGTATGCCACACCTTCAAATGCAAGAGAGTGCAAATACAAAAGACACTGAGCTGGCATTTTGAACAGGATGCATAGACAATACAAACAACTGCGCACCTGCTGAAGAGGGCGTCGATGGAGGCCAGGTCAGCGTGCATGGCAGGGGATGCGGGGGGACTGGCGAGGGGACTGGTGGGGGACTGCCACCGCAGCGACCGGGGGGTCCCCTTGCGCACGGGGGGCGTGGCAGGGCCCTGGTAGTGGTCGTTGAACATCGAGAACAGGATGTCAACCTCGGACAGCGCGCATGTCTCACGCATTTGCTCCTCCAGCACCCCCAGGCTGTACACCACCTCTGCCATTGACGGCCTGCGCAAATTCAAAGTCAAAGCCAAAATAGAGTTCAAAGTCAAGGCTCAAAAAAGTTTCCATAGGTGGCATGCACCAATTCAACTTTGAATTGCATTCAGAAATAAATCACATTGAAGGCTCAAGAAAGTTTCCATTCATTGGGACAGAGCTGTGTATGCCTTGTCACTAATGTGCTGCAGCACGAATAGAACTGCTGCGAGCCAGCTCTTAACCAAGGCACGCAGATTGGACAAGCAGAAGAGGGTGCAGCAAGCCTCATCGCTACAGTATATCTGCCATGAGGATGTCAGCAGTGGTCAGGAATGCTGAGTCAATAATAAATAATGACTTGTTTCTTCATTTGCACTCATCCAAACCGTATACAGAACACAGTTCGCTGTTTGAACACCAGAAAATGCATGCGAGACACAGTGGGCGGTGGGGATCACACCTGTACACAGCTTCAGTTGCCAGGCACTGTCTCACAAGCATCTTGTAGGCGGTGGGCAGGCTGTGGCGCACAAATTCCAAGATCGCGGCCTGCCCATCAGAGCTGCGGTCCGGGCACTTCCCTGCAAAATAGCAAGATACGTCTTGGCATCTTCATTTGCAACCTGTAATTGTGGGCATGACAAAAGAAGGGGCGCATGTCAGGGTGATGTACGAGGGTGCAAGCCTGCTACAAGAGCTTGCTGCATGACTTGCAATGAAGGCTTTTAAGAGGTTTCAGCATTGGAGAAAAGACTGGCAAACCGGATAGACAGCATTGCTCCCAAAGTGTCCATTGCAAGAGCCACGCATAGATATGGAGCCGCTGTATTCTGAGATAGGAAGCCCCGCTTGAACTAGTACAAGAATGGCGCAATACATCTCCAAGGTCAGGGAAGGATTCGCCACACATGCAGTGAATGCTCTCAAATTTGACGGGAAATTTGGCGCACCTGTGACCATTTCAACCATCAGTGCTCCAAATGCATACACGTCATCAGCAGAAGTGGCGCCATGGAACTCCCCTGTAGACTTGCCACTTGCTGATGCCTGTACTGGCACCCTGCCGTCCCCTCCATGCCCTGGCAACAAAGATATTCCATTGGCGTCAAAGTATTATCACACAGAGATGACTCTATCACCCTACGCATCCAGCTTTTGGTGCTTACATTCCTCAATGCTTACAACGTACAATACCACCACCCACAAAAGGCCAAGTGGCTAAAAATCCTTGCTCTACAACACTGGCAACTTATCTTCCCGATTGCAAGTGATCCCTGACGGAAAATTTGCATGCCGGCGCCAATGCTCCACATTGAACATTCTGGCAAATGTCTCTGACATGTTGCAAATGCAATGTATGTCCAGGCCCGCACCTATCTTTGCAATGAATCCCCTCCTGTCCAACGAGCTCTTTCTGAGCAGCACAGTTGATGAGCTCAGGTTGCCATGCACAATGCATGACGCATGCAAAAAGGCAAGCCCACGGCCCACCTGCACACAGGAGCCTCAATGTTAAGCAGGGGCCAGAGCAGACCACAAAAAGTTATTTTAATCAGAATTTCACATTGGGGCATTCTAGAGAAATAGGGCAGCAATTCGCAGGTCAAGTGCTTCAACCGCTCTTAATACCAACAAAGTGTACTCTATTGGCAGACCAAAAATTGACGCTTCTCTGCCATAAGTGTGCTTAATGCAATGTGACAAGCAGCAACCGCAGCATCCTAAGTATGCTCATGGACATTGCAAGAAGCTCTCCAAGGCAGGTAGGACCCACCTCCAGGAGAGTTGTAAGCTTGAGAGCAAGCTCCCCATCGCTGTCATGCTGCTCTGAGGGCTTGGTGCTGCCTGTGAAGTGTATGAAGTTATCTGGGATGCTGCAGTCCGCCTTGGCTATGGAACGCTCTGCAGACTGATCAACCACCTGTGCCAGCCTGCAGCCAAAACTCTCTCCCTCAGGGCAGGTCAGCCGCTACTTCTCCCTTTCATGCATCATGCATCTTCCCAACGGATGCACAGCAACATCAGTTCTTTCCAACTTTCTAGGCGCTTTGCAGGTCGGCTTAGTTGATGACACCGCCGTGAGCGGAGCAAAGCACACTTGCTTCTTTCCCAATCTGCAGGGACAGGAGCTGCAGCCACAACCTGATAAGCACTGATTGCAATTCCTTCCGATGAACTCTGAGCTGTGACTACACAGCCGTGCAGGTAATGCGTTGATGCTGAGTTCTTGATGACAGTTTCTGTGCTAGGTCTTGTGGGCTCTAAAGGTCACGCATGCCCGCAAGGACAAGAACAAAGGCAGGTAGGAGATCAAGGACCATCTCCAATAATCAGATCCTCACCTGGCCGCAGTGGGAGGTACGCCATGCACCATGCTGGCCGCCTCTTCAGGCATCAGCGCCACCTCATCGTCTGCATCGCCACCCTCATTCTCCACAGACGCCTGCACAAACCATGTCCCTTGAATGATTGCATGCTTGGCAGGCAGAGACATGCTTGTCCAATGACAGTCTATCAGCAACGTCAAAACAGCAACTTGACAGGTGTGCAAATTTTCAACTAAGCACAAGCCAACAAAGCGACGTTCACAAGGCATGGGAAAGGGCACAGATCGTGCACATCGAGTATTCACATCACGATTTGTCATTTGCATCTACCTGCATCGAGGCAGATGGTTTGCATGAGTCAAGGGCACTTTGGAATAGAGTCATAAGGGAGGTGCGCACACCTGGCACATGAGTGAACGCGCACTCTGAATATTTTTGCATCTGGGCCAATCTGTGACATTACTATTACTAATTGCGCGCACCTGGTCCATGACAGGGAACGCGCACTCAGACGGGGCGGGGGAGGGCAGGCCCTGGCCCTCGCAGGAGGGCGCCCCGCTGATGGGGCAGCTGCCCACGTTGTAGAGGATGTCGATGTGGTCTCGCAGCGTTCCCTCCTGACACAGCTCCGCCACCGTCACCACCTCCAGCAGCTCCTCGTGCTTCTGCACCCACCCAAAAGTGTGAGATACGATACTAAACATTTAAAAGTGCATAGACATTGTGCTCTGCATGCGTCCATTAAGATAAGGCCTCTCGGCTTTCCCTGGCTCGACAATCAGACTTTCTTCTGCACCCACGCCAGACTGTGTTGAAGAGAAAAACAATTTGTGAAGCATATGAGAGGCTCTGAGTGTTTTGCAAGCCTCACAAAGCAAGATGCTCAGATGTGATCACAGCCTGCACTCCTTAATTCATCCGGGCAATCAACAGCGCAGCAGGAGTGTCACAGCGCCAGTGGTTGCGCCGGCGTATGGCAGGGGCGCAGATTATAAGCACGTCAGTGCATCCCTGCACGTAACCCTTTGCCACGAGCCAAATTTGAGCCTTTCCCCTAGCTTTTTCCTTTCTCACAGCGGTAACGCCTCTATCAGGTTGAGTCAACTCTGAAGTGCCTCTCCTTAAACCCGTAGGTCCAACATTGTCCACAAGAGGTTACTGCCGATACCGTCTAAATAATCTCTCCCTTACCCCACTTGTGCATCTCACTTCTGCTCATATTTCCAGTACCGCTACTACAAGCATACTTCTGCCACACCCCCTAGCACGGTGCTGCTGTTTCCTCTCAGGAGCAATGCATGATTGACTGAGCAAGCACCTGAGCAGCACCGCGTAATTTCTTCCGAGAGGCTACTTCAAAAACACAGCGGGGTGTGAGTTTGCTGCTCCTGTGTATTTGCCGGCTGGCCCCTGAAGTTCCCGCCCTGTCCTATGGTCGCAGGATGCATTGCATGAGTTAGGGTGAGTCACCTCGTCCCGGGCAGCCGCGGCGGTGGTGGCCCCCACCAGCTGCAGCGCCTTGTGCAGGTTAACGGGGATGGCACTGCCGGGCGAGCGCAGGCAGCCGCTCACATAGTCGCGCCCTCGCTTCACCACCGTCCACTTGTATGTGTACAGCTCCACCTGCACCAATTGATACTACTATTCACACGTCTGGACCCTGGACCCAGATGGACCCCATGTTGTGTTGCGTGCCATCAGGAAAGGGATGCGCATTCATGCCAGGGATCGATCTCATTGGGGCCCTTGAACAGACCCATATTGTCATTTGCACAGGAAGAGCAGCGCCTGCTCTTAATACAATCAGGCTGAGACGGCCCCTCTTACACGCAGAATGCAGGCGCGCTTATGAGGATTCCCAGAGTCATGACCTTTTTGAAATCATAGATATGCACGGGCCCTGAGGTATGATCTCACGGTCAAAGGGCAGAGAGCGCAAGCCAGAGCGCCAAGCAGCTCTGCAGGTGCCCCGCGGAAATATCACCGAGGATACACTATAACGGGACTGATGCCAAACGTTGCTGAGAAGTAACTTTAGCAGGGGCGGGGTGGCTCACCAGGTTAGGGTGCGCCACCAGGCGGCACATGGGCGAGACAGGTGTTGGCTGCACGCCGTCCGCATGCTGCTGCACTTTCAGCGGCAGCCGCACAACCTTAACAGCCACTGGGGCGCCCTGCCACTTGCCTGGACACAGCACACTCATGTGAGACTAATAGTATGGCTCCACCCCGGGATATCAACGAGACAAGACCTAGGGGATGCCACTGCTGTCCTACTTGCAAGCAGCTTCAGCAATAAGATTGGCGTTTGAGAGGGCCGGTGCAGGGATGCTTCTGGCCTCACTGGCAAGGGCAGCAATGGAGCGTTCTGATGATATGTACTGCAGGCCTCCAGAGGCTGTGAAGGCGAGAGGCTACCTTTGAAGATGAAGCTCCTGCAGCCCCTCCCTAGCAGACTCGACACCTCCACACACAGCCTATCACTATGCTGCAGCAGTACTTGCGCGCATGCAGATTGATCCACTGCTGGCACCTCTGGCAGTAGTGCCGCTTGCTCTGTCTTGGGCTGCGCTCTGGGCCCATGCCTCCTTCTGAGGTGAATTTTGAACCAGTGCGAGCACAGCAGTCCGCTCAACAGAACACAGACGAATGCTGTGCATGCCGCGGACCACAGAGGGATGCAGTGCTGGTCTGGTGCCGCAGCAGGGCACTGCATTGTGGCTGCTCTGCCTCTCAGCCTGTGCCTGCACACGTCATGCGGGAGATAGGTATGGTACGTCCATAAGGAACCCCCTTTCCACCGCTTGAATAGAATGACAAGGGAGCACACACTCCCTGCCCACAAGGGAGGTTGCAACGACTGAATTTAGGATGCTCTGGATGTGCATCTTCTTTTATTAATCATAGGAACGAGCCCTAATCGTATGAACAAGTACACGCACTGCACTCGACAAGGACTCGCACTGCAACAAGCTGAGCAGGTTGATTAGCTGCACCTGTGAAGAATGTGGAACGGGAGAGTCGCCTATTCAAATCGTTCGATTTACTACAGCGATTAAATGCCGTTCTTTTGTTCTCCCGGCGTACAGTGCAGGCTGAGGGTTGGTCCCAAGAAGGCAACCCATCCTATGAGCATCGGAATAAATCAGAAACTGTGCTTTCGTGGCTGGGTAAGACGCGATGCTAGACAGTCGAGGGCCACGATGCAATCTAGTCGGCTGAGTGAATAGCCCAGACGCGGTGAAATGGCCGAAAACACGAGCCCAGCACCAAACCCAGCACTGTGGAAGGAGTGCGGCCGCGACACCCCTGCCTTAAGCGCCGAAAATCACAACATTGCACATCTTCAAATCTTGGGCAGCTTGCTGCGCCTTTCTGCGGCGTTCAACATAGCAGTCGACAGGCAGGAGCAGCAAAGATCTCCAGATCTAAATTTTCACTTTTTACGGGCAGGTGACAAACTTGGTGATCCCCGCCCGTGACATCACCTGCTGGCCCGTGGCACCACCATGGCGCATATGGGTTTTTTAAGGCGATATACACCCGCATCGTCGCTGTCGAAATCCGTCCCGATATTTGGAGTGGTTTGCTAGGGACGGCCCCTCAGCATTCGTGTAAGAAGGGGGTGTAGACCTGTAGGCAGCCTACAGTAGGCTGCAAAGGTGCATTTGCGAGTTGACAAGGCTGCAAGCCTGTGATAGTCACTACGGTATCGGCCCCAGGTTCCGGCTGCAGACGCTGCCAGCACAGTGTGTATGCCCTATGGCCCTCTGGGCTCTGGGTTCGCCGCTCATGAAGATCATTATTATTATTATTTGAGCTGGCCGGCACGGTATGCATGAATTTCATGCGCATGCGCATGCAGCATACCCATGTTCAAGAAGGAGCATTTTAACTGTTTGTTGAAAGAGCTGAAAATCTGCTCCATGCCAGGACCTGCAACTCACTTGAAGCTTCACCTCGAGATTCACTGCACTGCAAAGATTGAAATATCAGGCAGACTCCTCTGGCTCTAAGCAAGGTCGCTAGACCCCAGTGGGCAATCAACGCCCGTTCTACCGCTTCCCACTATCAATGGGTCCAAGCAACCCCAACAGCATGTATCGGCAGTCTTCAAAAGTTTTCATGGTGTAGAAACAGTGAACCCTGCGACCATCCTTGTCAATCTTAGCAATTTGCATCTTCGTTTGACTCCTCACCAACTTGCTGGTGCATGCAATCTATTCTCCAAGGACCCCTTATGTTTCCCCAGTCCAAAGTGTTTCGGATGACGGAGTGACTGAATCGGTACAAGGGGTTTTTTGCTGTCGGCCTCAGCTGAGGCCAATAAGGGGGACGGCTGGTCACACAAAGCGCGTTGCAGCGCGCAGGGCCTGGCGCTTCATGCCCCCAGAGCTGGCAGCTGCGCAGCGGACACACGCGCATTAATGATGGGCAGGGAAGACCAAACAGTTCATTGGACTGCCTCATGGAAGTGCATTGGAGGTGGAGCTTACTACGTATGTGAACCAACTTGATCCCTTAATACCCAAGGTGTGGGTAGCACCAGTTACGCTGGAATGCATAGCCTGGCCTCCACAGCTAACGTACAGGAGCAGAGGTAAATGTGAAGCGAAAGGAACTCACGTTTGGGGCGGACTTTGAAGTCCTTACGGGCCTGCGCAGAGACATGCTGGATCTCATAGCCAGTGCGGTCTGTGTGGTCGGTGACGGCGTCCAAAACGTGCTCCTGCCTCTTCAACTCGTCATTCATTGCCTGCGCGCCACATGTGTCATGATCAATTTTGGCAGGACTGCACTGCCTGTGCTGCTCTTCTGGACACTCTTAACATCCTCATAGGGCACCTAACAAAGATGCCTCAAGAACCTTAGCCAGATGCAGGCTCACATGCATAGCTTGCAGATGCTGATAAAGGGCGAGAAATGCCGTCCAGGCAGACTACGGCTAAGAGGACCTCTGTCAAAGATTGAGCACATGGGTTTGCTTGTGCAATGACTGTGTGCATGGCAAGATTGCGAGGGGAGGATGGGGCTCACATGGCTCATCTGCTTGAGGTCTCCCAGGGCCGTGCCAATCTGGTCAAATGCCTCCTCTTGCTTCTCAGTCTCGGCATGGATCTCCTCCCTGTCTTCATCTGCACCCATGCAGGTCCACTTTCATACTCATTACAGCACCCACAACTTGTTAGAACACCAGCATGGTTTAGACCCTCATTCTGCTTGTGTGGCATACCAGATGCTCCACACCCTGCTTGAATTTAGCATGTGGTGGCCTCTATGGGGATAAACTGAGCGGCTTGAGGTCAAAATGCAGCATCGTTCCGGCAGGCTTGTGCAGGGGTAGGCCCAAAAAGCTGGTGCCTCAGAGGCGCATGTGTGTGCTGGTGGTCAAATGACGGCATGTCAGTAGGCAAATGCAAAGTAAGAAGGCAGTGCTTGCCTGCGAGATTCTCCCCTATCCTGTAGGCCGGGTTGCGAGCGGCCTGCCTCTGGCGCCGGCGCTCCTCGATGTTCACCCGGCCGGGCTTCTCAAGCAGCTCGTTGCGCGCCGCTTCCTCGTTCACCTGTGAGGGATATCAAGCTATGCATGTAAGCAATGTTCCTGCTCCCTGCATTGCTGTGAAATGGTCAGCTTGGGAAGTCCTCCTCAGAGGCCATCAACTTCCTTAAAGTTCCCTATCGAACCAAGACACGAGCAGCAACATAGCTGCAGCCATAGTAGAATGTGGCCAGCATGAGGGGGAACAATGCAGTGCTCTTCCTGCTTTGCTGCTGATAGATGCAGGTCACCGCTGCGGTCATAATTCAATGGTTCACATGGGCATGTAGCCTCTTTCTAGTATTAGTCCACTTCCTTGATCAAATGCGACATTGCTCTAAGAAGGGATGACAAGCAAGGGAGGCACACCGGGGCATGGGCTGCGACGGCGCCGGTTGATGACTCAGCCTTGCGCGCCTCGTTGGCCTTGGCGTACATCTCCGTCTCCTGCGCTCTGGCCTGGTTGCGCCTGTACAGGCAGATGAACATTGGTCATGCTCCCATGCACTGCCCCCTGCCAATTACAATCCACACATGGCTTTCCAGTGACCCGTGGCCGTCCTTTTCCGCGACCTGTCATCATGTATCATGGGGCAGGGAAAGGTCTAAGGCAGTGTCCTCTGCCATAGGTTGAAGGGAAGACATGCCACGACAAGCATGGACCGTCCTGGTGCAATGAAACTCACCCCTTCACGCGCTGCTTGCGAGTGTTGTCGCGGACAACATCACGGTCGCCGTCACAGCAGCAGGAGCACAGGAAACACATGCAGCAGCGCCGCATGTAGCTCAACACGCTCTTGGACTCGTCCACATCCTGGTCGATCTGCAGCAAAGAACATTCCACGGTATACATACTGTTCTCTTAGGGAGGCCATCTGACGGAGGGTTGCCGTGAAAATTCTAGCAGTTCATGACCCCTGCTATCTCTGAGAGCATCTTGTCGCAAGAGGAGTGCTTGACGGCAGTGGCATGACAAGATGCAGGCCAGGTTGTACCTCGTGCAGGTCTGCATCGATCCTGTCCAACTTCTGGCCTTGGCTCTCTAGCTCGCCCAAGGTATTCGCTGCCAGCTCGCGTGTCCTCTCTGCTGTCTGCAACGATAGAGGCAAAGGTTGAGTTCTCTCTGGAGTGCTTCGTATGATCAAGGGCTTGTGCATGCACTGCCCCGAAGTTGAAGGAGGAGCTGGCCAGAGAGGGCTGAACCTGGATTGAGAGCTCCTTTGAAGTGTGCACTAGAAAGTTTTCTATTGAGAAACGCTCTATTGTGGGTAAACCCTTTTCTGCTAGCTAGAGTTTCACCCCAACAGACTGCTGTGAAGCTACGCTACTGACGAAGCAGGGACAGCACAGGTGAGGATTCTGAAATGACCTTCAGCGCTCCTTGAGCCGAGGCAGTAGTTCCCCTGTGCACACGCTTGGCTTTGTCCACCAACTCTGCTTCATCAGCAGTGTAGTGGTTGTTGTAGTAGCCCCCATTCTCGTTGGGAAACGCCATTGTACGTCCCTCCAATGTCGAAGTAAAAGCTAATAAATGCGCTTGTATTTGCCGCCCGGTACGTGAGCTTATGTTGGGTGAGGTGGGCAACGAAGTTGTCTTCCGAGACTCGGAATCAGAATTCGTTCTGTGCGCGCCTCGGATGAGGATACACTTTGCAGCTTCCCAATCAACGGAAGGTGGGGAGCCTGGTCTCCACCAATGGCTGGGATATGCTTGTGGCCATTTACAACAGTAGAGAACTGTGTCATCCGACAATTATGAAGTTTCAAACGCTCTTCATCGTGTTTCATGCTTGCCCTAATGAGGGATGATTCCAGTCACGTGACGGGCTCGTGCGGGGGTCCCCGTGTCTCCTCACGGAATCCTGGCATTCCTCGATTTGAACGGCCGAACGCCACCCTTCAGTCTGACAAACGCAATTTGACATGCGTGGGCTGTTGATAGTACTCCCAGGCCATGCTGATTGCGCCTCTCCCCAACACAGTACTTGATCCAGAAGCCTCCCGATGCCCAGGTGGACAGACGCATCGCATCCAGCTGAACGATTTATGCTCCTTTGAAGTACATATGTTCCCTTTGTGGCGTCCATTAGGACCTGCAAGAGCGCTTGGAACCATCGAAGCATTGGTCGTGCTTCTATCTGCAGGTGGCACAGATGCCCGAGCCTGAGCCTGAAAATGTGGACCCCAAGCACAACTCAAGCGCTCCAGAAGACACGAAGAGCGATGTGAAGGATGAGAGGGTGGTGTCTTGGTTGGATGGAGTGGATGGGAAGAGCTTGTTCACGGTAGGTTTTAGCACCTGATTCGACCCTGGCGTGAAGCGGTTCCCAAAATCTCTGCAGAATATGACAAAGAAATTGATGCAAAAATACGATCCTAGGAGCAGGCAATGAACAACAGATGTCACTCATTTTAGAAAAGGATCTGTGCCAATCCTGCGTTGCTCTTGCACTCAATACCATTTTGCAAGAAGCAAGGATGTCTTTGTGCAGGTGAGAGAGTTTGAACCCAGCGAAAGTGGTCTGACAGACGATGAAGATGAGGCATGGGACAAGCGCAAAAGCTGCTGTTCCTTGATGTAGCAGCCTGGAATTGGGAATTTGGCGGGTGCAATTTTGAGGTACTTTCTAATCAAGCAAATTCTGCTTCAATTTATCATGAATGGATCAAGAATGTCGAGGGTTACAGTCAATGGCAGTTTCTTGATGTCCAAGGGCTTCTGGAACTATAGTCTTCTTCAAGAGCACCTGGGCAGGAAATTGTTGATGTTAACAGTAGTGCTATGCATGGCCAGTCTGTCCAATGTCAAATGCAACATGTGAGCGCCGCTATCTAGTCTCAGACAGCATATTTTCCTAGGTGTATCGGAAGACTGTTGTGCACGAGCTGTGTGCAAAAGATTCCTCCATTGAGAGGATTTTGGTATTATTGGCACCTGCAGGATTCCCTGAATAGCTCTTGTCAGGAATCATGTGTGGTTGTACCTGGGTAGCGCAACATTACCCTGATTTTGCATTGGAACTCTTTTTCTCGAACAACCTGAACTTTTCCTGTGAGGGCATATATGCCTGTGTGGATACGTACAGCACATGTATGTTTTAATAGCAGGCAATTATGTTCACTGCTTCTGCATTGTAGGGTGCAATCCTTGTGTGAAGGAATTTTAAAATTAGGATGACCTCAATATTGGCAGTCATAATGAGAGGACTTCCCTTGAATTGGTGGGATGCTGTGCCAGGGGGCTGTATGGCAGCCTCTGCTGATCCTTGAATGTTATAGTCATGGTGACCATCACAGATCTGACCATCTGCATTGTCGTGCACGCAGTTGCGTTCTTGGTATTGCCGGATGTTTCCGGGGTGGCCTGTGAGCGTCACATTTGAGACGGCAGATGAACACATTAAATAATTGGCATGATCATATTCTCTCACCATGCTGTCACTGAACTTTGGCGTGCTGTGGCGGTCCCTCTTTGAGACGGTTCCTCTTGCAAGCCTCAATGCCCACCGTGGTGACATCCCTAAGGAAAGTGGGTAATTACCTTCAACTTACCCACTTCATGAGGGTGATCACCCTCCAACTGCAGCAGCTGCTAGTTGCCAGCTGACAGCATCAAATGTGTCAATGTTCCGGCTGCATGCATGGCCACGGACCATTAAGAGAGGCCACCGGCACCACCGGTGCACCGGTGACCGACGCAGGCAGCCTCCTGAGGAGCCAAGTTCAATTTTGCAACTTGCGCAAGCTTGTGTGATTGCTAGCTTGTGTGCCCGGGGAAAGAACTTTCAAAGCAGCTTGCATGGAGCCAGCATGCAACACCATGAAGCTGTGTAGAACTTCGGGGAATTCATTTTGTGGTGCTGGAATGAGTGAAGCCTGAATCCAGCTGGACACCTTCTGGGCAGGAGAAGCGTCCACGTCATCGGTTGGGATAGCCATTCTGCTCCCCAGACGTCAGCTTGGGCGATTGAAACATCATTCCCTCGTGCTCCAATCACTTTCAAGCATTCAAAATTCTTTGAAGGCCACTTGCGTCTCTACAGTGCAAAGTGCCATGATCGGCTAACACTCTAGATCGTTATGGACCTGCAGTGTCCTTCTAAGCACACTTGCAGTCCTCCACCAGTGCGCTTTCGACCTCATGTGCATGCTTTGACGGAGAGACTGAAGCAGCAATTGATAGGCTATCATAAATATTCGTTCGGACAAAGGAACAGGCGCTGTCCACGGCCAGTCGTGCTCAATGCTCTCGATGGCATTGACGCTGATACAGGTGTGCAGCGTGCAATTGATTATGCGTACTTGATTTCCTTAATCAAGTACCCATCCGAAGGGTATGGGGCCTAAATTTCTGCACGATTGGATTGCTTCCCTCACCTTATGTGTTCTCTTTCTCTGCAGCAACATCGGGAGTCCAGGTGATACAGAGCCTGGCAAGCCTTCAGACCTTGGAGACAGCAGCTTCTGTGATCCGAGGAGCGGCACAGTCGGTGTCAACCGTCTTGCCATGGCCCATTCAGCAGCCTGTGGCAGTTCTGGGCTCAGATCTCGCATCTGTAATTGCTCTGCAGCCAGATCTGGATGGCGTTGGGAGGCTTGTCGTGAGTTCCTTCTTCTTGTTGAGCATGTCAATCCCTCTCCATCATGGCCCGGTTTCAATATTTCATATTGTGACGCTTGCTCACGGCTGCTTTGCATGCCTCTTGCTTAAAGAGATGCATGGGCATGAGGCCATGCCCCTTCCCCACGCAGTCAACCTCTGGAGCTTGCCTGTGCCAACATTGAGGCTTCTTGTGTATGCCTGAGCCACATGCGTGCTGTTGCCTGCAGGCCATCTACTACCTGCTGCTGATGCGGCCGAGTCCAGTGTTGGGCGTGCTGGACTTCTACGTGCTGGTACCATTTGGGAAGCTGTTCCAGAGGCGCTACCGCGTGGCCGAACTCACTCTGCGCGACCGCCTCGGCGCCGGCAACTTTGGACAGGTGCTACACCCCCTTAATTATTCAAAGCAGTGGATCTTTGTTTATAGAAGGCTGTCCTTGCTCACACAGGGAGAGCAGAAAGGGAAGCTGTCAGGCAGTGGACTGGTGCGCTCGGTAGTGCATCCTTTGAGCACCTCACACGGGATCTTTCCCCGTGCATGGGGGCTTAGGCCGACTGGGAACAAAGCAGCCAAAAAATCAGCGCACAGGGAATAAGTTTGCAGCACCTTGGGTCCATCCTCAGGGGCCTTTCTCTCACTCGAGTCAACCAGTCCGAGTCAGTCAGTCACATAACATCGGTTCTCTAGCCATTCAGCACTGAAGTAAGGCCTGACAGAGTCGGAGCCCAGCTTGGCATCCAAACGTCGAGAAACAGTTTGGCGCAAACACCAGGATTATCGCACCTCTTACGCATAAAGTGCCTGCGCAGGTGTTTGAGGGGATTAAGAACAAGGACGGCGAGCGCAATCGCAATGCGATGCTGACGCCGGAAGAGAAGAAGCGGCGGCTGGTGCTGAAGCGCGTGAATCTGGATGGCGCCGAGCAGCGCAGCAGCTTCCTGCGGGCTGGCACCATGGCCAGGGTGAGTCACCGGAATGGTAGTTGCCCAAGCTCCAGTGACAAGTTGTCAGTGCCCCAAGGTGCAGGAATAGCGTTTTGAATCCTTGGAGCATTAGCAGGATGGCCTTGTGACTGGCGTACGGTCGTTGTTGAGATGTATTGCTGCGGACGTCTTGAGACTCACCGAGGCAGTAGGCATGCATTTGGCACAACCAGCCGAGAATAAAACGGGGTCCACCAGACACGTGCATCTCTGTGCTCTGGTGTGCAGACCTGCGCAGCGTCATAAGGGTCTTTTGGAAGGCAGGGAATTCACGAGCTGGCTGCTGTGGGTGAACCATAACTGGTGGGTATGTCAGGAGGCGGGACAGGAAAGGTCTGGGGGGAAAACCTGGCAGCCAGCAGAATTCACACAGCCAAACGAACCCTCCTACCCCTTTCCTAAATGTTGGGGCTCAAGGGATTATCCTGGTGCAGGGAGCGGGGGAGACGGGTATGGCAGAGGCGTACATGTGCTCGCGGATTATGCGCGACCCGCTGGTGCGGCAGGGCATAGCGGAGTACCAGGGCGAGTTTGAGGCGGAGGAGACCGACGGCGGCTTCACGCGCGGCACGCAGTGGCTCGTGTGGAAGTTCGAGTCCGACTCCACTCTTGGAGACGCCATGCAGGTGCGCACATGTGCTCGCATGCGCAGGCCGGGCCGGCTGTGCGCGCTGAGCTTCCACGCAGGCCAGAAGCATTGTGCAGCAGGTGTCATACGCACATGCATAGCATCTTTTCTCGAGGAGGGCCTCAAGGCACTGGTGCATGGGAGGATGCACTTATTTCAACGGAGGCAGTTGGCGTCAGCAGTCTCGAGCATTTGGCTTCACCATGTCAGAAGTGCTTGTCAGGTGTGTCCAAGCATGCACAAGGTTCAGGGGCTGAGCAAAAGAGCAAAGTTCAGTCAGTGAGTGCATGGATGCATGCTTGTCGCAGGGCAGCCTCGGCAGCCGCTTCCCGGAGTGCTTGGAGGAGATAATGCTGGGGCGCATAAGGGACAACGTAGATGAGGCAAAGCGAGACACAGCCATCATCCGCGTCGTGCTGAAGAAGCTGATCACAGGCGTCAAGGGGCTGCACTCTCTTGGTGAGCTCTTTTGTATCACTTTCTGCACATCATCTGCCAGTCATGAGAGTGGATGATTGGATGTGGCTGCTGTCAAAGAACGTCCTGCTTGAGGGCTGATGAGCTCAGCAAAGTATCTTTAGCCAGCTCTTGCCCAGCATCGATTGCAGTCCCTCTTGCCACCCCTTGTTCTTGCACCTGCAGGGGTGAGTAGGATTTTTTTTTCAGCAAGCAATAATTACACCTCAAAAAATGGCTTTTTGATGCACTTTCATCATGGCTGAGCGAGCATACTTTTTATGTCGCTGCAGGCATCGTGCATCGGGACGTGAAGCCGGAGAACGTGCTGATCACTGCTCAGGGGGACGTGAAAATCATCGATTTTGGCGCTGCCGTGGACATGTGCACGGGCATCAACTTCAACCCCCTGTATGGCATGCTGGACCCCCGCTACAGGTGCGCGCCTATTGAAGCATCTGCTCAATCAGATGAACTTCTTTCAATCAGGGGCACTTACCAGTCCTCGCAGTCGCTCATCTGATTGTGACGTTGTTTGTACCCAGTAGTTATTATCCCTCCCTTGACTGGCGGGTGCACATAAATGCCCAGCCAGAGGAGCGTGGATCTCAAGGGCTGGTCAGTTGTCTTGCCTGGGATAGTAGCACCATGCATACTAGCGCTTGCACGTCCTCATCACACTCTGGCAAGGCTTCTGAACATTTTGAGCCTGGGTGGCGGATCCTGGTCTTATATGATCGTGGCTTGGTCTCTCTAGCGCAACACTTATGTGGATTCCATCAGCGCTGGCATGCAGCGAGGAATGCATCACAGGATGTTAATAATCTCTTGCAATGATTAGTCGGACAATGGCTTCTGCCTACTTTTGAGCTTGAGCGGGCAATGCTGGATTTGCCAGTGGCCCTGCTCTTTTTAGCTTTAGTGTCAATAAATTCATCGTTTTTTGCGTGATGCGCGCAGCCCGCCAGAGGAGCTGGTGATGCCCAAGAGCTTTCCACGCGCGCCGCTGCCATTTCTGGCCGCGCTGGTGTCGCCGCTCGCGTGGCAGATCGGCCGCCCCGACCTCTTTGACACCTACAGCATTGGCGTGCTGCTGCTTCAGATGGCAGGCACGCCTCATTAGAACCTGCTGCACCCTGCGACCTACTTCCAGGACATGCTCACCTCATTTGACACATGCAAGGGGTCAGTATCATGTCCCTGGAGGGCTGTCTTGCAATCGCCTGTCATCCATGTGGCCGTTTCCAGTCAAGGCGGTGCTCTGAAAGCATGCAAGAGACTGCAATTTTTGGGGAGTGCATGTGAAGCAAAGCACATGACAGCACTGCAGGGATTGCAGGAGACAAGAGCATCTCCCTTACCTCGCCAGCAAGTGTCTCCCTGCTGGTTGCGCATGGAAGGCTTCACCAGTAAGTTGTTGTCAAGGTTGTGTGAATCAATATTGTGTGTCTGGGCAGTCCCGGAGCTGCGTGCGGCTTCCGCTGTCCGGACGTTCAACACGGCGCTCAAGCAGTGTGACTGGGATTTGGAGGAGTGGCGGGCCACGAAAGGTACCAGACGCCTCCATCCATATATGTTATAATTTAATCAGCTCGTATCCCTTGACCCGGTATTGCTTTGATTGCTCTCGACGGGTCAGAAAAGAAACCTCCTCTTCACCCGTTGCACAACAGGAAATTCACACAGAGCCTTATGAAGCCTTCTTTACAGTCACTTTCGGTGAGATTCAGTACCTTCTCTTTTCACCCATTGTGCAACAGCAGTTTCACATCGGGCCTTGTGACAACCGTTTCTCTAAATTTTCCACCTTTGTGCTGCAGGGGCGCGCTACGATTACTCACTGCTGGACCGCAGAGGGAACGCCGGCTGGGACCTGGCATGCAAGCTCGTCTGCCGCCGCAACTCTCTCAACCGTGGCCGCCTCTCCGCAGCCGCCGCCCTGCGCCACCGCTTCTTCCTCCCGGAATTCTAGCGGCTGCTAGAGCTCTTCACTGATGTACTTTGTCTCCGGAGATCATTAAAAGAGCAGAGGGCTTCTTCCCTCACTCTCTACCCTTTACTGCAAGCACGAGTCTGCAGGCCCGTAGTCAGTATATGAAGACGAAGTACCGAGAGTGAAAGCATGTGTGATATTGCCTCTTGTTTGTAGGCCTGTAGATTCTTCTGTGCTAAGGTTCTTTTCACTCTTGAGTCTATCTGTCGCCTCGAGATGGAGATTGCAAGTATTGTGACTCATTTTCGCCTCACCTATGAATATTCTTTTGCCCTGTTCTGCCATACCGCTGCGATTCTGCCACATGGAGCATTGCATAGGAGCGCATGCTCACTATGATGTGACTGTCGATTGAGACTCTTTTCCGGGCAATATGACAGCAAGAACACCAGTATCCGTCGTGTTTTTTGCGCCATATATTACTGTACATGCAGGCAACTTCCTGCCTGGAGAGAATGGAGTGTGTCTAATGCACCCATGCTTCCCACAGGCTTGCAGACTTTGTAGAGAAATAGAGTTGTGCTTTGTTTTGAGTGAGTGTAGCATTGACCAGGGAATGTGACTGAGCACAAATAGTAGCGCAGACATCTTTCTGTAACAAGCTAGTAGAGCCCGTGCTTAGCTTTTGCCAATCAATCAGAAGTGAAGCTGGAGAGTCTGACCATCCACTGTATCATTTGTAATGATTATGCAGTGCCTAAAGTTCAGCATTCTAGACTTTGCAAGGACCTCTGCGATTCAGCTTACTGCCCTCTGCCCCAATTGGGACTAGATGTCCAATTGGATTGCAATTGCTCTCACCTCAACTGCACCTTCACTTCCGGGGGACCCTCATGAGCTACCGAGAGCAGAAGCAGCCCCTCCTTCACCTATCAAAAAGCGTAGGCCTTTGTGTAATGCAAATGATTCACAAGGAGTCCTTCTGCGCCCAATGCATGCACACATGCCAGTCCGAAACTCTTGAGCACTTAGGTTCTATCAAAGCGTCTCGCGCTTCAATCTTACCCCCAAGCCATATTTTCCGCTCAGGTGATGGGGCAACCGTTGAAGTAGCCGAAAAGCAATCTCCTTAATGTACAGAAATTCCAAGAATGGCCCAATGACATTCGCGCAGACGTAAGAAACAGCCGTGCACCGAATATCTCATTCAGCGCTCCTTGCCGCTCGGTTCATGCTGCGCTGTCAGCAGGGCCCACAGCATCACTGCAAGGCCGCCACCTATGACAACAGCCACCACTCCCAAGCAGATGCAGGTCTGCAGGAAAGAGCGCTGCCGCCGGCCGTAGGCATACCACCACTCGGGCGCCACGCAGGAGCAGCAAGGGCAGCAGGACCAGTCGCAGCCGCAGCACTTGTACCGGTGCTTGCCTGCATAGTGCATCACTCGACCTCAGCTTCTTCTTTCCTCTCTTCAAGGTCAGCTGACATCAGCGAAGCTCTCTTGAACTCTTGTCCGTGTCACGCATCACCCGATCTGAGCTGCTATCAGCAGATCTTTTCGGAAAATCTGTCCCAGTCACACAATTTCAGCTTACATCAGCAGACCTACACAGACAATCTACAGATATCTGTCCCTGTCACTGAGGGAAATTTTCCACAGATCCCCCGAGTCATCTGATCAGAGTGGCAGGCATATCCAAGTGCGGAACAGATGCTGGAGGGAATGCAAAAGAACTTGTCCAGCTTGAACTTGTTACTTGCCTAGTGAATATCTGGTAGCGCTAAATCAGAGGATTCTGTTGTGGCATTTGGGGTATTGAAAAGTACCTGCAAGGGCGTCCCAGTCGAGGAGGCCGCCGTCATCGCTGTCCTGTGACATGGCAAGGTCAAAGACCGCCGTCCTGTCCTCAGGATCCATTGACACATCGTATAACGCGTCATGGTCGGGGCATGCATAGCCATCTCCGTCCAAGTCATCATCTGCGTACACACAGCAAACAATGGTGTCAGCTGTGCAGTAACACCTTCTAAGAGTCTTTGGCACAGGTTGGAGCTACTCGCGCACATAAGTGCGTGTTGTGGGCCCCAGGGCATAACACCTTTCTTCCCAATTGCACCCTGACAGCTCTGTGCTTGGTGGTATGACCATAATCTGCTGGTGTCTCGTTGTTCACCGAGAATTGATTTTTGGGAGGCACTTTCAATGTCGTTGGGAGTTTTCTTTGTGTGACTGGCGTGCACGGTGTGGTCCAGGAGGTAGATCTGGGTGAAAGAGGCGTACCTTTCTGAACGACAATCGTGTATGAGTCACCACCATTCTGAGGTTTTGGGAACAACTCGCTGTTTTTGGCAGCCGTAGATGTTGGTGATCCAAAGAACACAAGCTCTCCAGCTCCCATTCTCTCCTTTCGTTCAGCACTTCAGAGCCAAGAGAATAGGCCGGTGATTGTGCTAGGTTCTGGCAGGTATTGTCTGTTATGAACAAACTTCCAATGCGTGGCTTCTAAATGGCTTGATCAACAGCCGCACAGAAATTAACAGCGCAACGGATGCTAGAGTAGTCTGACGGCAAGGTTCGCACAGAATTTTCCCAGCCAGTCGATGCGAGTGTATTCAGACGCGTCACGAGCAAAACCTGCCCGAACGTGTGAAACCTTGCGTTCCTGGCTGTCAGTTCGTTGAGTTTGTTGCGAGGCAAAGTCCGAGAAGAGCAACGCCGTCGGAAGAATGCCGTTACTAATGCTTCATTCAGACTTTCTGGCGTTTGCTTTCCTCGTTGAGGTAGCAAAGGTGCATGCTGCACAATCCCGTTACTTGTTGGATCTTCCCTTCTTGGTTGTGCTGTGGTGTCCGAGAGTTGCAATAACCCCTCACCTGCGTTTTCACTTTCAGTGACATCTGTGAACTTCGGAACAGAAAAAATCTGGTGGAGGTGTTGGAACTAGCGGATACATTGCATTACTTGTAGACATCAACCTTACCGCACAGCAGCTGTGGCGAAGACCGTTCACACGATGATTGTGTTAACCTGGAGAACTAATCCCGTACAGATCGAGGTCATCGTTATGGGTTGAGAGGCCCCATCAGCACTCTGATGCTGTGGATCACAACAGACAACATCAAAAAGAATAATTGGCTGTACAACCGACCTGCTCAGGTCGACGACACATCGTGCGACTGGCTGTGATCCAGCTCACAGATGACATCCACAAATGGCATCCCCAAGAAGCTAGGAGCGGATGACGCCCTTCCAGACACTCCAGGATCTACACCGAGGCACCCAGATCATGTATCAGGTACATCCGTTGCCCTATAAGACTCTCTAGACTGTTGGGTGTTCTGCTCAGTACATGTCCTGCTGAAAGCACCACTACCAAAGTATGTCCAGACTTTAAAAGCTGATGCAAGCATTCATCACAAATCTGTTGTTTTCTCGAAGGACGCTTTAAAAATTGAAACAACAACACAATGACCCCCACTATGTCTGCTTAACATCGAGCTTCGGGACCCTGCAGGAGGGGGACGATCAGCCAATGGTGTGGGAGATGAGGATGATGCTGGCAGCGTCGGCTTTGACCGCCCAGACCATGCTGCAGTGTTTGACCTCAGCATGGACTACAGCGATGACGATGTGCTGCTTGATTGGGAGCAGTACTCTGGTGCGCATGCATACCTTTCCTGCTTAGCTGGAAGGCAGTGAACATGCAATGCTTTTTACGCATCCCTGCTTGTAAGGTGCCCCACCTAGAGGTCATCTTATCACCAATGACTAGAGGAATACAACGCTCCTGGAGGCAGGTAAGGATTTTTTGTGTAGCAGTGCTTCTGTGCTGAGTGTGCAAGTTTGTCATCGGTGCAGGGGGCAGGAAATTCACCTTCATGGGGCAGGATGTGACCTGGCTGGCCAAGATTTGTCCTTGGTGCCCCTGCTGGGTGCCGCCCGAATGGTGAGCATTTTCATGCCCTTGCCCCCACTTCCATTGCCGACACTTCCCCTGTTTATTTGCAGTATGACAGGAAGCAGGAACATCTGATCTTGTCGACTGCATCTCATCGACTGCATCTGATCTCATTGACTGCATCTATTCGGTTGCCAGCTTCAGCCTTGTGAGGTCGCATGGGGTTGTAGGTGTATTTTGCTCACGTAGGGGCATCCTGTGGGGGGCATCCTGTGGTGCTCACAAATGGCGTCCTCTGGTGAAATGCAGACCCTTGCATGCTGTGTGCAGGTGGTACAAGTATGGGAAAAGGCAGAGGAGGGCGATACTGGCATACGCAGCCTTTGGCACGCTGGGTGTCATTGTGCTGTCGGTCATCATAGGTGCAGTGGTGTACGGGCTGCAGGCAAGCAACTCTGGGCAGTCAGGGCTTGCTGCGCACAGGGATTTTCAGGTATTGCTCGCCTCCGGATCAACATCGAGCGCTAAGAAAAGTTCCCATGCTTGCAGCATATCCAGTGGTAGCATATCACAGTGGCTTGCGGACTTGATGCAGTGTCATCAAGTTGATATTAGTCAAAGAATGCACATCCTGCATATGGTGGATGTTCAAATTGCTGCGGACAGTAGCGTCCCTGCTTGTCAGCTTGCTCTGTAAAATTTAGCCATAATTTTGAAGTCAAAGCTGTTTTGATGCAACTCATCAAGGCAAAAAGTTCCTCTGCATGCAGAGCATGTCCTCAACGCTGATACTGTACGGACTATGTCGGCTTCGTTGTAATCACAGTGACAAGCTGGTCCACTCTTCTATTGCAGGGGCAGTGGGATGAGGGGCTGAAGGTGGATCTGAGGCGGTATGAGGAGTGCAGCTGGACGCACTGGCGGCTCCCTGACAATGTGAAGCCAGACATATACCATCTAGACCTTTATACTACCCTGCAGGTGCGCCAAACCTGTGCCCAAACTATTACTATTATCACCATCGTTACACGCTTATCCTGCCAAGAGGCAAGGTGCGTCCTGCAGACAAGCTGCAGTAAAGGGCTGCCATAATCCTACCCCTCGATGGACTCGCCAGATCTAAGGAAGACCCAATCAACCATGGGCACGGTGCTCAGTATTTATACCCAGATCGACACCCAGAATATCTGATATTGTTTCTCCCAGACGTACGGCGAATTTATCTGCAGCTTTAAGGAAAGGCTGACTTGCAATGGATGTCTCGGTCATCTTCATTTAAATTGATACATGCAGCTCATGCCTGTCTTGCTATCAAGCGGCACCCTGATTTGATCCAATGAATATATTATGTACAGGAGCCCTTTGCAGTGAACGGCACGGTGCGGATAAGCCTCAATGTGACGCGGCGGTCTCCATGCGTGGTGCTGCATGCCAATGACATGGACATCACACACGTGGCGCTCGAACACCCACACACGCATGGTGCGTCCCCTATATGTCTAGGCAACAGCGTTAAGCACATCTGGGCAAGCACTTCTGCCCATGTGCATGTTCTTATGCGGTGCCGGATCATTGCAATGCACTGTCCAATCAAGAGCTTTTGCTCGGTTGATCTCCCCTGTCTTCAGGGATGTCAAGCGGAAGGGCTTGAGAGGGCGGTGTTTGCTCCGAGTCAGGCACATTGTGAGAATATGAACACCCCGGAGTGCATTGTCCTTTACTTATCTGTCTGAAGATGTATTTATACATGCCTTAATCATGTGAGCGGGCATTCTTGAAGATCACCACCTGGATCCGCCTTTTGCAATCATACGCACATGAACGCAAATGGCAGTTCTTATGGCAATTCTTATGGCATAGCAATTGAGGGGCGGGGCATTGGTGCGAGCAGGTCGGTGGGCATTGAATGACACCCTTGGGCAACTGACGCTGGCCTTTCCCAATCAGCTGCCCCTGGACCAGCCTGTCAGCCTGCTGCTGCACTTCAACTACACCCTCCAGCAGAAGCTCAGCGGCTTCTACAGGAGCCACTACTCCGGTGAGCACACTCGAGCGGCTGACAACCAACCACCGTCTGTGCTGCTATCAACTTCCTGTTTGTTTGCTTCTGCAGCAGCTGGCATTTCTATTGTAAGACTGGAGTTCCGTGCTGTTATGCTTTTAGAAATTGGCCATCTTTTCAGGTCCCCGCAAAAGGGCAGTCATGCATGAGGACAGTGTGCCGTATATCAGAGCTGTCGAATCGAGCGATGGCTCCTGCTGTCTTGTTAATGCTGAGTGGCCATTGTGGTATCTGCTGCAGTGGGGAATAAGAACTACACCCTCGGCACAACCCAGTTTGAGGCCGATGGCGCTCGTGAGGCGTTCCCATGCTTTGACGAGCCAGCCCTAAAGGTTAAATTTTCTTCAGGCTCTCATGACCGTGTAAACACCATTAACACTTGATTACTTTCTGAGGTCAATAACATTTTTTTGCTCATCTGAGCACTTGCACTCTGTAGCAAGAGAGGGAGCACCTTATAGCAGATAAAGAGTTGTGGCTCCTCCTTGTTCCCCTTATGTATGGCAGTATGAGCAAGTGCACATGACATGCAGGGACATTACTCAGTACGGAACACATTTAGTAACTGACCGTCCTGCAGGCGCGGTACAATTTCAGCATCACGGCCCCCGCGTACCTGACAGCGCTGTTCAACACGCGCCAGCTGGAGGCCACCTCAGTGCCAGCTGGCGCCCTGTCGCGGCGCAGCTTCGAGCCAACGCCGCCCATGTCGTCATACTTGGTCGCGTTTGTCGTGGGGAACCTCACCAACGCCTCTGCACTTGTGCCCGGTGCCACGCCCATGGACGACCGCCGCACTGTCAGCGTGTGGGGTACACCCGACAGGTACATTTGCATCATGTGAATCAACCCCACACAAGGAAATGTTCATATCTGTAAACTAGACTGGTCCGCTTGTAGGCGCTTGCTGAAAGAATTCCTAATCTCTACTCTCAGTTCTCTGTGGATTTGCTGTTGTTTTGAGCTCCTCAGCCCCTCAATTTGCAGCTCTATTTGGATTTGGGCAGGCCATGCCTCTTTGGCCCCAATTTCTCAGGTCCTCCTCTAGATTGGGCGGACTAAAGAGACAGCCCTAGGGGTGGCCTTGTGGAATGCATGTGATGGGAGTAGACATCTCTTACTACAAGCCGCAGACGGCGCTCCAAGACATTTCAAACGTCGTACCATGCAAGAGCAGCATTTTGTTGGCACTGACCCAGTCAGCCCATTCGGCGCTCCGCAGGACGCTTGCCTGGCGTGTCAGTCCACTGGTCTGTGCACACAAATGATAGGCCCAAAGGAGGACCGTCATGTTCTTTCCCACAGGGTGAGGGGCCTGGATCATGCCGGTGATTATGCGCGACGTGACAGCCTGCTGGATGGGCTTTACCGAGCGGTCTGAGTATTCCTTGGTGCGCTGCAGGGTGAAGGATCTGGATTTTGCGCTGGACACGGCGCGGGCAATACTGCCGGCGTACGAACGGCTGTTTGGGATGCCGTACCCGCTGCTAAAACTGGACCTGGTGGCGATCCCGGATTTCGCGGCGGGCGCCATGGAGAACTGGGGCCTGCTGCTGTACCGCGAGACCGCGCTGCTGGCCGGCCTTGACTCCTCCATCGATGCGCTGCGCGGGGTCACCGCCACCATCGCGCACGAGATGGCGCACCTGGTGCGCCCTTGATCAGCATGCTTATGTTCATTGACATGCTGACAATAGACATCACGTTGATTTTGGGTGTTTTACTGCCATAATGGCGCAGAATCGTTGCAGAGAGTGCAGCAAGGTGCAGTGAATTAAGGGCTGCTTGCGTCTGTTTTGGCATGCACAACCAAAGCTTCATCAGCATTTGCAGCTGAGTGAGGGGAAGTGGAACCTGTCCATTCAAATGGCAATTTTGGCACTCTCTTGTTATATGAGTAGCTATCCTGCCATATTGTAGCTGTTTTTCCACTGCAGAGCTTGATGAGCATGCATAAGACTGCCATACTGGCTGGAATTTGTGCATGCGCTGAGCCACTTGTTTTCTGGTGCAGTGGTTTGGCGACATGGTGACGATGAAGTGGTGGGGCGAGCTGTGGCTGAACGAGGGCTTTGCGACGTACATTGAGGCGCTCGGTGGCAGCGCGGCGCGCCCGAACCTGGCTTTCATCAAAACGTTCTATGGCGATGTCACCCGTCGCGCTCTCGCCGCCGACTCCAAAAACGCCTCCAACCACGCCCTGGCCACCCTCGAAGGTGTGGGCTCCTTCGTCTGACCTGACGTATCTTGGAATTTGTTGGCACTGTGATCTTGATGATGGCTGCACCTGCTGCTCTCCCCTGCAACTCGGGGAGCAGAAACGCCAGTAACAAGTCTTGAGCGATGGATGAGCGATGAATTTGAGCCTCATGCGTTCATTTAGGACATGTTTTATGCCATCATTCAACAGAATTGGCGTAATGCTGGAGAAAGCATGACAAATATGGGAGCGCGTTTGGCATGATCAGAGATCCCTATGGGTGGAGGCTTGCTCCCAGGTTGGGGAAGCAGCAACTGGGTTGCAGGCCTTACTTGCAGGGGTCGAATCTGAGTGTGTTGGTGTGCTTGCAGGCGTGGAAACCACTGATCAAGTGGAGGCCATGTTTGACAGCATCACCTACGACAAGGGCGCCAGCGTGCTGCGCATGCTGCGGGCCTATCTCACGCGAGACCTTGTCCCCCAGCCGCTGCTCCGCCGCTCCCTCCTGCAGGTCTGACATGCTGCACCCCTGCCAAGTTTGGCGAGCCTTGTCATTGCATGGGAAGATCGGCAAGCAGTGGAGGATTCCATGCTGTCCCAGAGCTGTCAGAGAGCTGAGCAGAGCAGAGCCGAGCATGGCTCAGTGGCACCTCTGGTTCATCATGCGGCCCACTCTGCCAGCTGATCTTTCCATGCATGTGCTCACTGAGCAAGTGCCTCCTTCAACTTATGCTTGGCTTGCACAAAATGCAAAAGAGCATCATAGAACAAGCGACACTTCACTGTCAGCTGAGGAGAAAACTCAGCCCGCAGCGAATCGCGTGGCTTACCTGCATGGCAGCGCTTTCAGCTGATCCAGTAATGGGTGCAGGTCAAGAGAACCTCACTTATGCATTTGAATATGAGGATCTAGCAGTGTAGACATTTCTTGGCTATGCTATAATAGGACGGGGAGAATATACTGTACGGGACCGGGGACGACCCGTTCCTGCGGGGGGTGCGCACGTATCTGCAGAGCCACAAGTACAACACGAGCACGAGCGCGGATCTGTGGGAAGCGCTCAGCACCGCCGTGGGCCGCAATGTTGGCGCGTGGATGCACGGCTGGACCTTCCAGAAAGGCTACCCGCTCATACACGTCTCCCTCGGAGGCGTCACCAACCGCGACGTCTTTGTCCTGCAGGTGCGATCTGTCTCTGCTCTCAGCATCTGCACAGCAGATATTCCAGGGGTCTCTCCTGCATGGCTGGCGTGAACGTCAGGAGGTCCCAGAGAGCATGAAGTGGTTTGGTGGCTGCCATGGATGAGGGTGTGCTTGAACCACCTGTCCTTCACTTCAACACATAGACACTGTGTGTTGAGGTTAAGCACAGGATGTCCATGCATGACCTGCCGTTCTAGCATCCTTACTCTGGTTTCTGCAATATCCTGCCTCTTTCCTCTGAAGGACCAGCAAACTTCATGCAACAAGTGCAACAGAGTTGCTGTGCATGTGTCAGTGCACCAGCAGAGTCCGCATGAGCCCACGTTGCTGTCACTGTCAGTTCTCACGAAGTCTTCTCATTAATTCATGATAATTGAGCAGGGTTAAAATTAGCAGCAGAGTGCCATTTTTCTGCAGCCTTCACCCTCTCAGCATTTCGTGTCGATGCATGCTGATGCGAAGCCCCTTATGTGCCCTGTGCTGCAGCGGCCATTCACAATTGACATAACTTTTCCCTTGGTCTGTAGGCTGCCAGGGCTTGCACATGATAGTAGAGCAGGGGTCAGCAGCATCAGCAGGGCAGCATTCACCTGCACCGTCCACCCATTTCAGCCCTCATTTCGATGCGCGCTAATTTGTGCTCTGCGCTGCAGCGGCCGTTCACGATAGACGGCGTGCAAGGCTGCGGCAGCGGGGGGGACCCGGGCATGCCGGGAGTTGAAAAAGTGGCGCCGTGGTGGGTGCCGGTCAGCTTCTCCACTGCCACTGAGCTGGACATCACCTGGAAGCCGCTCGAGTCCTGCTCCTCCAAAGAGCCCATCTACACCCTCAAGGTGCCCCTTGTACATCTACCGTCCACTTCTGCACTTCTCTTTCCTCTATCATCACAGCGCTGAGGTTGAGTGCAGATGCCGTCCCTGCACTGCCAAGGGTCATCCTTAGCCTTCACATTGTCCTTTGTGTGTCCTTGTGTCTTTTTTGTCCTCCTGTTTGGCTTCACAGCAGGTGGCACCCACGGTGCCTGCTCAAACTGTATTTTACTGCATTCTGTGAGTGTGTGCCGCTGGCTCCTAATGAGTATCTGCTGGCTAGACATTCTCTGAGATCTGCGCCAACCTGACAGGGAGTTGTATGATGTACACAGGCTTGCATTGCCCACACTCATGAAAGAAGATTGCCTGGTCGCAAACTGAGATGAACCAGCCATTTCACAGGGCGACACGGACTGGCTGAAGCTGAACGCGGCTCAGACGGGGCTGTACCGAGTGCACTACCCGGACGAGCTGTGGGACCGGCTGACGCGCGTGGCGGCGCGAGTCATCGATGACGTGCCCATTCTGCCCGAGGTAGACTTTGCCGGGCTGCTGGACGACGCCTGGGCGCTTAATAACGCCGGCGGCCTGCCCGTGCATGTCTTCCTCAACCTCACCAGGTGGGTGGGTGGACTTGTTAGTGGAGGCTTGTGGGGTGATGGTCGTTAACAGTGCATGCATGCCACGTGCTGACACCGCCCTGATGCCCCCTGGATGTCTCTTTAGGGCACATGGGTCAAGAATTGGCTACCCAAGAGGTGCTCCCAATGGCACGGCAGTGTACATTTTTGCTCAGCCTGACAAGGTGCGATAGTGCACTGTCTGGCACATGAGGTGATGTCCCCTCTAGTGCCTGGCGGGCTGGTGCACCCCTGTGGTTCCTCTTAGCTAATTGGGTCTTTGATGTCCCTGTGCTAAGGGGCCGTGACACTCAAAATATAGCACAAACATGCAAAAATGGCCCCATGAAGGCCTTCTGCATCGCGGCTTCCATATTCAACCCTGGGAATTTGTCATTAGCCCCCTATGCTCACTTTTGATGGTCTGGCGTTTGTGACGAGCAGATTTCTTTCCTATGTGTGTGTCAGGGCGCTGGCGGCAAGGGACGTGGGAGAGTACGTGCCCTGGCAGGTGGCAGGGCCGATCCTGGTCAAGATCAAGAATCTGCTGACGCTGGAGAACGCAAAGGGGGGCTGCGCAGATGCCTTCCGCCAGTACGTGCTGCAGAATGTCACCACGCCCTTCATTGCAGGCCTCTCCAACGACGCCGCGTACGGCTTCAAGTGAGTGTCATTTTGCTTGAGAGTGAGAGGGTGCATGCAGCCGGCTCTGCCTGCATATGCACAGCTGTGTACTGTATGGATATTCCAGATCAAGCCACGTCACGGAAATGAGCCTTGTGCATGCCATTTCTGCTGTCTGCTGTGATGGGCCTTGGTTGGCTGTCTGCTCAGAACATTCTCTGTATTGGGATCTTGTCGTGAGTTTGATGTTTATCTGCAGAGAAGAGCAATAGAAGCAGCATAAAGCATTGCAAGGTACCTGGGCTGTGCTTGGTTCAAGGGCACCCTCAGAAGAGGATCAGACAAGCAGGACATGATTACAACCTCCAGGCTTAGTTTCCGTGCAATGCTCTGTCTGTTTAGCGGGACAGCTCATACTGTGTTTGGCTCAATCCAGTGCTAAACATACTTCTGGTGGTGCAGGCTCGGCGCGGATGCATTTGATGTTGCGCTAGAGCCGGCAGAGGCGCGCCTACTCCTGCCCTTTGTGCTCGGCCTTGCCGGAGAGTTCAACAACACCGGAGTCCAGACCGCCGCCACCAACCTCTTCACCGTACGCCCCCTCTCCCCTGCCATACTGAAGCCTGCATTTGCCACATTGATCAGTTGTAGCAAATTTGCAGTGTCGAGTAATGGTGCTTGGGTGATCTCCCTCTTGGGAGTAAGACACTTTTGAAGTCTACTGATGCGACATGAAACTGGTACCGCTAGTCTCCCTTTAGATGGTGCTCAGATGAGGCTGTTTTCTTTATCGGGGTTTGCCCACTTGGGTCAAAAGACACTTCGTGAGATATTATCATGTGCTGACATGACTAACGATGGTGCGGCATTCGTGAGATGTTATCATGTGCTGACATGACTAATGATGGTGCGGCGGACTGCAGGGGTTCACGAGCGGCATGCCGGTCCAGGCGGACATGCGCAGCCTCATATTCAACCTGGCGGTTGCCAGCGGCGACGCGGCCACCTACAAGGCCGTTCAGAAGCTCTATATCGAGGTGTGCGGCCCCACACCCGCACCATGCCGCTTCAATTGTTGTTCAATGCTTTGTTTGCAATATCCGGCAATGGGAACAGTCACCAGCCCAGCTTAACAGCGCTGGTGGGAACCTCAAGCTGCACAAAACTAGAAAAGCCCCACGCAAATCACGATTGGATCTCCTGGAGCACGGGAATGTATCCTTTCATCCATTCGTGTAATCTAGGATGCAGGTTCCCTCTGAGGTACATTCCTGGTGTGCGTTCTCGTTTTCCCACTTTTGGGCATCTCAGACATTTGCCTTGTGAGAGTGTTGCCTTAGGGCAGGATCCCCTCATCAGGCTACTGAGCTTCTTCCCAGCAACTGCCTGATTAGACGTTACACTTGGGCAGGCACCGGAGGCTGAGGAGAAGGCGCGGCGGCTGGAGGCGTTGACATACGCGCGCGACCCGGCGCTGATCAAGGCCACGCTGGCGTACGCACTGGCCCCGGAGGTTCGCGCGCAAGACACGCCCGCCCTCATTCTCGGGGTCGCGCACCGCGGCGGCCCCTCCCTGCAGGCCGCCTGGGCCTTCCTGCGCATGTGCGCCAATCCCCTCTCATGGTTCTTATGATTGATTCCAGGCGAGGTTGAACCTACGCTGACGGGGGCTGTGTAAACTATGAGCACCGTGCCAATGGTTGTTTGTGTCGTGCTTGCAAAATTGGTCCCTGTTGGCCAGGTGGCTGTGTAAATTTTGAGCATCGTGCCCACGGTTGATTGGGCCTTGCTTGGTTCTGGCGAGTGCAACAAGGGGCCGGACGTGTGGCAGCCTGTACCTGATGCCAGTCTGCAGACGCTCCCGTTCCCTTCCCAGGAGGAGGTTCAGTCATAACTTGGTGGTGGTGATGTCACCCAATTCAGTGAGGTCCAATTTTTTCCCATTCTGGGTTGAGCTGCCTCCAGCAGGGCCTTGTGCTGGGAAATCGCAATGGTAGCACCTGGATGACACTTGAGCTCATACCTTGCCAACACAAAGAGCTTTTCCTCCACATAACCAGATGGCGAGGGTGAAGATCCATATGTTGAAGGCAGGGCATGTGGTGATGCTCAGGCGGTACAGCAGCGTGGTGGCCAAGCTGGGGGGTGGGCCAGAGGCGGCGCGCAGCATGGGCGACCTGCTGTCCGGCGTCGGATCTCTACTGGCCTCAGAGGCCGCCGTGGACCAGGTGCTCCCATGCAAGCCGAACATGTGCATGTAAGGTTGTGAGCAAGATGGCAGCAGCATTCGCACCGCTGTGCCTCTGTGAATGTGCTAGGTCGGCATGGTTTTATGGATTTGCAAGGCAGGGCACGACCATGTTTGAGGCTGTATTATTTGGAGGATTTGCTCCGCTTTCAGGATTCGGTCTCAATCATGGGCTTTGTTTTGTCCTCGCATACCCATTTTCTGCTATCCCAACGGACCTGCTAGAAATTGTCTTGGATAGGGCATTCCTGCCAGTTTCTTGCCTGGGGTGGTCGGCCACTGGCACATGCAGGACTGCCACCTTCAAGAAACATTGACAAAGCCCTGATTGCTCCCAAGGCCAGGAGGAACCGTACTGCCAGGAGCACGACAAAAGAGTCTTTGACCAGAGTCTGGAGATCTTAAGGCTGAAGCAAAGTCAATGCGTGAGTAGATAAGGTATGATGAAATCCGGTTTGCTCTGGGTTGATGGTTGAGCCAAAGAAAGTGTATTGTGAGCGCAGGTGGAGGAGCTGTTCCGGACGCACATGGACGTGGTGAGCGAGGAGCGCTACCGGGACGCGGCAACGCAGAGCATCCGCAGCAACATCAAGTGGCTGCGCCAAAACTCGGCCGCCGTCTGCCGCTGGCTGCGCACGCCGCCGCCGACCGAGATGGCCGCTTCCGCGCCTGTTCTGGCGCCTGCCCCCGCGCCCGTTTTGGCCCCGGCTGCCGCTCCTATCTTGGCGCCTGCACCTGCGCGTGTCTTGGCTCCAGGCATGGGCCCCTCATGAATGATGACCATGACCGTGACTGTTGCGTGCTGAAAGACTCTGTGGTATCTCACTCAGCTTGCAAGTTGCATGGCAGGTTTAGGAGTGGCGCCATTTTCTTGTTGACTTCACCATGCCATCAGTGCCGGGTAGCAGAGAACAAGAAGACAGAGTATAGCTATGACCCCCTGGACTGGACTGCATGCAATGAAGGCTTCTCCAAATCCTTTCCTGAGCCTATTGACACCATGGGATCCGCCACAATGATGTGTACGCTATGGTACAGTCGCTGACGCAATTCTGCTGCATGCAGGTTTTGCGCCGGCACCGGGGCCTCTGTTTGCATCAGCCCCCGGCCCTGCACAAGTGCCGTTAGTCGCCCCCGCGCCTGCGCCAGTTCCGGCACAGCAAGCAAAGATTGATCCATGGGACGATCCGTGGGGATAAATACTGTCGGGGTAGCGGTATTCGTTGCATTAGGGTGCTTCAGGTCACGGCAATGTTGATTCTAGAAAAGCCTTGGTGAGGACTTCGACTGTGCGACTGTGTACGACTGTGTGGAACCATCTGTGAGACAGCGGATCGCACAGGAAGGTCACTTGGGAAATGTACGACGTTGCATAAGAAGGTACACCATTTGGTCTTGCATTGTGTAATTCCAGAACTGTTGTTCTTCAAGCACCTGAATGCTTTGGGCTATACAGCTATATATGATAGCCCATTAAGTTGCTTGCAGGCAGATGAGGAGTGTTGCTGTAGGCATGCCATGCGCAAGACAGAGGTTATAGAATATAGGCTAGTGTGATAGTATAGTGGGGATTTCTGTTTGCAGCCGCCATTGCAAGTGGGACCAGTTTTGTGAAGCACAAGGCTTTCGGTTGCTCAAATTGTGACAGTGCCATCTTTACAGCTCAGGAGAGTTTTGCAAATTTACATTCTCTCTGATATCATCGTGCTCCAAATGTTCAAAACCGGCAGACCCCTCAGATCTGCGCATCCACGCCATTCACATGTGGCATGTGCAGCAGCGCATGTTAATCAGCCCGCCTAATCAACACCAGAATGGGCCCTACCATATGGACAAATGCAAGCCAGCAAATCTCTTTGTGATCACGTTCAGCCACATGCGTGCTTCAAGGACGCATGCAATTATTCTCCAAAATTGTTGTTATCAAGCATGACACACATTACTGCGTCATCCTTCAAAAAGATATCTATGATCTCAATCCGAATCAGTCTATCCAGTCTTTGTGCAGTATCTGTCTGCAGAAATGCCACATGAATGCTTGCCAAAAGTAACGCGGCATGAATGAATCATGGTCACCCTCAAAAGCCCAGATGGCATCCATATATAAAGAGAGGACCGTAAAGGTCAAAGGATCAGGTGACCTTGGGTGCCTGCAGGAACTCGAGGCCATCCACAACCTTGGCCTCTGTGATGAGGTCACCGACCTGCAGCTGAGTCAGCAGATCCTGTCCCTCCACCACATACCCAAACACTGCGTACCGCCCATCCAGCAGATTCGCTCCTGACGGCGTCAGCTCTGACTCCTGCAGGCAGCCGCGGCACAGTCTCAAGACTCACCTTTCACCATGTCCTGAGGACATTTCCAAGAAGTAGAATGAGATATGGCGGTAGAACACAGCTGACCAATGGCTTAGTAGTATGCCCTTCTCTTCTCCCTTGTGGTGAAGCCTTTGTCCCATACAATGGGACACCACAGACATGGTAGGGAGCTGAAAAGGAGCACCCTTTGGGCTGCTCATTTGCAGCAGTCACATGCCATGTCTGCAATGTCTGCAACTGAGACTGCCGAGCGTGCTACAGCCCATCATCATGCACCAAAGCACCATGAACAACACTGTCCCACACACAACAGCATGTCTTTGAAAAGTACAATCCAGGAATATGAGATGTGTCAGCTACAGAATATCTGCGGCAGCACGTCCAATATCAATGAGTCATCATGTCAGAAGGCTCGATACCCATGCGCGCATGGCCCCGTCAGTGCACTCCTTATATATACGCAAAACTTGAGGTTGTCTGGCTGCATGATGTGCGGGCATGCCCTTCTTGCATACGGGCGGTTTCTGACACTTGTAACCCATCGGTACTCTGATTGCTCAAGGTGGGCCCACGCCCTCTGTCAGCAAGTGGCCTCAAGGTCAAAATGAAACACAGCAATTCACAAGGGGGTGTGACCACACCTTGTCCAGCCAATAAATTCAAAGTGTACTCAAAGACAGCGCGTATGCGGTGTTGTGCGCGCACCTTGAGCAGCCAGAAGACCTGGGAGGAGCCGGAGTTGGCCTCGAACTCGCCGCGCGCAAGGGCCATGGTGCCGTACGCGTTGAAGGGCAGCACCGGCTCGTCGTTGAAACGCCCGGCGTCCTCCAGCGTCTCCTCATAGAACGGCGCCTTGTCACCCTTCACCATCACCTCAAAGGGAATCCGCCGCACGTGGTCGCCCTCCCGGAACCCGAAATCCTGCGCATTGAACAATTTCTCTCACTGATTGAAATTGCTTGGAATTGTATTAATAAAACGTGCTTGACGAGGTTGGATTGAATGAGTAGGATGCTTAAGGACAAGGAGCATAGCAAAAGCATGCATCCTTGTGGGTGTTTGATCAAGGCTCGCGTGCTTCTGCCCCTGGCACTGGCAAGCAGTGTTGACTCTGCCCCGCGCAAAGTCTCCGCAGGGTTGGGAGACAGAACATATGCCGTGTGATAAAGCTGGGCGGACGTGCTCATCATTTCTGGAGCAGTCTGCGCACTGGGGTGCGCAGACTGAACCGAAAACAGTGAGCAGATGCGCCCGCCTGTGACCTGGGCGAAATCCAGGGGGAAGCTTGAAGCCAACAAGAACGGACTTGACATTCATCCTGCAAGCAATGTACACTGAAGCATATTCGCATATCTTCCACAGAGCTGAACACCCTCCGGACAATGCCTTGCGAGCCTGTCCAGCGCCCCCGGGACTCCCAGGGCACAGAAATTCAAGGCAAAAAGCAAGTGTCTCCGCAAGAAATAGACATCACCGAGCGCTTACGCTGATATGGATTCAGCAACGCATCTTAGAAATCACGTGGTGCGCAATATCATGTGGTGCGCAATGCAGGTCACATGGCGATCAATGTATGGGTGCGCGCACCGGCGGGCCGGGGTCGCCGGTCTGTACAATGAAGCCGTCGGCGCGCTGGATCTCCATGCCGGTGTAGAAGCCGCGGCTCACCAGGTCCACGAAGTCGCCGGCTGTTACGGGCGCGTTGAATCCGTCCACTACGATCCGTAGGTTCCCCCCCTCCACGCCGTCGTTGCGCACCTCCTTCAGCTTTATCTTCATGTCCACCGTCGCGCGCCCCTGGCCCCACGCAACAAACACCCTTGGCCCCGTGTCCTGATGTTACTACATGTATTCAAATTGATGCAGTGCAGGCCAGTCTTCTTGCAAATCTTACCAGTATCTCATGGACGAGTGCCACATATACCATTGAGGGATCAACGTTGTCACGCACTTCAAAACTGCTTGCTCCTGGTGTGTGAGAGCTGCAGGCTCTCACACTGCGCATGACGTTGGAGTTTCCATGGTGTGCATGTGTGCAAGCAGATGTGCCCAACGTCAGGCAGCAGGGTTTCAACTTTGATAGCTGGGGGCGCGCAGGAGTGGGTGCACCTTGAGCTGTGGCAGGTTGGCATATTGTGCCGGCACTTCATAAGGGAACCCCTTGACCATGGCCTCCTCGACCTGCCCCACAAAGCCCAGCGCCTCCTGCTGCTTGATGGGGATCTCCTGCTTGTCCTTCGCGTCCAGCAGAGCTGTGAACTCGTCCAACGATTTGTCCAGGGCCGCAATCGCCCTCAGACCCGCTTCCTGCGCTCCAAAATGTCACAGGAGTTCGTTAGAGCAACGATGGCTTCTTAAGGGGAATGGAACCCATGTTAGAAGACACAGTGTCCCAGTAAGGCAGACGTCAGGCATTGTGCCTGCCAAGTGTATGCGTGCACAGTGACAGTGGGCATGCAGGCTACAGGCCCTCACAGCAGAACAAGGCTGAGAGCTGTATTGTACCCCAACTCACTCCTTCTGGAAAGCAGTCATTTGACAGCCAGGACAGCTTCGGGGACAGGAGCAGATCGCTCTCGGCAATCAGCGGCTGAAGCGCACCTTGTTTTGGGGCGCAAAGTCCGCTATGATCTTGGCCTTGTCGTTGTTGAGTACGGATTTGCTCTTGCGCACGGCCGATGAGATGGGCCCCAGCGCCTTGCTGCCTGGTATGCGCAGCTGCTCGCTGATGCCCTCCAAAGATGTCTGTGGGGCACAGAGACATACATCAGTATATATTGGGGCGCCAAATTCAGATGCCACTAGTATTGCAGAGCTGATCCTTAGGGAACTGTGTTCTATAGGATTTCCTAAAAAGCTGTAAAATATTCTGAGAGGCCTTGAGCTGTTATATATTTATAGTTATGGATTTGTTATTTAGGATGGGCTCAAGACCATAGCATCCCGAGCCTCTCCAGACTCCGAGCACTTGAACCAACAACGGTAGCGATAGGAAAGCGTGCCTGGATTCGCCGAGCGGAGTCATTCTTGATGGGCAGCGCGTAACGAAGCAGCGCCCGCGCATTCTTCACCGGGTCCCCAGCAGTCAGGCGGGCTTCAGCCTGAGGCATCATCTGCCAGCCACAGCACATATATAATATGAACAGATCTGGCAAACCGTCCCTCAAGTGTGTGTCCAGCATGAGGTCCCGAGGATGATAACACCAAAGTGAAGTTCACAATCTTGTGCAGCATACAAAATAGCAGTCTTCAGGGCGTTGTGAATCATGAAAATGCTGATAGAACCAGGAGCTCACATCTGGAGGTGCAAAGCTGAAGGGAGTGGCCACGCAGGCTGTTGCTGCCAGACCCACTGCGCAGGTGCGGAGCACTTCTCCAATGCTTGGCCCCTACATCAGGCAGAGTAGATAGTATCGACGGTTTTCGACTATTGCATCAACCTTGCATCAACCTTGAATGCGAATATGTAAAATGGCACACCTCCAAAAACTAGTGTTTATACTGTATGAGCCAAAAAAACTCTTTGAAATTAGCGAGATTTCTAAAATATACCTGTCGATCAAGACTGCAAGATGGAGCAACAGTGCACCTTATCTTGGAGACATGCCACCCAATGCTACAAAGCTTGTTCAGCTCTTCGCACCTGGCCATCCTGCCTTTCCGCTGAGCAGGTCACGTTTTGCGAAGTTCTCCTAGCTGCAGGCGCCCTCCTCGCCGCAACAGGGCGGGCATCTGTGAAAGCGGCATTGCGATTGGGTCCACTACTGTTCAGCAGCATCGACATGGTACGGCCGTTGCTTCTAAAGCAATGTGGAGTACGCAAGTTGGGATTTATAAGGAAGGAGCTGTTGCTTAATCACATTTCTTTCAGCTCGAGATAAGAAGAACCATCTTGGAGCCTTCGGGCTGTCCACGTCACCGACTTCATGATGCTTCATCAAGAAATTTCCTTGATTCTTCCGCTTCTTGATAGAATGTTTGACAGCAAGAACAGCTTTAACGGTACCGATGCGTACCCAGCTCTGAATCTCACGGAAGGACTTTCTTTGCGATTTGCAGTTGCTGCTAGTGCGAAGGTCTGCGAGTTTGTTCTTCCTAAGTAAAATTCACATCCTGTAGATTGTAGTTACCTTTATTTGATTTTAAGCTTCTGTTCTCTCGCAAAAGGATAAGCATCCGGATCATTCACAACAGTGTGGATATTTGTGATCTGACGAGGAGCATCTGATCTGCTTATGAGCGGGGAAACTACAAAGGATACCGCTGACAAAAAGAAAGAAAAGACTTGTTTTGAGTGTGCAGAAGAGGCTGCAGCCTTGTTGAACTGCGTTACCGACAAGAAATATAATGAAATGCGTTGCCTTCCACTCCTGAAAAAGCTGCGTGCTTGCGTCGAGAATAAGGTCAGCGCGCTCTTTTATGTGCCTCAGAAGAGCTTCGATGTTTGAGATCAGCTGGTCTGATCTCATGTTGCAGATGTCTTGGCCTGTCTGTACAAACATGTTCGACCTCCTGTTTCGTGGGAGCTTCTCCCCAAGCGAGATTTGTCCTTTGCAGAACGTAGTGGACTTCAAGCTGCTGCCAGACAAGGAGTCGTGCTAGGTCCATCTTCAGCCTCACGCACATGTCCACGCAGACAGGCTGAGATAGCAGCAAGACAGAGCAGCTGGCATGTCGTGGATATGGGAGAAGAGCGCCACCTGGCGGAAGCTGGTTGCGGTCACCAAGCAGTCTCCGGCGGCTATGGCAACTTTTACTGTGGCCATGTTTGTGGTTCCATACGCGCTGGGCAAGGTGGTCATGTCAGGCACCAACCCTCAGGCAGAGAGTGATCTGGAACGCCAACTGCGCAGCAGAGCCACCCTCGAACACAAGGTGCCTCAAATTTCTGTGCTCAAACATGCTCACCCAAGCCTCAGGTTCTAGAATGATGGCCAGAGCATGAGCGAGTCCATCAAGGATCCTATTCTGTGGGGGGCAATGTGAGTTTCTCATCAGCTGATGTCGATGGACACATAGATGTACTGCCATATACTTTGCATGAGACAGGCAAATAAATGGCTTGCTGTGATATTTGCAGATGCTGGCAAAAGCAAACAGGGAGAGGCTTGCAGTGCTGCTGAGCGAGACAGAAAAGGGCGATGCCGGCAGCACCCGCTATGCTGCAGCCCTCAGGTACTTGAGTACATCGGTGCAGTTATAGAACTGCATACAGGAGAGGGCACAGGGTTTTATAGACTGTGTTGTGATGTGTTCCTACTGCGTCGCAGAAATTACAGCCCCGCAGTCAAGAAGGCAGGGGTTTGATGAACTGTATGGTGTGCAGAGGGCAGTCGTTGGGCACTCACAGCCGGGGGACCACCACAGGCGCGCAGGGTATAAAGGAGAGTGGCAAATCACCAAGCATTTGAAGCTCTTACGCGTCCATCTATTCTTATCATGCATGCTTGTCTACGACAGATTTTGTGGAAGTCAGACAAGTTGTCTACAACAGATTTTGTGGAAGTCAGACAAGTGAAGCAGATGCATTGCGTGAAAAGCATGGGACTGACAGCCCAATGTATGTGTCCAACGAGATCATTTTTTTGAGCCACTGTGGTTGTACCAGAAGGGATAGAGTTGCATGATGTGCCCCAGCCTTGTACTGGCAGCGTCACTGACGTGGCACGCGACAACTAAACAGCTTGCCAAGAGGAGCTTGAATGTTAACATGCTATTTCCTTTGAAATCTTCTGTAAGTCTTTGAGACTGCGTTGGTAGGCACGGCTCCGGGTCTGGAACTGCCCCCTGGGTTCTTGCCATGCAGCAGTTCTATGCAGTGCATATTACTGTGCATATAGTGCATAGCCCCGGCTGGCGGGAGGCGGTACAAATACTGAGCACCATGCCCACGGTCGATCGGGTCTTGCTTAGATCTGGCGAGTCCAGCAAGGGGTAGGACTTTGGCAGCCTTTACTGCAGCTTGTCTGCAGACGCACCTTGCTTCTGGCAGGAAAAGCGTGTAATAATAACAATAATAATAATTTGTGCCCCTAGTCTCACCAGTGAGTCACCACATTGGCTGCCAGCGCCTGTTCAAAGATTGCTGCCCGCAAGAACCCAGGCGGGTCTCGAAAGCGGGCAGCTTTCCCCGACAGCACATCTGGCTGGAACCTGGACGAAGGGAATCTGCAACGGTGTGCGATTGTCATTCCAAGTGCACATTCCCGATTAATTGATTTCCCTCGCTGGCTCCTGCACGAACAAAGATGTCATCAAGCAGATATTGAGGACCGTCCCCTGCTGACGATTAGCCGGCGCAGAGTTTGCTTGAGCTAGTTCTGGTGATTCTCTGTGCTTTGATTTTGTAGTGATCTTATCCAATGCCTTTCCTTTGGAATTTATTGGACTAGGTCGCAATGACAAGTCGTCAGGCATACCTGCCACTCATATTGTGTACTGGCATGTGATCAGAATGTCACATCAACCACCTGTGAAGATACTCGCATTCCCAATATTCAGAAGGTATTGGTTGTACCATGCTTGGGAAGAGCCTGGTGCAGCAGCAGCAGCGGCCAAATCGATCAAGGACTGGCGAAAAGGCGTAAACTTGGAGGAGAAGCTGGACCTTCTGGGCCAGCAAGCCTCGGCGAAGGTGTCTATACATCACAGCACAGTGCAATCACGCATTATTAAAGTCATACAACGCCAGGAATTGGTCATCTGACTATTCCAGCGTGTGCAGATATATGAGAAGATCCTCTCCCAGTGGCGCGATCTGCAGGCGGCAAAGAGTGGCAGCTTCAAGCACTGGCTGTACAGGTACGACCGCGTGCTTCCTCAGATATATATATACTGCTGTGGTTCCCCAATCCCATGCGCTTCAGTCTTACCAGAGTAGTTTTACTAGTTTTGCTTGTGATGCAGGCTAGCACAAGGCGTCCGCTCCAAGGAGGAGCCAGAGGAGTCATTTCTGAAGGGAGTATCATCACAGCCAGAGCACATAGACATCATCTACCCGGTGTGTTCTTTTCTGATGCGTGCAGATCAGCTCTGGTCATTCCTGCACCCAGCGTATTGTCCTATGCTTGTGTGTGCATAGGATGCTTTGTTGGGGCATAAACCCTATGGTGCCGTGTTCTGGAGGGCGCTCATACTAGAAGCAAGACTAAGTTAGTTTGCTTGCGCAGAGCGGGATGAATCCCAAGTATGTGCGGCGGAGGATGAAGAGACTCCTGAAGCAGCAGAGGAGCCGTCTCAGGATGCGCATGGTCAGCCTTCCTGGACAGCAGAAGCACCACACTTGATGTCATCTCTAAGCTTTACATGCATTGGATATATCCATACAGCGTGCCATGCAGCTTACCAGACTGTATGATGGCAACTGAACTAGTCCCCGCCAGGCTTCAGCCTGATCAAGATGCGTGTGTTCTGCTTGCTCAGGCGATATGGGGCTTGTGTTGCATACCGCTCATCCCCCTGCTGGCCAGTCCGGTCCCAAACCTGCCCCTGTACTACGCTGGGTATAAGGTATGAAGAACACCCCATAAACAAATACCAGCACCCGTATAATACCTGGTCCGGCATTTGCTCCTAATGCTGCTTTTGCAAGCTCAGGACCTCATACCTATCTCAAAGCCTTGCTTGTTAGGCAGGCAAATGAGGCCAAAGCTGATTGCAAAAAAATAAGGGAAATAACTACCCACCTACAGCCTTGTGCTCACTTCAGCCCTATGAGCAGGGAATAGACATGAAGAGATTCTTAGCGGCTTGGCAGGCGGTGAGACGATGCAGGCACATCCGCGCAGGTGTACTCAGCGCGCACAGCGCTGGTGGGCTGCAATGCGCTGACTAACATGTGGAGCCACCTGGACACAGAGCAGCTGACAAAGCTGCGCGAGAAGCTGCGCGCGCTGCAGGAAAGCGGCGTTGTCTTCCCCGAGGACGCCTGGACCGGCAAGCTGCTAAGGCCCCACCCCAGGCATGCACCCTCCCAACCCACCCCTCACCAATGTGCAATCTCCCACACCACAGAGGGGCTGGCTGCTCATCAGACAACCCATATCCATTGGTGCAATTTTGTTATGAATTAATGGCATGCGCACCACCCCAGGAATGTACCCTTCCAATGCACCTTTAAACTCCCCACAGAGAGGAGGCCTGCTCACCATGGGAGCCCTGCAACACGTTTCCAGTACAAAGGGACCATGTGGAACATAGCAGTGACATGCCCATTACTGTACTTTCCTGGCAGTTACTTTGAGGTGAAGAGGAGATGTGGGGTGCGGCTGAAATGCAGGAGTCTGCAAAGCGGGTTGTTGGAACTCTTTGAAATATCACGGATTTTGCGTGGCAGGTATTTGGACATCCTGGAGAACATAGAGGGGCGGGTGCAGCGGTACTACCACAAGAGGGAGCCGCGGCAGCTCATCCCCCAGCTCATCCCCAATGACAGCCTCAACAGCATTGTCAGATCCCAGGACAGGTGCGCCGCTGAACCTTTAGTTCCCTCCAACTTGCCATCTGTACACCTCTTCTAGTCCTGAAAATTGCTGGTGCCTTTTCCTAAGCAGAGCATGATCCAGTGAGCGGGTGTGGAGGTGGCTCATAAGGCAACAAAGACAATGTTTACAAAACTTAGATTTCAAGCATGTGCCATCACCTGTAAGTTGGATGAGTCTTTGCACTATCAGCTCAGATCCACTATCAATTTCTACCTTGTTTTTGGTGTGCTTCAGGGCGCACAAGCCCATCTCGGACGAGGAGGCATTGGCGATTGGCAAGGAGTTTGACGCTCCAAGCCTGTTCGAGCATGTGGCTCGCGCACGCAGACGAGCTGTGGGCGCCATGTTCCCTACTGACATCTCCTAGTCATTAATAGTACTCCCGTCGGAGCCGGACAGTCTGCTCTTAAAAATGTAATTCATTTGCCATAGATCAGAACAACATGTAGCACTGCCTTAGACAAGGCCCTGACTGGCATTCTCCTAGAGCTCGTCTAGTGTAGCTTGTTGCCGATGCAGATCTAGCTGAACTCATGACTTTGTTGACTTTTCTGACTCGTGAAATCTCAACGCATGCTGCGTAAATCCCAGCATCATGCCCAATGATGCGCAGCCCCTGTGACCGCGCCCTGCTGTGCATGGCATGCAGTTCTAGCGATGATTTCAGTGGCCCAGCCAGGCCTGGTCAGCGGCTGTGTAAGAGTAACCACTAGCAGGGTGTTGCACAGCATGCCATGCCGCATGGCGGCCATGCCAGTGCATGGGTATGCATGCCATTCGAATGGATTCTTCATGATCAGCTGTTCAACTCATGAGTGTGAGCATATGCCGTGCTTCACTGACAGCTTTAGCATCTACCAGATCACTTAGGGATCAGATACTCATTCGTTTCCCAGCTTTGCTAGGACCCTTTTGTGCCCAAGTTTCTGGGGGTGGTTGGGCTTGGCACGCACCTGCTTGCACAAGCTCCAAGCACAGGCAGCCACGTTTCTCCATCGATCGTTGGTGAAGAACGCTTGGGAATTGGTCGCATTGGTCACAAAACGAAACGGTGCAAACAACTTATCTGACTATAGATTGATCTAGCGTTTCTTAGTACATTGCATCAGACAAGATGTCGGCGCTTCATGCTACCAAAGTCAGTTCCGGCATGTTCAGATCAGGCGCGCCTCCAGCACTGACAGCTAGGTCTCGGAGTGTCAGGCCATCAAGTAACCGCAGAAGTCTACTAATTGCTAATGTTGTCAAGGTTGGCGACAAGGCTCCAGATTTCTCACTGAAGGACCAGGTGAGCAGGCGATCTTTCAATGCACTGCCATGTGCTGACCCCTTAGATGATATTCCCTGCAAGCGTCTTAAATCAAGGAATAAGATGGGTAATTGCTGTTCGCCGTTTTGAAGGATTACATGGCTGTTCGTGCAGAGTGGGAAGACTGTGAAGCTGTCGAGCTACCAAGGCATCTTCGGCAAGCCAGTGAGTACCTGCATCCTGAACGAGTAATGCCACCCTGCTGTAAGAAAAGGAATCACACTGAAAGTGACCAGATGCTCTGTGAGTGTGCCATCTTCTGCTACAGCTCTGTGTTGATCGCTTCGAGTTCTTTGCATGGCAAAGGTGGTCCTGTACTTCTATCCCGCGGACGCTTCTCCCGGCTGCACAAAGCAGGCCAAAGCGTTCACAGATGCGATTGGGGAGTTCAAGAAGGCAGGAGCGACAGGCATGTACCCTATTCTATATCTCTGCAACCTACCCAACGGAAGTCCACAGCTCTCAGTCTATTGCACTGCCAAGGGGAGAATAGTGTAGGATTTTACTTCCCCTGGCACTGCATCCAAGCATTGAGGATGAAGCAAGCTTCAGACTGACCGCGAAAAGCTGCTGTGGTGCAGTGGTTGGTGTCAGCGGTGACGATGTGGAGTCTCACCAGAAATTCAAGAGCGAGCTTGGAATTCCATTCCAGCTGTTGGCAGATGAGGGCAATGAGGTAAGTGTCACTTTCTCCTCAAGCAAGGCAGCTCGCATGCCTGCATTTAGAGCGCTGCTTGGCCGCCGTGACTTGATGCAGGCTGCTGGCTGCAGAGTAATAGCAGTGACCTTGCTGGATCACCTTCATGCAAGAAGCATTGCATTGCGCCTGCCAGGAGTCAATTTGCGCTAGATTTAAGCCTGCTTTGGATGTGTTTTCTCAATTGTCTGCTGACAATGTGCATACGCTGTGCACACAGGTCCGCAAGACATATGGAGTCAAGAAAGACTTGCTGGGCCTCCTGGAGGGCAGGCAGACATATGTCATTGGCAAGGATGGCATTGTCAAGCTGGTCTTCAACAACCAGTGGGAGCCTGAGAAGCATGTGGATGAGGCCCTCAAAGCCCTGGCCTGAGCCCAATCCAGCAGGGTTGCCTGCAGCTGCTTCTTGCGGCCGCACCTTATGAGTGCAGTGACCAACAACGCATGCTCAATGGCTTGCCAGAGCCATGCAAAACGCAGAATAGCCTTTTGATACCCTAGTGCCTTGACAAAGTATGGAATGATAAGACCAAACTTCACAGTATGTTGAAGGTCACCAGCATCCAGCTAGTCTGCTCAAGATAATGCTTAGGAGTTAGAAGCACTCATTTCCCGACAAATTACCATGATAGCGCTCACAGCGAGAGTCTGTTTTTTTAAATTGTGGATATCCATTTTCCCCCCTAATGCAGGTGCAGGGATGCCTTACTCTAACGTTACGGATTACTTACTTTGTAAAGAAGGGTCTGTGCCACTGCCACATTGTCAGTCAGATACTGTAAGGGGTCCAGATATGTTGCGTGTAATACACATGAATGTAGCTGTGTATTAGCGCTAGTCTGCTCCTGGAAGAATGCAAAACATGCATGGCGCTCGCAATTGAATGCACAGCCGAGCTTGAGTCATTGACATTACATCGCCGGAGCCGCCATCTTGCAACCAATTTCTTAGGTGACAGTCCAGCAACAAATCTACGACAATTCACCTGCACAAACGCTTTTTAGGTGACAAGATCCGTTCAATCCTCACAGCAACATTAAATCCACAGTACCCAGGGGAAGTGCTCTTGCACAGCCTTGAAGGAGGATCATCAGATTCTTTTGCACTGGACACAAGAAGAATCCAAAACGCGATGCGATCAACACCAGTGGTCTCATGTTAGTCGGTGCAGAGGGCATCCCCTCACTTACAGGCACCGTCTTGTTGACCGTCCAAGATAAGGGGTCTGAAGACTCTCGGCGGGCAATCTGCCATGCCTACACTCTTGACCAAAACCTCAGGATCTGTCCTCGAGCTGAGAGGACCGCGCTCTACATCTAAAAAGTACCGCCGCACACACACTTTAAAGACGACATGGGTGCTGAATGGAGATCAGTCCCTGAGTACAGCTCCCATGTTCTTCCAGGCATCCTTTCTTCTTTAAAGCCTGACCACTGCGCATGCCCCACAGTATGGACACGCAGTTTTCATTCTGAAGCCACCGTTTTCAACCTCCTCTTCCCGTCCTCACTCTAGCATGCTGAGCCACCCCCACAAGGTGGCTTTCATGGTGAGCCTGTCCATTGGGCCCTGTGCTGCAGCGTTCCCTCTCACCCCACAGACTTGCCCTAGCCAAAGCTCTGTGACCTCTCTGCCAGCCCTGCTCCATAGCGCTGCAAGCCTTCAACTGCATCTCTCACCACAACCGCCCCAGCTGTCAGGACCTGCTGTGCCAGATCGCCGAGCCCCTCTGCGCGCAAGGCTCCCAATGCGCCGCCGATGCCGGGGAAGCCGGCTGCGGTCCCCCACGGAGCCGCCACTGCCGCAGCGGGGGAGTCCGGGGGTGGCGCCAGCGGGGGGTACACCCCTGTGCATGCCAGGGGGGACCCCGGCCCGAGGCCGCCGGCGTTGCGGCAGCCGAGCACGAACGCGGCTGTCGCGGTGGCGGCCGCGGCGCACGCGAGCGCGAGCAGCGCGCGCCGCGGCCAGGCCGCGAGTCATCGGCCCGCGTACTGCGCGAGCCGGCCGGAGCCGCTGCCGGCCGTCAGCTGCCGGTGCGCGGCCGCATCCAGCTGCTGCCAAGTCTTCCGCCGCTGCTCCTCCTGCGCCGCCTTCTGAGCCTGCACCCAGCACGGGACAGTCAGCCTCAAGGACTGATGATTTTATAAAGATGCTCGTTCCAATAGTGGTAATATCCAGAAGCTCTTTAAGAAGAGGGGCATGACCTCTATTTCACGAGCTGCATCTTGATCATTACCATTATTGGATGTTGTCCACAATTGCTGATCCAGCAGCCAGATTGGGGAACCTCACTTCTGCACTTGAAAATTTCATGGCTTCTCTGCTGTCTCCGTCATACGTATGCCTCAGCTAAAATGACAAGACATGCGTGTGGATTCTTGCCGCATCAGATGTGCCAGGGACACAGGTGGATCCTCGATCCTGATGTGCGCAAAGCCACCAGGGAAATATTGAGCTGGGAGGCTGGGGTGTGCGTACCTCCTCGGCCTCGTATCTCAACCTGCACTCCTCGTAGAGCCCCTCGTCCATGTCCCTGAACATCTTCCGGACGTTGCTTGTGAGGCCCAGCACCTGCGTGAGCACAGGGCAAGTCCAATCAGCACAGTACATCTCAAACAACGCTATGTGACTAAGAAGCTGTCGTGCTCCCGCCCGCCCGCCCAGCTAGCATGCACAGCGACCACGTCAACACATAGCATCTTTTTAAAGTCACCATGCATCGCTGCCGTTGCCTGGGGAATACACTCCGTGCACAACAACCGCCCAACTGGATACAGAAGCTTTATAGAGGATTGGTATACCACTCCCTTCTTGTGCGCAGAGAAATATAAGAGAATGGCGTACCTGGGGGTTCCAGTGCTGCTTCTCATTGCGTTCCAGGGCCGCGAATATGAGCGGCAGTACGGCTGTCCTCTGCTGCGCCACCAGGCTGACAATGTACTCGTTGTTCCACAAAAACAACGACCTCTCCGCCACCTGCGCACATGTGCCGGCACATGCCCAGCCTTCAGCATTTTGCGCATGGAAATGATGTGTTTGTGCGCCTCCAGCTTTGTTTGACGTACACTGCTGGCTCGACTGATCCAGCACCACATGCTTATGCTTGTCTGCATTAAACAAAAGATCTGCCATGCTTTAAGTTCGCCCTGGATTTTTGCGCGCAGCGGTGCAAACGATAAGTGAGTGTTCTGCGAGTGGCGCCCACCTGGAAATGCGAGCTGTTGAGGCACTTGGCCAGCTGATGAAAGAGGGGCAGCAGCACCTTTGCAAACTCCTGCGCCTGCAGATACACACGATCCCAATTAGTCAATACAAAACGCAAATGCTCACCTTGTAAGCATATAGTATCTGGAACAAAGAATCTGTCGAATTTGTAGCTGTGCAGACAGTGTGTCAGCTTGCCCTACAGCTGCGAACAACGAGGCAGATCCCGCAGCAATGATAGGGTAGCTCCCCGCAACAAGGACTGGACAGGTCTGCTTATTCAAATTGTCAACATAGAGAATAAGAAGGCAGGGAAGGGGCGTGCCTGTGTCATCTCCAGGATCTCCTCAAGCTCGCCCAGGAAGAGCACCTCCTTCTGGCTGTTGGTCACCGGCCAGTACTTGAGCAGGGCCTTGAGCACCGGCTCTGCCAGCTTGGGGTCCTTCTCCACAAACTGCACGGAATACCAGTCAGCACTCTTAGAATCACTCTTGACAGGTGACTGCAGTACTGCACATTGCAGCACATGCTTGTGGACATCAGCCCTCAGTCTGCTTCCATGAGATGCCGGTGATCTCTGCCCATGTTCTGGTTCTCAATAATGATCAAGCCTGAGTGCCCTCACAACCAAGCCAGGCATGGTCCCTGCCTTTTGTAACAGGGGCCGTCGAGTTTAGCAGGCCGAGCTGCCACCTTGGGGTGAAGTGAAATACACACAGATCTCCTGCCAATGGGGCCAACAGTGTAGGAAGCTCACACCTGCGTGACGCAGTAGGAGAGCTGCTGTTGGTACATGCCCAATCCCTTGGGCTTGTGCAGCGGCATCAGCGCCTTCTGCAGGAACGCCTGCAAAAACCCATTCCGATTGGGCATTACAACATTGCAAGGATGACTGCATCACATGCAGACACTCTTGGGGCAGCTGCAACACCCCAATCCCAACAGACCCCCTCTGGAATCTGATCATGAGAAACATGCTGAACATCAGGCTGTCTTGCATGCAGCATCAGGTTCACAAGATTACCTTGCAAATGACCAACCCATGAACATACAACACGAGCTGCTATGCAGCGCTAGACTGAGAAATGGTCAGGACTCCACCTTCTGCTCAGGAAAAAAGACTGAGAAGATGATCAGGAGCCCACCTTGTGCTCCTCCTTGAGGGGCAGCGCGAAGCCGTTGATGATGGAGCCCAGGATCTCCAGCAGCTCGGCGATGCCGTTGTGATGCTCAGTCTCAAAGATGAAGCGGTAGAACACGTTGTTGATGGCCTTGCGGATGAAGGGGCGGTGCACCATGAACTTGCCGTAGATGCGGTGGAGGATGGTCTTCAGGTACTCGCGCTCGCGCGGGTCCTCGCTGTCAAACAGCTCCAGCAGCCGCACCACAAAGCTCTGATCGATGTACTTCTTGGCGCTCTTCGCGTCCGTGTCGTTTGACACCACGTAGCGCAGCAGGAACTCGTACACGATCTGCGCATGCGCAGACAATTCCACCTCGTCAGTCCGTTTGCTGCCTTGATTGGGCACCCCAAAAGTGGCCTGAAGTATATTCATGGCAGGAGCTGGGCTGAGCCCTTTGCATGGCTCTGACCAGCACGAGCAGCACGGAGATTGATGAAGCACAGCGAGAGGCGCTACGCTTGCAAATGCACTCATAATGAGTGATAAGTGCAGCTTGCGTTGTTGGCAGCAATATTTGCGTTCCACACTTTATGCACCATTCATTCAAAGAACTTGCAACATTATCCCAAAGTTCATCCTGGAGTAATCAGTACATCTGGTATAAACTGAAGACTCAGATCGCTCAAAATTCAGCAGTTTTTCGATTTGGGGAGTTTTGCAACCTAGATATAGGGATAGATCACCTGCAGATGTGGCCAAGCAGGCTCCAAGGCAGGCTCCTCTTCGTCTGGATCTAGGTTGTCCACATCGTGCGACTTCGATGCAGGCAGCGCTCTGAAGAGATTCTGGGACAGCATGAAGACGATGTCCTCAGCCACAGCCTCTGTGAACTTGCCCGACCCAGTGTTGACGAAGTCCACAAGCTCCAGCAACGTTTGCCGCTTGACCTCCTTCTCTCGGACATTTTTAGACTGGTCCGTAAAGCTGAAGGTGTAGGCGCAGAGGTGCAGTTTTCGCACAAATAGCTGTTGCTTCTCGGATGCAGGCACTTCTCGAAATGATGGGAGTGGCTCTGCGTAGGCCGCTGCACAGCTCTCCTCTGCCATGGATGGCAATGGGGGCTTCTCCCTGCTCGACACTGCTGCATTGGCTGTGGAGCCCTGCGAGTTTGCTCGAGCTGCATTTCCTGTGGGCCTGCGGTCCAGAACTGAAGCTGCTGCACTGCTGGGCTGCCGGCTATTGTTTGTCACGGGTATGGCATCATCACGACCTGCTGAAGTGCCTCCACTTCCCCTCCTCCCACCAAACTTCTGCTTTAAGCTCTTGAACTGCATCATCTGTCCCACAGCTGCTACACACCCAACTCCTGACTGCAGCGCTACACAGCCTCATGCCCACCCGCCCCTAAAAGGCAGGTAGGGAATGAATGCTGCCAACGCCACAGTGGAGCCAGTACTCCCGCCAGCTGCCCTGAAACTGATGCGCTGGGATGAAACCCTTTTTTCTGTGCTCAGTATTTGCTTGTTCTGCAATTAAAGGGCCCACAAATAGTTTAAGCAGAGGTGCATGTGAACGCAGAATGCTGGAAAATGGGCGTGCAGCGATGCGCAGGTGAATGTGGAACACTTGATTGTGCCTGTGTGCAGAAGGTGCAACCACTGTAAGATCCGTACAAATCCGTAATGTGCATTTTGTTCTTCGATCTGCGTCGATGATAAGTCCTTCCCATTGATGCACCTTGTTATTAGACGGCAATCTTGTGATTGGTGTAAGGTTCTATTTGTATTGTCGAAGACCACAGCTCTGCTGTGCGGCAGCAACTGGAAGCAAGGGCCAAGCAGGCCACCTGGATCACAACACACAAGCTCCTAGAGTAATGGTCCGAGTACCACGCAATCTTGCAAGCCGTTGAGATGCTCAGAAATTTTGCGAATATAATCCTTCTAACGCCAGAGTTCAGTTTGGCTACACTAGTACCTCAGATCTACGTTGAGGCCATCAGTTGAGTAAGACGTTACAAAACGGGTCTTGCCAGGATCAAACGCAGCAAATTCCCCAGTAGAGAAGGAAGGCATTATGCAAGAGAGATGACAATGACATGATCTCTACAATATGTCTGTGGCGCACCGCCAAAGCACCGCACCCGGCGCCGGAGACAAAGTATAAATAGAATTCCCCAAGATTCATTGCAAAGAGCATCAGTCGGTTAGCAGTAAGCAGTCAGCCGCAATGTGCTACAGCAAAGAATCTGCACAAAAAGGTAGAGAGGCTCACAGCATTGCATGTCAGCAGATTCAATATCCAGACCAATATCCAGACGGGAGCTAACGATGCCTAGGAAAGCCTGCCTTGGAGAAGCCACTTGCCACACCCAATAACACGAGTGGCAGAAACCGGCAGAACAGCACAACGGTATCAAATTAGCGTTGGATCGCGCGCGGCTGTCTGGTCTCCAACAGAGCAACAGTGTGTGTCTAGTGCCGTGCACGAAGTGCACGCTAAGTAGCAGTCCGTGTCACTGCCAACATGCAGCATGCTGCGCAGTGAAGAACTGCTGAGGGGAAACAGCTCTATTTGCATAGAAAAAACAATACTTCAGCAGTGCTGCCCCGCTAAATGACACCCATCAGGCCTCCGCTTTGCCCCAGCCCTCCTGCTTTATAAGATCCAGGATTCTGCCCTTCACTTCGTCCCGAATTTCCCTGACCCTCTCCAATGGCTTTCCCTGATGACAGCGCAGACAGACAATTCCTCAGCTGATCAGTCAGACTGCAGTCTGATCACTTCATGAATCAGCTCGGTCTACAGCTGCATAACGAGGGGCTTTGCTTGTCACACACATCGGGGGTCACAGCTTCTAGGTAAGAGTTTTACACTCCATTGACATGCTAAATAAAATCAAAGGACTGACCTTTGGATCCTCCAGAGGCCAATCAAGGCGCTTGAGGCCAGGGACGTATGGGCAGGCTTCCCCTGCACGCCAAGGGAGATCTGATCCAATGCTCGGGCATCCAGAATACGTGACTGCTATCTTGAATTCCTGGATACAGCAATCACTGCACGAAAAGTTCGAAATTGCTAGCGATCGGCACTCGAACGCACCACAGCCCATTGTGATAAGCAAGTCAGCTGAGGCAGCCAGTTCTGGGGTGAGAAGCTGCGGCTGGACGGAAGACAAATCAACGTCGAGCTCAGACATTGCCACAAGCACCTCTGGGTGAACCTTTGTGCCGGGCTGCGTCCCTGCAGATATGCCCCGAGCTATTTCTGGATCCACTAAGTGGTTGAATAGAGCGTTCGACATCTGCGATCGCCCAGCATTGTGAACACAAGCAAATAGCACAGTCTTCATCGGACGGATCCCTTGAGATCAATCACACATGCGATCAATACGGACTGCCGGAATTTCTTCTTGCTTTACGACATGCATCCCGGAAACTACAAGCACGCCGTAATCGACAAGCCTGGGCAGAAGCATGCAGAGAAGGCAAATCCTGACATTGCTGGTATCACCATTTAGATTTAGAATATGAAATACGGAATAAGCCTGAAGGAACAATTGATGCGCATGCATCATTCACTGTCCGTCAGGTCTTCCGCTACCAAGGCTGGATTTCTAAATTGCTGAAAGTTGCATGCTCTTTTCCTACGCACACGCGCAAAGATGTTGCCTGGTGGTTCTTACAGAAGCCCTCTGGATGATCCACGAGGTTTCAGGTAATTCTCCTTGATTGTTTAAGGTTCATTTCATAAAAGTATATTAGATCAAGATTTCTTTGGTCGCCAGGGCTTCCCCCTGCCTCGGATCCTGTTTTATACTTTTGTTGAAGCCATTCTACTGCCATTTAAAAATACATGTGAGATACGCACCTGACAATTCTGAGTCGAATTTGAGAGACTAGCAAGTCACCAGGCGACACGGAGCCATCTGTGTTGCCAATATTTTTTCTTTTTCTTGTTATGTTCCTATCTGTCCTTATTTATTCCAAAACGTTCCTTTTTAATTGCGGGATTGATCAATGTTCTTGCTATGTCTTTGCAGGAAGAGGAACAGGTGGGTGAGGGAGCTAGGAAAGCGATCCCCTCTTGTGGCCCTCTTGCTGCTGGTGGGGCTGCTGAGTTCCGTGGGCGTCTACCAGTCCAAAGTCAGCCGCCTACAGATGGAGCTCAAGGCACAGAAGACTGGCCTTGAAACAGCCAAACTCGAGCTGTACCAGCAAACAGTAAGCGCTCTAGTCTCCAGCAGTGGAGCTGGGAGAAGCTCATGTACAACAGTGTGCCAAACATCACACAAGAGTTCCAGACGTTAGCATCTCAGGAAGCTGACCTGCTCTCGATGTCGGCTTACAGCGGATAGGAGAACATTCTAGAGAGTTGGCAGCGACGCGCCTGAGGGAGGCGGAACGGCTCAGGCATGAGTTGGACGCGGCGCAGCGGCGGGCGAAGATAGCGGAGGAGGACAATGTCCAGAAGCAGGCTGTGGTGTCGCATAACAACAGACAGGTGCGGCATGATGTGTTTGTGCTGCCACTTTCCTGCCCTGCAACCTTTGCAGTCCTTTCATGCGCTTTTTGTCCAGTTGTGTGTCTTTTTTGATACAGCTCAGTAAACATGTTGTGGAGGAAAATTCGTGTTGGCTTGCGCATGAGATGGGCAATTCCCACAAGGAAACGTTGTTGCGGCAAGATCGGTGTTATGGTTCATCGGCATGCAATGATTGTGTCGTGTGCGACACAGATAGAGGAGCTGAACGCAAAGGTTCAGGAGCTGCAAACTCGGCATTGGGAGGATGCCAACTGCAGGAGTGAGCTTGACATGCTGAAAGCGAGGTGGGGGTTTCTGGTGTAGCATTGTATCTTGCCGTTTCTTGCCAATACGCTCTACCACGTTCCTCATGCACTCTGCATCATGAGAATACCCCCAATCAAACGATTTTGTGATTGGCAGTGCTGACACACAGAAGATCACAAGATGCCTTGTGAAATGGGTAGACACATATCTCATGGCAAGCATCACTAAGGGAACGGGCATGAGAAGTTTCGTATGGCTGCAGGACGGAGCATGCTCAGAGGAGTTTGCAGGAGAAGGAGCTGGCGGTGTCTGACAAGGACAGGCTGCTGGCAGACCTGCAGCGCCAGGTCAGCGAGCTGCAGACGCGAGTCAGCGGTGACTCAGCCAAACAGCAGGACGCGTCCGTGCCCCTTGTGCGGCCAGGTGATTCCTCACCAGCCTAGCTCCACTTTATCATTGTCTCTGTCACAATTGCCTCCAGCAGCTCACTTCATCTCCGCCTGACTTGGTATTCGCTGCGCTTACAAAAGGGTATAGCCTGCATGAGCCTCTTTCTACTTCTGGATTGAGCTGAAGTATGAAGAAGCTTTGATATTTGACCCGCGGCAGAGCGATGGGTCCAATGCCATGAAGGAATTGGGCATCTAGGGTGGTAGTTGTTAAATCAGCTGTTGATGGAGGAGGTAGTCTGGTGCTTTGCTCGGGCGCTTATATATGGCATTCTATCTAACGTCTTTGTTTGCCAATACTGTGACAGGATGGACGGACCCTAGAGGCACCCAGCCGCAGCAGCCAAAGGAATTGTCACCCCCACCCACATCGCAATTATCTGCCGAGGCCCATGCAGGTCTGCCACGATGCCCTCCTCTCTGCCTACTCCTTTTCACATGGCTGTGTTTGAAACGGAGAGCTTGTTGCAGCAGCAACATGAGCACCTATGTCGCTACAACAACGTGCAATTACTTGAGAAGCAATGCTGATGATGTCGTGTGGCATATTCAGGTTTTGCGCATGTGGCAACCATGCTGACTCAGCAGGGCATCGAGGACCCCCTGGGAGAGCCTCACCTGGCTCGGACACTGGTGCAGTTCTTCGAGGGCAAAATGGTGTGCTTCCCCTCAACAGTGTTGCTTCAAGGTCCATGTTTCCCTTCTGGCCATGTGCGGCAGAGTATCGGCAGAGACAAGTACACTAAACATGTGTACATGTGTGCATGTTTGCCTCAAGCTTCTTTTTGAATAACACCTAGAAAAACGGTGAAAAATAGCCAGAAACACGCTGTAATGTTCCTTACTCCCGAGACCTGCTCGGCTGTATGCGGTGATGTCTCTTTGAATGATATTATTGCACACAACCGAAACGATCTTGGGGGTAAGGGACTGCACAATTTGGTTTTGGCTTTTGGGTGCAGGGATCTGGTTTGTTGGTATCAAGCACGTGTGCTCTTGCTCCCCAGCGGTGACCTGGAGCAATGTGATATTTATTTGCATGCTGTTTAGCCTGACTTCTGTCACTGACCAGGAGGATTCCCGCCTGCCTGACTAAGAAGCAAGTTGCACTGCAGGCGGACCTGATCGGCGCAGAGTTCCGCGACCCCAGCGCTGCGCCGCAGCAGCCGATGCACGAGCAGTTGGCGACCACACTCACGGCACTGGGTATCCACAGCAAGCACGGCCACGAACACTTCCTCAACACGGTCAGCCACCCTGCTCCAACACCCCGCAATTATAGCGGCGGGCTTCGCAATGGCGTCCTGCTTGATGGACGCAAAGCAATGTCATGGCAGCTTGCATGCTTTCTAGGGCTGCGGTCTGAGGGCAGTAAAGCCTGCGACCCTGGAGTGTGTCTCAGAGCTAGGACTGCTCTTGGCTATGCACTAGGGTGTCTCAATAGAGGATACTGAATTACTAATTGTTGAGCGCCTGAGTCGCATAACACACTGAGGTCCTGAGGATTGAGGAGTGACTTTGATTGAGCAATGTGCGACATGTGCTGGCATGATGCGGGCAGGTGCGGCACATGGTGGATGCGGTGAGCCACATCACAGGGCCGGGAGCGGCCAGCGCGGCCGGCACAACGGGGCAGTCCGCGCACATGGTGGGCCGGGACCAGCTCCCGCAGGAGGGAAATTCCCAGGCGGACGCGCAAGCAGGCACGCTCCCCGGGGCATTCACTCCTCTCTCGTCTTCATTTGTCTCTTACCAAGAAGACAGTCAGCTGACATGGAAAGCGGATAAGACCTTTCCTCGGACATGGGCAGATACTGTATTGTCTCAATCTTGGTGTGACAACTCTAGTGGCAGAGAGTGTCATCCTACATGCTGCATTCACCCCTGGATGATGTCCCACTGCAATGGGATGTTGTGTACATGGCTCTGCACAGCTTACAACACTGAGTCCTCCCTTACTTTGGTTCTCGCAATATCTTTCATAGATTGTCTCTCCAATGGTGTTATACAGCAAGTAGCTGAATGTGAATATGGCTCCTTGCAGGGCTCCAGATGGGTGGCAGGAAGGACTTGGGTGGGGCGGACCCGGTGGCACATGGCGGCACTGTGCAGCAGGTGCCGGCAGCCCAACTGCTGGAGCAGGCAGCTGCCACGCAGGGCACCCACAATGTGCCACCTGGCCACGACCACAGCGGCTACCCAGGTAGCTCTTCCTCCTTAGAGAAAGCTGCCTTGGTACCATATATGTGCAGAGGGGAGCACAGATCTGTTGACAGCCTTGATGGATGGGAAAGTTCATCAGCCAGGGCCTGCAGCAATCCCACACTGGGTACTAAGAGTGCATACATGGACTGGGTTGCAGAGTTGACTACGCGTGTTGCCTAATGCTTCAATGTCCCGCATTCTGTCAGGAGTGGTTCGGTCGTCTGTGTCAAAGGCATCAAAAAGGTATAAAAGGCAGCTTGCTAAGGTAGATGTTGACAGATGGTTTGCGGATCGCATGCATGCAGGCTGGCAGCAGCACGATAGCAATCCGGCGACCCCGGGGGTGCATGATGTGCATGCGGACATCCATCACGCACACCAGCAACTTCACAAACCTGCCGCGCAGCACCACAGGCCGGACGCTGCTGGCTTCATCTACTGAGCTGACTCTTCCGGATTGCCACCCTGTTGGCGGGTGTGGCAGGGTCTGAAAGGGGCTGGAGATGGGCTGCAGGCTAGGAGTGTTGTCAGGCATGGCACATTGCTGCTTCCAGAGGAAGCCAGTTGCATGTTGCATGCGCAATCGATGCTTGCTGGAGCTGAGTGTTACTTGCTGGAGCTGAGTGATGCTTGTGTGTTGTGTTTAAGTGGCAGACATCCATCTGCAGTTGGTTGTGTCCTTCTAATATCCTTTCCCACTGGAGTCTGTTTCAGCATCTGCCTCTCCAATCGGAGGCATCATAAGCAGTACGATCCGGACTCGAATCATGCATCACTGCCAGTGATGGCATGATGTTGCACTTGCATGGTACTGCAATGCGCCGGTGCACGTCACTTGCGGTGCTGAGCTGCTGCATAGGAAGGATGATCTGAACAGTAATGGAATTTGCAAATTCCTGCTCTGCTTGACTGGGGGTTGGCAGGAGGACCCCAACAAGAAATGCTCGCTGACGTCACGGGTCCACGCGGTTTGCCTGACGTGATCAAACGGACTCCACCATCCGCATCTTTGATCCCAACAACAACTTGCGTCTTGCTTCAAAATTTCTATACTTTCCCTTCTTTCGTTGTTGTTGCAGCCTACTCTCTTCACCAGGGCCTATCAAATAACCGCGTTCGACGACTTACAGTATGGGATCAACGGTGACCCAAGTGATCAGCACATGCCAGGGAGTCCAGTTCAAGAATCAGAAGACCCTCAGATGCCGCTTTTCGAGCGGCACCGATGTGCCTGCATCCTTTGACGCAGAGAGCAACTGCATCAGCTGTGTCCCACCCCCAGAGGTGCGGCCATTAGCTTTTCATCGAGACTTATGTTGCTTCGTCTTGTCATACTCTGTCGTAGTGCCGACTGGCGGAGGGCAGGCAGAAGGGGCCTCCTGCAGCGTTCTTGGGCCTGTGACACCTCACCCTATCTTTTCAAGGGGGTATGTGTGTTTACCAGGCACTGGAGCACGAAAATGGCAAGTTTCAGGTCTATGGAAGCGACGGGGATTTGCTCTGCCCAAGCTGCGATCCGACAATCAAGTATGACTTCCTCTGCTGAGTCTCTGCTGTTCTTCTCAGACTTTGGCACTTTTGTAGTGAACCTCCAAATGCATATGCCACAGGGAAGTTATTGCTGTGGTGTACATGCAGGCCTGGTGTTCCCAGCTCGTCATCAACCTTTGAGGTGACACCCTCACATGATCAACATATTGCACTGCGCCTGGTATTTGATCCCATGGAATTCAGAGGTCAGAATGCCAGGAGCATCCTCACACCTGCTTGTGTCTCATCCCAGGTGGATGGGTATAGGGCTGGGGAAGATGGACAAGGCAGTGCTACAAGTGCCACCAGTGAGTCTCCAGTTTACAACTGTTTTCTTCTTCTCTGGTCACTTCTGCTTTACAAAAATTGTAGGTCTTGGGGCGATTTCACGTGCAAATCATCGAACAAAATTCCAGCCCACATCAAAGACGCAATGATGATTTGTGGCATGCATTGACTTCACAAGCGACCTGCGGCAAAAACTGAGCCTGTAATGCGCGCTGCAGGTGTATTTAAGAAGCTCTCGCTGTTGGACCGCTTTCTTCCTGTGTGGATTATCGGTGCTATGGCGCTTGGTATACTGCTGGGCTATTTCGTGCCCGCCGTGGAGCGAGCCTTCAGCGGAGTGCAGATTGTCGACGTCTCCTTACCAATAGCTATAGGGTGGGTTCTCTAAATTCCCCTCCTCGTTGCAGAGCTATTTGTAGCAGTTATGCCCCTGCAGGACTGGTGCCTTGTTCTGAGGGTGTCAGGATTCACATTGGCAGCGCCGCAGCAGAGGTCAAGTGGAAGGTTCTGCACAGACATTGATAAGCAGCTGATATTCAGGGCTCATTCGCAGCCTTTCTGGTCAGCAACATATTTCTTAGACCTGGACACTCTCAAGTGACCACACTGTTTTTGTAGCGCGCCACATGGATCTTTAACAAAATTTTCACTCAGTATGGCACTCGGCATGAAATTATTTGTGCGCACATGCAGGCTGTGGGCAATGATGTGGCCGGTGCTGACGAAGGTGCGCTACGAGCTTCTGGGCAGCATCCTGAGCAGCCGCGCCATCTGGGGCCAGCTCGCCATTTCCCTCATCGCCAACTGGGTCCTCGGCCCTGCCGTCATGGTGGGTCACCAGCCCTCCTCCACCCCTCAAACTGCATCAGCGCCAAGAGTGTGAAAGGGGCCCCGCTGCATGCACTGATTTGCAACACTGCAGCACTGCATTCATCGACCTTGATATCTAATACCTGAATCTTGGCCCTGACCTGCATTGACCTAGCACATCGCCCTTGGTACAGCAACTTATAAGAAGGTGCATTCGCTTCGGGCATGCATTCTGCGAGGATGTGAGTGAGCGTGGGAGAGCCTTCCATGCGCGCAGATGGCATTTGCATGAGCAACGCTGCCAGACACAGTCCCGCTCACAAACTGTCACACTTGAAGAAGTCCCACCCACTCACAGGAGCTTCTGTGCTTGCGCTTAGGTGGCGTTTGCATGAGCAACGCTGCAATATCCATCCCCCCTCACACTTTGTCAAAGTGGAAATCCTACCCTTTTACATGAGCTTCTGTGCTTGCGTGCACAGGTGGCGTTTGCATGAGCAACACTGCAGTGCACAGTCCCGCTCACACACTGTCACAGTGGAAGTCTTACACACTCACACGAGCTTCTGTACTTTGCGCTTAGGTGGCGTTTCGCTGCAATATACAGTCCCGCTCTCACACTCTCACAGTGGTTTCACTGTGCTTTCGTGCGTGCGCAGGTGGCGTTTGCGTGGGCGACGCTGCCGGACCTGCCGCACTACCGGGCGGGGGTGATCCTGGTGGGACTGGCGCGCTGCATCGCCATGGTCCTGCTCTGGAACCAGCTGGCCAATGGCAGCCCCGAGTACTGCGCCATCCTCGTCGCCGTCAACTCCATCCTGCAGATCGTCCTCTACGCGCCCCTCGCCCTCTTCTACCTCCAGGTGCGAAAAGGGGATCTGTATTTTCGTGCTGGATGGCATGACCAGGCCATGGTTTTTAGAAGGCTCGACTCGGAACCAGGCGTACTGTGCCCTGCACTGTTCTGCTGGTGTATCTATCTGTCTACTCCAATGTCTAATGACTGTCACAGCCAGTCAGCCAGCCAGGTTGCTGAAGCGCCATGCAAATGACTTACATGGCGCTGTGAAAGTGCCACAAAGTCCAGACAAGCCCTTATGTTTTGCAGAGTGTCTTGTTGCTCAAGAGCTTGTGCCTTGGTTTTCTTTTGGTGAGTGAAGACAGCAGGAAGCAGATCTTCCTCCGTCCCACAAAGCAGCTTGCGAATTTAAATCAACTCTCCTTTCTTTGTTGTGCTGGTCAAAGACAAGCTCTTTTCGTTCCGCCAGTGCGCCCTGCACCATTGATCCTGGTCCGCATGCGCATCTCCAGGTGGTTTCGGGCGGCGCGGGCGCGGCCGGGGGAGTGCACATTGGCTTCTGGCAGGTCGCGCGCAGCGTGCTGCTCTTCCTGGGCATCCCTCTGCTGGCCGGCATCGTCACCCGCTACACCCTCCTGGCCGCGATTGGAAAGCGCCGCTTCGAGAACAACTTCATGCCCTACTTCGGCCCTGTCGCGCTGCTGGGCCTCATCTACACCATCATTGTCATGTTCTCCCTCCAAGGCCATGAGGTGCGCATCTTTCTGAGCTGTTCATGTAGATGCTGTCGGCCCACTCCAACTTGCTAAAAGCTGATGCGGATGCCGCTGAGACACATCCAGGCGCTGCTTGACTGTAAGATCCTCCCTGCAAGCTTTCAGACTTTTCACAAAGCGGCACAAAGCTGCTCTGGCCGCCCAAATCTTTGCAGCAGGTTTGTTGCTACATACGCTATTGTCAATGCTCACGGCGCGGTGTGCCCTGATGCGCTGTTGGGCTGGAGTGATGTTTGTGATGGTATGGATTAGCTTGGATGCGCTTGGGCTGCTTTGAATGCACCAGCGTGCATGAGCAGCTCAAGCAAATCCAAGCATATTCTTTCCAGCACAAGCACCGTCCTTACAAATGACGCATGCAGAGAAGCATGCAGTGTGATCAATGGACTCATGCGATGTACAGTTGTTGCTTGGCAGCGCCGTTGAATGTTGCAATTTAAAGACACTTGTGAGGCAGCCCTTCCTGTCTTTATTGACACTTGCGTGTGTCTTAATGTCTGCATTTTTCACCTGACTTTATATGGATTCTTCATTATGCGCAGGTGATCGCCAACATGGGCAATGTGTGCCGCGTGGCCGTGCCGATGATCCTCTACTTCAGCGTCATGTTCTTCGGCACGCTGGCAGTCTGCTGGAAGCTGGGAACGCCATACGATCAATCCGTGACTCAGGCCTTCACAGCCTCCAGCAACAATTTCGAGCTGGCCATTGCCATTGCTGTGGGCACCTTTGGAATCAAGTCCCAGGAGGCTCTGGCCGCCACTATTGGGCCCCTGATCGAGGTTCCGGTGCTTCTGGGGCTTGTGTATGTCGCCCTGTGGCTCAACAAGAAATGGTGGGGGGCTCCCCGGGGGACCATCCGCGCATCCGCCTGAGTTTGAATTCGTTTTATGGGATAAAAGCTCCTGACATTGAGTGGGTACTCGACAGGAGTTCACCGGGGGGTGACTCATGTCTGTACGGCAGTGCAAGGGGCGTCAATTTACATGCGATTATGTACACCGTCCTGTGTCAAAAATCTTCAAATTTTCTGCACTGCTGCTTGATTTGAGAATTTGATATTTGTGGAGACACATTGAAGTATTCTAGCTGACTGAACAAAGTCTTGCATGCCTGACAAGAGCTGCGGACAGAGAGAAGTGATTTGAGACTTGAAGTGATGATCTACAACATGTTACACATGCATGCTTATGTGACCACAAGCGTCAAATTTGATCGGCGAGTCTGCCAGATTAGCCTTGTAAGCCTAGTCAGTTATTTTGTAGACAGGGTCAGGCCACTTGCGAACTTCTCCCACCTGTGCCCCAGTCCTTTTATAAATGTCGTTGTCTGCTGTGCTGCCCAATTCCTACACGTGCCAAGGTGATTGCTGTAATAAGGGGACTGCTCTTAATATTGATTGCAATGCTCCTGGATCAAAATTCGAGCAGATCTAGATCACAATATCAGGGCCTCAAGAAAGAATCTCAATATTACACACATGCTTCTTGCATGTAAGCACAAGGGTTGCAACGATTCCCATTCTTCTTCACATGCATGCGGCAAGAGCAAAGCCCGAACTCAAATTTACATTCTCTGTTGTGGGTACTAAATTCCGTTCTGTAGGACTCCATGTCATGATGACATCTAAGGGTCCACGCGACCTTCCCAAGATCCTTTAGAGTTGTACAGTAGTTGCTGTGCACACAATGTCAGCTAAGATGGACCTGAAAGAATAAGTGTCTGGGAACGCTTTGCCATAAGACTTCGTTCTGGCACAAAAGGATGTCCAGATGTATGAAGTATGGCAGGTTTCAGAAGGTGTCAGAGGACCTTCCTGCTTCACAGCAAAGCCGAGGAAGCTTGTACACGCTAAAAATAGCCACTGCAAGCATTGCAGGTGGCGGCCTTAAAAATGGTTACCGTAGCAAGACGCTCCTTATTGGGAAACGCTTCTAATCAATTGCATACCAACACATCACGTGCGGCATGTACTAGCAACGAATTCCACAGTGCCTACTTCATATGTCTGTCCCAACGATTAGATTCTCAGTGCTGTCCAGAGTCTACGGAGATTGTCCCTGTAGTCTCAACCTGCACAATTCTCACCGTGACCGAACACTCTGTAACAATGCCTCTCTGTAAGGATGTCGTCAATTGGTTGTCCGCGCTATGAACCCTGGGAACATTAACAGGAGCGTTTAATACGGTCTTGGATAGTGGCATCAATACTTATGTTGTATATTGGACGCCCCGGGACTTTGAGTCATTTGATTCATTTTGGCCCCGGCCTGCCCTCACCCAAACACGGCACATCCTTCTTCATCGATTTAAATGAGGCATGCCTTCTCCACAGCGCCAACATGGCTGCTCTCCACTTCACCCCATTGCGTCCTCTGTCTGGGAATTTGGAGACTGATTCGAAACTGGCCCCTTTGAATTTCCTCGGCATGGGCTCAGCCGGTGGCGGCAACGTCCTTCTTTTTGGCGGCCTCCTTTTCTGCCTGGCTGAGCAGGCGCCCCTTCTCGAGCTTCTCCTTGCGCTCGCTGTAGCGGTCGACCAAGAAGTCCGAGCGCCCGCGCAGCAGCATGGAAAACTTGTACAGCTCCTCTGCCACGTCAACCACCCTGTCCCTGTAGCTGCTGGCCTGCACGCACCCCAAAACCAGAAATTTAGCTTTCTTCTTGCCCCGATTGCCAAACTTCGATGGCAACGTTCACATTCATGAAAGAGGCAGGCACGAGTTTGTAATCCTGTAGCCTCTGATGATGTTCAATTGCCACACTGCCGATGTTGCCACGGCAATCATATTAAAGAAAACGTCTTTGCTATTAGATGCTCTGTTGCGGGAGCCTGAGAAGTGAGGTGGCACCCTGAAGGACCACAACAACAACAGAGCAAGACTCTGGCCACCACAACTTCACAAATTTGTTGTGTCACATACCTCCTTGGCCTCACGCAGAGACAAACTGACATACAGTGAACCTCAAACAGGCAAGTGGGCATCGGCCGCTTCTTGATCTATATCTGACCCAGCGAGGACACACAAATAGGGGCGCCAATGTCTGACTGCAAAATTCCTCTCTAGCATGCCTTCAGCTGCAGCAAACAAGCCAGGCATGTGCAGTACCTTCATGCGGCCGTCGTCATGGAACTCGGTCCAGGCCTTGGGCACGGAGGACTGGTTGGGGATGGTGATCATTCGCATCCAGCGGCCCAGCACCCGCAGCGTATTCACTGTGTTAAAACTCTGCGAGCCGCCGTTCACCTGCAGCATTACCCACACGACAGATATCATGGGAAGCATAGAAGATGGCAAATAGCTTCCCTGCAGATAGAGGCCGCAGTGGCAACTGGGCCGGGGCAGCATGTCAGGCCTCTACAGGGAACTTCCATCAAGTGTCACTGAGACGAGCCGTGTCAATCTCCTGCTTATGCTTGAACCCTGTTAGATTCCCTCTCTCAGGCCCCCGACCTCAACCCAGTGTGATCATGGCAAAAAGACCCCACAACAGCGCTTGTCATTGGTCGGCCAGTGAGGCCTGAGTCATACGAGACCCCCATCGTTTGGGGCAAACAGGATTGTATAGAAGGGTCCTGTCCCAGAAAGAACCTTTGCAGTATTTTGCTGCTATGCCTGAAGGGACAATTACTCTCTCCCCTGCCTATTTGATCTGCTAGCAATTGCTCGATCGACTGGTAGTAGGAACACAAGCAAGAGAGTGCGCCTGTGCAGCGTGCCTGTGCCACTTGTAGCAGAAGCCTTCACACCTCGACAGGGTAGCCTACAAGGGTCTCCTCCTCAGGATAACCATCGCCTCCTTATGCCAAAAACCTGCACCAAGGCTGTGAGCAGCGCGTTGTTCCACAAGCAAATGCCACAGGGACATGCAGCACGGGCACTTTCAGCAGCAGCACACACCTGTGCGATGGCGAGGGTGCGGCCCTGGGACGGCCGCACAGAGCCGAGCGAGAGGGGGATCCAGTCAATTTGGTTCTTGAACACGGCCGTGATTGTGCCGTGCTGCTCCGGGCACACCCACACGTGCGCCTCCGACCACTCACTCAACCCACGCAGCTCCTTCACCTGCGCACCAGACCATACAGCTCTCAGCCGCCGAGGGCAATAAATGTCGAAGAGTAACACGAGAGTCGCGTTCAGTGCTCCCGGGGCGGGCGATCATTGTGTTCTTGCTGCATAATGTGCACGCGCCAGGCAGCCCTTCCTCCTATTGTCCTGGCGCTCGTGATGTCTGCAGATTTGTATCGCCCAAGAGGTATTCCATTTCTAGGTGGCAGGAGGATGCATGTTATCACTGGACAGCTCAAAGATGCTTTGGCATGGCCGAATGTGCCCTGCATGCTTCATGCAACAGGTTTTGAAATTCAACTCCATCAATGCAACCTACAAAGAAGCACTGCTGGAAATCGTTGTGTGGGCAACTCTGCATGTAGCGAGCGCTGAGAGGCCTATAGCTGGGCGTGAGCCGTCATCGATTCTAGGGTGCTGAGGTGCAAATGAGGCAGCTACGCAGTCATCAGCATGCTGTGAGAAGAAAAAAAGCAACGGACCTTTTCATGTCCCTCGGACACGTCATCTTTGATGGGCAGGCCTTCTGGATCGAAGAACCTGACGTCTGCGCCTATGAACTCCAAAATCCTGCACCCAGATACATGCGACAATGCGACTACCCTCTTTCTTCCAACACCCTGGAGCACATTATTGGGGAACAAATGCACGGATCGCTCCAAGGCAGAAAAAAATCACAAATATGAGTGGGTTGGGGCTGTAGAGTGTGGCACGATTAAGAATATCCATCTGCTGCAGGTGAAGGAGTGTCACCTTGCGAATTCCAGAGCCAACAACCGAGAATAGGAGCGTTTCCTCATCGAGCCATGGAGGACCAAGACCTTCAAGGGATCTGCCTTTGCCTCTTCTTTCATGAAGGCTTTCACAGAGTCCAGTTCCAGGTCTTTCACCCAGTCATTCTGTGCTGCTTCCCCATTCAGCTTGTATATCTTGTAGTCTGGATGCATCTGCACTCGCAAGCAGCTAGCTCAGTAAGAATTAGACACACTGAGAATGGTGTGTTGGACTCTCAGCAAGGCTTTCACAGACCACCAAGCACTACCTCAGGTCATCCAAGTAGCACAAGCGTCATTCCATTTGCAAGTCTAGCAGATCAGCTCCGGCATCATGAATAAATAGCAATAGCGCCGGCAACCACCTGTGAAATGGATGTGACGGAACTACACTGCACAACGGTCTCCTTCCGTGCAAGCACCCCGCCGCTATTTTGCGAGGAATATAAAGAAGGTAAATGAACTACTTGGCGCTGCAATGCCCGGAAGGACGCCCCTGAGAACGCCGCGTACATGGAACAAGTCCAAGAAAGATCATAAGACGATTGCTGGACACTGCTTCCGCTCAGAACAGCATCTCCTCCACACAGAAATGGGACAACGATGATTAACAAAAAGTATTGGGCAGATCGCAGTGCAGTGAGGAAGCACGAGGTGGCCCAACTCGAGCAAAGGCTTGCAGGTGGGCAGCCCAATTTGGGCAGGTGGGCTTGCCTTCCTGACCTCCTGGAACAGGAACATACAAAAAAAGTTCCACTGGTAGGACAGTGTGACACTGTAACAATGTAGCCATGCATGTGGACAGCTCCAGTGCAGTGTTCATGAAATGGTCTTACGCTTGACGCAATAATAATGAATAAGCAGCCTGAATAAGCAGCCTTTCAACTCTGATCATGTTTCAAGTTGCACTTAACATCTTCAGGTGTAGAATACGTGGCCAGATGCTCTGCACTGGCATCACACTGAAATATTAATAATCAGGAGAGCAGAAGCAAGCTTAAAAGGACCCCATTCAGTTTGCCCATATTCATCAGTCCCTCGTTTTCATTCAAGTCGGTCTAGACAGATCTGACAAAACACTTGAGAGCACCACCGAATTGCTTGAGAAAGTCTTGCCAGTCCAATCTTGTCATTTCGTCAATCTTAAAGCCTTACTGCCATGCAACCCAACACTCAACCCACTTTTGGCGCCCCAACATTGTCATGCGGCGCCTCAATATTGAACCAAAGAAAGGTTCTCCCCTAGAGTCGAGCAGCAGCACTGCGCTCACTTCTTGCCCAGGAAGCTGGGCATGCGCAGCCAGCCGAGAGGGTCGGCCGCAGCTGTGGCTGTGGCAGGGGTGGCAGTCGCGTCTGTACCCAAACCGAAACTTTCAACACTGTAGCCTCGAGGTCGACTAAAGCAGCATAGCATCACAGTCCAGATGACTTGACATGAACGCTTCCTTCCTCATGCAGCATAGCAAAACAGCAGCGGCATACACCCATCACCATTGCCGTTTCGGATGTAAATACAAGGCACATGGCTCAATGACTACCACTGTCAAGACCCATATTAGTCATGCCGGTGTCAAGACAAAATTATGTCAGGCCATAAGTGGAGAACACACCGGTGCCTGTGGTGGCAGCTGTTGCTGCGGTGGATGTCACGGTGGTGCCATCTGAAGCAGTAGCCGGCTGCAACCACATCACAAAGCTTAGCCATGAAGTAAGATGAGTCAGCCCATCTGCAAGTACATGACGCAGCAAGGATTTGGAAAGGCAATGATGACCCAAGAAGGTGCTCATAACTGCTCTGATGCAAATCAGTTCCTCAAGCCAAAATCATCTGGGTGTGGCATGCTAGACATAACATCTGCATTCATGAGTGCATGTCCAGATCTGTACTGGAAAAGAAATGTCACAGCCCTGGAGCCGCATGGACAGTTGAGCCAACCTGTGAGGTCCATTGCCTTTGAAAGTGTCACCAATGCCTGACAATCCTCTGAGAATGATGAATCTTCTGGAAGATTTGCCATGCATTACTGGATCTGCTAGGTGGTCACCTGGGCCTCCGTGGTGGGAGTTGTGGCTGCGGTGCCGGTGAGTGGGTTCTGGCCGCTGACGACCTCCGATGTCACCTTCTGGAAGTTCCTAATCTGGGCCTGGTTGGCATCGTTGATCAGCATCTGCAGCGGTGCAGCCGCCTGCAGGAGCACACGTCCACATCGCTGAAAAAATAATTATATTCATGCAACAATACCGGACTGAACCGGAATGGCATGAAATGACTAATTTGCTGCCTATTGGGAGCCCAGTTTAGTGAGGCTGCAACATCCTGCAGACGCATGTTCATGTTGCTGAGTGATCCATGCATTCCATGCAACAGTCCTGAGGTTCCCCTGATTAGCTGATGACTAATCTTCCAGCATGTGGCTCCAGCATCATGCAAACGAAACCCCAGTACAAGCAAACAAGCAGGTATCGAGTCAAGCAGAGCATGCACAGGCTTCCCTCAGCAACAGGCGCCATTGGGTCTGGCAAAACTGAAGGCAAGCATGTGTGCATATGCAAAAGGGGCAATAAACGCACGATAGCGAGGTTCCACTGCACTTTCTGAGCGTTGTCCTTGGTAATGCGGGTCTCAAACGCGTAGTCGAGGGCCTTTGAGACCGGCTGGTACGCCTGCACAAAGTCCTCGATGGTGGGGTTGGGGTTAGCCACCCGGTTGGCCATGAAGTCCGGCTGTGCCTCTGCTGCAGGCGCCCCGGAAGGTGCCTCCACACCTGCCACGTCCCAGAGGCAAACCTTGGTACTGCAGCTGTCATGTGCTGTGCGAACTTCTCATCAAGTCAGGGGTTGTTGCTACCACGGCATCCCTTGGCAGGGAGCAGCCAGGGTGCTTGTGCTGCTTCAGCCTCATGTGCATGGAGACGGCTGGCAGATTGGCTTAATTCCAGGTGCTGCAAAGAGCACCATTTCTGGAGGTTTACGAGGTGAAGGATTTTCATGAGTCAGCAGGTCAGTACCCTGGCTTGGTCCCGGTGCAAAAGCCTCCTCAGCAAGAGGCTCTATGGGCAGGATTCCCTGGGCCATCCCCACGTATTTGAGATATTCTGAGTAGCTCTTGATGTTCTTCGGCATCTTAAAGTTAGGGTCGACCTTCGGCATCTGGGCAGTGGTGGTGGAGATAAAGCAGGCCATCACCAGGACTGCCATACACCTGCGCAGATGCACAGCTTGTGAATGCCAGGTGGAGTGTCTGTTCTAGGAAGACTATCGTCTGGAAGTATACGGAAGTGCTCTTATTCCTGAAACAACGAGCACAATGAAAGCAAATGTATATATTCAGATGCCAGGTGCATGTCTGTCACTGATTGCTTTTCTTACAAGAAGATCAGGAAACGCACATCATACAATTTTGGGACGCCATTATATCGCTGATGCTGGTGATCTTGGTCGTCAGCGCAGCCGAAATTTCAAGTGTCACCCTGCGTACATGCAGCTTCCCGCTTAGTCAGAACGGCAACACGGAGTCTCCCTGAGCCAGCACGCGTGGCTTCATATTGAAGCCTTCGACACTTCAGAAAGGCTGAATTCCGCAACATCTGATATCCGTGAGATGCCAATCTTTTGCTTGCTGCGTGCTTCACGCATCAGCCTCATAAAACGTAAGCAAGGTACACTCAGCTGTGGAGGATTCTGGAACCAGGCACAACATTCATTGATCCAAGAGACAGGCGAACATAATTAATCTTGTACACACAGCCTCACGCTTCTGGAATCAGTGTCCCAGGGGAAGGGATGCAACCTTCAAGACAGGGTTGGCTCTGCCCGCAAAGCCTGACGTCTCCTGTGCCGCGGTTCCGCTAGCCAGTAAAGATGCCTATGAGGATCTTAGGAATGGAATCTGCCCCAGCCCTTTTTTCTGCCAGGACGGTCTGTTGAGCGCGGACACCTGTGGCTTGCAGATTTGAAGAGACGATAAGTACTGCATCGACCCTTCAATATTATTGGAGTCCCCTGATTCTATATATTCTAGGGGTGTGCAGGGCCCTGTTTCCATGAAGCCATCTACATCAGCCGTCACGCCGGTAGTATATTCCAGGGAAGTGAGGCCAGGCGGGCAGTTCTGGTGACATTGATGATAGAGGAGAACTGTTGATTGGGGCAGGGACTGACTCCAAACAAGGTGCGTGTCGGAGATGGGCAAGAACTTGCCTTGGAGGGCATCTGGACTGCAAGCAGCCATGTCCTGTTCGATCGCCCCGGATCGAGGCGATTGAGAATATTGTCTGGATTCAAACATTCTCTTTAAGTGCTGCTAAGTCACGCACGGGATCGGTAACCCTGCATGACAACTCTTGCCCATGAAGTACTGATGTAGAGCGTGCATTATGCAGATGAATATCGAAAGGCTACAGAAGATGGCGGGCTCTGTCCGCACCGGCGGCAAAGGAACTGTGCGAAGGTGTGCTTCACACATTTGAGGCCCTCAGTTGGACCGCTGACAGGCTCTAGTATGAGGGATCTGGACAGATTGTTTCTGGCGACCAGCTTGGGCAACGGTTTCTTCTGTGCATGTGTACTAGGGGATCCTGAATTATGGCTCAGGAACCCCGAATACCTTTTGTTGATAGCTGTCAATACTGGCACTGTCGAGAGCTCACTAGGTGGTTTCCTTCTGAAGACGTCTTTTTGCTTTGCAGAAAAAAGAAAGCAGTGCACAAGGTCTCCACAACAGATGACAAGCGGCTTCAAGCAACTCTGAAGCGGCTTGGGGTTAACACCATCCCAGGGATTGAGGAGGTCAATCTGTTTGTCGAGAATGATGTCATCCACTTCACAAACCCCAAAGGTAATGCTCAAAGCCTTGCCTTATCTATTCTGTTCTTCTGTTGTTGCCTAATGTGCTTCCATGCTGCCTTCCTCGGTCATGTCCATTAGTGATAAGTGCAGATCTTGACATGCTTCTGTGCTGTGTCCCTGCAGTGCAAGCTTCCATTGCAGCCAACACCTTTGTCGTCAGCGGACCCTCACAGACAAGGAGTAAGTTCCAGCTCCTGCATTTGTGCGTTCTAGTGCACAGTCATTGCACTTGCTGATTTGCTGCTGTGTCCCTTCTGCTCAGATCAAATTGCCATGAGGTATCTTTGCCAAGACTTCACGGCTCTCGATCTATGCTCAAGCGAAGACCAAAAGATAGCAGTCAGCGCATCTACTTATTTTTGCTTTCATAGCACGTGTGAGCACAGTCTGATCTTGTGTTTGCATGTGCATGTGCATGTAGCTGCTCAAATTTTCTAGCAGAATACGTCTGGCTTCGAAGTGGCCTGGAGACTGAGCCTCGTGTCTAACGCAATATTATGCTGAGCATTACATTTGAGGCTCACTCCTCGTACTCAACGCCTGGCGTGATTGTGTCAGACAGCGAGCCTCAAAGTTATGCATCAAATAAGGTTGGCCGGATGCATTGTAATGCAATGCATTGTAATGCAATGCACTTTAGCAGACCAACAGAGCCGCTGGCTGACTGGACTTGTGTGTGCGCGCAGAGCTGCACGACCTGCTGCCGAGCATCCTGCCGCAGCTGGGCGCGGACAACATGAACACTCTGCGCAAGCTGGCCGAGGAGGGCTACGGCGGCGCCGGCGGCTTTGGCCGGGGACCCCCCGGCGGCGTGGGCACCATCGAGGAGGAGGACGAGGAGGACGATGACGGTGCGCTGACTCGCCCCGCTGACTCACTTTCGTTATGCCGTGATGCACAGCAAAAGTGTCAGCAGGATTTGCCTCATGGGCGGGGGATTTTGCATGCATATGAGTTAGAGGGGTCGCACGGGCCATGGAGCAAGGTAGCTCCGCTGTTTTAGATGGGAGGTGGTGAAGGCACAAATGCAGCTGTGCCCGAAGGCTATCCCTGTTGAGCATGAATGTAACGTATCTTGTCGTCTTGCTGTCTTCCGGTACTGGCCAATGCCTGGTTGTTTGCATGGGCAGATGAGCCTGCGAGGAGGGCTGCCTTGCCTTTGTGCTGGGTTAGGGAGTTGCAGGGAGGCCAGCAGATTTGACACATGATGTCTTACAGCGGCTGGAGTATTGATGGCGGCTGGTGTGCCCTGCAGATGTGCCTGACCTGGTGGAGAACTTCGATGAGGCCGCCAAGTGAAGCAAGCATTTGCAACGAGGGGTACGCTGATGGGAGGCTGTTCAAAGCTTAGCCTTCAGCTGCTGCTTTGCATATGTCTACACATAGCTTTGTGGGAGCACTGAGAAATACCGCCGTTTGCATGATCAGGCAGGGCAATGTATGTAACAGCCACCGAAAGGCACTATCATCACTTTGGTCTGTTTGACTGCTAGGAAGGATCATAACGGCAGCATGATACACTTTGACAGCTTATGATGAGAAGTCATGTGCACATGTGTAAATGGCTTGTTCTGTCATTTTCTTTGCCTGCAAGCTTGGATGTTTCAGCTGAGCAAAGCCGCTGTCCAGAGATGTGCTTGGGTGATCAGCCATTGTACTGAAAATTAGACCAGCTGTCATCCATGTAATGCTGCATGACTTCTGAGTAGAAATTCAAAAGCGCGGTTAGAAACAGACATCAGCCTCTTGTTTGGACACTGGCACAGTCCCAAGTGTGTCCCCCAGTGTGTCAGAATTGGCGTTATCGGGCAAACATTCCTCACAAAGCAGAGTCTCAATGACATCTTTGGACAACCCTCCCTCTTTGCAGGAAAACGTGCTGTTTTGGAAGCTATGTCTTGAGAAAGCGTCAGGACACAAGAACGTCCTCGGTCAGTTCGTTTGGGCACGCATGATCTGTACCCTGTGCCCGGCAGTCAAAATCCACGCAGCAACAGTTGACCTTCCCTTCCGCCCTCCTCTTCACAGAAGCCACTTGTAGAGGTGCTTGCATTTATGTCAAATTGATCAAATCAAGCCGTCTCTGGTCCCTTGCTGCGGCCCAGCAGGCAAATTTGATGAGCACCCTTGCAGCTCTGCAGCAGAAGAACTGTGGTGCATGTAGGCGCTGCTCAGATCAGATCAGATCAGATCAGATCAGATCCGCCACGTTCATAGGCTGCAAACACACACAATTCCACATCAGTGCCACGCATTTAAGTAGAAGCACACCTGGTAACCACACAATACCCAGCAGCCAGAAGGTGTTGAGACACTAGCCTGTGGCACCCACTTTGCAGCAGTGTCACCCCACGCACTTGATAGAAGACCACCGGTTGCAGTGGCAATTCATATGTGCAGCCCCCATGGATTGCCCATATGACGGGGCTCAAGTTACACTATTCAGGAACCCCTTCTTAGATTAGGGCAAACACACAAGGACCATGCGCTCACAGGATGGCGCCAGATGTCGACGGCGGAGCTCACCATTTCATCAATCTGGGTGGAGTAGTACTGCTCTATGTCGCGCAGGATGCGGATGTCATCGCTGCGCACAAAGTTGATGGCCACTCCCTTGCGCCCGTAGCGCCCGGAGCGGCCGATGCGGTGAATGTACAGCTCACGGTTGTTGGGCAAGTCGTAGTTGATCACCAACGACACCTGCACACCGCATGCCCTCATCAGCTCAACAAACCCCACCCTCTCATCCTCCAGGACTTCCAGCAGATGTCCACAACACAGGAGCCACCACTGAGCGCATCATGCACAGGACCTTTTCTTTTTTTGAAGTGCAGAGCGGTCAGTGTGAACCAATCCATAGTTCTTCAAACATGCAGCGCAGTGCTCACAGCAGCTGCCATTGATGTGATCCCCTGTAGAGGTGAGCAGGAGCGGGCACCCCAGCAAGCATTCCAGCAAGCATTCCTCTGGACCCTCAGGCGTCCAATAACCTCTGAGTGCGGCAAAGAAAGGAAGAAAAATGGAGCAAAGTTGGGAACACCGAGTGGTCCCATCATGAGCGCACGCGCAAAGCAGTGAAGCTACGCTGGGGACATCAGCTCAAGGGCAAGCCTTCATCATCAAACACTGGTCACGCTACGCAGGGGTGCTTGCAGCATGTGCGGGCATGTGGCGGCATGTGCGCGCACCTGCTGCACGTCAAGGCCGCGGGCCCAGACGTCGGTGGAGATGAGGACGCGCGAGTGGCCGCCGCGGAACTCGCCCATAATTGCGTCGCGCTCCTTCTGCGGCATGTCGCCGTGCATCGCGCTCACTGTGAAGTTGTTCTGCCGCATCTTCTCCGTCAGCCAGTCCACCTGAATGCGCAGTTTAACAGAGAACACCACATCAGCTCAAGTGAGTAGGTGCCAAAAAGACCCAACACAGAACACTACATCAGCTCAAGTGAGTAGGTGCCAAGAAGACCCAACACAGAACACTACATCAGTTCAAATGAGTAAGTGCCAAAATACCAAGCCATAACGGCGCAGTCCTGCCCAGGGTGTCGTGCAAAATGGTGCCCACGTAGAACTGAACTGAGGGCCTAGGCTCCAATGGAATACAACGTCAGCAATCGATTGCGCCTGCGATATTTGTGCTCTACCAAGCAATTGTCATGTTGATTGCATGTTCGGGCCACACAGGCATGCAAGCTTTCTTCATCATCCAATTGCGACAGACATTTTGAAAATCGCCGAGGCTCAGTACAGCCTATGTGGGCTCAAGCAAGTAATTTTCACAGTGTCTCGAGGCAAAGTGACAATGGAGAAGGATTGTGGGGATGCATGGCATTGGGAGCCCTGGATGGGGCAACAGGACCCACCTTCCTCTTGGTGTTGCAGAAGATGACGGCCTGTGTGATGGTGAGGGTGTCGTACAGGTCGCACAGAGTGTCAAACTTCCACTCCTCCTTCTCCACCGCCACAAAGAACTGCTTGATGCCCTGCGCACACCCCATAGGCGCTCAACGCAGCTGAAACCTTTCACCATTTTCTCCTTTTCTTACTCCGATCAGTGCCATACTTTGTGCTTCTACCACAGCAACATGACAGGAAGGCATGCGGGATAGGTGCACAGAAAGGGTGCTCGTGGCATGCGAAAGCAGCAGCAGCTCTGCGCCAGAAAAACCCACGAAAACCGTAGTCCTATCGCACAGCATTTGGCTCCAAAGGCGATCAGACATGGGAGAAGGGAACGCAAAACATGGTGCGCACCTCGAGAGTCAGCTCATCACGCTTGACGAGGACCCTGAGCGGGTCTGTCATGAACTTGCTGGTCATCTCCAGCACCTCTCCTGGCAGCGTGGCACTCACCAGCACCACCTGCACACCAGGCCCAGCCACTTGGTATTTAATTTTGAAAAAGTATAAATAGAGTGGTCAATAGTCTGCATAAGAAAAAGCACAACCATATACCACTAGCACATGAGTGGCTCTCAATTGCCCACTTGAGTGGCCCAGGGATGCATGCTCCTGGCCATAATTGCCCGCCAATCAGAATAACATGAACGGTGAGATGCAGGAGCTCTGCTGGCCCCACCAGGCCCAGCCCGTGGCAAGCAGAGTGTGGTTGGATTGCGCGCAAGCCTCTGTGCGACAGGATGCAAAGGCAAGCAGCGGCATCTTGAGTAGGTGTGATTGTAAGCCAGTGTAGAATACGTGCGGCAGAAACGGAACCGATCCTGAAGCCTACCTGAGTGTCAGGGGGAAGGTATCGGTAGACGTCGTAGATCTGCTCCTTGAAGCCCTTGTTCAGCATCTCGTCCGCCTCATCCAGCACAAGGGTCTTGATGGACCGTGTGGCCAGGCAGCGCCGCTTGATCATGTCAAAGACCCTTCCAGGGGTCCCCGACACGATGTGCTGCCCAGCCTCTAACAAGGACATGTCCTTGCCTGCACGTTTGCATTTTGCTTAGCTAATTTCCGCCAGCACATCAATCCCGCAAGCTTGGACACCGTTTAAAATGCTTGTTTTTGATCACATATCCATACACATGCTGAGAACAAGGGAACTGAGGAGAGAAGGCGAAATATGATGATAATCGAGGAATTGAGCAGCAGCACATCCAAAGAATATTGCTCGTGAGAAGGATGGGATCGCACCCAGGCTTGTGCCGCCAACGCATGTGTGCGCCCTGACCTTCATAAACTCAGCCACGGCCTGGATGGTCTTTGTGGTCTGCGCCGCCAGTTCTCTGGTGGGTGACAATATGAGACTCTGCGGCCTGCGCAAATGTGACACACGTGAAAGTGGTAGTCCAAAATGGACCTCCTACCCAATCTGCCTTGATCAGCTTGCGAAAACAACGCAAGGCACAGCAACACGTGGAGAAGGTTCAGGTGAAATAGGAGGACTCACTCGTTGAGCTTTGGGTCTAGGAGTTGTGCCAGGGAGATGGCAATCATAGATGTCTTCCCTGTGCCAGACTGCGCCTGCGCGATCACATCGCGGCCCTGCACTATGGGGAGGATGGCTCGCTGCTGGATGGCTGAGGGCTTCTCGAAGCCAAATTGATACACGCCACGCAGCAAGGGCTCCTTCAGATTCAGACCCTCAAAGGCTGTCACAACCTTCAGGTTTTCTTCCGACTCGAAGGTGAGCCCCTCATCTGCGACATAATCTGTGTGTGCAGGTGCCGCGCGCGGCCTGAACAGCAGACAAGAACCACCATCAATAGAAAGCTGGCTTCAGATGTAAACTGAGCAGCCTCTGTAGTGCAGAGGCAGCGTGTCAGGATAAACGATCGTCTAAAATGGGTGGCTTGCTTGAGCCACTAAATAAAAACGATGAGCTGGACTGCCCTTCAAATGATCTGCATGCAGAATCCCTCCGGGATCGAGGTTTCTTGAAGACGAGTAATCTTTAGAAAACGATGAGGTCCTCTGGGCGAGCCAGACCGGTGATCCTCGCCATTATAACTTATTCATAAGACTAACAAATGCACGTTAGTTCTACGGCCTCCTGCAGAAGTAGGCTGCTCACCTTGCTTTAGACATACTCTGCCCTGATCTTCCTCGCTGAACACTCTGTTCAGATTACAACTGTACGCGATTCTCGTGACAAGAGTCTTCTTATATCCACTGCGACCTTTCTTGTCCCTATCTGCTCGCTCTGTTGACAAAATTTCCCTCAGTTTCCATCTTCGCATGAGCAGACGGGACTTCCAAATCTGGCTCCACAACGGCTGTGCTGAAACGCTGAGCATTCCCCATCGCACAACATTAAGGAACATTATGTGTCACATCAAAGGCTACTGATTGCAGTGGCAAATGGTGATTGACTTAATCAATCTGAGGAGAAAAGCGAAGAACAATCTGGATTAGGCTGGCTTGTTGGGGTTGATTGTCTGCCGATGGCTGGTGCCCGGCTTGAAAACCCGTATGCATCTTTGGACACGCAGATTGAGCAGTTGATGAAATGCCAGCCATTGCCTGAGAACGAGGTCAAGGCTCTCTGTGACAAGGCCCGGGAGATTCTCATTGACGAATCCAACGTGCAGCCAGTGAAGTGTCCTGTGACAGTCTGTGGAGATATCCATGGCCAGTTCCAAGATCTTCTGGAGCTCTTTCGCATCGGTGGGAACTGTCCAGAGACCAACTACCTCTTCATGGGCGATTACGTGGACCGAGGCTACCATTCAGTGGAGACTGTCTCTCTCCTGGTGGCGCTCAAAGTCCGCTACAGGGAGCGGATAACCATCCTCCGCGGCAATCACGAGAGCAGACAAATCACCCAAGTGTAAGTGGCCCTTGCATGTCTGCCTGTTGTATTTCTGCCTGCATCTTGGACTGCATCACTGATGTCTTTTCTGTGTTTTGCAGCTATGGCTTCTACGATGAGTGCCTGCGAAAGTACGGCAATGCCAATGTATGGAAGTACTTCACGGATCTCTTTGACTACTTGCCGCTCACAGCTTTGATCGAGAACCAGGTACACCTATTTTGTGCTTCACTTTCTCTTGACTATTGTGCTCTTCACTGTCTGATTTGAGGACTTGCTTGGGTCCATCAGGGATCGTCCCTCCAAGATCGTGTCTTCACATATGTCGATTAAGAATCAGTCTCTGCCGTTTAAGTCAGTAATCAGAGGAGGTGACTCATGCTTGTGGCCATGTGTTGTGATGCAGATCTTCTGCCTGCATGGCGGCTTGTCACCCACCCTGGACACGCTGGATCACATACGCGCGCTGGACAGAGTACAAGAGGTGAGCAGCGCACATCCACACTCCCACTGGTGCATCAAGTGGGAATCTTAGAGGAGGTGGCTCTCGGATGCAAACACAGGCAACACAGACATCCCTTATTTCTAAGGGTCAACCAATCAATCATGCGGTGCAGTATCTCGCCCGAGCATCGTCTCTTGTGAGGCTTTCAGATGTGTTCCAGACATGCCTGGGCTGCGCGCCATTCAAATTCCCACAGAGTGGTGCTATTCGCATTCTTCGAGGGAAGGGGGCGACAGGACCTGTGTTCAGCACGAGGATCCCTGCAGTTGCTGCAGGGTGGCCCACATTGCAGAGTGCTGGAAGTTTAGTCTCTAGGGACTATTGTCACTGGGAAAGTACGAGAAAGCAGTGCCTAAAGAATGCTTGTTCTGGGTATGTGCAGGTACCGCATGAGGGACCCATGTGCGATCTGCTGTGGTCCGACCCGGACGACCGCTGCGGCTGGGGCATTTCGCCGCGCGGGGCCGGGTACACCTTCGGGCAGGACATAAGCGAGCAATTCAACCACACCAACGGCCTCAACCTGGTCGCGCGCGCGCACCAGCTTGTGATGGAAGGCTTCTCCTGGACCCACGAGCAGAACGCAGTCACCGTCTTCTCCGCGCCCAACTACTGCTACCGCTGCGGTGCGCGCGCTTTGGCTGCCTTCCGTCCTACACTCAGTTCCTATCATTGGATGCTTGCCTTGCTATTGCTGCGCTGCGCGCCGCCTTGTTCTCAAGTGTAAGTACTTGGTACGGCTGTAGTGCTCGCTGCCTTGTTCTATAATGTCATGCCACGCTGTCGCTGTCATTGGATGCCTGCCTTGCTGAGAGCTGTGCAGAAATGGTGCCAGTGTCACTGCTACTCCAATGCATTACTGATTCATGCTCTCCTGCTGCTGTGTGGCTGTCATGAGAGGTCCAGTCTCGCTCGGAGACCTGCAGAAAGCGTGTGTCTGTCACCTCGCTGTGTTTGTTCAAAGATGAAAGGATTGCCTATAGTGGCACCTGGGGTTCAAATGGACGCAGCCGAGCTGTCACTGCTGCTACTTTGTCCTTTCAGAATATGCAGTGCTCAGCACTTTCAGACAGGAGCCTGGCAACCTAAAGTAACTGATTGCAGTGTCCTGCCCACTGTGAAAATGCCGTGCCACAGATGTTCAAGGGTCGATTGTCTTGCAGGGAACATGGCGGCCATCATGGAGGTGGACGAGACCATGCAGAAGAACTTCCTGCAATTCGAGCCTGCGCCAAGGCGAGGAGAGCCGGAGGTATGTGCACACACATAGCCTGGCTGTCTTGTCGCTCCTGAGTGGCTCTCTCCAATTTGCTCAGGCTTCTGCTATGATGTAACTTACTGTGGAGGCATCAGGGCCTGCAATGCCTCTGCATGTGATTGTTTGCTATGGAAGTGCTCGAAGTGTGAATGCGGATGGATTCCTGTTTAGGTGACGAGGAGAACGCCGGACTACTTCCTTTGAGGGCATCTGCTGCCTGCAAGATGCCAACAGGCCGGCCAGCTGAATGGCGATCTTAGGATGAGAAGGGACGGTGCAGGTGCATCCAATGATTTTCTGCATCCAAAGGAACAAATGACCGAAGGGGCTTGGCGTCTAAAATTAGCACAGGTCCCATCGCGCGGTGGCAGCAAGCTGCCATGTGTGCTTTGCCCCATATGGGGGTCAGCAGAGCTGCAATAATTCATGCTCAATATCTGGACGGGCTTTTTTTTTGACATGTGAGTGTGATCCAGTTTGAGTGTACAACAATCCTCGCTGGCCGTGGGAGGGCTAGGCATAGACACAGGGATGTATATGACAACCGAGTGTGAGCGTTGTGCTGTGAGATTGACTCTGTAAGCAGTCTTCTTTGCATATGTGCATATTTGATTACAGACGGATTTTCAGAGTTCTTCCTCCTAAAGACTGCATGCATGCTTATGGAACTAAGACGTGCACCACAGGTCATTATAAGCAGGCACTGAACTGACTGCAAACGATCGAGGCATCTTGCAGTCCTGACAAGAGAATGCATGCACTATGCGCACACTTCGTAATTGTACAAATCTCATGGGTTCAAATGGCAAATCTAGGTCACTAGGGCACGGGGCACACTCAAAAGTCTTTCCTCTCCTGCTGACTCGCACTCCTGAAATCGCTCTCATCGCACGAACATCTCGTGTGCTTTGCACAGCTGGTGCTCTGGCAGATCCAGCTGCGCCTTGGCAACGCCGACATCCGACTTGATCCGCGCTATGAGCTCATCCAAACTCCCAAATCGCATCTCTGGCCTGCGAACAGCAGTCAACCCTCGTGAACTCTGACGGACTCCTTTTCCGCATTTAAAACCATTGCTCACCAGCAGCACAAAGACTATTTTTGGCACAGATTGGTAACCGCAACGCCATACGTGTGCATTGCAGAAGTCCATTGCCAAATTGAAATGGTTATTTTGCGCCTATTCTTGCTGCACACCTCCATAAGCAAGGACCCCACAGCACCAAATATGCCCGCATCAGGCCAGCGGCATTTACAACAGGTCTCTGCAATTGCTTCAAGCTGCATGCGTGCAAAAGGTAGCGCGCCTGATGAAGCCACCGACAACGACCCGCAGCTGTCTGCCGCGGAAATCGCTGGCTGCAAAGCTGTGCAGGATGTGCACCTCCACTGTGATGTCTGTTCCGTCCTCAATGCTCGGCCGCCGGCCGATATTCATGGCCATCTTGTGCACCGCCGAGTCCTCCTCCGGCTGCCCAGGCCCCGCATCCAGCTGTGCCCACCTGCACCCAAGATGATGTATAGGTGGGAAGCATTGGGAACAGATTGCACGTCTGACCGTGAACAGCAAGCTGTGAAGGCTGCCATTTCGGTCTAAATGAAGCCTCCAGTAGATAAACACAGCCACCCAGCAGACAGCTTGCCAAGGCCATGCTTGCACCACTGGAAAAAAATGCTCACCCCCTGGTGAATGAAACATGGAACATACTCATATCTGCAGTGCCTTCGCTTGTGCAGGACTCCCGCTTGAAGCTGGACTTTATTCATGCAAGCTGGCCGGGCACAACTTACATGCCAGCAATGAGTGCCTATTGCACTGATGGCTTTTGGGTCATATATTCTCAACGTATTGAATATACGGGTATGAGCTGGTCTTTAGGCGCAATGTGCCCCTTTTGCTTGCAGCTGCAGCAGACCTGTCGATGGCGCGCTCTGCATGGCTGCTCACTTCAGCTTTTGGCGCGCAAGTCAGGGGGGGCAGGCCACAGCAGGAACGCCCCAGGACTACCACTTCACGAGCAACACCGCCAGATCTTGGCCCCTGCACTGATGAAATACTGTATGCATGCATGTCGCAACGGCTGCGAAAGAGATATTAAGGAAGCCCATGTTGATGGAACGCGCTGCAGCGCACCCAAAGTAGACGCCGAGAGGGAGGCCCTCCAGTTTTGCTGCCAGGGGCACCGGCGCTATGTTGGCGGTAGGGACGCCCATTCTGCTGCTGCCGCGCCCAAAGCCGGCCACCACCTCCCCCTCCAGCTCCAGCGGCCTCCCCTGGATCAGGTATGCCGGCGGCACCTGCAGGCACATGCCAATCGACTTTAATCCACTAACTCGCGGTCAATTGCATCCTTGCCACAATGGACGTGCATTCTGACTAAGCAGCACATTTTAGTCATCAGGTGAAGATAATTCACAGGTGAAGCAAATGCCTGCAGGAGGGTGAGGTAGAGGTCTGGGTCGTCCTGGAAGCTGCGAAGGCGCAGGGGGAGGTCCGTAATGAGGCGTTCCAGGGTGGGCCTGTCTGGGAGGGCGTGCGGCACTATCTCTGCGTCCCCCTCCCGCAGCCGCTCGTGCCATGCGCGGCCCAACGGATGACTGATCACAATGTGCCCGCCTGCTCGGTGGCACCACAATCAGATTATCCTTGCTCTGCTCATCGTTCCTTATGAGTCTCCTTTATGTTTCCTTTTTGTTACTGACAAGGTGCATGGTTGGGCACAACATGAGACGACTGTAGGCGAAGCATGGGATGTCTGAGGAAGCTGAGGAGGGGCAGGTGACAGACCAGGTCTGAGGAGCAGAGAGGTCCGGAGGAGCGCCTCCCGCTGGTCATACACGTTGCCGAAGACGGCGTTGAAAAAGGCCGCATCGAAGGGTCCCTGCACCGGAGGACTCGCTGTTTTACTCTGCGTCAAAGCGCTGGCAAAGAGCTTGACAGAGTGCTTGCAGGCTGGTAATGCAGGAAAGCAACGTCCCCCATAATGTATTGAAGGTAATCAAGGATTCAGAACATGAGAACGTGTCAGAAGAGCATACCTGATAGGCTGGGACACTCTCCACGTCGCCCACCCATGTGCGGAATCCATGGTCATTTCCCAAGGTGCTGAAAGTCCCATATTGCTCCCTCGCCTGTCACAGTATCTACTTTCGGAGTGCTTTCTTCATCAGTGCTTTCCTTGCTCCCCGATCCCTCCATATGTGATCAGTGTACCCGTCCAATAGGAATGATGTGGCAGTGCACCACGGATGATGCAATACAGAGCATGTATGACAGTTCATGTCCAAATGGACGCTCATGATGGCAGGAGCGCGTAAGTCTGAAGCCATACATGACTATGAGAAGCAAAATATGCTTCGATACTGTGAAAGGAAAGGCAACCTTGGCGAGCAAGGCCTCTGCGAGATCCACTGCGAGGATGTCCTGGATCCCCATTTGGTGCATGTGAGGAATGAGGCAGCCTGTGCCGCTTCCCACATCCATTACTCTGGAGCCTGGCCCGAGATCAGGCACCACGTCCACTATCCTCTGCTGTCGCTGCGCAGCAGGGGAAGCACTCGATGCCCAGTCTTGCCACTGTCAGAAAGAGTCAGAGCAGCACCTCGGCAGGGAATTGATCTGTGCCGCACTGGCCCTGCTAGTCACAAGAGATTACCTCTGTAATTTCTGGAGGCAGAGGTGCCGAGAAATCCTTCGTCTTCTTATTGAAAAGCTCTGCTTGCCTCCTGTTGTGCTCCTCCTTGTCAATGCTAACCAGCTGCATCGTTGACGCTGTGACATGACCAGTACGGCTACAAGTATTTTTAAACACCTGCAAGCCCTTCAAATGGTCAGTCTAACACGTCAGCGTGGCAGAGATCAAGGTCTGATGAGCGCTTACACCGATGAACACATATATGCTCAGCTTAGTGATCCAACCCCAACCCTTGCATACCACTTCATTTATCAATTACCTTGGCTACAATGAATGATCTCGAACGTAGTTGCATGCACGAGGGAATGTGCTCCACGTGAGCAAGATGCCATGACAATGTTCGTGGAATAAAGCTGCTCATGTGGCTCGCTTGCCTTAGAGATTCAGCTTTCAAGCATTCTATTACTCCTGCAAATTTGGCCTTCCCTTCTCCTGTCGCAATCCAAACGGGCCTCTGCATGGCATGAGTAGTCACCTCCTGCTCCGAAACCAACCGGAAAGCTGCTTCCGAAAGCAACATCCAGCAAGTCTCGATCCGAACAGCACAAGACTTGGAATTTCATCGTGATATGTTTGTGTGTAAGATTCAATTCTAGCATGTGCATCACGGTCAGAATTATGAACTATATAGTGTCTGCATATCCTTGAGATCGGCGCTCTTTTCGAAGTATTCTCTCTCATAGAGCGATGCTGAAGCGCTTAATCTTGCAACTAAGTGCTCAAAGTTCCTGTACAAGAATTGCGACAACACATGAAGGCTGCGCCTCAGTAGCAGCATCAGTGTGCAGACCCTTCAGCGCTTTGCCAGACCTAGTGGACTCATCGAGTATGCCCCTGAAGACTCATTTACCTGTTATTATTATCTTCACCCTCATCTTCATGTCTCAGCATGAGTTACCAGTGTGCTGTAAGTATATGCATTCTTGCTTGCTACACCACAAGTCCCAGTGCCTTTCCTGCAGGTGATGGAGCGGCCACCTCACGGCAGTGGTTCAAAGATCCAGATATCAGCGCCAAGGCAGCCGTCAAGATTGTGAAGCAAAGACTAGAGCAGCATGGGCCACAAAGTGAGTCCGCCTGTATGCACAGAGCTGCCCTTGCAGACTTTCTTGCACCTCCTTCAAGCTAAATATGTCACCTTGTGTATATGGTTATAAGATCACCCTATTTGAACGGATGCCGAACTACTGCTTGCAGGGGTTTCCCATTTGATGGAGCTGGCGCGGCGAATCAAATCGCCAGAGGAGGCGGCCATGGTCATAGATGTTGCGCAGACATTCGCGGCGCACAGAGCCCGCAGGCAACAGCACGACTCCATCAGCCCGGCTCTGTCTACCTATCTGCTGAAGGTAAGCATGTTTGTAGCGTCCAGTATGTGTCCCATGCCCTGCATTCTTACCTTCTTGCCTGTTGCTGTGTTTATATGTATGGGGTCAAGCGAAGCCTGTTCCACCTTGGCGGATTTGTGCAGCCGTGTTGATGTCAAGGCAAGCTCTTTGAGCTCTCCTTCACGTCAGGCCTGCTGGGGATCCGGTAACAGGATGACTGCACGGCATCTTCTCTGATTGAGTCCCGGTGATGTGTGGCAGAAAGTATTGGAGGCTGGGGACGTGCAGCAAGCACTTGAGGTGCTGAAGCGGTCGCCAGAGCTGCAGCTGACATACCAGCTGACAGCCTTCAGGCATGTCATCATCCGGGCTTCGCAGCAGGGCAACCTGAGGGCAGTTGTCAGGTGCGACACTGCCCACATAAAGCCGACTCTCGCAGCACCTTTACTGTCTTGCACAGCAACACAGTGCACAGCAGCGGCAGAAGCATGAGATCAGCATGCTCCCCAGCATGCAGTCGTTGCTTGGGTCCATTCTGCAGAGGACTGCTGCCAGGTGAAGAGGTAGCTTCAACAAGACCAAGGCGTCTCGGCTGCCTGGTGTGGCTGTAGGGGAAAAAGAACATTAGTGTGATGGCTGGAGGTGCATAGACAAGAAGTTGAGTGAGTGCTTTGATGGCTTCACTCTGCACTGCACAAGATTGTAATCATGGTTAGGGGCAAACTGGACATAAAAAGCTGGGCGAGCCTTTGTCTTAGTATGATGAGCGAGTGTCTCTTCAGGGGCTTTAATGCTGCGCTTGACCCCGGCCTCAGGACTGTCTCATACAAAGGATTTCAAAGATGCTAATGGAGGTACACATGCTGAGTCAGGCTGATGTCATGCTGACATATGATTTTGTGTGCAGTGCGCTGGAGCTGCTGAAGGCTGCTCGCCTGCGGCCCAACCGGGACATTGCGTTCCACGTGTTGCGCGGCTGCTTCGAGAACAACCGGCCGGACCTGGCAGTTGCCTTCTGCAGGTATGGGAAGTCCAGCCTTGACATGTGCGCCTGATTTGCACAGACTGCCGTTTTCCCCTGACAGCTCAGTTCCCGCCCTGGAAGTGGAGCGTTCCTGAGGCCAATGACGGCCTTTGAGATGCCTTGAATGCTAGTTGGGAGGCCTGGCACAATGTGGCAGACGTCATAGGTGCATTTTTGTTCTCTGCGCTCTGCTGCCAAGGCCCACAAATGGCTACGGTGCTGCTGGCACTCCTCAAGGGATGCTGGCAGTGTAGGATGTCTGTGAAGTGGAGGGGTGATGTGGGAATGATCTGCAGGGAGTTTGAGGCGAACGGGGTGCCGCCGCGGCCGGCAATGAAGGAGAAGGTTGAAGCTGCTGCCGCTGAGCTGGCGGCAGCGGCAGGCCCGAGGCGAGCAGCTACGAGGAAGGTGCACGCCCTTGCTGAACGTTTGGTCATCGATTGAACTATGTAAAACAAGGGACTCGGTGGTGTCAGATTGACCTGCTATACCTGACAGCACCTTGCAGGGATGGCAGGATGCAAAGACTGGCCTGGCTTGCTTATGGGGGCACTCAGTCTTGGGTTCAGGAGCGACAGGACATGGGCAGAAATACCACCCTGCGCCAGAGGAGGGATTTTAGGGGCCAGAACTGCAGTAGGCGGCCGAGAATGAGGGGGCCTGAGTTGCTTGAGATTTTGACTGTCTGCCATGCTCTTCACTCGAGCCGGGGATTTGTTCCATGACTGATCAAGGAGGTGCCTGTCTAGGCGCATGTCAGTTCTGTAAGAAGCTGACGATGTGTGACTGTGCGCAGGCCGGTGATCAGAAGGAGGAGTCTAGTGAAGCTGCACAAGGGCAGGCAACGGAAAATCAGTGACTGATGAGTGATAAATGAGTTATAGGATTCACTGTGACTGATGAGGGCGCCCTGCAGGCAATCTACCTCTGGAGTGCGGAAAATAACAATTGTAAAAATATGAAAAGTGCACCCAGTGGGACCTTCCAGGCTGCTTCCATTTGTTGCTGATCAGGCATTGGAGCCAGGTGCATGCACTCAATATTTGAAAGTGTCTGGTCTGCTGATATCGATGCACAAGGTTTATAAGCAAGACTTGCATTTTTTGACTGACTCGTGCATTGTCCAAAAGTGCACAAGCCTATTCTAGCTCCTTCACCTGCCCACGCAACCCAAGAGGTCATATGCTGCTCAAACTCCGTCCGAAGCCTGAAAGCCTTTATTGCATCTCCTCAACTTCGCCATACACTCAACTTGCATTGTCGCTCGTGATTAGCGCTGTGCAGACGTTCCAACGCTACAGTCAGGACATCCCCCTTCCGCTGTCGTCAGGATGTTGATTGGGAGGTGAGACGCTTGCCCGCCATAAACAATATCCTACCTTGTGCAAAATATTTAGAATAGGCGTGCAGTGCATACGTTGAGATTATTAAGCAGGGCAAACGTTACATACTCCAAGATGGACTGGGATGTTACCAGGAGAGCACGGCGTCACGGGCCCTACTCTGTCACTTGGCAAGCTTTTTATGTTTGCCCCACCTTTCTCCCTCTCAAACAGCTGCTTAAACTTGCTCCAGTGCTCAGCGTGTTGGAACGACGGTGGTCGCGGAAGGTGTCACGAACGAAAGGCCGCTGCCACGTTGTTTTTGCAAAGCGGGCAAATGCGAAGTTTGATGAGAAGGAAGCAACAAGAAACAGTCAGAATGCAGTTTTGGCTCATTTCAATATAATGTTGAGTAATGGGCTATTGCTCGACTCAGGTGCTGCGCCTTCGCCATCCTTGCCGTGATGGCGGGATGTGGTGTTGCCCACGGTCTGGACTTGCCCGTGGCAACAGGAGGCTTCCAAGATTGGGCCCAAATTGTGGCGAAAGCGGTGACTTACGGTGGAAAAGATCAAGAGCAGAGCCTCCAGGCTCTTCAAAGCTTCCATACCTTGGTCATGACAAAGTTCCACAAACAGGTGAGGCGAGAGGGGTCCCTTGCCGCTCTTAATGGAAACATGATACAGATAATGTTAACAAGTAGCAAAGACCCTTGTCGTTTGAATGATCTTCATGTGTACATTCAAACAGCTGCACGTTGTCGAGGCAAATGAAAACACATCTGTGTGCTGCATTCGACAGGCAGATATGTGGACAGATGTGACACACGGCAACTTTACCCTGTTGGCGCAAAAGCTGCTGACACCCAACATCCAAATCAATGCACCCGTATTCTTCGAAAACGGAGCCAAGCTGTCAAAGTCTTCAGGCAAGCATGCGACTCCCAGTGACTTCATTTACAACATTGGCAGGCCACGCGGGTTAGCCTGGACACATTTGCCGGCATGCAAACAATGGTTTAAGGGGCTCCTTCACTGCCTTCATGCATGTGCGGTGCGCTTGCATCTGCATCTTTCATTCTTTTGTATTTATTGAGTGTACCTTGTGTGTGTGCAGCCAAGGGCATTGACTTCAGCTTGAAAGGATTCAAGTTTGAGCCTTGCGCCTTTTTGGTGAATCCAACTGGCGTGGCGGTCGGCGCGACTGGCATTAATATTGCCCCTCAAGGCATCTCAGTGGCTCCAACGGGCGTCAACGTCAACCCTTTCGGCCTTTCTATTTCACCCTCTCTTATCGTCATTGCACCTTTTGACACCACCGTTGCTGGCCAGGTGGGTGCAAAGACCCTGAATCTCACTACAACAGGGCCACACAATCAACTTAGCATCGTGTACTTGCCCAACTTTACTTGTGCAAACTTAGGTGTGTCAATGCAAGTCGCATGCACGACCACAGTTTGCAGCCCTTTTCTTCCCAAAATGCTTGTGGCGGCAGGCTGACATGTAGCGTACGCATGGCAGGGGCTCAATATAGCGCCTGCGCTCATCGCGATCGCGCCAGTGAAGACCGTGGTAAATCCGGTGGGGCCGCTCAACATTGGCGGCTCTGTCGTCTCGAAGGAGCTGCCGGCACTGCCATGAGCGCAGTACCATGCAAGACCACTTGTTGCTGCAATACACAACGGCTCCCAGTGAAACAGCACCTGATCTTGTGACCTGAGAGGCTCTGAGAAGTCGAACTTGCCTTTCTGTACAGCGAGGCTGCCTGACTGACAATGCTTACTGACTTGAGCGTCGTAGAATGCCGCTGACCTCAATGCGCCGCACGATTGCTCTTAATGCATTTTGACTGCTTACACATCACTGGTCTTATAGATGGATGTCTTTGCTCCATGCCGATGTTTGATTCTTGGGGCGGATGAAATTTGCCAACCGACAGTCTTGATGTTAATTGCCGCGTGTTTTAATGGTTTATAGGGATGCTAGCAATACTTTTGACTGTCAATGCTGTGCACACTTGATCCATGAGATACGGTACTGGAAGCAAGATAATTTGATCATGTTAATACTTGTAAGAGCCCATGAAGCCACAGACACACAATAACAATTTTAGGGGCAAGGGGGTCTGCTTTACTTGATTACAGGCACTGGCCCCCTCGTTGGCCTTGCTCTGATGTGGCCGCGCCAGCCAATTCGCCTGCGACCTTGCAATACGCTTTCTAGCAAGCGATCCGTCTCATTGGCACCACAGTAATTTGAAACACTGAATGCCACAAAACAACCCTTTTTCCACTCTGCATTACTGTGCGGCTCATCCCCTGGGAAAAAACCAATCTCACATTCACTTACTGCCGCTGCACTGAAGATTCATTGCTGCATTGCACTCACTGACTCTTCCATTGCTGTATGGCTGCGCGCAGGGCCCGGTTTGAGGTCAGTCCCGGGTGCTCCAGAGGCTGATTAGTCATGGGGCTGGTGGTGTGCCCCAGCTGCAGCCACTGCAGTATGGCTGAGCGCTCATAGGAGAAGCCATCCGCTGCCAGCACTGGCTCGTCCATGACTTCCTGCATGCCACATGCACCAGCTATTTTTAGCACACTCCCCTACCTGCAATGGCGCTGAGAAGGACATACCGAAGTGCTTCTTTAGACAGCAGCTTGAATCCCACATCAGCGCCTCAAACCTTCCAGTAAACAGACCAGAATGGGGCCATGCGCTGCAGAATCCTTCCTAGACAGGAGCAAGCTGAAATATTTGAGGCATGGGTGCCAGGAGGGTTCAATAGCATAGCTGCAGCATTCTCAAAATGCTCAGGAGGACCTTTTCCCCATCTCATCTTTCATGCGCACGCCACATGCGATTGCTTTTTTGGCAGTGGACAAGGGGTGAGTCACCCCGGGTGACTAATACACCACGTTGTATTTACCCCTCAAGAGTTGACTGCGTACCTGAGTGATGGGGCAGACGTACTCAGCAGGCACGCTCCCGTCCATTTGGCGGCGGCCGGCCCCGCCTGCGCGTGCACGGCTGGCAGCAATCTGCATCGACTCAAGCTGCCGCTTCAGCGCGGCAATCTCAGACTCCTGCTGCCGCATCCGGTCCTTCTGCTGCGTGTACGCTTTGGCCTGCGCAGCGACAGTGGCGCAAGAGTAGGAAGAGTGCAAACTGAAGCTCAACTCAGGCCTCTATACGGAAACAGTAATGGTGGCATCAACAATGTGAGTAGAGCAGCATCGTGTGGGTTGTACAAGCCGGTGAGGGATGCTGCACGCAGTATCGGCCGGTAGATCCAGCGAGGTGCGTATGTCTGCCTCCCAAGAATGTTGAACGCTGCAGCAAAGCTATGTATGCAACAGCAAAGGCCTAAGGACCCATGCTTTGATTCCAGCTAAGAAGTGTAAGAGCACACCTCGACTTTGGAGCCTCCACGCACCCAGCCCTGCTGCCGGTCCATGTCGAGCTCCAGCTCTGCCAGCCGCCTCTTGACCTGGGCCGCTGCCTGCGCATGCCCCCAGAAATAACCTTGACCATCGAGCCATACAGAGACAGGCTCAATCCCTTCTCCATATCCCCAGACTGCCACTATTCTCTGCCTCTTCAGGAAGCCCTGAGTGCAATGGATCTGGTGCATTACTCAACCTGCGACTCCCAGGCATTCTCAGCGTGCAACTACCACAGCTTCACAGTTCGCCTCCCTGTGCTGCAGCGGCTCTGAAAACGTCAGAAGAGCTGCAAAGGAAGGTCTGAAACCAACTGTCATGTGTTGGTAGGTTCACAGGCAGCATTCCTGAATCTTCTCAGCTCGCAGCTCAACCAGAGCCATGCACTTCAAGCCTGCGCTGACTCACCGCGCCAGATTTGGCTCCCCCGGTGGCGGCGGCCGGCTCAGCCGCGGCGCGCTCTGCCTCTGTGCGGTACTCATCGTCGTCTTCCGGTTCGTACGGTTTCAGATCATACTTCTCGACGCGCGGCACGTTCTCCGGGCGGCCGGCCCAGTCCTTGTTGGCCCCCGCGCCGGCCCACTGCAAAATGTCAACCACCTCCTATTTAATACATGATATATGCCCTACTGATTCTATGACATGTTCATTGCAAAACCTCAGACGCTAAAGCTGCCGGATTTTCATGCTGTACTGCATCTGCAATGCAGCCTGCTAAGAAACATGCCCACCCACTGCAGAAAGTAAACGCTCAACTTTCTACCAATTTGGAACATGTGCTGTACTGACTGAGTGAAACAGCCCTGAGGTGAGATCCACTGCAAACTTTTAAGCACTTCAGACCAACAAACTCTTCAAGCACTGTGCTAGAATGTGCCAGGTAGCCAGAAGTGGTAATCCCAGGCTTTGGAGCAATGTGAGTAGGATGAGGCGCCCACCTCTGCCTCAGCCGCGGCGTCCTCGCGCCGTTCGCGGTCGGCCGCCGCCCGGGCCGCGGCGTCGTCCTTCGGCTTCCCCTGAATTGCGTTCCAGAGGCCCTGCGCCTGCGCACCCACACATTGATCTTCAGAAAAACCTTTTTGTCTTCATGTCGTGCAAATGATGCCAGGCCAATTTGCCCCGCCTGCGGGACAATCACCGGGCGCGCCCCCTCTCTTGATGCAAGCCCTTCTCTGTGTTGCTGCAGATAGCAAATGGAGGGCTGCCCATGCCTGCCCAGGGCCCAGAAAAATATGAAAATGTTCATGTTCTGCCCCAGATCTTGCGGCGCAGCATGTGTCGCCAGGCCCAAGGCACCAAACAGGAGTGAGGTGCAGGATGCTGGCAGGTAAAGATGGCTCCTTCTGGCAAGGGCATTTCCTGCGCCGTGTCAAAAGACATTGCAAGGACATCACTGTCAGCAGCTTACAAGGACATTACTCTTTCAAGGGAAGTCTCATCTCCTTGCCGAGATCAGTATTGGCCTGACACTCTATTTTCCAGCACAGGAAGGACACGAATGGCTCACCTGGCGGAGGACGTTTGCTTCAAAGTCCTTGCGTGGGTTGGGCCTCTCGTCCTGCTTGCCCTCGGCAGCCTCCTTCTTCTTGCGCCACTGCTCAGGGATAATCGGCGGCTGCTCCGGCACCGGGAAGGAGTGGCTCAGGTCCTGCCCCACGTGTGAGCGCCACCACTCGCCATCGCGCACTGCCGCCGTCTGCTGCTGCGGCGCCTGCCACGCACCACCCCTTGTCAGATTTTTTATTGTCAAACACCGGCTCCGAATTATGAGCGTGTGCTGCCCTGCGGAGCGGGGTGTCTTGAGAGGGACAACCGATCTTAAAGCGTCCAGGCAATCTGGCGTTCTCAGAAAGGCATGCCTTGTGCAACAGTTGAAGAAGAGCCGGGTAGGATCTCAAGAACACCAGAAGTTCAAGTATCATCGTACAAAGGTGGCCTTTGCTGCAATTTGCTGAAGAGACACATTCAACTGCTCCCTAGTACACCCACATGTTGCCCAGAGTTGGGACCCCAGCCTAGAGCGCACTGGTGCGGTGGCGAGGGACGACTTGTCAAACGGCGCATGCGCGGCGTAGGCGCCGGTTTTCCCCGACGGCTGGTAGATGTCCGGGTAGCTGACGCGCGCGCCGCCGCCGGCCCTGGGGGTCCCCCCTTCGATGGGGGTGTTTAGAGCACGGCCCCAGAACTCTGAGTCGGACTTGGGGGGCGCATCCCCCTGCAATGGCGGCGGTGGCGCGCTTGGCATCGGCGGCGCGGACGGCGCAGCGGTGCCGGCCTGCCACCCATGACGGCTCACTTTCTCAGCCAAATCAGGAAGGCAGCAATGCCATGCCATGTCTGTTGTTAGCAGGTGCAGAGGGCAAACAGATTTATAGGCGTCTGGGCGGGTTCTCATAAGTCTGTCCATGTGACACGGGATGATTGTAGCTGCTGGGTGCTGCATGCTTTGAATGTGACAGCAAGAAATTCTGCAGAAAGACCTCTGCTTTTGGATAACCTTCCTGACGGCAATCTCTCTGCAGCAACTGCAGACAATTTGCATGGGCATGCTGCCTTCTGTCACCACGTGAAGTACTGGAGAGCTGGTGAGGAATCCTACCTGCAGCTGATCGTGGCTGAAGAAGACGCTCTCCTGGGGTCGTGGAACAGGCCGGCCGGCTGCGGCGGCGTTCCCTCCTTCAACAATGAGATCGGCAACCTCCTTGTGGCCCGCCTTGGACGCCAGCACTGCTGGTGTGGCTCCATCCTGCACCCAGAAATATTCCAAAATAAAGACCAATACATACATTAATTCTTAAGGTCCATATTTTTGAACGCGTTTTCTGAGGAGAACAGCGTAGCAACTCACAAAGAGCTAATGCAAGGGATGGTGAACCCCACGGGCAGGACACATGCGCCCGCTGCGCAGAATTCATAAGGGCACATGGGAGAGGAGAGGGTGACTATGCTGACCTCATCCTGAGCTTGTGCATTGGCGCCGATAGACAACAAGTACTGCACGGTGTCGGTGCGTCCGGCCTCTGCCGCCTCATGCAGCGCCGTCTGCCCATCATTCTTCACAGTCTGCAAGACCGCAGAAACAAGAGTCTGCCCTCTGCTCTGCCTTGAATATTTAAGGAAGGTCGTTGGGGCAATTGGCCTAGGTACACAGATCGCAGATGTCTCATGTTGATCATGTGAGAACTGCAGTGGGCAGGGGCAGATCTGTGCTGGTTTTATCCTCAAAAGGGAATGGAAGGGAACACACGCGGTAGTTTGCTCCCATGGAGATGAGCAGCCTGACGACGTCCAGCTTGCCCTTCCAACTTGCGAGGTGCAGCGCTGTTGATCCATCCTGCACAAGACAGTGCATTCACCACAGCACAAAGCCTTGCGCAGCATTCTTGTTGCTTAGGCCTGCACTTGCCCTTTAAATGGCGTGCGTCACCTTGCACGCCGCCAAATATACGCAAACTCTCCTCCACACATCTAGTAACCACTCTCTATCAGAGAGATATCTGGTAGCTCTGTAGCATACCTAAAGAGGCCCTCAGGTTCATAGGACGGCGCGCACCGTCAGTTTGGCATCCACGCGAGCGCCGTGTGCCAGGAGCTCTGACACTGTCTGGGTGTGGCCCTGCACGGCTGCTTTGTGCAGGGGGGTCATGCCGTGCTCGTCTTTTGCGTTCACATCCGCCCTGGCAGCTTCCAGCAACTTCACCAGCTGCATGTGCCCCTGCAACGCCGCCAGGTGCAGCGGTGTGCGCCCACCCTGCAAGCACGCGCATGCAAGCGCATCAACAATCTGGCCCATTACAAATAATATTTCCGGCAGCTGATGTCCTGCATTTCGACATCTTCATGGCTGCTGCTGGTGGCAAAGGTCCGATACCAGAGAGGAAGGGCGGTGCCAGAGCCCAGGCACCTTCAGGGCAGCTTCCGTGGCTCACCTTGTCCGTTGCTTTGGCGTCTGCGCCCAGACGGAGCAGCTCGTTGGCCACCTTGACGGATCCGCCATAGCTGGCAAAATGCAGAGGTGTCCAGCCATCCTGTGAAGGGTGACACATAGGTTTCAGGGCGTCACTTGGCAGAGTCCGCTCTTGATGAAACATCGTAGCAGCTACAAATGTGGGGACGATAATGCTTTCTGATCACCTTCCTGTTCATAGAAAGTCCAGGCTTTGTTCATATCCAATACACAATACATCAAAGATCTCTATTAGACTCAGAAGCCAGACTTTACAGCCGTTGCCTGCCGATGCATTCAAGACCTAGAGTTTGAACAATTACCTTATCTTTGCTGTTCACGTCCGCAGAATCGTGATCTATGAAGTACCTCGCCCTCTCAAGCTCGTCTGATGCAGCTGCCTCAAATAGGTTCCTGCTCTGCCCCTGCCCCATGCTTCTGTCTTGATCACGGATTGACAGAAGCTTTGTCGACGTTTCCAATTGATGCAACTTCTACATGTCACTCTGGAGAAGGACAAGGCGGATCGAATCTGGGACAGCTCTTCTCGGAACGAGGGCATGTCTGATGGGAAGCTGGCTCAATTAGGCAACCTTCCACCGCCTTCATGAGGCATCTGCGACCAGACTGGCGTTTCTGCGGTGAACTTGTGTAGATCGCGGCCATGAAACGTCTTTTTGTGGCTGTTGAGATCTCCCTAGGCCATCGTGAGCACAACGGTGGGTATCGTTAGTCCCTGCCGGGACTTATGCAATGACGGAACCACATTGGACGCATCCTCTGGCCGTCGCGCTGTGCCGATCGAGGTTTTCAGCACACCAGCCCGTTTTTGAGTGATATAGCAACAGAATACGTTCAAGATCACGGTACTTTGTGTACTCGTCAGCTAGAAGACTCCAGCCTCAAGGATGGCAATAAGCAGCACCTTTCTTCTCTGGATCCTAGGAGCTGCCCTGCCACTGATGGCACAACAACAAGGTTTACCAAGAAAATCGGCTGCACCGAGTCCTGCACCGAGCCCTGCACCAAGTCCTGCGCCCCTGCCAGGGCCATCAGCAGCTCAAGTCTGGTCCCTGCTGAGCGAGCCATCAACATCAGGTATAGCAGTGCTACAGGGAGGGTTCTCTGCTCCTCACTATCCTCCATACAGGCATATTTGGGGAATCTCTGAACATGGTTGGGCTGGTGCAGAGGGCGCAGGACCTTACTTCTACAAGTCAATCCAGGCCGCTTCCTTCACAGTGGCCGCAGATCAGGACAGCCTCAATGGAGTGCCAGTCGGTGCGCCCTTTCACTTCCCTCACACACTGCATACCAAGATCGTGGCAATTCAGCATGCCATTCAATGCATTGTGCAGGTACGTCTGGGAGCTCACTGAGTGAACATGCGCGCAGACAAATCTGTGCAAATGCCGATGGCTGGAGGCAGCAGTCTGCTGGCTGCGTGGAGCGGGAACGCCTCAGCACTGATTCTGGCATTCAGCGGCACTAACCAGACGCTCGACAATGTCACTGCATCCAATCCGCTGCAGTCCATGAGCTTCCTGGGGGCCGCATTTGGCGACAATGGCACCATCGATGCGCAGACCTCCGACCCCTTCAAGGAGGCTTTGGCCCCAGACAGCCTGTCATCGGTGAGTCATCTGAAGCTATGAGCTGACGGTCTCCTAACCTTGTAGGAGTCCATTTGCTTGGGAGTCTCCATCCCCTTGAATAGATTCCCACTCCTGTACCATGATATTCTCAGAAACACCAGTGCAGGATAGCTGCAAGGCGCCGTGATATCTGCTGGGAATTTCGTGCTTATTGTGTTTGATCCCCAAGAGGGGGATCTGCGACCTCCTGTTAGCAGATGTTCTGGCAGATTCTTGCTATTCTGTGATGGTGGTGAAGGTGAAGTGCCTCACTTTTTGGAAATGTGAGTCATCTACTGCTCTCATGAAAGATGCTTTGCCAGCTGAGCTGGCGCAGCTGCTGACTCACTACGGCTGAGCTGGCACTGCTGCTGATGAATGCAGGTGATCAGTGATGTCTCCAATGGCACATGGCCGGCCAGGATAGTGGCGACTGGGTATGCCCAGGGAGGAGGGCTGGCCAAGCTGGCTGCTGTGTGGGCGGGTGCAGCGTACCCAGGCACCCAGATCCGCTGCATCGTGTTTGGCGCCCCCCGCGTGGGTGATGCACGGTGCGCTACTGGCTCACATGCACATTCTGGCGCAGCAGTTGCAACTGAAGATAGGGACACTGACAGACCTTCTTATCGAGCAGTACACAAAGTAGCAAGCACCACTTCTGTGATCTCCTTGCTTGCAAGGCGATATGTTTGCGAAAGGGTCCGTGTGTTTTCTCTCTGGTAGAACAACTGCATTGCTCTTTGTGTGTTCAGAAGCACATGGCCAAGACTGCAGTGCTCCGCATGTCTGGTGCGCCAAGACATGCGGGCGGTCATGTCGTCTCCTTGTCTTTGCCAGGGGATGCACAGCACTGGCAGTCACCAATCAATGAGCACTTTTCTCTTCGCTCCATCAATGATCTGATCTTGACCTGTGAAGCCGTCTGCAGGTTCCTATGGGCGTACCAGCAGTTGGTGGATCTACGCTACGAGTGGGCAGTCAAGTCAGACCCGCTGCCCGACACCCCGGAGGGCAGCCCACAATCCGACGCGCTGTACTACCTAGGGGAGGGAACCCTGGCAGGCAACGCCAGCTTACAGCCGCCCGCCAGCCTGGCGTTCTACATGGCTGCGCTGGAGGCCAACGCCCGTAACATCACCAGCCAGGGCAGCCTTGCAGGTGCGGGGTGTTCCCTTTTCTGTCTCCCTGTTTCTGCCTTCAATATTACATTCTCCTCTTGCCCTACAGGGTGATGTGAGGGCCGTGGTTTGACAGCATCCTCATATGTTCCCTGTTTCTGCCCGGAAAGTTTTGGTCGTGCAACCAGGAAACTGCTTCTGCCTACACCTTCACATTCCCCTCTTGCCCTAAAGGGCAGGGGACTCTATATCAACAGTTGGGTTAGAGCCTCCTGTATAGGAGGTTAGGGGCGGGGCCTTACAGCATCCTTATAGGCTCCCTGGATCTGCCTGCATTGTTTCGGTGGTGCACCCAGTCGTCACAGCGACTGTAGTGGCAGGTGCAACAGCTGCATCACAAACCGATGTCAAATATGTCTTTGTCACTTCGGAGCAGCTGACAATTGACTCATGCACAGCCTATCGAAGCTTGACTCCTCCCCGCAGGTTCCTTAGCGACCTCTGTAAGGAACTCCTTACATCACAGTTCCTACTTTGTTACACCTGTACTCCAAGGAGGATAGCAGGGCAATGTCAGAGTGGTGGATCGAGTGTGTGCACTGATGTGGGCGTGCAGGTGACAATGCGCAGAACACAGTCAGCCCGGGCAACTCCACGCAGCCAGGCACCCCTGTAGTCACCCAGAGCCCCTCCCCAGCACCCACAGGCTTCTTCGGCCGCGTCAAACAAACCTTTGAGAATGTTGTCAGCGGTGAGCTTCTGCTAGACCCCCTCCCACATTCCTGTTGAATCTCCATGGTGCAGACTGACAATTGTTGGCAACTTAGCTGAGAGCTCCCTGCCACTTTGCTACATTTTTAATCACACATGGGATGTGCAAAGTGGGCAGTTTGTGTGTCTCATGCTCAGGATGCAAAGCATGCAAAGCTTCACGTGAGGACATTGCTTTTTTCACTGCAACAGGCAGTGGTGCTGGGATGCAGGGGTGGAGGAGATCCTGCCGGTAGCGACACAGGAGATTGCGCGCAGCAGCACTGATAACACTGAAGTCAAGGAGTTCCCATTCACCAATCTGTCAGACTCTGACCCCAACGCGTGCCCCGTCGAGCTGTGCAAGACCCGCCAGCCCTCTGTCTGGTCCTGCAATGTGTACAAGGTGAGCATTTCACCTACACAACGATGTCGATCTGACACGACACCTGCTAATGGGTGGTACCAAGAAGGAGGCTTGCTGTCAGGTGCTTCCAGAATTTGCATTGTTACCCGGCTGACAGCCTGTTTCTCACCAGCCACACATGTATCATCTAGGCACCAGATGCAGATTCTTTATGCAGTCTGCACCCCACACTTGGCACGAGTCTTTGTGGCAGCTTGTCCTGGTAGCTTGTCTGCAGACGAACCTTGCCACAGTACAGGGTCTAGTTCTCAAAGGCAGCTAGATCATCCACTGTGTATGCCACCGTTCATGGCATGATCCTTGTGCAAGGTGTCTAGTCTAACAGTATCATGGGATGCAGAATGGGCCGGACACAATAGCCCCTGGATCAGTGACCATCAACGAGCCCGAGAAGAGCACAGACCTGGCAGTGGCTTGGCTGCCCCAGAACTCCACCGCTGTCTACGCCTGGAGGGGCAGTGTCGACAGAAAGGACTGGCTCGCAAACTTCCACCTCATGTGCGCATCCCCTGCCCATTCACCTTCTCCCGAGATAGGTTGCATGCGCTTAGTGGGCTTAGCCAGCTCTCTAAGGTCCTGCTGAAGCATATGCACTGGTTGTGGGACATGTGTAACGGCTGATTGGAAGTCAGTTCCGGCAAACAACCCTGCAAGCCAGCAAGCAGGGGGTTTGACCTTGCATTGTGCACTGGTGACGACTGGCCACCAACTCAGTGCAGGGCTCCGGTGTTCAATGAAGTGTTCTCTGGATGGGGTAATTGATGAGTCACAAAAATCTTTTGAGTCCTGGGCAGCTATTTGCTGCAATATCATCTCTTAAAGTGCATTTGCGGTGCTGATTGATTTTGTAGCCTTTGCAAGAAAGCATCATAGAGGGGCAGAGGGCTGTGTGGCTGCAGGCTGGAGAATGACCCGCTGTCGCCAGTTTTGGACCAGCTCTTCCCAGGCGCCACAGCCCACTCCGGCTTTGTTGGCCAGTTCCGCGCAGTCACCGACCAAGCCACGAATGACACCTACAATATCAAGTGCGCGCGACTCTCACTGGAATGACTTTTCGAGGCAAGCAAATGGCGGATGAGGTGCAGAATGACTGCTTGCCTGTGGTGGGCCTTCGTGTATCAATCACCACATGAATTGATGTATGTTTCACGAGCTAGCTTCCACAGCTATGCAGTCGTTTGCATTAATGTCACCGTGATGAGTCATGCATTTTTGAAATTTTCTGCACTCGCAGCACCTTGCCTCATTGGGGGCTGGGGTCGGCCTACGGGCTTGTAGTTTGTCGCATTGTTCTCGTACCATGCATTTTCAGCATCTTTTGTTATTTCACAGTTGGGGGTGCAATTTCTCATTGGCAGCATGCATGCGCAGGACGGTGCTGCTGAAGCAGTCAAAGGGGCGGCCGCCCACCAAGGTGATATGCACCGGGCACAGCTTGGGCGCTGCACTGGCGTCACTCTGCGGCGTGTGGGCCTCCCTGCAGTGGCTGGACGCCGATGTGAGGGTGGTCACCTTTGGGTCTCCAGCCGTCGGCAACCAGGAGTTTGCAAATGTACGCTTGTCTGCCTCCTTTTTAATACTTCATCACCAATGCTGTCAACTTTGCAGGTCATTAAACATTGGTAATGAGGTGCTCATTTGTTCAGATGACACATGTCAGGTTGTGTGCCAGCAATCTATTTTGCCAACTACAAGCAGAAGCCATGCTGAGACAGCTGCTCCAGCTTAATTGGAGCAGCCCAGAGACTAATTAATCTCTTGGGAGAGGTTCTCACATGAAGACTGCAGCGGGTGGTAATTACTCCCTAGCGGGTGGTAGTTACAGTCGAGCTTCGTGCCGGCAATTGATTGGGTCTTGCTTGGATCTGGCGAGTCCAACAAGGGGTAGGATCGTGCAGCCTTTAACTGCAGCTTGTCTGCAGGATGTACCTTGCCTTTTGGCAGGAAAAGCGTGTCATACCAATAATAATAACAGTTGAGCACCCCTTGAAGGGGCTCTCAAGATAGCAGCGATGTTATCAATGCCCCGGCTGCACTGCACCGAACAGATGGCGGCAATGAAAATGCAGCAAAATGCACGGGAACTGCACATGATCCATGTTGACGTGAATTTGAAGCAGTGTGTCTGCTGCAGGCGTTCAAGCTGGCGGTGGGGAGGGAGTATCGGCTGGTGGACCGGCTGGATGTGGTGCCTGCGCTGCCCCCCTTTGACGGCTACGTCCACCTGGACTACTCCCAATGGATCTTGGTCAGCAGCTTTTGTTCTCATAAACCAATTTACCATAAATGCTATCAGACTAGGGAAAGTACTCTTCTCTGCTGCAAGCAAGGAAGGACTCCATGTGCTTTACAGCTTTTCTGGCTGCGTGCTGTTTGAGGGATCAAAGCATGCTGATATGTTGATGATTTATGGCGTTGTATTGTCAGCGTGTGTTATTTTTTCACATGCTTGCACATGACACTTTCTTCAGCGGGTGGCCTCCTAACATGCTCCTTGGAAAGCCGGCATCAGTCTGCTGTGCAACACTGTGGCACGATGTATACGGGGGCCCCCAAAGCCCCTCCTAACATTTCTTTTGAGTTGTCTATCGCATGTTTGGCATGGTCTGACGCTTTGCCATGCACCTGTAGGACATAGTTGCACCATTCGGTCAGAACACTTTTGGGGACCGTATATACGGCCGAATATACGGTCATACGGCATTAAAATATACGAAATACGGTCAAAAACGGCCTATTTTGGCCCAAAACACCGAATATACGACCGAATA
>JADEYI010000190.1_pt1:0-105000 | contig 112134 bp, 91 predicted proteins | sample 8542331 | NCBI WGS metagenome assembly JADEYI01 (sample SAMN16510988, study PRJNA670497) | mine drainage metagenome | isolation source: biofilm near Copperflume 1 | place: Germany: Marsberg coppermine Kilianstollen | collected 2018-02
GGGCGTTCCGTCGGACGGGCAGGGGCCCACGCCCAAGGGCGTTCCGTCGGACGGGCAGGGGCCCACGCCCAAGGGCGTTCCGTCGGACGGGTTTACAAACGGGGCACTGGACAGATGCAATTTGGCAAAGAACTGGCTTTGGTGTGGTTATTGCTCGATTGATTGATTTGAGACAGTGCTTAGAATCAGCTCTACTCGATTGGCTACCAGGGACGCAGGGTGAGCGGTGATGCGAGCAACTTCGGGAATGGTCCTCCTGCTTGTCTGAGCAAGTCAGCAGCAAGGGAAGGCCCATGTTACACGAAGGCCCTGGTCCACTTGGGCCTGTTCGGGATTTTACTAGGGCTAACCGAATCTTGTCTGCACTAATTGCTAATCACTCTGGACTCCCTGTGACATTCGGGAGCAGGGAGAGCTCTCTAGCTGCATTAAGCATTATTGAAGCCATTGGGGTAAGTGGAACAAGCCGAGCTGCGATGTTTTACTCAATCTTTATTGGGTAGGGGCAATGGTAGCCTGATGCCCATCTTGCGGGAAACCAAGAGAAGCCACCAAGGGGGAAGCTTAGCAAGCAGGTAGAAGGCCTAGATGGTTCCCTTATGGATAATCCTCACCTGACAACCCGTTCCTTCTTCGTTTTCTAGTGAAGACCGGTGCGGTGCAGCTCGACCCAGAGTGTACCAAGACTGTAGAAAGCCGAAAGGTGGGACACTTATCTGTACTTGTGAAAACTAGGGAACGTATGTGAGTGGCTTAGCCACAATGGGTGAATGAATTTAAGATAGCCTTTGCTTGGGACATGTCTCCATTTACCAATAAGGGAAGACAAGGGCAATCACGGCCTGGTAGGGCAGCGATAGCGCAAGAGGCTAGGCTTTTGTAAAGCCCCGACACATGGCGCCTCTTCGAGAAGGGCAGAACCCCACTCATCGGGAGGCCTAGGTCATAGTTGGTGTGCCAAGCACACACTAGCATGACCGAAGGCCACATTGGCTGCTCGACACTCATCATCCAGCCCCTCCTGCCATCCGTCCGACGGAACGCCGGACACGGGTGAGGCCGGGCCAGGGAATGAGTTTTCGAACAGGTTGCTTGCAACAGGTTCTGTGCATTCTAGAGACTGGGTCGCTTGATACGTTTTTGTTTCCAATCCATTTTTTGGTATTATATTCTTGATAACTAAATTAAAGAAAACTATTATGAACCCACTTGTTGCTGCTGCATCTGTTATTGCTGCTGGATTAGCTGTAGGTCTTGCTGCTATTGGCCCTGGAATGGGACAAGGCACAGCCGCTGGATATGCTGTAGAAGGAATTGCACGCCAACCGGAGGCAGAAGGTAAAATTCGTGGTGCGCTGTTGTTAAGCTTCGCTTTCATGGAATCGTTAACAATTTACGGCTTGGTTGTAGCATTGGCTTTGCTATTTGCAAACCCATTCGCGTCTTAACCTGCGCGGTAACCAACTCAAGTTGCACAGGCCTTTGCCCTTGTTTATTGGTGGCACAATAGGTTGATGCAATTCCATCCGGCGTTTCGTTGGAGGCCTCACAGGGGTTTGAAGGCCACCCGTGCTCTGATGCGCAAGCGCATCAGAGCAAGGCCAAGGAGGGGGCAGGCCTCACAGGCCACACAGGGGTAGGGGCCCACGCCCAAGGGCGTTCCGTGCATCCCGTAGGGATGCACGTATTGCAAAGCAATGCAAGCCCAAGAGCGTTCCGTCGGACGGGTCTTGCATTGCAAGCAGGGCAACTGGAAGGCTAAACCTATTGAGCTTGTTTGACAAGGGTAGGGGTTGACTAACGACCGGGTGGTATTGTGTTTCTGCAGCCATGTGGGGGCCCTTTCCATTGGAGTTGCATTGCAACGCAATGCAAGGGCTGTCCTTTCCATGTTGTTGGTCAAGTAACTGAGTTAATTCGTAATTGGCAGATCTCTAAGCATCGGAGGCTCTTATGCAAGTGCAAGATTTTGTCTTCTTGATGGCATTACCTGAGCAACCAGAGGTTGTGCACGAAGGGTTTGGCTTCAATGGAGACATATTAGAAACAAACATTGTAAATTTATCGGTGGTAATAGGCATCGTTGTCTCTTTTGGGGGCGATGCCCTGCGCTCTCTCTTAGAGAATCGGCGACAGACTGTTTTGGCAACTCTCGAACAGGCAAACGAAAGAGCTCGCGAGGCAAAACAACGATTGGAAGAGGCTGCTTCGCAATTAGAGTTTGCGGAGAAGAAGGCAGCGGAAATCCGCCAACAGGGGGGCACAGCGGCCGAGAAGGAGAAGACAGACTTGTTGGCCCAAACCGAGCAAGACATAGTCCGATTGGAGGGGACAAAGGAAGAGACACTTGCTCTTCAGCAACAAAAGGCTGTGGCTCAAGTGTCTCAGCAAGTAGTGGCTTTAGCGTTGAATCGGGTACGGGACAAGTTAACGAGTCGATTGGACGCTACCTTCCACCAATCTGTAAATAGCTTCAACATCGTTTTGTTTACAAATTACAAACCGGTCTAACCCTGCAGCCGCGGCTGTTCCACATTGTGGGGGCTACCCATGGCCGCTCACGGGGCGCATGCTTGCTGGGGTTCGTTGGCCACCCGTCCTTGCATCCCTATGGGATGCACGGAACGTCCTTGGGCTTGCATTGTTTAGCAATGCGTGTATCCCATAGGCCTCACGGGAGCAGGGGCCCCTTGAGGCCTGTGAGGCCAGTGAGGCCTACCCCTGTGCGGCCCGTGAGGCCTGCCCCCTCGTTGGCCTTGCTCTGATGCGCTTGCGCATCAGAGCACGGGTGGCCTTCGAACCTCTGTGAGGCCGTAAGGCCTGCCCCTTCGAGGCCTGTGAGGCCTGTGAGGCACAGGCGTTACGCCCTTGGGGTTGCATTGCTAGCATCGCACTGCGATGGAAACAATGCAACCCCAAGGGCGTAACGGTGACCCCCCTAATCCCAGTAACGATTTAAAAGATTTGGAGTCTGTGAATGGTTAAGATAAGACCAGACGAAATAAGCAGCATTATTCGTCAACAAATTGAGCAATACAATTTAGAAGTTAAGGTAGTAAACGTTGGTACGGTTTTTCAAGTAGGAGATGGGATTGCACGAATCTATGGGTTAGAGAAGGTGATGGCTGGGGAGCTCCTTGAATTTGAGGATGGAACAGTTGGCATCGCGCTAAACCTTGAGTCGAAAAACGTTGGGGCCGTGCTCATGGGTGAGGGTTTAACAGTGCAAGAAGGAACTTCTGTACGGGGGACCGGCAAGATTGCTCAAATCCCCGTAGGTGATGGCTACCTGGGCCGAGTTGTCAACTCATTAGCACGCCCAATCGACGGCAAAGGGGAGATACCATCTTCAGAAACCCGGTTGATTGAATCCGGTGCACCAGGCATTATCTCTCGCCGTTCCGTTTATGAGCCATTGCAAACCGGTCTCTTAGCAGTAGATGCTATGATCCCGATTGGACGGGGTCAGCGTGAACTCATCATCGGAGACCGCCAAACTGGCAAGACTGCCGTAGCTGTAGACACCATTCTCAACCAAAAAGGGAAAGACGTTGTATGTGTCTACGTAGCCATTGGTCAGAGAGCCTCTTCTATTGCGCAAGTGTTGAACACGCTTCAGGAGCGGGGGGCCATGGAATACACAGTTATTGTGGCCGCGCCAGCCGATTCGCCTGCGACCTTGCAATACCTTGCCCCATACACAGGTGCGGCTATTGCTGAGTATTTCATGTACAATGGGCGCCACACCCTTGCCATCTACGATGACTTGTCGAAACAAGCTCAAGCCTATCGAGAAATGTCACTCCTGTTGCGACGCCCTCCCGGTCGTGAAGCCTACCCAGGTGATGTGTTCTACTTGCATTCCCGTCTCTTGGAGCGAGCTGCAAAGCTTAGTGACAAACTAGGTGGTGGAAGCATGACGGCATTGCCGATTGTAGAGACACAAGAGGGAGATGTTTCTGCTTACATCCCAACCAATGTTATTTCGATCACGGATGGACAAATCTTCTTGTCGGGTGACATTTTCAATGCCGGCGTTCGTCCAGCAATCAATGTCGGCATCTCTGTTTCCCGAGTGGGATCTGCTGCTCAACCAAAGGCAATGAAGCAAGTAGCTGGGAAGCTGAAGCTAGAATTGGCTCAGTTTGCCGAATTGGAGGCATTTTCGCAATTCGCTTCCGACTTGGACCAAGCTACACAGAATCAGCTTGCTCGGGGTCAGCGTTTGCGTGAACTCTTGAAACAGGCACAAGCTTCGCCGCTTTCGGTGGAAGATCAGGTGGCTAGCATCTATGCCGGCACAAATGGCTATCTAGACAAGTTCCAAGTGGACCAGGTGCGACCTTTCTTAATAGGGCTGCGACAATTCTTAGCAGCCCGAAAATCGGAGTATGGTGACATTCTACGCTCGACCAATGTCTTCAATGATCAAGCTGAGAAGTTGTTGATAGAAGCCATTCAGGAGTATTCGGAAGAGTTCTTGGCGAGCGCTAAATAGTTTCAGCTAGCAAAGGGCAAAGGGCCCCCTCTGGGGCCCATCCCCCTCTAGGCTCGACCGTGTGCAAGCCCGATGGTGAGCCAGTAAACCGGTAGGAAGGCTAAGCCCGCGCTAGCCCATTGAATGGGGATGGGGTAAAAGCGGCAACTCTGCCCCCTCGTTGACCTTGCTCTGATGCGCAAGCGCATCAAGCACTGGTGGCCTTCCAACCCGTTCAACGAAACGCTGAACCCGTCCTTGCATTGTTTGCAATGCAAGGAACGCCCTTGGGCGTGGGCCCCTGCCCGTCCGACGGAACGCCGAACTCGTCCGACGGAACGCCGAACTCGTCCGACGGAACGCCGAACCCCTGTGAGGCCTGTGAGGCCTGTGAGGCCATCGCTTTGTCTGGGCTTTAACCAACTTGAACCGACTTGGCACACGCAAAAAAGGCAGCAAAATCTTGTAAGGTTTTCGACCCAAGAGGGGTCAACCCATAGGATGCAATGCAACGCGCAGATAGTGGATAGGGTACCTTTCAATTAGCCCTTGTGACGGAATGGTAGACGTGCCGCGTTGAGGTCGCGGTGTTTTAGCGACGTATCGGTTCAAGTCCGATCAAGGGCAATAGGTAGTAGTTCGATCAAATAAGGGAGGCTGGGAGGGACCAAATAGCCCTTGTGAGAGGTTCAGCTGTGTGGTTTCCCATGCTGCTTGGCAGCTGCAGTTTAGGCCAAGGGATAAGAGAACCACGATCTTTTTCAAATGGGCAAGCCGGTCGACGGGGCGTCAAACACTTGGGAGGCCTCCTCGGTTTCTCCTTTGCAATGAGCTGTGCCGGCTTTTGTATACAGACTCCATTAAGAGGCCATTAACGCTAGCTCATCAAGGGGCAGGCCTCACAGGCCTCACAGGGGTAGGCCTCACAGGCCTCACAGGGGCAGGCCTCACAGGCCTCAAGGGGTTCGAAGGCCACCCGTGCTCTGATGCGCAAGCGCATCAGAGCAAGGCCAACGAGGGGGCAGGCCTCACAGGCCTCACCAGGGCAGGGGCCCACGCCCAAAGGCGTTCCTTGCATTGCTTGCAATGCAAGGACGGGTTCGGCGTTTCGTTGAACGGGCCTTGCATCCGTTCAGCGAAACGCCGAACCCCTGTGAGGCCTACGGGATGCACGCATTGCAAAGCAATGCAAGCCCAAGCCCGTTCCGTCGGACGGGCAGGGGCCCACGCCCAAGGGCGTTTCGTTAAACGGCCTGCGAGTCACTACGTCTCGCTTCTTGCGTTTGCGTGGAGCATCCAGTTGGGATAATTCATAAAGATACCAATGCCTCACGAGCCTGGCCATTGATCCAATTAGACATGTGCATTGAACAAATTGAGGATCTGCTAGATTCCTGTCTACACGATGGCTGTATCAGTGATAAAGGCGATGATCGACCCATCTGCGGATGGAATGGGCCCCCTTTGATAGTAATTGTTTTGGTATATTGTGGGCTGAAAGGTATAATATATCTTAAAAAGGATTCTAGCGTGAGAGTAGCTCCCCAATTCCATCTTGGGAGGGTTACCCTGCTTCCTTTGTCGAATCATCGGTGTCCAATGAGCGAAAACGCTAGAAGCTGGCTTTGCAAGAGCCTCGTTTACTTCAATTCAACAACTGCTCTTGTTCATCCCCATGGCAACACGCTATGGATGCAATCAACAGCAGATTGAGACCTGCTCAAATGTTGAAGACAATGACAACTCTTATGTCTACTACAACCAGGTTGTTAGGCACGAGAACATTGTGTGGAGAGGCTTGTTAAACTTCATAGAGAATAGATTTGTAATTTATGGCTTTCTTACTAGCGAAATTACCTGAAGCGTACGCACCTTTTGACCCTATTGTAGATGTGTTGCCAATTATACCCGTGCTCTTTTTGCTACTAGCCTTTGTTTGGCAAGCATCTGTCAGCTTTAGATAACAAAGCAGACTGACCCGTCCGACGGAGCGCCGAACCGTCCGACGGAACGCGGAATCCGTCCGACGGAACGCCGAACTCGTCCGACGGAACGATTTTGGGCGTGGGCCCGTTCAACGAAACGCGGAACCCGTCCGACGGAACGCGGAACCCGTCCTTGCATTGCTTGCAATGCAAGGAACGCCTTTGGGCGTGGGCCCCTGCTCCTGTGAGGCGTGAGGCCTGCCCCCTCGTTGGCCTTGCTCTGATGCGCTTGCGCATCAGAGCACGGGTGGCCTTCGAACCCCTGTGAGGCCTGTGAGGTCTGCCACTGTGAGGCCTCTGAGGCCTGTGAGGCCTGCCCCTGTGAGGCCTGTGAGACCTTCTGTAGCCTCGTCGGCTATTGGTAGGCCCCCTTCTTCTCGCTTTACCGTTTTGGTGTTTTGGTATCCAAGCGCAGCGGGGGGGCTTCCCTAAAGTGAGCATTGGATGCGTCCAAATTGTCTGGGTCTCAAGGTCTCTGCAACCGCTCTTGTAGCTGAGTGAGAGTGGCTAAGTCTTGAAATAACAGGGCTCTGCATCGATAACAGCTAATGCGGCCCTGACATTTAGAAAAACAACAAATTATGCCACTGTCTGACAGTCAAATATTTATAGCACTCTTTATTGCTTTGCTCACTGGCATCTTAGCAGTTCGTCTTGGCCTTGAGCTTTATAGCTAATTGGCCGAGCCTCGGCATTTTCACAAAAGGGACTTACACGCAACTCAACTGCTTCTAATTCCCGAGTCAAGTAGATGGACAAGTCCCCCTCGTCCGCGAATGTCTACGGTTGAAGTGCGTCGTCGACGGGCATCGGGATGCCTGTGGCATGGGCCGACCTCTTTCTGCAAGGGTCCAAAGGCCACTTTTGCAGAGGGTTTGCTGTTTCCTGAGCGGAGATATCCTGCTCCACGGATCTCCTGTCCCCTTCTTTTCATTGTTAACAAAGTAACAGTATGAATCTTGAAATCGTTTTCCAATTAGCGGCAATTCTCTTTGTTTTTGCTGCAGGTCCGCTTGTTATTATCTTGTTAGCTAGCCGCAGTGGCAATCTATAAGCATTGGTCTCCCCTGTAGCGGGGTGCGCCCTTCTGTAAACAAATCGAGGCTGAGGCGTGCGATGGGGGGCTTTGCCCCCCAAGCAAAGCGATGCTTCCCTCAGCCTTGCAAGCCCTCAGCAGTCACTACTTTTTTGAATTGCTCTATGGCCAGCAGGTCATCTCACTAGGAGCTGTTTACGGCTCGGGTTGCACCTGCTTGCCCTCGTTGGCCAGATTGTGCCTTCCACTGCTTCTATAAAACTTGGACAGAAGTGGTTAAGCTCAGCGTGTGAGTTGTAAAAAAAAAGGTTATTATAGGTTTGCCATCTGCTTTCATGTAAAGTTTATACGTTGTAATTTAATGTAAAAAACAAAATTTGAAATGGAGTGGGGAAGGGGGTTATATATTATTGTAGCAAGGTGTTCAAAACAAAAGATCTTCCCTGTAGGTTATAAAAGCCTTCTTTGTGAAGCAGATTGATCTTGTGGAACTGGAAACATCCAACTCTTACGGCACATTTCGTTGCCGAGCGAGGAGCTTGCAAATGATTCCAGCAAATTCGTTATTAAATCCTTATTATGACTGCTATCTTAGAAAGACGTGAAAGCGCTAGCCTATGGGCTCGCTTCTGTGAATGGGTTACTAGCACTGAGAACCGCCTTTACATCGGTTGGTTTGGTGTTCTAATGATCCCTACCCTTTTGACTGCAACTTCTGTATTCATTATTGCATTTGTTGCTGCTCCTCCTGTAGACATCGACGGTATCCGTGAGCCAGTATCTGGTTCTCTTCTTTACGGCAACAACATCATCTCTGGTGCAGTTGTTCCGACGTCAAACGCAATCGGTTTGCACTTTTACCCAATTTGGGAAGCTGCATCACTAGACGAATGGCTTTACAACGGTGGTCCTTACCAACTTATCGTTTGCCACTTCTTCCTAGGCATTTGCTGCTACATGGGTCGTGAGTGGGAACTTTCTTTCCGCTTGGGCATGCGTCCTTGGATCGCTGTAGCTTACTCTGCACCAGTTGCAGCTGCTACTGCTGTATTCATCATCTACCCTATCGGACAAGGTTCATTCTCAGATGGGATGCCTTTGGGTATTTCAGGTACTTTCAACTTCATGATCGTGTTCCAAGCTGAGCACAACATCCTTATGCACCCTTTCCACATGCTAGGTGTTGCTGGTGTGTTTGGTGGTTCACTTTTCTCAGCTATGCACGGTTCATTGGTAACTTCATCTCTTATCCGTGAAACTACTGAGAACGAATCTGCTAACGCTGGTTACAAATTCGGTCAAGAAGAAGAAACTTACAACATTGTTGCTGCACACGGTTACTTTGGTCGTCTAATCTTCCAATACGCTTCGTTCAACAACTCTCGTTCTCTTCACTTCTTCCTTGCTGCTTGGCCTGTAGTTGGTATCTGGTTCACTGCTCTTGGTATCTCTACCATGGCATTCAACCTCAACGGATTCAACTTCAACCAGTCTGTAGTGGACTCTCAAGGTCGTGTAATCAACACTTGGGGCGACATCATCAACCGTGCCAACCTAGGTATGGAAGTAATGCACGAGCGTAACGCTCACAACTTCCCACTAGACCTTGCGTCTGTGGAAGCTCCAGCTGTAAACGGCTAGTCCCCTCGTCTCACGCATCTTGTGCGTGAGAGGTGGACAAGGACGCGCTCCTTAATAGTCATGCTTAACTTCTGGCCGACAAGGACAAAACCTTGTCGGCCAGAAGTTAAGCAACTCAACTCTTCCCTACATAGCTTAACGTTGTTAACTAGTCTTATCTCATTAATAAAACCAAAACCAAGCTCCCAGTTGTCACCTCTCTTCACTATTCGTCTCGCCCCTTCTCAGATCATCTAAATCATTCTCGCCTTGGCCATACAAACTAGAGCTACCAAAGTTGTTGCGCTCATTGCTTGCAATCAAGGGCTCAAAATCGAAGAAAATGAAAGACAACAGAACGGCTCCAACTCACGTTTTGCCTACGAACTTCGGCCGGTCACCAAATAGGCCTCACCTAGTTCTTGATATTACACATGAACGAAAAGACCCAGAGCTTTTTATAGGAGGTTGCCCGCTTGGTCGAGAGTATGAGTGCTACAACGAAAAGGGGACTTACTTGTGCACTTTAGACCCTGACACAGCAAGGCACATTCCAGATACACATCATAAACCAGGCCGATGGATTGAACCAAAATGACAAAGCCAAGGAGATACGCCCCTTTGCTTGGGCCGTAACCCTAATGCCGCAATGATGATGCATGACAAAGAAACAAACAGAAACAGCCAAACCGAACCAGTATTGTTGTGAAGGTTTAGAGTATGCTGTTAAGATCTGCTCTATAACCTATGATGGGCCTCTTGAAGAGTTTCGATTGATTCGTGTGAAAGGCGTAGGGGGGCAATACCTCAACTATTGCCCCTGGTGCGGCGAGGACATTTTCTCCTTGCGCGCCTTCCGGATCTCCAAACATTTAGAATACGGAGAAGAGTTGAAATACGGAGAATTGGACAGGTATTGGCACATCATAAAACAGGATTTAAATCACGAGGAAACTTTGCGGCTCATCGCCGAGGAGAAGGCAAAAGGAAAGACAAAAAAGAGGGGGGGCAACTAACTAGCCCTCCCGCCATCTTCAGAGGGTTAGATGGGCAGATCTGGTATTGTGACACTCATCTAAAAGGAAAGAATTTAGATCAAAATGACTGTTATGATAACAAAGAAGATTAAGATCGGGCAGGAAACATCACTAGATTTGAACTGGGTAACCTAGGTCTGGAAGTGATGCACGAGCGTAACGCTCACAACTTCCCGCTAGACCTTGCGTCTGTGGAAGCTCCATCTGCAAACGGCTAGCGCCTCCCTCTCGTGCATTCTGTGCATGAGGCTCGTCTCACGCACAAGATGCGTGAGGTATTGGCGGGAGCTATCGCAAGGTGACTCTTAGATAGTCGCGTTCAGCTTCTGGCCAATGAGATCTTAGGTCTCATCGGCCAGAAGCTAGGCAAACCAATTCTTTTTCCCGCAGTTCAATCTGGTCAACCAGCTTTTTGCCCCTAATAGAATTAGGGAACCATTTGTAGGGTTCACACCTCTTCGATGGCCATCGAAGGGGATGGAGTAACAAGCTCCTGCGCAAGGGTAAATCCCTGGGCAAAGCTGAAGATTTTCTGCTATAATACTAAGTATTGGTAGCCTACAATAACTTGCTTCTCTTAAGCCCTATGTTAACTTTAAAGATCTTCGTTTACACTGTTGTAACCTTCTTTGTTTCCCTCTTCCTTTTTGGCTTCCTTTCGAACGACCCTGCCCGTAACCCAAATGACCGATAGACAAAGGGAGACAGGAGGGCCTCGGCTGCTGTGATGCCACAATTAGCACGAGCTCTAGGGAGCTGCCTATTCTTTGAAACACCGAATGTCCGCAAGACTTCACCTAGGAGAGGCGGCTGGTCCGCCCTTGGCCTAGCCCCACAGGCCGCGCATCATGGAGCCGGAGCCACGGCCCGTCCGTCGAGAGCGGCGAACCTGCAACGGAACGGGCTTGGGCGCTTGGCCCTGCCACCGTGAGGCCTTGTGGGGCCTATTTGGTCTGTCCCTGTAGGGCCAATGGCCTTACGGTGGCAATGCCACCGTGAGGCATCCCTTTGATGCGGTTGTTCTCTGTGTCTTTAGCCAATTGTTAAAATAAACCCTTTCAAACTTCTAATATGCCCATCGGTGTCCCTAAAGTTCCATTCCGGTTGCCTGGCGAGCCAACAGCTCAATGGGTTGACCTTTACAATCGATTGTATCGCGAGAGAGTGCTCTTTCTTTGCCAAGAATTAGATGACGAGTTAGCAAATCAGCTTATTGGCATCATGTTGTATCTAAATGCTGAGGAGAAGTCTAAAGGACTCTACATTTACATAAACTCACCTGGAGGTTCGGTAACATGCGGCATTGCTGTTTATGACAGCATGAACTATGTCAAGGCTGATGTCACAACCATTTGTGTTGGGACAGCAGCTTCAATGGCCTCCTTTGTTCTTGCTGGTGGCGACCGTGGCAAACGCATTGCATTGCCACATTCACGCATCATGATTCACCAACCAGAGGGGGGCAGCCAAGGTCAAGCCTCAGAGGTTCTCTCAGAGTCGTCAGAGGTTATGCGAATTCGTCGCCAAGTGGGGAAAATCTACGCAGAACGGACTGGCCAACCTTTAAGCCGCATCTCGCGCGATATGGACCGCGATCAATTCATGTCTGCTCGAGAAGCGAAGGAGTATGGGCTAGTGGATCAGGTTGCTGTAGAATAAGCTGGCTACAGGGTAGGCGAATGCCACATCGTAAAGACTCCCCAAGGCCCAGATCTACTGGGCCGGCCTGGCCAGACCCCACAGATCTTACAAGGCCCTGCTAGGGCCGAGATCTAGGGCTGCCCAAAGGGTCGGTTAGCTGTCTGTGTCAGCTCATATCTAATCAAACCCGTCCGACGGAACGCCCTTGGGCATGGGCTCCTGCCCGTCCGACGGAACGCCGAAGGCCTGTGAGGCCTGAGGGCTCTTCTAATTGCTGCCCTGTCGTGCTGACATTACCAGTTAAGACTCTGGGAGCCGTCTTAAACGGAGAGCTACGAGGAGGTGAAGGACGTTGATCTGGAAGGCCTCGGTAGTAAGCACCTCACCTCAACCTGGTTCCCCATCTTGGTGGATGATAATGGGGTTTCAGGAAGAGAGAGAGCGACAAGAAACCCCAGATCGAGCAAGAAGCCAACCCATAGAGCATTGCGTGGCTGTACGATATGAAGCAATCTAAGAGCCAACGCATGCAATTCCGAGGAGTTAGATGGCATGCTAAGGAGTGATAACCCGAATGAAGACTAGGGGGGCATCTCCTCTTCGAAACATCTTCTACAATATAAACCATGCAAACAGAAGGCAGGGAGTTAGCTCGCAAGCAAGAGTTTTGGTTTAGCTTTACTCGTTAATTGAATATTGGTTGACAGTCACTCGTTCCAATACAGTTCGTCTGGACCCCGTCATGCAATCTCTGTCCAAAACAGCACAATTCCCTTGTTTCTTTGCAACTTTGCTCAGTTTGCAAGGGATAGACTCTGCATCGCGTTACAAGACCTAACTTCTCTCAACTTCCTCCTCGTCTTTAAAGGCCAGAAGCAAACTTCACTCCTTGATGACCCTTTTGCTCGCAGGAAACATAATAACAGACATTACATATCTAGAAAGATTTGCTTTTAACAAAAAGTGGTGTACGCTGCTCATGCATTCTCAAGTCGTCCCTACTGTGGCTAGTGCAACGAAATTCTTCTAGCCTGTGTGTAAAGGGGTTCCGGACAGCTTGAATCAATGGGATCGTGATGAGACCACGCGACAAGCTGTAGAGGCTTGTGAAAACATCCTGCTTCAGGGCATGACCATTGACGACGTAGCAATTAGACCTGTTGTGCTTCACAACGGCAATGGCACGTGTCCTAAAGCGGAATGGTTCAGCCCCGATGCTGTCTATGGGTTGAAGACACGACTCTTCTCTGTTGGAAGAAAGAAGAAAGCCGTCAAGCCCCTTAAACCGGGGACCAAGAAGCTAAGCAACCAGAAGGCTTCTAATCGTAAACAACCTTAGGGAGACGTAGGTCACGTGGGTTCATATGTGGTCTAAATCTTCTAAAAGCAAGGAGACGGCATATGAACCCACGTGCCTCCCTTTATTAGGGTTTCTTTGTCCGTCATCACGAAAAGGTAATTCTATCAGTCATTAGATACTAAAGTAAGTAATTCAGTGATTAGGGTTTCTTTGTTCACCCTCAGGAAAAGGTAATCCAATCTGTGCAAGCTCTCCATGCTCCTCAAGTGGGCCCCAACCATTTAGACGTACGTCTCGATCCGTCAGCCCTGAGATGTTGTGTATAAGGGCCTCTCTGTACCAGTCAAAGCGATGGTCCCAACGTGGTAGAGAAGCGGTGTTAAGCACCTCTCTCCCGTCTAACTGTTTCCCATTATTCAACTCCTTCGTCAGCAAACGGCCAAAGCAAACACCAGAGCTAATAAGACATTCGAGTTGCATTGCTTTGCAATGCATGGACGGGATCTCACTGGCTCCAGCTGAGGCAGACGTTTTGCCGGCATCTCTGCTCTCCAACATCGAGTTTCTATTATCACAAGCTTTGGGCGGCAAGGCACCTGTCAATTCTCTACTATCTGCCCCTTCTGTTCCTCTTCGGGGCTGGGTGTGGGCTTGTCTTAGAACTCGGGGTCATCTTCTTGGTCGTCATCTTCTTCGTCGTCATCTTCAAAAAGCGAATGAAATGCGCTGTACACACCCTCCAAGAGCGAGGCTAGGGGCACCTTCGATCCTGGGCCCGTCATGCCTACATAAAGATCGGTTACTCGCTTCGCCACGACAGCAACTTCTTCCTCAGAGAGAGTTATAACACCTATCACGATCATCCCTACCAATTTCCTTACCGCATGCAGCCTGTGAGAGTGGACATAGGTCTTCAGACTCTTTAGCTCTTCCAATTACAAGCAGCTGCGAGCAAGCTTGGGGTGAACAGACTAAGGTCAACTCCATCAAAGAAATAGTGGCCAGGTGGCACATACTCGTTTGGCTGTGTACGAAATGGGTCCTTCATAGTCAGTGATGTCATGATCAAAAGTTATGGGAAGGGTCTTCTCTAATGGGATCTCTACAGAGTGTGACCGGGTTCCGTTAAGAAAAGAAAGCTGAAAGGCCACCCGCGGGCTTAAGGTCAACTAGGACCCACGGGTTGAGGTGCTACCGACTCTAGGGCCCACGGGTTGAGGTGCTACCGACTCTAGGGCCCACGGGGACAGGTGCTACCGAACAGATAGATTCTCTCTCCTTGGTTACACTTCTTGGGTGCGTGCAAAGCGGTGATTTTATAATCACTCTTCCTCACTGTCAACCCACAATCAGCTCCTTGCACGCTGCCTAACCCCAATCAGTGGGCTCTGCGCTATCAACTCTTCTAGCCCTCGCTCTACCCCCTCCTTCCCCACAGCGCGGGTAGGGGTGTAGGGTGGTGTAGCAGGGGGCACCGGTGATGAAGGGGTCAAATACCTGGCTGTGCCTTGCTTCGTTGGCGTGGTGCAGGGTGGTGTAGGGCACTCCTCATTGCTTTCTGCGCAGGTTTGGCTACAAGTTTGATGGGAATCGGTGGTTCTATTTAGTGGGGTTCCTACCATTTGGGTGGTTTATACCCAATTTACCGATGTTCTGTTATCTTTTTGTAGAAGCAAAAAGGGAATCTCTTCTTCTGTGTTTTGTGGAAGGTTTCTTATTACTTGGTGAGCAATCCTTTCTATGTTTATACGGTTTTAGGTTTAGTGCGAGAAGAGGGGGTTTCCCTCTTCTTTGGGTTTCAATTCTATTGTTTCCTATAATGCCTTGCCTTTCTGTAGAATCCCCGCCTGCCCTGCTCCAGGTTCTAGTGCTAGTGGTGGTGCTACTGGTGCTGGACCTCGGTCGAGGCGAGCCACATTGTGTGCAGGCACAATGGCCTGGTCCCAATTGTTGGTTAAGGGAACCAATGCCCGTTAAATTCTTTCGTCCATGGCCTTCAGACTAGTAATTGAGACACAGAGACAGCTTCTGACAATCGACTGCTCGAGAGCTTCTGGGCTGAGGGGAACGCGCCGGCCCATGTCTATCACACTGTAGTGGGAAGCATTGTAGAGAAAAAAGCGAAGAGTACCACACCTACCTATACTTAATATTAGAAACTTTTTGTTGGTTATGACAGTAACATCCTTGGCAACTATTGAGCGTTGGTTCTTAGATACCTGTGAGTTTTGCGAAGATTCCTTAGCTAGGCTTTCAGGAGAGAACTCCTTGTACGAGAGTTACACGGAGTTCTGCCGGCGGGAGGGGAGCGCTCCCGTTGGCATCAAGCAGTTTGCAAAAACGGTCGAGCTTTTAATAGCGCGGTACTATGACAAGATTTTTATAAAGACAAGAGACTACAAAGGAGTCTTCTTCAAAGAAGTAGCTTTGAGGGAAAAGCCAGAAACCTTTCCCCACATTCATCGAAATTAGAAATCCTCATAACATGACAAGAGGCCACCTCACATTAATCAGGGTCGCTTTAGGAATCGTTTCTTTTAAATTCGCTTCAAGGCAAGACATCTTTGCCAGTTGGGGACTTCTTAAACTCTTAGGGTGGCTTTTAATTTTGTCTACGTGTGTATACGTGCTCTAGAACGTACACACACCTTAAAAACGTTTTATGAGTTGCAACGAAACGGAAGAAATAAGATGGGGTCTTTTATCAAACCACTCGTAGAAGTTCTTTCCCTCGCTTTTCTTTCTCAGTTGCCACCTCTCCCTTTACAACCTTGGGCGGGGACGCTTGGCTGGGTGTCATGCGTATTGATAGCAATAATATTCTTTGCTCTCTAAATCTTATCTTTATCGTGCCCCGAGGGGCAAGATGGGAAGGATAAGGCCATCTCTGCACCTTCTTGCAATCTTTGCGATCTGGTTGGAGCTAGCTATCCCCCTTCTTTTTCGACCGCTCGTTGTCGATGAGCCGCATCGTCTCCTCTGGGCTCAAGTCGCGGGCCAGGATGTGCCAATACTCACGCACCTCCAACCCTCGGAGGAGGCCGCTCAGCATATACTCATCGGCCTTCTTGTTGTACAAATCCCTCAACGAATTGGTGTTGGTGCCGCACCATGGGCAATAGGTGATCTCGCCCATGACGAACTCCCCAGAGGGGTGTACAAAAACGAACTCCTTGAACCTCGCATCGTATTGGATGTAACCCAGGTGATTCTCCAACACGTACTTGAGGGAGTCGCAGCAATAAGAGTCTGGCCGATCATTAAACATTCTTGGATAGGGCGGTGGCGGCGTGTAGTCATCACCATCTTTGTTGGTATTAAGGTTGTTGCCAAGCCCGCTCCGTTCAGATTCGCCAATCTTGTCTTTTTCCGTAATGCACATGATTTAATTGATAGTCTAGTCTCAGTTTTTAAAGGCCGTAGCTTCCAGCAGCGCCGAATCATGCTTTTAGGGTGTCCCTGGCGGAATTCGGCCTTGAATTCGGATGGAAACAGCCTGTGTGCTGCCAAATAATGTTGACGTTGTAGCTCGCTCCATTATGGGTTTCGAAATAGGGGGTGATCACATGAGCTCGATCGTCACGAGCCACCTAGACTGGAGGCTTAAAGTTGTTTCCAGGTATGTTCAAAACGTCAAAATCCTCCATACATCCTTTGGTGGAAAAGGGAGGGGTTCCTATTTTAAAGAGGCGGCCTCACAAGCCTCATACATCTCGGAGAATTCGACAGTTTGTCAAACAGACAGGCCTCACAAAAGTTTAATATCTTGCTAGAGGGTTTTGATTGCCTGAAACAACCGGCTGATTCGGGCACGGTTGTTTCAGGCACGGTTGATTCAGGCAATCTCGGTAAAGAATCATTCCCCGTAATTTAAAAAACGCAACCAACCATCTCTGCTTTGCAACAACACCTAAAAATCTAATCCCCTCACTTTGTGGATCGAAGCATGCGGTTGCAAAACCATCACGGTTTATATCGTTCTCGACATAGCGATTCGTGAAAGGGGAGTTTGCTTGTTTTTTATGCAGTCGCGGACATATTTCTCATAGATGGTATTTTTGCCGGACAACCTTGTTCTAGCTGGAATTGGAGAAGGTTCAAGGTGGGTTAAAACCCAAAGCTTTGCATAAGTAGTTGGTGTAAATCTTGGGGAAGGGCTCACATCTGGCTAGCTCCTTTTCCGTTTGTACAGTTTGCTAAATGTCTCTCACCTGCTTTTTAAGGAGAGAGACTTCGCCACCTTGCTGACCATCTGCTGACAGAATGGTCAGCAAGGTGAGCATTTAGATGGTGTCTGTCTCATCAGCTCCTTGCTTTGTTTGTTGAGAGTTACTTGCTTTGAGGCGTTGCTCTTTCTCTATCTGTAGGGCAAGGAACTTGAGCTTAAAGACTTTTACCTCCGCCTCAGATTCCCAATCTATCTTGTCTGCCTCAGGTTGATCAGCCGCCTCTTCATACTTTTTAAGAAGAGACAACGTCCCTATCTCTTTTCCACAGAATGGACAATAGCTGATCCTACAAGAAACACCGAGATTCCTTGTGCTTGCTATCTGATACTCTCTAGTCTACCAAATAAATTCAAACATGTCTCCCTACTCTAAGTTGTCCTCCATCATTTCACAGCAGTGTCTGCTGGGCATTTTAGCTGCATCCATGGTTTCTTCTTCTTTATTAACTTCCTGTGCTAGATTCATTTAAAGAACGGAGTAAATGTGGCTTCTTGTGAAACGAGTTCTTAATTCTTCGATTCCCCTTCTGTTTTGCTTTTAAGAGCGGTGCCCCCGTGTGTGGGCTAATAGCTGTTATAGAAAGATAATTATCGACTTTAGTCGGTTTGTTGTTTTTATGTGTATAAACATCGGCATTATTTGCAGAAAGAATGTCACCTGTCCTCATGTGTTTAGTTGCACGATCTGGATAGAAACCAAATATACGCTCTTTATCCGTGCCTGGCTCTCTCACCAGGTCCACATGGCCTTGTGTTTGAGCACCATAAATGTCTTTAATGGTTGTCAATTCACATAGGTTAATGTATGCATGTGCTGTGCAACACTCATTAAACTTTAATGTCGAATCAGAAAGCAACAAGCCAAGATCAATCCCAGTTACAGTAGCAAAATGGGTTTCAACAAGCTTGTTAATTCCATTTCGTCGTATTTCAGGGAAAACATGTCGATTATTGTCAGATGAGCCAAAAAGCTCTGTTGCCCCCGTTTTGTCTTGTTTCTTGATGAGAGGGAAGAAATCCTCTGTTTCTGTGACTCGGTTCTGGTTCATATCCTCAGCCCTTTCTAACAGGGCTGATCTATGGCGAATAACACAATGGGCATCCAACCTAGGAGTTACCAGATTACACCTTAAATTGAAGTGTTTCGCTACTGCCTTAGCTTTCTAGCTTCGGCTTATGAGATTTGCTCTTTCGCTTAGTTTTTAAAGACTTTTTTTACAATTTCAACCTCTCCTGCCACCTTTTCAACCTCTCCTGCCACCTTTTGCGCTGACGCACATTGAAGTCTTTAAAGGACTTCCAAATCTTGCCTCGTTTCGTAACTCGTTTGCTGCCTGAGTTTCGGCTTCCAATCTGCCCACTCTCTTCTTACTGAGCCCTCTCCTCGTCCCGTGCAACGGGATAGCCTTCCTCGTTTACGTCGAAGGGGGCCCATAGTGGCGTCTCCGTGCAGGGCTCAAGGTCCTCGTTAAAGGTGTCCTCGGCCGCATAGATCTCTCCGTCTTTCGCAAAGGGGTCATAGAATTCAACCTAGCACAAGCCCGGGCCAAAGGTTTCGGCCGAATAGTAGCGCATGACAATCCCTCTAGACTCCGGAAAAGCCTCGCCATACCTCTTCTTCAGGCGGACAACCCCCCCTCTTTTTTTCCTCCTTACTCCCACTAAGCATTGGCATCTCCCATGGCACCAACATCTCGTATTTGGCCAAAACTAGGCCCCTCATCATTATGAAAGTTGCCAAAATTGTGGATTGTTAGGAATATGCTCATTGCCTCTTGGTGGGATAGCGTGCCCCTAATCTTTTGGGTCTTACACATGATTGATTCTAAGGAGAATTCATGTTCGCCCAATTTGATTCCATAGCTCTGTGTTGCCGTGGCGGCAGCCTGTTGGTAATTGTTGTCTACTCTATCGATTTGCGCCTGTATATGTTGATATACCGCGCTATCTGGGGTATAGGGGGTTTGAAGCGCAAGCAGGTTGGACCGCTGCTCGCTTAAATAGCTTTTGAACTTAGAAAACCTTGATTGCACACGTTCCTCGTGCCTTGCGTCTAATGCTCTCATTTCTTCTTCAAGGGAGGTGTATCTCCCTTGAGGTAGCATTATTTCGTTTCGCAATTGTAGCAATTCATGAGTCCCTTGCTCAACGATTCCGGCCACCCGTTTTGCAAAAAGAACAGGGATAACCTCCTCCCCACTTATACCCCACCTTTTTGTGACAGCGACTATTAGTGCCCCCTCCCTCTTCATCCCCAAGCTGAGAGACTTGTTCAGTTCAGCAGGGTCGTCAAACCCCATCTCATACACCATATCTGGGGTAAGTTTGTCGATAACGTGTAGACGAGTCTTCTTCGCTACTTCGTCCAAATACTCCCCCATGGTGGGGCGATTCCTTGCTGTGTATTCAAGGTCAAAAAAGAAGATCTCGTCTTTTGAAGCCTTGCTTTTGATGTTGTGCGCAGTTTTAGAGAGAGACCATACTGTAGAATGATCTGCTTGGACGTTGGGATTTCGGATCCCAAGACGCAATCCAATAACCGAGGGAGTGAGGTGATCCTGTTCTATCACCAAAACTTCCTCCCCCAGCGCTTTGCGTTGTTTCGCCACCTTGGCGTGGGCGTAGCTTACCTCGTGTTTCCCCCCGATACTCCCTGCCGTTGTCGCCTGGCCCCCATTCGTTGAAAGACGAAGCAGACTACCCCCATTTGTAATTCTCCTTGTTTCCCAAACTGGGCGCACAACGGGAGACAAACTGGATGTCTCTAAGCCTGTTGCAACCGAGTCCATCGCTGCAAGTTCATCTGTAGGGGCAGAGAAAGAGCTTGCTCCAGTCTCATTGTCCCCATTTTTTGCAAGTATATCGACTTGCCGCAAAGCTATACTTGGACTTAAACCTGGTGCTCTTCGGGGCAAGTCTCGATCCTGAAACCCTATCCTCACGGTATTGTTTGCCGAGATCATGGCAAAGGCTGGCAGATTGCGGTTGGAACGAATCAAAAAGGATCGTTGACTGATGGTGTGGGACACGGGCCCAATGGCCCAAAGACCAAGGAAAAGGCAAACTGTTGTAAGCTCTGTTAGTAATGAGTTCTTAAGGGGAAGCTTCCCAACCTTCACCGTGTAATGGCGCAGAATTGCCTCTTTTGTTTCTTTTGGCACCTGGACCGTCCCCTTAACAAACAAGAGAAACTCATCTAACGACTCAAACTCTTGGTCAATCCAACTTTCGTCTTTTACTGAATTAAGTAGAGGGAGCAAGAAGCTCTTGCGGTTGCCCATAAAGTCAGCAAACAGGTCAAAGAGGGCAAGACGAGACATGTTTCCCGCCTCTTCATCAAAAGAAACCAATACATTCATTGGTTCAAATTCGGTCAGGCTACTCAGGATCGAGTTGAACAGCTCCTCCTCAGTTTGCTTCGATAGGGCAAGATCCTTAACGTAACTAAGGATAGAATAGGGCTTTCCAGGGGGTGACCCCCCATGCCTGCTACCGTCATTGCCCATTGTTGGGCCAAAGGTGCCCCCGCCAAGCGCTGGTGGGGATGACCCCGGGAGATGGGCACTCTTGAGAAGATCCCATAGTGGAGCAAATCCTTTCTCAGCAAGAGACCGATCAATGCGGCTTGCTATTGTGGATTGGTCGATTCTAAGCAGTTGAAGGGCACGTGTCAGCCCTTCCCTCGCTATCTTATCATTTCCAATTTTCCTGTAAAACTCAGCCTCATTACAATCCCCGCAACAAATGTCCCAATCTAAGAGGATGTCAAGGAAGCCTTTACGCATCTCCTCCCTATACGGTTCAACCAAATTGTTTCGCTCTAATAGGGCAGCTAGCATAGGCCCGGCGTCCGGGCGGATCAAGAAGATGAAGAGGCGATGCCAGGTAGCCCAATGAATCTCCTTCCTGGGCCTGTCTTGCCCCTTGATCGGTGTTAGCCACTCTTTGACAAGAGCTGCATAGATTGCAGAACAGGCAAAGAATCGGTATTCCCAATCCATTGCCCCAGCTTCCCTGAGTTCTTCTCTTTTCTCCTCCTCTAACTCTTCGATCCATTCTTTATTGTCTGCTCCATCTGTGCAATAGAAGGGGTGTTCCTCCAGAAACCCCTCGATGTCATCATAATATTAGCCATGCAAAAGCATCGACTCTGCATCACTCCTGTCTAGTGGCCAACAATACCGGGAGCCCTCCCCAAACTCTGGGTCTGCGGGCATAAGACGGTTTTCGACCATCGGGTTATCGCCAATTTCCATGTCAAATGCCTCTACCTTATCAATGTTTTCTGCTGCATCTTTCCCTGCTCCCTTAGAAGGCTTCTCCATGTGTTCTGTCTCCCTTTACGAAAATGTTTGCCACAATCTAAATGTCCCTATTCTGGCACTTTGCAAATCTTGCTTCTATTATGTAAGCCCCTCCCTTTCCCCTCTCCTGACTCTATTGCAGGGCCTGGTGAGGGAAGAGGGTAGTCGACTACCAAACTGATCAGTCAGCTACAGCTGAGCAACCAGAGTAGCATTGCGGGGGGTCAAGTTGCTAATCTAGCGGTCGCATAGATAGAACTGGCTCATTGTCACGGTCAATACCCTTCTCAAAACCAGCAGCAGCAGCACGGGCGCGCCCAGCATGCCACAAATGGCCAACAAAGAAGAAGAACCCTAAACAGAAGTGTGAAGTAGCCAACCAACTACGTGGTGAAACAAAGTTCACGGCGTTGATTTCAGTTGCAACCCCACCAACAGAGTTAAGAGAACCCAACGGGGCATGAGTCATGTACTCAGCGGCACGTCGTTCTTGCCAAGGTTGGATGTCGTTCTTCAACTTGTTGAGATCTAAACCGTTCGGGCCACGCAAAGGCTCTAGCCATGGTCCTCGGAAGTCCCAAAAGCGCATTGTTTCGCCCCCAAAGATGATCTCACCTGTTGGGGATCTCATCAAGTACTTACCAAGGCCTGTTGGGCCTTGAGCTGACGCAACGTTAGCCCCAAGTCGTTGGTCTCTAACCAAGAAGGTAAAGGCCTGCGATTGAGACGCTTCTGGACCAGTTGGTCCATAGAATTCACTTGGGTATGCAGTGTTGTTGAACCAAGACATGCAGCATGAGACAAATGCCATTATAGACACAGCCGCGATGCTGTATGACAGGTAAGCTTCCCCAGACCATACAAATGCACGACGTGCCCAAGCCCATGGCTTGGTCAAGATGTGCCAAACCCCGCCCAGTATGAGCAGTGTTCCAATCCATATGTGTCCCCCAATGATGTCCTCTAGGTTGTCTACACTAACAATCCAACCGTCACCACCAAACGGAGATTTGAGCAGGTAGCCAAAGATTACCGCAGGGCTTATTGTTGGATTGCTGATAATGCGGACGTCACCACCGCCGGGTGCCCATGTGTCATAAACCCCACCAAAGTAGAGGGCCTTCCAAACAAGCAGCCATGCGCCAATGCCAAGCACAATGAGGTGAATCCCCAAGATGGTAGTCATCTTGTTCTTGTCTTTCCAAACGTAGCCAAAGAAGGGGAAGGATTCTTCCAAGGTTTCAGGGCCTACCAATGAGTGGTAAACTCCCCCAAAGCCTAGCACGGCAGACGAGATGAGGTGGAGCACTCCTGAAACAAAGTACGGGAATGTGTCAATTACCTCCCCACCTGGGCCTACGCCATAGCCTAGAGTCGCAAGGTGCGGCAACAGGATTAGACCTTGCTCATACATAGGTTTCTCTGGGACGAAGTGAGCTACCTCGAACAGGTTCATAGCCCCTGCCCAGAAAACAATTAGGCCTGCGTGTGCTACGTGTGCACCGAGCAATTTGCCTGAAAGATTGATAAGGCGTGCGTTCCCTGCCCACCATGCGAAACCAGTAGATTCCTGGTCACGACCACCTACAAGCAATGTGCCATTAAAGAGCGTTTCCACGTGGCAAAACCTCCTCAGGGAATACAAGTTTTTCGTGTGGCTGGTCTTGAGCCGCCATCCATGCCCGAATACCTTCGTTCAACAAGATGTTTTTTGTGTAGAAGGTTTCAAACTCAGGGTCTTCCGCTGCTCGGATCTCTTGAGAGACAAAGTCATAAGCACGGAGGTTTAATGCAAGCCCTAACACACCAATAGCACTCATCCAAAGACCGGTTACTGGAACAAAGAGCATGAAGAAGTGCAACCAACGCTTGTTAGAGAATGCTACCCCAAAGATCTGTGACCAGAAACGGTTTGCAGTTACCATAGAGTAGGTCTCTTCAGCCTGAGTAGGGTTGAACGCACGGAAAGTGTTTGCGCCATCTCCATCTTCGAACAGCGTGTTCTCAACTGTTGCACCATGAATTGCACAAAGAAGTGCTGCTCCTAGTACACCAGCAACACCCATCATGTGGAAAGGGTTGAGTGTCCAGTTGTGGAACCCTTGGAAGAAAAGGATGAAACGGAAGATTGCAGCCACACCAAAGCTAGGTGCAAAGAACCAACCTGATTGCCCTAAAGGATAGATCAAGAACACCGAAACAAACACTGCGATAGGCGCTGAGAATGCAATAGCATTGTAAGGGCGAAGCTTTACAGATCGTGCAAGCTCAAACTGGCGCAACATAAACCCAATCAGAGCAAAAGCACCATGCAGGGCTACAAAAGTCCAAAGACCACCCAGTTGACACCACCGGGTGAAGTCTCCTTGAGCCTCTGGGCCCCATAGGAAAAGCAATGAGTGCCCCATGCTGTTTGCAGGAGTTGACACCGCTGCTGTCAAGAAGTTGCAACCTTCTAGGTATGAACTTGCTAGACCGTGTGTGTACCAAGACGTTACGAAGGTGGTTCCTGTAAACCAGCCACCCAAGGCAAGATATGCGCAAGGGAAAAGCAACAGGCCTGACCAACCTACGAACACAAACCGTTCGCGGCGCAACCAGTCATCTACTTCATCAAACCAAGTTCGCTTCTCTTGGGGTTTACCAATGGCAATAGTCATAGATTGTAAATCTCCACATAAAAAACATTGCCTCAAGGGAAAACGACGGGGGTCCACGCGAGCGCGCGACGCCCGCACCTTGACACCCAATCAACAATCCATCTAGTCAAACGATGACCCTTTGCGCAAAAGGGCCCATCAAAGAGAGCTTGGCTAGTATACCGGATGTCTTGAGGCAATAGCGCAAGCATTCATAGTATTGCATGTGCGACCATGCCTTGGCTCATCAGATGCAGCAAGCATCTAATGCCATACATGTGCCTCTGTGCAATAATCAGAGTGAGTTGTTGCTGATATGATAGATCATATCTAGCGGTTTTCAACTTACTACTTTTGTTTTATCTAACTTGGTAGATCTATTAGATTGCACAGCAACAGGCTTGTTGCTAGATGTGCTCCATCCACTTTGCGAACACAACTTCCAGCAGGCCAGCCTTCTGGACAGGCCATCTGCATGCAACAGGGTTTGAACCTGCGGCGCTCGTAATGAGAACAGATTATGAGTCTATCGCTTTCGACCACTCAGCCATGCATGCAGCAGCAATTCTATCAGCAATAGCTCTGATTTGCAACAAGCCGAGTGGTGTTCCTCTAGCCTGGTGATTGAAGAGGCCTACTTAACGCAAGGTCTAACAGCGTACGGCCCGTATTGGTTCATCCATCAAGATCGAGGTGAAAGGTGGCGGACCAGAAAGGCTCCAACCCATTCTGCATGGCCGTACAATGCTGTTTGCAAAACAGAGAGCTCTCTCCTGTTATTTGCAGTGCCCCAAACCCAGGGAGAAGACATCCTGAGAGCCGAAGGCCCTCCATTGCAAAGCAATGCGTGCATCCCTACGGGATGCAAGGGGCATCAGCCCCGTTTAGCGAAACGGGCTCGCTTCACAGGCCTGCCCTTGTGAAGCCTGTGAGGCCTCGTGAACCGGAAATGACCTTTGACCCCGAACTCGGCAAAGGTGCGGGTAGAGTAGTTTTCTACCCATGTTTGAAAGGAGGATGTATGCTTCGTGCTTGGTTTTCTCTACAAATTGCAGCTATTTAGCGTTCTTTACCAATTGATACCTAGCTCGGGCGCGCTTCAATGCGAAATTGGCCTCAACTTTCTGTTTTTGACCCGACGCTTCGAGCCATTTTGCCTGGGCTTCCTGGTAACTCTTTTCTGCTTCGTCCGCATCAATGGCCTCTGGTGATTCCGCCTCATTTACTAATACGGTTACTTGGTTTTGCTTGACTAATGCAAATCCTCCCATTAGCGCAACAGAGGTCCATTCAGCTTTGGTGCGGCTAAGCATAACCCCCACATCTAGTGCTGTCATAAGGGGAGCATGGTTGGTAAGCACACCCATTTGACCAGTGTTAGTGGGCAATATGATCTCTTCCGCCTCTTGATTGAGGAAGATTCGATCCGGTGTCATGATGCAAACTTGTAATGTCATAAGTTTAAATTCTTCTCTGTTTTTAGTGAGCAACATGCTTTAGCGAGAACAAGTGCTCCCCGGACTCTGAGGCGTTCCCTCAGAGTCCGCTGCCCGCATCACGAACCGCCTAGGTCTTTCACGCGTTCAGCGAAACGCCAAGCACCCGTCAGGCCTGTGAGGCCGCCCTGTTTAATGAAGGAGGGTAAGGGTTGCCACTGACCCCAACCTGGGCTAGGTAGCGATCGAGTTGGAGCAAAATTGGCCCTTGTGAAATGGGGAGTTCCCCGTTCAACGAAACGCCCCTGCCCCCTCCCCTCGTTGGCCTTGCTCTGATGCGCTTGCGCATCAGAGCACGTGTGGCCTTCGAACCCGTCCGACGGAACGCCCTTGGGCGTGGGCCCCTGCCCCTGTGAGGCCTGTGAGGCCTGTGAGGCCTGCTCTGCCTATTTACCTTGAAGCGAAGCCGCTTTTGAAACGGCTTCATTGATGTCGCCTACGAGATAGAATGCCTGTTCTGGAAGATCGTCCAGCTCACCTGACAAGATGAAGCTAAATCCTTGGATTGTTTCCGCTAAGCTTACATATTTGCCTGGAGAGCCAGTAAACACTTCCGCCACAAAGAAAGGCTGCGATAAGAAGCGCTCTATCTTGCGGGCCCGTGCTACGATCAAACGGTCTTCCTCAGACAATTCATCTAACCCCAAGATTGCAATGATGTCTTGCAACTCTTTGTAACGTTGCAAGGTCTCCTTAACGTTTTGTGCACATTGATAGTGCTCCTCACCTACAATCCATGGCTGTAGCATTGTAGAGGTGGAATCAAGGGGGTCTACGGCTGGATAAATCCCTTTAGACGCTAAACCGCGGGAAAGAACTGTCGTTGCGTCCAAGTGGGCAAATGTAGTAGCTGGTGCTGGATCTGTTAAGTCATCTGCGGGCACATATACAGCCTGAATGGATGTGATTGAGCCGTCTTTCGTAGATGTGATCCTTTCTTGCAATCCACCCATCTCAGTAGCGAGGGTAGGTTGATACCCTACAGCAGATGGCATGCGCCCTAGCAGGGCAGACACCTCTGATCCAGCCTGAACAAAGCGGAAGATGTTGTCAATAAACAAGAGCACGTCTTGCTTGTTTATGTCCCGGAAGTATTCGGCCATAGTAAGGGCAGTCAAACCAACTCGCATGCGTGCCCCTGGTGGCTCGTTCATTTGCCCATAGACTAGGGCCACTTTTGAGGCTGAGAGGTTATCTTCGTCAATAACTTTTGACTCCTTCATCTCGGCGTACAGGTCGTTCCCTTCACGGGTTCGTTCGCCTACCCCACCAAACACAGAAACACCGCCGTGCGCCTTTGCAATGTTGTTGATCAATTCCATAATCAACACAGTTTTGCCTACCCCAGCTCCGCCAAACAGACCAATCTTACCACCACGACGGTATGGCGCCAATAGATCTACTACCTTGATGCCCGTTTCAAAAATGGAGAGCTTAGTGTCCAGGTCAACAAAGGCTGGTGCAGATCGATGGATAGGAAGTCCCTCTTTGCTGTCTACAGGCCCTAGGTTGTCAACCGGCTCGCCTAACACGTTAAAGATTCGACCCAGTGTGCCTTGCCCTACTGGAACTGTAAGTGGCTTGCCCGTGTCAACCACATCCATGCCACGCATCAACCCGTCAGTAGCATTCATCGAGATTGCGCGAACACAATGGTCACCTAGAAGCTGCTGAACCTCACAGGTTAGCGATATCTCATCTCCTGCCTCGTTCTTGCCACGGATCACCAGCGCGTTGTAGATGTTTGGCATCTTGCCTGGCGAGAATGCCACATCAAGAACTGGACCGATGATTTGGGTGATTCGGCCTACGTTTTTGGTTTTTACAGAGGTGTTCATAATGGGAATGAAATGTAATTTGGTGTTGTCTAGGTTGTCTAAATAGAGCAAGGGAACGAAGCCGCCGTGGCACAAAGAGGGTCAGCGTCCTTACTAAGGGGTGTGAAGTCACGGAGCCGTCTCCGCTGAAATGGGCAAAAATCCTCATGCAGCGGAAGTACCCGACCGTGCTTGTTGTGCCAGGTGACAGTTTGCCGGCAATTCGACCCTCCGGCGGAGTGTCGATCCGTGTTCTGGAAAGATGAACCCGCCTGACCGAGCACCGAACCGTTTAGCGAAGCGCCCGTGCCTTAGAGGCTGTTTGAGGCCCCTTCAAACCAGTACGGCTTGGGAGGCCTTCCCGTCCGACGGAGCGCCGAACCCGTCCTTGCATCCCGTAGGGATGCACGTAACGGGCTTGAGCTTGCATTGCTTTGCAATGCGTGCATCCCGTAGGCCTCACAGGGGCAGGGGCCCCGGTGAGGCCTGCCCCGGTGAGGCCTGCCCCGGTGAGGCCTGTGAGGCCTGCCCCTGTGAGGCCTGCCCCCTCGTTGGCCTTGCTCTGATGCGCAAGCGCATCAGAGCACGGGTGGCCTTCGAACCCCTGTGAGGCCTGTGAGGCCTAGTGCCCCCATATTGGGGCATTGAGCTCCCTCACCCCTTGCCCGTTGCAACCTCTGGGTTGAAGTGACGCCATTCATACAGGTGAAGCCTGAAGATCCTTGTGAGCCTGTAGCTCTTAGGCCCTTTCATGGAGCTATAGGCATGGGCCCCTGCTCCCGTGAGGCCTATGGGATGCACGCATTGCAAAACAATGCAAGCCCAAGCCCGTCCCGTGCATCCCTACGGGATGCAAGGACGGGTGGCCAACGAATCCCAAGGTTTTCAGGCATAGCGATTTCTTGTTGTATGAGTTGTATTGTAACAAAAAAGGTAACCCCACTCAATTGGTGTAGTAGTTTTGCCGCGTTCTGTTTGTAGCTCTTGTTGTGTCAGTGCACATCTTCCCCTTCTTTGTCTACTGGGAGCGAGGGGTGGTTTGTATCAATGGCCTCAGATGCTCTGTCGCCTAGATGCAAGATCTTAGAGGCTCTGGCATCGAGCCAATAAAGCAAGTGCCTCAGTGCAACAACCTCATTTCGATCATTACCACCAGTTGAGAACAAATCCAGGGGGCTCAGCGCCGCCATCTCCTTTGTATGCCTACGTAAAGGCCTCTGTCGCCTTGTAAACCGCCTGGCGAGACTTGGTGTTTGGGCTTGCATTGCTTTGCAATGCACAATCCCATTCATCAAAACGGGCTTGCCTCACAGGCCTTTCCTTGTGAGGCTTGGGCACCCTGAACCTGCCGACGTGCGGAAAGGGACCAGATCGAAAAGCCATTGCCTTGCGCACCGCTTCGCAATCTATGTCAAGCTTGGCCCGTGAACCGCCAGTGGGGGCACACATTAAGATGCTAATTCAAGTGATACCTGAATAAATCTGGCCAACTCCGCTGCTTCTGTCTCAATCTCATCAAGTGTCATTGGTTGCCCAATTCGTGTCAGAGGTATATCTCTCTTTCCCTTGATTCGCATGTAAATAGTTCGACGGGGGCTTATCCCTTCTCGAATCTCTACCCGAATAGCTTCAATGTCACCCAGTGGATGAGAAAAATCTACTCGTCTATTTTTGCCGGGGAATCCCCAACGAAAAACGCGAACCAGCCCGTCTCTTTTGTTGAATTCGTTAAAACCAGCGCCAACGCCCCATAGCAACGCAAACCAGAGATAGCTGCTAAATAGTAGCCCCAAGATCCCATAGAAACACATCACTAACCCTTGTGGGAAGAAGACAATGGTTTTCGATGAGAGGAATGGCAACACATCTATCTTAAAATAGCTTGAGACGCCAGTTGCCAAGAACCCTACGCCCCCAAGAAGGACTATGCTTCCCCACCAATAATTGCTAAATTGCCGTGAGCCGGGTATCAGATATCGGCGGATCAGCCTATCAGTCTTTGTCTCGTGTACATTCATCGTTTCCAGCCTCAATAGCACATTGTCATGTAGAAAGAGCTTACACCAACATTGTTGCCGTGCCCTCTCCAATTTGCTCTTTCACGCATTTAATGGAACTATACATAAAAAGTCAATTAAAGAGAAGGGGGGTTCGTTATTATGCAAGTTGCGCGGTGGGGAGGGGACTTGCCGTTAGTTATTAACCCCCAATGCACCCCCAAGATAGCGTTTATTAAAAGAAACAATTCTTGTCTATGTGTTTACATACAAAGAACAAGCAAGCCTAATGGGCTGCTCAGCGTTGTAGCTAAATATCTCCAGAGGTGTTACTTGAGGCCCCGCGCGCCTGACAAACAGGGGCCGAAGGCCTCACAGGCCTCATAGGCCTGTGAGGCAAGTGCGTTTCGCTGAAGGATTCGAAGGCCTTGCATCCCATAGGCCTCACGGGCCTCACAGGCCTCGCAGGAGTTCGGCGTTCCGTCGGACGGGAGGGGCCCACGCCCAAGGGCGTTCCGTCGGACGGGAAGCCCCTTTCACTAAACGGGGGGGAGGCCTTGTCCCGTGAGATATCGTAGGCCCAGACGGCGAGAGGGAGAGTCCCACAGGCCTGGCAGCACCTGTTGTTCTGCTGAAGGGTTTGAGATAGGAGGGCTGAGTCTCTTTTATAGTATTTGTTTTTAGGAGAAATTCGATGACAATTAGTCCACCAGAGCGAGAAGCAAAGAAGGTGAAGATTGTAGTCGACGGTAATCCCGTAGAGACTAGCTTCGAAAGATGGGCCAAACCGGGCCATTTCTCACGAACTCTGTCAAAAGGTCCGTCAACAACGACTTGGATTTGGAATCTGCATGCAGATGCACATGATTTCGATAGCCACACAAGTGATCTAGAGGAGATCTCTCGGAAGGTCTTTAGTGCCCACTTTGGGCAATTAGGGATCATCCTTATTTGGCTTAGTGGGATGTATTTCCACGGGGCACGTTTCTCAAACTATGAGGCATGGCTGAGTGATCCAATACACATTAAGCCAAGTGCCCAGGTGGTTTGGCCTGTTGTTGGCCAAGAGATCCTAAATGGGGATGTGGGCGGTGGGTTCCAAGGGGTACAGATTACCTCAGGATTCTTCCAGCTTTGGCGTGCTAGTGGCATTACTAGTGAGCTTCAGCTGTACAGCACAGCCATAGGGGGATTGGTCCTTGCGGCTGCCATGTTCTTTGCCGGTTGGTTCCATTACCACAAGGCAGCGCCAAAACTAGAGTGGTTCCAAAACGTAGAATCCATGTTAAACCACCACTTGGCTGGTCTGCTTGGGTTGGGCAGTTTGGCTTGGGCTGGTCATCAGATCCACGTGTCCCTACCAATCAACAAGTTGCTAGATGCTGGGGTAGACCCGAAAGAGATTCCATTGCCGCATGAGTTCATCTTGAACCGTGATCTAATGGCTCAGCTCTACCCAAGCTTCTCCAAGGGGCTTGCGCCATTCTTCACCATCAATTGGAGTGAATACAGTGACTTCTTAACCTTCCAAGGTGGGTTGAACCCGGTGACTGGGGGGCTTTGGTTAAGCGACCAAGCACACCATCATTTGGCAATCGCAGTCCTCTTCTTGGTAGCTGGTCACCAGTACCGAACCAATTGGGGGATTGGGCACAGCATCAAAGAGATCCTTGAGGCCCACAAGGGGCCGTTTACTGGGGAAGGGCACAAAGGGTTGTATGAAATACTAACCACCTCATGGCATGCACAATTGGCAATTAACTTGGCCCTGTTTGGTTCTTTGTCGATCATTGTGGCACATCACATGTACTCAATGCCACCTTACCCATACCTGGCAACTGACTACGGGACCCAACTCTCGATCTTCACTCACCACACATGGATTGGGGGCTTCTGCATTGTTGGGGCGGGTGCGCATGCGGCCATCTTCATGGTTCGCGATTACGACCCAACCAACAACTACAACAACCTACTCGATCGTGTGATTCGGCACCGGGATGCAATTGTTTCTCATTTAAACTGGGTTTGCATCTTCTTGGGATTCCACAGCTTTGGTCTCTACATTCACAATGACACCATGAGTGCTTTGGGTCGCCCTCAGGACATGTTCTCTGATACAGCTATTCAGTTGCAACCTGTGTTTGCACAATGGATACAGAACACACATCTGTCGGCACCTCAATTCACGGCGCCGAATGCACTAGCACCTACAAGCCCTGTTTGGGGAGGTGACGTGGTAGCAGTTGGTGGCAAGGTGGCTGCGATGCCTATTACCTTGGGAACTGCCGACTTCATGGTTCACCACATCCATGCGTTTACTATCCATGTAACGGTTCTGATTCTGCTTAAAGGTGTGCTTTATGCCCGTAGCTCTCGCCTTATCCCAGACAAGGCAAACCTCGGGTTCCGGTTCCCATGTGATGGCCCCGGCCGTGGAGGCACATGCCAAGTTTCTGCATGGGACCATGTGTTTCTAGGTCTATTCTGGATGTACAACTCCCTGTCAATAGCTATCTTCCACTTTAGCTGGAAGATGCAATCTGACGTTTGGGGGACCGTCAACAGCACTGGAGTGTCTCACATCACTGGGGGCAACTTCTCGCAGAGTGCAAACACTATCAATGGGTGGTTACGAGACTTCTTGTGGGCACAATCTTCTCAAGTAATTCAGTCGTATGGATCTGCATTGTCAGCATACGGCTTGATCTTCCTGGGCGCGCACTTTATCTGGGCATTCAGCCTGATGTTCCTTTTCAGCGGCCGTGGATATTGGCAAGAGCTCATTGAATCAATCGTATGGGCCCACAACAAATTGAAGGTTGCCCCTTCTATCCAGCCGCGTGCGCTTAGCATCACCCAAGGCCGCGCAGTTGGGGTAGCTCATTACCTCCTTGGCGGCATTGCGACCACTTGGTCGTTCTTCTTAGCGAGGATTATTGCCGTTGGGTAGGCTTTGTAGCCATCTCGAGCTTGTTGATTAGGCAGAGGTTGGCCTTGGCAGGCTTGGGAGACCAAGGCCTGAGGCCTTACTGGCCTCACAAGGTCTAACAGGCCTGCAAAGGCCTCACTAGCGTTCGACGTTTCGATGAATAGGTCTTTTCCTTAGACGGTAGGGGTCTCTTGCGGAGCGGTTGCATTGCATGCATTGCTTGGGGGGCAAAACCCCCCACTGCATGCAATGCACGACCTCTCAATCCTTGCATCCGTTCAGCGAAACGCCGAACCCGTCCGACGGAACGCCGAACCCCTGTGAGGCCTGTGAGGCCAAGGGATGCAAGCATTGCATTCCCCTAACCATGCATCATTGATGAGGCGCATTCTCACGGATGTCTTGGTCACCTCTCTTCCAGCTCAGGCTGGAGTCAGCATTAGCGTGGCTTTATGGGCCATTTACATCTACAGACGGAGGATTTACACACAGTTATGGCAACAAAGTTCCCAAAATTTAGCCAAGGTCTTGCAAAGGACCCCACTACTCGTCGGATTTGGTATGGGATTGCCACTGCGCATGACTTTGAGAGTCATGACAACATCACCGAGGAGAGCCTGTATCAAAAGATCTTTGCCTCTCACTTTGGTCAGTTGGCAATCATTTTCCTATGGACCTCGGGCAACCTTTTCCACGTAGCGTGGCAGGGCAATTTCCCACAATGGGTTCAAGACCCTTTGCACGTTAGACCTATCGCACACGCAATCTGGGACCCCCACTTTGGACAACCGGCAGTCGAAGCCTTTACTCGTGGCGGTGCTCAGGGGCCAGTTAACATTGCGACTTCAGGTGTGTACCAATGGTGGTACACAATAGGTTTGCGCACCAATCAGGATCTGTTCCAAGGATCGGTTTTCCTCACTATTTTGTCAGGATTGTTCCTTTTTGCAGGATGGCTTCACCTTCAACCACGGTTTCAACCCGCATTGGCGTGGTTTAAGAACGCAGAATCACGGCTAAACCATCACCTCTCGGGGCTGTTTGGTGTGAGTTCATTGGCTTGGACCGGGCATTTGGTACATGTAGCGATTCCGGAGGCACGGGGACAGCACGTTCGGTGGGACAACTTCCTCACAACATTGCCACATCCTCAGGGACTTGCTCCCTTCTTCTCCGGGAATTGGGCTGTGTATGCGCAAAACCCAGACTCCTCAGCTCATCTCTTTGGAACTGGCGAGGGCTCTGGCACTGCAATCTTAACATTCTTGGGGGGATTCCATCCACAAACGCAGAGCCTCTGGTTGACTGACATCGCGCACCACCACTTGGCTATCGCAGTGGTCTTCATTCTTGCTGGCCACATGTATCGAACCAACTTTGGGATTGGGCACACAATGCAAGAGATCTTGGATGCCCACACGCCACCAGGCGGCGGCCTCGGTGCCGGCCACAAGGGTTTGTTCGACACAGTTAACAATTCACTCCATTTCCAATTGGGATTGGCATTAGCTAGTGTTGGAACCATCACCTCACTGGTGGCACAGCATATGTATTCACTCCCGCCATATGCCTTCCTAGCCCAAGATTTTACGACCCAGGCATCTCTTTACACACACCACCAATACATTGCTGGATTTATCCTTTGTGGGGCCTTTGCTCACGGTGCTATCTTCTTTGTGCGGGATTATGACCCAGAGCAAAACAAGGGCAATGTCTTGGCACGGATCTTAGACCACAAAGAGGCAGTGATCTCACACCTGAGCTGGGTCAGCCTCTTCTTAGGCTTCCACACACTTGGTCTTTACGTCCACAACGACGTTATGCAAGCCTTTGGAACTCCAGAGAAGCAGATATTGATTGAGCCAGTTTTTGCTCAATGGATCCAGGCTGCCCAGGGCAAGACCCTATATGGGTTTGATCTGTTGCTCTCCCAGTCTAACAGCGCGGCCTTCTCTGCAGGCCAAACATTGTGGTTGCCGGGTTGGCTTGATGCAATTAACAGCAACAGCAACTCATTGTTCTTAACCATCGGGCCAGGAGACTTCCTTGTTCACCATGCAATAGCACTTGGCTTGCACACCACCACCCTTATCCTTGTTAAAGGTGCTTTAGACGCCAGAGGCTCTAAGCTTATGCCGGACAAGAAGGACTTTGGCTACAGCTTCCCTTGCGACGGGCCAGGACGTGGTGGCACATGTGACATCTCTGCATGGGATGCGTTCTATTTGGCAGTCTTCTGGATGTTAAACACTATTGGATGGGTTACTTTCTATTTCCATTGGAAACACCTGGGCATCTGGCAGGGCAATGTCAACCAATTCAATGAATCTTCGACCTATCTAATGGGATGGCTTAGAGACTACCTGTGGCTTAACTCATCGCAGCTTATTAATGGCTACAACCCATTTGGTATGAACAGCCTCTCAGTTTGGGCATGGATGTTCCTGTTTGGCCATTTGATTTACGCTACTGGCTTCATGTTCTTGATTTCTTGGCGTGGTTACTGGCAAGAATTGATCGAAACGCTTGCGTGGGCTCATGAAAGAACCCCGTTGGCCAATCTAGTGCGCTGGAGAGACAAGCCGGTTGCCCTATCGATTGTTCAGGCACGATTGGTTGGATTAGCCCATTTCTCAGCCGGGTACATCTTAACTTATGCCGCATTCCTTATCGCTTCGACGTCGGGCAAGTTTGGGTAAAGACCCTTTGGTCACGCGGCAAGCTGGCAAGGTAGGGCATCCGTCCAGCGGGAACGCCGAACCCGTCCTTGCATCCCTACGGGATGCACGGAACGCCCTTGGGCTTGCATGGCTTTGCAATGCGTGCATCCCGTAAGGGATGCAAGGCCGGTTCAACGAAGCGCCGAACCCGTCCTTGCATTGCAAGCAATGCAAGGAACGCCCTTGGGCGTGGGCCTCTGCCCCTGTGAGGCCTGTGAGGCCTGCCCCCTCGTTGGCCGGGGGTGGCCTTCGAACCCCTGTGAGGCCTGTGAGGCCTGTAAAGCCCGTGAGGCCTATGGGATGTACGGCCTGCTTCTACGGCAGCCCCAACAGGCCGGTGGAGATTGCCCGCTAAAACCCAATCGGGGCTGACGAACCCTCCTTAGCGAAGGCCCTAGCATCATTTGCATCGTTTTGTGATGCAGGTGATGCAAGAGTCTAAACATCACTTCACAGCACTTGAGGAGAACAACTTGCGAAATCTCAGTGGAAACTTGGGAGCAATGGGGCTGACAGAAGCTGTCAACATTGGCAATTGACGATAGAATTTGCAAGGGAAGAATCTGTATTAGAGGCATGATGGATGAGAAGTACGGAGGCATGCTTTGCAAGTGGTCAGACTCTGTTTATATTACAAGATAGAGTAGAGGCCATGCAATTTAGGGTGAACACCTGTTTGTCCTACCTTGTTTTCTTCCTATTGTTTGGGGGTGTTGTTTGCGGCCCAGGTTAGAAGTTGGCGATTGTCTATTTCACAAAAAAATATTTGACAAGACGGCTCAGATTTGGTTATAGTAAGTGTTGTTAAAGCTCAACGAGGTTGTAGTTCAATGGTCAGAGCACCGGCCTGTCACGCTGGAAGTTGCGGGTTCAAGTCCCGTCAATCTCGATTTGATTGTACCACATGTGCAAAGACATAGGTCTTTGCTGGCGCCGACCTTACCAGCCTGTGACGCCAAGGCCGACGAAACCCTCCCACCCGTGGATGGTCAGGTTTCGCGGCGTTCCATTGAGCGGGTTGGTTAACCGAACGCCACTGTGCTGCAAAGGCTTCTGCTAACGCCACTGGGCTGCAAAGGCTTCTGCTAGCGCCAATCGATTGCAACGGCAGATTGCTGTTGCCATCCACTAATTCCCACTTGATTTAACAAGGGATGTCCAGCCTAAGCTTTGGAGCGATTCATTCCTACGCAAAGGCCGTGTCACCAATTCTAAGATGTCTCGTGAATTAGTAAATCCATGTATTTGCGCAAATGTGAATTCAACAGACCATTTGGTGCTAATGCCACGGGCCTCCAATGGGTTCGCATGGGCCATCCCTGTAATAGCCAAGTCAGGCTGCAGCTCCCGAATCCGTTGTATCTGGTGGTAGTTGTCAGGCTTCTCAACGATTCGGGGCAAAGGTACACCCATTTCATGGCATGTTCGCTCAAGAAGCTCCAATTCAGCCGCTTGGAAACGCTTGTCCATGTATGGTATCCCAATCTCATATACAATCATCCCACATCGAATGAGGAACCTTGCTAGAGACACTTCGAGCAGGTTATCACCCATAAAGAAGACAGATTTGCCACGCACAAGTTCAAGGTAATCTTCCAACCCTGCCCAAATAGCGGCCTCCCTCTTTTCAAGACCTTGAGGCTGGATGTCAAACACTGAACATATTTTCTCAATCCATGCCCTTGTGCCGTCTGGTCCAATAGGGAATGGCGCTCCCACTAGCTTACATCGTCGACGGCGCATGAGCGTGGTTGCTGTTCGGCTCAGGAAAGGATTCACTCCACAGACATGCACCCCTTCACCCAGAGCTGGCAGATCTATGTATCGCTGTGCTGGAAGCCATCCAGCCACTGAGATGCCTTGATTCTTTAGCTCCATAGTCAGCTGGGTAGCTACCGTGCTTGGTAGTGATCCAAAAAGCACCAGTGGGGGCTGGCTCAGTTTAGCAACCTCGCCATGGGAAAGTGGCAGCGGGGCATTCGGCTTGGCAAACCGAAGCAAGTTCTCAACAAGTGTCCCCTCTGCCCGTGGCTCCACACGGCTCCCCTTCTCCAGGCTTGGGCAGCGGTGTGCCATAGCAGCTAAAACCGTGTCCTCCCCTTGAGTAAATGCGTAGTCTAGCCCGTTTGCCCGAGCAACAACAATGGGGATGCCGATCTCTGCTTCTAATTGTGGGGCCATCCCCTCAAGGTCCATCTTGATTATTTCGGTGGTGCAAGTCCCGATCCAAACAATAACACTTGGATTCCGGTCCTGCTTTATTTGTAAACACAGCCTCTTCAGCTCTTTGTAATCGTTTAGCTGAGCTGAGATGTCACCTTCTTCTAATTCCGCCATAGCGTACCTAGGCTCAGCAAATATCATTACACCGAGGGCATTCTGAAGGAAGTAGCCACATGTTTTCGTTCCTACGACGAGGAAGAAGCTGTCTTCGATCTTTTGATACAACCAGGCAACACAGCTAATGGGACAAAATGTGTGATAATTCCCCGTTTCGCATTCAAAGGTTAGGGGTTCAGCGAGTGCAGTGGACATATGGTTTAGATGTGCTTATTCTTAATCTTTCCCCTGACGGCGTTACAATGCACCTTCATTCTTCGGTCACCAAAGCAACCTGACCGGTGTTGAAATCATAGGGCGCGCAACCACCTCCACCTCTTAGGTTTGCATAGCCGGAGGGTGATCGACCCAGCGGTTCAATGCTCATTGGGTGGTTGAGCGCCTGGAACACAACCCAAGTGAGCATTGAACCGCTGCACTTGTTTCTTTCTATAGGGGGATTGAGTCGCATGTGCCTTAAGGCGACCTGCTGCCACGAGGTCAGGCTTTGTCAAACAATGGTGGGCTCTATGGCTTAATGTGTGTCACCATGTGTGTCACCATAAGAGCTTTCTATATCATCATGAAGTCCAGCCCCTCGACAGTTGATGTAACAGGTGTGCTCTGCGGGTTTAAATAGAAATCAGACAATAAGCTGAAGAGCTCACGGTCAGCAAGCTCTTGAGATACAACACCTTCGGGTTGAGACAACAATTGATCGGCAATGTTAAGATAGAAGTCACAGACGTAACAGAGTTGAGGCTCAGATTCTGCCATTTCGAAAAGGGTTTTCCCCTTTACTCGTGAAACGCGAATGTCTTCAATTAACGGCAAGACCTCCAGAACGGGCATTGGGCAGGCTTCTACATATTTGTCAATAAGATCGCGCTTTGACGTTCGATTCCCAACTAACCCAGCTATGCGCAACGGGTGGGTTCGAGCTTTCTCGCGCACGGATGCAACGATCCTGTTTGCCGCAAACAGGGCATCAAACCCATTGTCCGTAATGATTATGCAGTAATCTGCATAATTGAGAGGGGCAGCAAACCCCCCACAGACAACATCTCCAAGCACATCAAAGAGAATAATGTCATATTCGTAGAAGGCATTCAATTCCTTAAGCAACTTCACCGTCTCACCGACAACATATCCACCACAACCAGCACCTGCCGGTGGTCCACCTGCCTCTACGCAATCAACGCCCCCATACCCTTGGTAGATAACATCTTCGGGCCAAACATCCTCGTAGTGATAGTCTTTTGACTGCAAGGTATCGATTATGGTAGGGATGAGGAAGCCAGTTAGCGTAAAGGTGCTATCATGCTTCGGATCACAACCAATTTGCAACACCTTACGACCTCTTCTTGCTAGGGCAATGGAGATGTTGCAACTGGTAGTAGATTTCCCAATACCGCCCTTTCCATAAACAGCTAATTTCATTTGTTCATCTCCGTAATCGAATCAGTAGTGCGGAACCTCTTGGAGAGTTCCTAACGCTTTGGCACTTCTTCTTAAGACCATATTCCTATTCTATAAGCTTGTTTTGTTATGCAAAAGTAATTAATTACATATAATTACCCCGCCTGGCAATTGACCGACTTTCCCAACTTCCGACCCATTGCTTGTCTTCTGGCTCACAGAAAGTGAAACCAAGATGTTGCATAGGAGAATAAGCCTCTGGTGGCTGTCTCTTTGTATCTTATCTTACCTAATTTCCTTCACTGCCAATGTTGATAGGGCTAGATTTGCACAAGTCTAGCATTTGCATGCTGCCGGTAAAGGAAGTCTCACTTCGGCTGACGACCTGCGGCGGCCCCCAGAGGCAACACAAGGCGAGGCCGCAGAGGACCGAACTCGCCGCCCAGCGGAGCGACCTTTGCATTGCAAATCACTGCGCAACCAGAAGGGCGTGCAGTCGGGCGCGTCCTGGGACTTAGCACGCTTTGCTAAGCGGGTTCAAGGGCCACAGAGATCTAACATGTGGGGCCAAAGATTACCCCACGGCAAGCATCGTGACAGTGCGTCCCTAACGCAGGATCGTTGATGGACTTGTACTAGACCAAGATTGACAAACACGTGTGCGTTGCCATTCTTGCTAATTCCTTCACAAAAATCTGAGGAACAGCAGCTTCGTGCCCCCCGTGCTTCGACCAAGAGAGGAGGAGATCAGGCTCCTTATTGCTGTTGCTGCAGTAAAGCACAGGCAGGTGAATAGCTTGCGTCTGCCTCGCAAAGGTTGCATAAGGTGTTTTGACCAGAGCCATTCGTCTGACAGACCGCCTTTGGGCGTGGGTACGTTCAGCGAAGCGCCCTTGCCTCACAGGCCTGTGAGGCCTGTGAGGCCTCTGGTGTCTGGGCTGACAGTGCATTATTTCTTTATTAACTAAATGTGTATTGCATTGCTGCTCCGCAGGTCCTCAACCTCAGGGATGCCGAATTGGCATAATCCGGTCAGGAACGTTGCAGGGCATTGCACAATGATACCGGGGAATGAGGCTTGCTGGCCTGTGGCCCCCTTTCTGCGGGGACGCCCCAGAGAGAGCCCTCCGACAGACTCATGAACTCTTTAGCGAAACGGGCTTGGCACAGGGCCCGTTCAGCGAAACGCCCTTGCCTCACAGGCCTCACAGGCCTCACAGAGGCAGGGGCCCACGCCCAAAGGCGTTCCGTCGGACGGGCAGGGGCCCACGCCTAAGGGCGTTTCGTTGAACGGGCAGGCCTCACAGGCCCTTGTGAGGCCTATGAGGTCATTGGGGCATCATGGGACCCTCTTTAACGATCAGTGAGGCGAGCCCCATCTTAGCGCACCAGATTCTGTCCCTTTAAAATGGCATCTGAAAAGATTTGTAAAAGGAAGCGCAATGAAGTGACTGAGTCATCATTAGCAGGAATAAAGAGATCTGCCACAGTAGGGTCACAGTTTGTGTCTAAAACGGTAATGCTCCGTATGCCGAGCTTGCGGCATTCCCGCACTGCGTTCATTTCTTCCGGTTGCCCAACAATCACCACAACATCGGGCAGCCTCATCATGTCTTTAACGCCACCCAGATACTTCTCGAGCCGTTCCTTTTGCTTCTTGCATAGGGCCGCCTCTTTCTTTGGAAGCCTGTCGAGCCCACCATCCGTTTCCCGAGCTTCAAGCTCTTTTAATTTCGCTATAGACAACTTCATTGTGCTCCAATTCGTGAGCATACCCCCTAACCATCTCTGATTAACGTAGAATGAGTTGCTGTCAGAAGCTGTTTTTGCAATTAATCCTCCGGCTTGTTTCTTTGTGCCCACAAACAAGAATGTCTTGCCTTGTGACGCCGATTCGGTCAAGAAGCTTGCCACCTGTTTAATGTGGACACAAGTTTGTATTAAATCAATAATGTGGACCCCGTTCCGTTTAGTGTAAATGTAGGGCGCCATCTTGGGATTCCATTTCCGGGCCTGGTGCCCAAAATGGAGGCCCATCTCGACCATCTCGTCAATAGTAACTGCCACAGAAAGATCTCCTTATTCCAATTTGTAAGGGTCGTTGACAAAGAGTAGCTCTATTGTTGCCGCTAAGACTCTTTGACTTACCCAAAAGAGCTCCTTGCGCATAAAAACCACTGTTCCCAGTGTTCATTCACATGAATGACGGAGCAGCATACCTCAGTTGGCCATGGGGGTCAGGCCCGGTAGAACGTCCCTATGGGGTCTACCGGGCCTGACCCCAACCACGGCCAACAAGCGGGAATGGAGCCGTAACGGAGCTACGAAAGAGCTGACCGGTCTAGCTAATTTTCACCTTTCCACCCGCCTCTTCTAGCTGCTGTTTTGCCTGCTCAGCCTCCTCTTTAGAGACCCCTTCCTTTACTGCTTTTGGAAGAGATGAGGTGAACTCCTTCGCCTCTTTCAGTCCAAGAGAGGTCAAGTTGCGAATTACCTTAAGCACTGCTACCCGTTTGTCACTTGCCACATCTTCTAAGATGACGTCAAATGCCGTCTTCTCTTCCTGCGCCTCAGCCGCCTCCCCCGCAGCTAGGGGTGCACTTGCAAAGCCACCTGAAGGTGCACTTGCATCAACCCCAAAAGTTTCCTCAATTCTTGAAACTAGCTCAGCCGCCTCAAAAAGGGTAATGGTTTTCAACTTCTCAATAATTTCTTCGGTTGTGGTAGACATCTTAATGACCTTATAAAAAATTTCGGCTCCCTCGCTAGCCGTGTTGCGCCAAAAGCCCCACGGCCATTGAAACCCCCCAGTAGGGGGCGGGTGCAAACTCCTTGCCTGCAACTTGGACAACAGCCCTAAGCCACGGCACGGAATTGTAGGCAAACACCAGAGTGCATGTTAACGTTTCGAGAACTGCGGGGCTTTCCGTGCCTTCTTTAAGCCATACTTGCGTCGCTCTTTGCAGCGGGCATCTCTTGTTAAGAGGCCGTTCTCCTTTAGAGAGGCCCGATACGATGGCTTCAACGCAGAAAGAGCTCGGGCAATCCCTAACTTGATTGCTTGGGCTTGTGCCGTAAGGCCCCCGCCTTCAACATGTACAATAATACCACATTTCTTTTGCAATTTCACTACCCGCAAAGGCGCCTCTATTGATGTTATAGCAAACGCGTTTTCTTGCATGTAAACCGAGGCGGGCTTGCCATTAATGACAAGTTCACCACCCCCTTCAACAAGCTGGACCTGTGCTATTGCGCACTTTCTTCGGCCTGTAAACACTGTAGAGAATTCCTGAGACAACTGTTGTCCTCCTTTTAATAAAAACAATTCTCTTTCTGATACAAAGGTCTTTGCCTCGTAACCCATCTGTATTTCTTAACCAGACAAGGCTTCACAGGGACAGGGACCCCTCCTATTTAGCGAAACGCCCTTGCCTCACAGGCCAGTGAGGCTTGTGAGGCCTGTGAGGCCTATGAAACCTGTGAGGCCTCCCCGTTGTACGAAACGCCCTTGGGCATGGGCCCCTGGCCGTCCGACGGAACGCCCTTGGGCGTGGGCCCCTGCTTTTGTGAGGCCTGTGAGGCCTGTGAGGCCTGCCCCCTCGTTGGCCTTGCTCTGATGCGCTTGCGCATCAGAGCACGGGTGGCCTTCGAACCCCTGTGAGGTCTGTTAGGCCTGCCCCTGGGAGGCCGGTGAGGCCTGTGCGGCAAGCACTTTCGCTACCGGCTAGATTCCATAGGGCAATAGGCTAGCCCACGGCTAGCCTCTTGATCAGTGCATCTATTTCCAACAAAATGGCTGGGCTAGCAAGACCCCCACCTTTAATGCTATTAAGTGATAAGCTCATCACATCTCTAAAGGTGTGGACTCCTGCGCGCTTGAGCAGTGCATAGGCTTGTATCGAAAGATCAAGGTCCGCAATATCTGTGGATCTGTCCCTCCCCGGCCCTGGCAAGGCGCGTGGCGACGGATGTTTTATGGTTGCTCTGTAAGAGCTCATCCCACCACTGCTTCCCTCACCCTCTCGGCCTCCACCCTCAACGCTCTGCAAGTTGGTTCGGCCTCGCTGATCAGCAGTTCCCCAACCTAGTCCACGAAGCTGCGGAGAGGGCTGAACAGTAGCGGCAGGGGAAGCATCACCCTGACGCAAAAGGGAGAAGAGGTAGACCAAGTAACTTGCCGCCTCACCTATTGCTTGTCGCGGATGCAGGCTGCCATTAGTCCAAATCTCTAATATGACACGTTCCCTAGGTTCTTGCCACTGGTCATCTATTTGCAATGAGAAGTTTACCTTGTTTACTGGCATAAAGACAGCATCGATTGGCAAGGGTGACGAATCCATTTCCCATTGCTTGTCACCTTGCACCAGACCTTTTAGAGGCTGATGAAGGTTAAACGTTGCATTGGGCGGTTGTGCACCATTGAGTGGCATACCCAGAAATTGCCCCCCATCCTTGAGCTTTTCAGCTTCTCGTGCGTTGCCAGGCCGGCCGAGTGAGCTTTGCTCAGTGCCCCGAGAGCCGACGCTCCCTTGATGTCCAAGCCCCCTTAAGCCTCCCAGGCTTCCCAGACCTCCCAGGAGTTCATCGTTCCGTCGGACGGGCAGGGGCCCTGTCCCGTTCAGCGAAACGTCCTTGCCCCCCAGGGGTTCGGCGTTTCGCTGAACGGTTTGGCGTTCTATCGAAGAACGTGGAGACAGGTCAGAAATGGTACCTGGCAATGATGGCACAGGAAAAGGTTTGCTGGTTCCATGATTAGGAGTGGTTTCGGTCAGGCCATCTTGTGATGACCGAAGAGGCGTTGGGAGCACCTTTAGCCCGGCCAATCTAGAGGGCCCATTCGTGCCGGTCGTTTCTGCACCCGCAGCAAAGGCAGCTGCGCGAAGGGTGCGAGACGTGTTGCTTGGTGGTGTGGAATAGGCTACACGCCTTGTGGCATGAGAGACAAAAATGTCGCCAATATGCCCCGATCGGCGGGTCCGCCTCCCCCCCCGAATTAGGGCAGGTTGCCCATGCTTAGGGTCCAGGGGTGAGTTTCCCCCTACCATCTCTACCAAACCGTGCAATGGCTGGCCACTGGCCCGCAATGCCAAGGGGGTTGTGCCCCCCTCCCGTATTTTTGGTTGAAAAAGAGAAGGTGCCAAAGTGTGGGCAGACGGAGAGTGTGGCGAAACATAGTTCTTGCCAGCAGATATAACGAACTTCATCGTTAAACTCCCATTCGCTGAAACTGAAGCAATGTATTGATCCCCATCAACACAACGAATCCCGTTCGGCAACTTTAAATCACGTGCACGAGCTGCCTTTGGCCCTTGCACAGCTAAGTACCCAACCGCAGGCAACCCGTTCCGTACATCACCTGTTAGAACAATCTGCTTCAAGTTCAATACGATATCTAGCGTGGACTCCCGGACACCAGCTATCGAGGAGTATTGATGTGTAGCACCCTTGATCTCTACCGCACTAATGGCTATGCCCTGCAGCTCTGAGAGGAGAGTTCGTCTCAAAGCCGTGGCTACAGTTGTTCCTTGGCCAACCTTGAAAGGCCCTAACAAGAACCGGCCATAGATAGACCCATTTCCCTCTGATCTAGATTCCAAACAAGAAAGGACAAGATGCTCCATATCTTCTGCGATGCGCTCCTTAAATTCGTTGTGGTTAGGGACAGGGACAAAACAGGCTCGCACCGTTGCAACTAGATTCGCCGTTTCTTCGGCGGTCGGCAACCGTTGTGTGGAATAGAAGTTATGTCCCGTATTGCAGTAATTCTTAAGCCCGCCTCCTGCAAGCCTCTAATAGCCGTCTCTCGTCCTGGGCCAGGCCCCTTTACCATTACCTGAGCTTGCCGCATTCCCTGGGCGATGGATTGCTTCGCTGCTGTCGTTGCCGCAGTTTTGGCGGCAAAGGGGGTGCCCTTACGGGCCCCCTTAAAGCCACAGACACCAGATGAGCACCAGGAGATGACTTCCCCACTTGCTGTGGTAATTGTCACAATAGTGTTGTTAAAGCTAGCTTGAATGTGAACAACTCCTCTTGGCACCTTGCGTTTGGCCTTCTTTGGAAGTGTTTTTTGAACCTGTCGTGCCATAAATATGTAAATTTTTTAACATTTTGTACCCGGCGCTTATTGATTTGTCCACCATCGCAAGGTATTGATAGGGGATCTCCGTATTGATCGGGTTTGGGCAGGCCTCATAGGCCTTACAAGGGCAAGCCTTACAAGGACTCATAGTGGCAGGCCTCACAGGCCTCACAGGCCTCACAGGGGCTCAGCGTTCTGTCGGACGGTAAGGGGCCCTGTGAGGCCTGCTCCCGTGAGGCCTATGGGATTCACGCATTGCAAAGCAATGCAACCCCAAGGGCGTTCCGACGGAACGGTAGTCATTGCATACGCCGCCCGTGGCCTGGCAATACCGTTATCCTTGCCGCTGCTTATGTTTTGGATTGGAACATATAACCATAACCTTCCTTTTTCGTCGTATTAAACGACAATTTATACAAATCTTGCGAACAGATGGACGTACTTTCATATCAAAGTGGGAAAGGGAAAGAGACAAAGCTTGCCCGTTCGATCGATTAGGATCGTTAGCAACATGATGCTAATGGACCAGAGATCAAGAACTTACAACTTGTGCCAAATAGGGCAGCAGCTGAGGCATCTTCCGCAGCCAGGCTCCTTTTTTGCGGGGCACATGTGCCACAACGCCTTGTTGTGTTATATGGGCAGGAGATTTGGAGGCCTTGCATCCGTCCGACGGAACGCCCTTGGGCTTGCATTGCTTTGCAATGCGTGCATCCCGTAGAGATGCAAGGCCCGTTCAACGAAACGCCGAACCCGTCCTTGCATCCTGTAAGGATGCAGGGAACGCCCTTGGGCGTGGGCCCCTGCCCCTGTGAGGCCTGTGAGGCCTGGGAGGCTTGTGAGGCCTGTGAGGCCTGCCCCTGTGAGGCCTTGGGAGACACGCATTGCTTTGCAATGCAACCCGGCCAAGGAGGGGGAAGGGTGTGAGAGGCCCCCCCCCAACCCCTACTTAGAGACCCCACCGGGGTTACATTACCCAAAGCTAATGGGTGGCAGACAAGTTCTTTTGGCGCAACCTATATATAATTCGTCCCCGAGTTAGATCATACGGGCTCAATTCTATAGCGACCCTATCGCCTAGCAAGATGCGTATGTAATTTCTACGGATCTTGCCAGAGAGGTGGGCTAGTACGTGGAAGCCGTTCTCTAGCTTGACGCGAAACAGGCCGTTGGAGAGGCATTGCGTCACAACGCCTTGCATCTCAATAAGGTTCTCTTTTTCTTGATTGCTATTCCTCATTGTAAATCATTGGGCTAGTGTTGCACAAAGCTATTGATGGAAGGTCACTCGTGTCCAGGAGGGAAACAGTTGACTAATGGGCTGCGCAACAAACACCAGAATATGCCGGTTAGGAAGCCCCTTGTAGGTGGCACACCAAGGGCCGAGCTCCCCCGTTGAGGCAGAAGCTATGCATCAGGAGGAAACTCGGGGGTTCAGTTGGGCTCCCTTCCAGGAGTCAGAGCCTTGAATGAAGCATGCTCTAGCTGGATAGATAATTTACCAAACCGAGCAGACAATCTCGCCACCTACACCATGGAAACGAGCTTCCCGATCCGTTATGACCCCGATAGAAGTCGAGAGTATAACTATGCCCATACCTCCTAAGATTTTTGGTATCTCTTTGTGATTGGTATAGATCCTAAGCCCGGGTTTGCTGATTCGTCGAAGGTTAGTAATGCAGGGTTTGTTTTCAAGTCCCCGGTACTTTAAGGAAATAGACAATTCGTGGGTTGCATCTCTTTGAAAAGATTCAATGAACCCCTCTCTCTCTAATATCTGGCAGATCCTTTGGCTCAACCGAGTAAGTGGCACTGAAACGGTTCTCTTCTTTATTAAGGAAGCGTTTCGAATGCGCGTTAACATATCACTAATAGTATCATTCACCATTTATCTGTTCTCCTCTCAAAATAGGGAACTTCCTACACGTTTGCCCGGGAGGATGGTTCCCAGTCACTAAAACGCCGGGGAGTTTCGAAGGCCGGTTGGTGGGTATCTGCCCTAAAGCTTGTCCACATAACGCCGATTTAGCGAGAGAGCGAAGTAACGCCCTTGCCTCACAGGCCTCACAGGGGCAACTCAGAGGCCCTTGTTCGCCTCTGGTTGAGGGGCAAAGGCCCCCTTTGCAGGCGAGGCCTGTCTGCCCTAGAACAACCCTGCGGGTTGAAAGGGCGCGAGCTGCTTCGAGATGACATCTATAGATGTCCACAAAGATCTTGCTACGGGCCATGAGGCAACTTTTCAAGCTTGGAAAAACACCATCTCATTGTCAGCAGCATCTTCACCTATTGCTAGGCCTATGCATTAGTTTCTGGTTTTAATCGGTTTAGACCCTCTCCTCATTAGACGGTCTGAAATGGCATTCCAAATTCTTTTAGGAGTGCTAGGCACTCGGCGTCACTCGGGGAGGTTGTAACGATAGAAATGTCCATCCCTCGTATCTGATCGATCTTGTCATAATCTATTTCCGGGAACATTAGCTGCTCCTCCAATCCCAAGCTAAAGTTGCCGTGCCCATCCACGCTCCGAGGGCTAACTCCTTGGAAATCTCTAATGCGGGGGAGGGCCAAGTTTATCAACCTGTCTAGGAAGCTGTACATCCGTTCACCTCGCAAGGTTACCGAAACACCAACCGGGTTCTTCTGCCTGAGCTTAAACCCAGCAATAGCCTTTTTTGATCGGGTAACAACTCCCTTTTGCCCAGCTATCAAGCTTAGCTCCCTTAAAGAAGATTCTAAGACCTTGGCGTTTTGCGATGCGTCCCCCAGCCCCCGGTTGATAACAATCTTCTCAATGCGTGTAACTTGCAATCTGTTCTTGTACTTGAATTCTCCCATCAGTTTGGGAACAATGCTGGTGTTGTAGAAATTCCTTAATCTTTGTGTCATACAGATGACTGCCTCCATTACGTTTAATACATCCAGTGCTTGAGTGCAGAAATTGATTGTTGTTGCAATGCCATCTAGGGGGAGCATGCCAGTTTCCTCCGGTCACTGATCTGTGAACCATAAGGGTGAGGCTTACAAACTCAACACATCCTGGAACCCCCTCAACTATTCCACCATCTTACACCACTTCCGGAGCTAAGGAAACAATCTTTGTAAAATTGCGGTCACGAAGTTCCCGTGCAACTGGCCCAAAAACCCGTGTCCCCCGCGGGTTGCCCTCCTTGTTAATAATGACAGCTGCATTGTCATCGAACCTAATGCTCATACCATTTTCCCGGCGTAAACCTTTACATGTCCGCACTATCACTGCCCGGACAATGTCCGACTTCTTCACTGCCATATTTGGGAGCACCTCTTTAACAGTTGCAATAATGACATCTCCAATGCCCCCAAACTGCTTCTGGTTGCTCCCTAAAACTCGAATGCACATAAGCTTACGAGCACCACTGTTGTCCGCTACATTAAGGTAAGATTGAGGTTGAATCATAAACTGTTGTGCACATTACTGTATAGCTTGATAAACCGTGCTTAAGAGCACAAACCCCCTCATTGGTCTTGCTCTGATGCGCAAGCGCATCAAGCACGGGTGGCCTTCGAACCCGTCCGACGGAACGCCGAACCCGTCCGACGGAACGCCCTTGGGCGTGGGCCTCTGCTCCTGTGAGGCCTGTGAGGCCTGCCCCCTCGTTGGCCTTGCTCTGATGCGCAAGCGCATCAGAGCACGGGTGGCCTTCGAACCCGTCCGACGGAACGCCCTTGGGCGTGGGCCCGTTCAACGAAACGCTGAACCCCTGTGAGGCCTGCCCCTGTGAGGCCTGTGAGGCCTGCCCGGGTAGGCAAGAGCCAAGGCTTAAATGGGTTGCCTAGCGCTTAACAGTGGGGATTGGCAAAGACATCTGTTGAACGCCTCCTCGTTAGGAGCAACAACTAAGGGCCCGTTAAAGTTGGCAGGCTTGCAAGCTCACGGTTTTACGACGAATTGTGTCTTGATGGGCATTTTGTAGGATGCAATCCTCATTGCAGCTCTTGCAACCGCCTCGGAGACTCCTTTCATCTCGTAGAGAATCTTGCCAGGTTTTACCACTGCCACCCAGTATTCAGGAGATCCCTTTCCCGAACCCATTCGGGTATCAGCTGCACGCATTGTCACTGGCTTGTCCGGGAAGATACGAATCCACAACTTGCCACCACGTCGGGCATACCGCGTCATAGCGCGTCGCCCCGCTTCAATTTGCCGAGAGGTAATCCAACACGGTTCTAATGCTTGCAGAGCAAAATCCCCAAACGACACCTTGTTACCTCTCAGGGCCTTTCCTTTCATTCGACCACGCTGCTGCTTCCTAAATTTAGTTCTTTTTGGGCTAAGCATGATAATATAGAGAACACAGATTATTTATCTACCGATGAGCAAGCATTTTGATTGCGTCTACCCTGGAAATGGGGCACAATCTATCCCTAAACACAGCTCTCCCTTAACAGTTCATTCACTGCCATTGGACACAAGTCTTATAGGCCTGTGAGGCCTCACAAGGCCTCACAGGCCTCACAGGCCTCACAGGCCTCACCGGGGTTCGGCGTTCCGTCGGACGGGCAGGGGCCCACGCCCAAGGGCGTTTCGTTGAACGGGCAATGCATTGCAAAGCAATGCAAGCCCAAGGGCGTTCCGTCGGGCGGATGTACACGCAATTGCATCCTTGTTCTGCCGCCTAGTCCGTGTTTAAGGCAAAACAGCTCTGCATTTGACACAGGTTGGGCCTATGCATTTGCCGCAGGTTTGGCCTTGGCTTTTGCATCAGCCAAACCCTGGAATGTCCACACCTTTATTCCGAGCAACCCGTAAATGGTGCTTGCAGTTCGATAGCTGTAATCCACGTTGGCACGCAACGTTTGCAGTGGCACTTGTCCCTTACGAATCCATTCGCTTCGAGCGATCTCAGCACCATTCAAACGGCCAGCTACTTGAATCTTTATGCCCTTGATCTGTGCACGTTGCGCGCGTTGAACAGCTGATTTCATAGCACGACGAAAAGGGATTCGTTTCTCTAATTGCTCCACGAGGAAATCGGAAAGGAAACCAGCTGAAACGTTTGGGTTTGAAAGCTTGGTGATGTAAATTGCAATTTGGGGCATTGGCTTCGCAATGCCTGGCGTAGGGGGGTTGAATGCTCTTGCTTTGCCAAGCGTGTCTTCCCGATGACCCCGCAAACTCTGCGACAGGTATCGACGCAAATTGTCAAGATCTTGACCACCAAACGCTACAATGGCACGTGGACGTGCAGCACAGATGTCAATCCTTATTTGGTCGACTTTGCGCTGTATCCCTACTGAAACGATTCCCGCTTCAGGGAACTTTGCCGAAATTGTTTGCCGAAGGAAATGGTCTTCAACCACCAAGAACGAATATTGCTTGGGTTTTGCAAACCATTGTGAACGATGCTGCTGTGTAATGCCTAAACGAAATCCCAAAGGATGCACTTTTTGTCCCATAAGAATGTAATAAAACGTTGTTTCGTTGTTTTCGTCGGTCGACCACTCTTTCGTGTTCGGGTTGTTCTCGAACTCGTTCTATTGAATAGAGCCGAAAGCTATAGTTGGATTGGGGGCAGGGTTGCATTGCTTTGCAATCACAGCCTTCGAATCGGTTCGCCGGAACGGCGAACCCAAGGAAGCCTCACAGGTCCATCGCGGGCTTGTGTCACTCTGCTAAAGCTTTGCGCGGTATTTAACGTTTCGGAATGAACGCGCAAAAAGGACTGAAAGACGAGGTAGGTCTGCGGACAAATGCTTTAGCAAGCCAAAGTCAGATTGTTAGGCCTTAAACAAGCCATATAAATCGATAGCAACCCTTACCTTCTTGACCTCTTGTCGCTCTTTACATGGCCCCGGAACGTTCTGGTTGGCGAGAACTCACCCAATTTGTGGCCCACCATCTGTTCCGTAATGAAAACTGGGATGTGTTCCCTACCATTGTGAACAGCTATGGTATGGCCAATCATAATAGGAACAATCATCGAGGCACGTGACCATGTGACAACCACCCTCTTTTCCCCTTGACGGTTCAAATGCTCAACTTTCTTTAATAAATGATCTGCTACAAATGGGCCCTTCTTTAATGAACGTGACATAGACCTTCTCTCTCTCTTATTGGATGGCGCTCATCTGCCTCCTCTGACCTCCTGGTGGGCAGCAACCAGAATAGGTATGTTAATCCCTGAACTGGCTAGGAACACTTCACAAGTGTAGGATGGAGGAATTCCGCCCTGCAAGGGTTTTTAACTCGGGCGTTGGAATCCTCCCATGGAACGGCGAACTGTTCAGCGAAAAGACCTTTCGGCAAGGTCGATTTAGCGAAACGCTAAACGTGCATCCCTACGGGATGCAAGTCCTTGCATTGCAAGCAATGCAGGGGGCGTCGAACTCGTCCGACGGAACGCCCTTGCCTCCCAGGCCTGGGAGGCCTGGGAGGCCAGTAAGTCCTACACCCCTAGTGGTATGCGGGCGACTCATTCACTCACATGGTTGAAGACAGGTGGAACTCTTAAAGCCACCCGTGTAGGCCGAGCCGCATGGGCGGATTCTTGCCCCAACCTGGGTGAGGCAATCCTTATTTGCGGCGCCGAACAATCAAGCTACCACTGTATTTCTTGGCTCTCCGTGTTCGCTCGCCCAAAGCTGGCCGCCCCCAAGGTGTTACAGGGTGTGATCGGCCAATTGGAGCACGTCCCTCACCACCACCGTGCGGGTGATCCACCGGGTTCATCACAACCCCTCTGACTCTTGGTCGACGACCTAACCAGCGTTGACGGCCTGCCTTGCCTATGGTTAGGTTGCTCGCATCGGCGTTGCCAACTTGCCCAACAGTTGCCCAGCATGCATTTGGGATCAATCGAACTTCCCCCGAAGGCAGGCGAAGGGTGACAAAATTCCCTTCTTTCGCAATGAGCTGAGCCGCAGTGCCTGCAGCACGAACTAGCTGGCCCCCGGAACCGGGGCGAAGCTCGACGTTGTGTATTTCTGTGCCAAGCGGCATGCTGCTAAGTGGCATTGAATTGCCAACACTGACAGGGGCTTTTATGTCCGAAACAACAGCTTCTCCCACCTTTAAGCCCCGTGGGTAAACAATGTATCGTTTCTCGCCATCTTGGTAATGCAACAATGCGATTCGAGCATTCCTGTTTGGGTCATATTCTACAGCTGCCACCTTGCCCACTACCCCAACCTTGTTTCGATAGAAATCGATGTTTCTATAAAGCCTCTTATGCCCCCCTCCACGATGTCGGCTTGTAATGACACCCCGGCTGTTTCGACCCGATGACTTGTGGATGAAATGGGTCAATTTCTTGGTAGGTTTGGTAGAAGTGACTTCAATAAACTCAGAAACGGAACGATTCCGTGTCCCTGGTGTATAGGACTTGTAAAAGCGGATTCCCATAAGGCATCGTAATTGTATAAAATGTTTTCTCTCTTCTGTGAGAGCTGTATCCCCGTTCAGCAAAACGCCCGTGCCTCACAGGCCTCACAGGGGCCTGCGAGGCTTGTGAGGCCTTGTGAGGCCAATGAGGCATGCCCCTCGAAGCATGCAACGCCCGGCTTACTCTGGATGAGGGCCGAATAGACCTTCAATTCCCTTCGCATGAGCTCTCTAAACAGGCGTTAGCTTCCTGAAACGAAGCGTTGATCTACTTCTCAGTAGGCAAAATCTGAATAGATTGACCGCGTTTGACACTAATAATAACTCTCTTGTAAGAGGCCTTGTTCCCTTGTGTATAACCCATTCGTCGTTTCTTTTTTGGTGGTCGGTGCGTATTAACACCAATAACTTCCACCTCGAAGAGCTCTTCGATAAGGGTTCTGATCTGCGGCTTGGTAAGTTTTAGGTCCACATCAAAGGTGTATTGATTTCTGTCCATTAGCCGAACCGACTTCTCCGTCAAGACCGGATACTTTACTAATTCAATGATCATAGTGAAATGTGTTAAAACATCTGCGTACAAGGGTAGGGAACTGGTGTTGTGCGCTTCCCTCAAGGAACGAGTCACCAAGGCTTCGGCATCAAGCCTTCTTTCGTTGCACAGTGTCTCGTGCTTACCTCGGCAGCGGCCCCAATCTTGTACCTTTGCTTTGCTGCAATTACTGAGACATCTATTTGCAGTAGCACCTAGATGAACCAGTTCGTCAGGAGTACACCAACAAACAGATGCCGATTGACGAGAGGGCCCCGTCTTGTAGGGCAACCTTGGTAATGTTTAGACTCTTTTGTTTCTTACCTAGTCAATGCAGGGAGTTCTGTCTCCAACTCTAGTGTAGGGTCCGATTCATTGTCTATATAGTTCAATATAAACAGTAAGAGTTTAAATATTGGCCCTGTAAGCCTTCTTTCCTCTGCCGTGGGCATGTATCCGTCCGACGGAACGCCCTTGGGCTTGCATTGCTTTGCAATGCGTGCATCCCTACGGGATGCACGGCCCGTTCAACGAAACGCCGAACCCGTCCTTGCATCCCGTAGGGATGCACGGAACGCCCTTGGGCTTGCATTGCTTTGCAATGCACCGCCCGTTCAACGAAACGCCCTTGGGCGTGGGCCCCTGCCCCTGTGAGGCCTTAGGCTGTATCGATCGATGCTTGGGCATGGTTGGCCACAATGTGGCTTTGAGCCAAAGATTAACTATCGATGGGGGGAGCCTGTAGACACGACCATCGACGGCATAACACGGAGCAGGCTACCTCGCTAGAGGTCTGCCCGCGTCAAGCCTGTGAAATCAACTGCCTAACAGAGGGGCACTGAGCATATCAAGTGTTACCAGCTTGATTTTGTCACACCCGGTAACAGGCACTCATGTGCCATTTCACGGAGAACATGCCTTGACAAGCCAAAATCTCGGAAATAGCCCTTGGGACGACCTGTTAAGAGGCATCGGTTGTGCAATCTTGTAGGACTGCTATCTCGAGGCAACAATTGCAATTTCCGATGGATGCTAAGTTTCTCTTCAAAAAGCTCAGTCTCACGGATTTGTTGCTTCAACTGATCTCGTTTGTTTTTGTAGGTCATTACGAGGCGCTGCCTTTTTCGCTCGCGCTCAATCATGCTTTTCTTTGCCATAGGGATTCAATTCTTTACGTAGACTAACGGAGTGGCCTTCCCACGAGCTTATACAGCAGGGGGCTGATTTTTGTTGATGAAGGGGAGCAAACCCATGATCCTCGCATTTTTAATAGCTCTGGCCATGTAACGCTGTTGCTTGGCTGTCAATAGGCTGCTTCGTCGGGGCAGGATCTTGCCCTCTGCGGTAATAAATTTACGCAATAACACGATGTTTTTGTAATCAATTGTTCCTTGGAAGGTCGGCGATTTGGGCCGAGATCGCTTCTGAACAATGGCTATTACAGGGGATTCTTGAGACGACTTAGATTTAAAACGTCGATTTGCAAATCTCATAGTTTCAGGCTTATAGAGTTATAGAGTTATAGGCTTATAGGCTTATAGAGTTATCAAGAGCCACGCGTCAAATGTGGGAAAATACAAACTTATTTAGCAGTGCCCACGCCACCTAGAGCCACTAGACGGTGGTTAAGAGGAACGACTTAGGGAACCTGAGCCGAGCAAGCCCCATCTCTGATAGCAAATAGAGTGCGAGGTCAAGTCAAAAACAAGCTGAGATCTGTCCGCACTTAGGCTGATTCCTTGCTAAGCTCTACTAGTTGTTGGAATGCGTGCCTGTCCCAGGCAGCAAGTTGGGACAATACCTTGCGGTTGAGGGCTGCCTTCGTTTTCTTTAACGAACAGACGAACTGATTGTAAGTGAGGCCATGTGCCCTTGTAGCGGCATTTATTCTTGTAATCCAGATGCTTCGGAATTCTCGTTTTCGTTGATGCCGATCCCGATACGAGTTTTTTAAACCCTTTAATGCATGTTGATTAGCGACACGAAATAGCGTAGATGAGGAACCACGGAATCCCTGAGCAAGTTTTAATATCTTTTGGCGGCGCTTCCGAGCGACGCTTCCACGCTTTACTCTAGTCATGTTCTTGTTTGAATGGTTGTGTTCTAATTGGTCGTCGTAGACCCATAAATTCAGATCAGGGGTCTAGATGGGGGACAGGAGGCCACAATGAAGCAAGTAGATTGGTCGCGGCTGTGGAGCCTCAAATCTTGTCTCTGTGGAAGCCGATCTTCCCAACCCCGACGGGCTCATTGTGGGGCCATTGGACAGCAAGCGAATCTGGTGTGCCTCTATCGGCAAGGTGTACCAACGAGGAGAAATGGCAATCCCCCAGAAAAGCGTTGTTTCGCTCTTTGAGTAGCTTGCAGGACAAAAAACCATTGCCTGCTAGTTCCAGTGAATACTCCCCGGGCTAGGAACCGAATGGTGTAACCAAGTCGGTTTCAAGATTAGCCAGCTTGACTCTGTCACGGGACTGATAGCTTATTGTGAAGCCGGCATAGTTACGAACAGAACATTTGTTTGCGAACTGCATCCAAATGATAATGCATCTCTTATGGATATGCAATCTGTGGCACAGAAGCGAGCTAGCTTGTTTAGGGTTTCCCTCAGCGCAGGTCAACATAAGTTAACAAGCTTCTCTCCCGTGCTACCTACCTGCCTGCCCAGAAACGATTAGAAGCATTGGCGACGACTCTGTTGTCTTATACATACCGTTTGGTTGACAGCACAAACTAATTTGTATATACTTATCTCACTAAAACAATCTAAGCCCCCATCGTCTAGAGGCCTAGGACATCTCCCTTTCATGGAGAAGACGGGGATTCGAATTCCCCTGGGGGTATGTATTACATTGCTTCGTCTCCTAATTTATTTGAAAGAGAGCCCATAGCGCATGATGATCTAAAACAACAATTTGCTAATTGGGCTACAAATTCACGGGAGAGCTTTCCCCGAGGTATGCATAAACCAAACTATGCTGCTCTTCGCTCCTCTTTCTACCTGCCACGGCGAGATGCAAGGCAAAACGCCATTGAAATGGAAATGAACAACTGCTTCACTAGATAACTTTTGAACGGGCACAGAGAGATGGATCTCGATTCGGTTTGGAGTTGATATGCGCTGGTATGAGGGCATTGATGCTTAGCCAATAGCATCCCCTTCTCGTTCCCAAGTGCTTGCCACTAAAATTGACAATAAAGGGATTTAGGTGTAACCTTAGAGAGGGGCATAAACAACTATTGCAACAAATTGGATGAAGGATTACCAATCGAATCGTCGGCGAGGACGTGGTGAGAGGACTCATCTATAGGGACGTGCATCTCGTTTGTCCAAATGAAGAAAATAACAATGCGGGATAGAGCAGCCTGGTAGCTCGCAAGGCTCATAATCTTGAAGTCGTAGGTTCAAATCCTACTCCCGCTAACAAACAATTCAATTGGCTCGTAGGGCACCAAACTGCGCCTCCCTTACAGCTGGGCACATCGTAAGAGATACGAACACTTAAGTTTCACGCCCCCCCGCTATATGGTTGCGGAAGAGTTCCCCACAGCAGCGCCGGTCTAGGGACGTTGATTAGTTTTTTAACCTCTTGGCTTCACGGCTAGGTCTTACGGGCCTGGCTATCGAAAGCCTCACGAGGCCTCACAGTGCTTGGGCGTTTCGCTGAACGGGCTGTGCATACCAAGGCACTACAACTCAGCTTCGTTGAAGGGTTTGGAAGACTGTGTTTAAGCACAAAAAGGGTGAGATGCCGGCCCCAGTGTCTGCAGCACGGTCCAGGCCAGATCAGGCAAGGCTTACAGTTTATGCACCACCTTTTAAGCTCACTTGCAACGTCGTACTTAGCAAGCCTAGAGCGGGGTAGTTATCCTGCTTCGACGATTACTAAAAAGATGCTAAAATAGAATAACGAGGTGTTAAAAACACACTTCTCCAGGTTGCCTTCAAGAAGGTGGTAAATGTAAGGCAAGGAAGCAAGCCGTTCAGCGAAGCGGGCTGGGTACAGGGCCCGTTCACGGAAACGCCGAACGAATGCCTTTGGGCTTGCGTTGCTTTGCAATGCGTGCATTCCATAGGCCTCACGGGAGCAAGCCTCACAGGCCTGTGAGGCCTATGAGGCCTGTCAGGCCTGTGAGGCCTACCCCCCTCCCGTCGGCCAGGTTACATTACAAACCAATGTGTGCACCCGTCCAGCGGGAACGCCGAACCTGTCTGACGGAACGCCGAACTTGTCCGACGGAACGCCCTTGGGCTTGCATTGCTTTGCAATGCGTGCATCCCGTAGGCCTCACAGGGGTTCGGCGTTTCGCTGAACGGATGCAAGGCCCGTTCAACGAAACGCTGAACCCGTCCGACGGAACGCCCTTGGGCGTGGGCCCCTGCCCCTGTAAGGCCTGTGAGGCCTGCCCCCTCGTTGGCCTTGCTCTGATGCGCTTGCGCATCAGAGCACGGGTGGCCTTCGAACCCCTGTGAGGCCTGTGAGGCCTGCCCCTGTGAGGCCTGTGAGGCCTGCCCCTGGGAGGCCTGTGATGCCTGCCCCTGGGAGGCCTGTGAGGCCCGTGAGGCCTATGGGATGCAAGGCCTTAGAAACACTGTGAAACCTATGAAACCTGTGTGTGTAAAGCCTTCCCTAGCAGGCGTAATGAAACAATCCCAAGAAACAGAATTTGCAACACAACGGAGTTAAAAGATGTCTATCTTAGCTTGGATTGAAGATCAACGTAAATTAAAACTCCTCAATGCTCCAAAATACAACCATCCTGCGTCTGATGGGAGCAAAGGGTTATGGACACGGTGCGATCATTGTGGGGTGATTCTCTACATAAAACACCTTAAGGAAAACCAGCGGGTTTGCTTTGGTTGCGGCTACCATCTACAAATGAACAGCCAGGAGCGGATCGACTACTTGATTGATGAGAACACTTGGCGGCCACTTGATGAAACCCTTTCCCCATGTGATCCATTAGAGTTTCGTGACCAGAAACCGTACACCGAAAGATTGAAAGATGCTCAAGAGAAAACAGGTCTCCAAGACGCTGTTCAAACTGGAACGGGGATGTTGGATGGGATTCCAATAGCCTTAGGGGTGATGGATTTCCATTTCATGGGTGGAAGCATGGGCTCCGTAGTAGGAGAAAAGATTACGCGGTTGATAGAATATGCCGCCCAAGAGGGATTAACCCTAGTCTTGGTATGTGCATCGGGTGGTGCAAGAATGCAAGAGGGGATCTTTAGCTTGATGCAAATGGCAAAGATCTCAAGCGCCTTGCAGATCTATCAATCGTGTGCCAATTTGCTCTACATCTCTGTTTTAACCTCTCCAACTACAGGTGGTGTAACAGCAAGCTTTGCAATGCTAGGGGATTTGATATTTGCAGAGCCTAAGGCGTTGATTGGGTTTGCAGGCCGTAGAGTTATTGAGCAGACACTCCAGGAGGATTTGCCAGATGATTTCCAAACATCAGAATATCTCTTGCATCATGGCCTGTTAGATCTCATTGTCCCGCGCTGCTTCTTGAAGCAAGCCCTTTCCGAAACAATAACACTTTACAAGGATGCTCCCTTCAAACGTGCTGGCAGCATCCCATATGGCATTCAAAACAGTCTCTACTTCCTTACGGAAGAGAAGACTCGCCGAAAATGGCACCAATGGACATCCTCGAGAGGGGATGCAAACAACTCGTGGCCATTAGAGGACAAAAGCGATGGGGCATCTGAAAGCAACGAAGGCCAGACGACTCAATTGCTCGATGCTTGCCTCTCGAATGCCCAGTTCTCTGCGCCCAATTATCCGTCTGAACAGCCTTTTATCAGGGTGCCTTCCGATGTAAGAGCTGCTGATGCGCCACTGCTAGGATCTCCGCAAGGAATGAAAGAGGTGGAAGACTCCCCAAGCATACATGCATTAGGTTTGCTAGATGACACAGCTTTTAAAACTACTCTCGCTGCTTGGTTAAAAGATTCTTCCCGAGATGAGCCGTATCGACAAATACTGGTGTCGTTTCAAACAATGTTTAGCTTATTTGCAGCTGGTTCTTCCTCTTGCACCGTTTCTCCCTCCAGTGGGCTAGCGAAAACAAATCAGTCACAGGTCTTGTCAACCACAGGGCAAGCAGAAACAAGCCGCAAGGATGGATCTGACAGCAGCGGGACTCAAGAGAAAATCTACGGGTCGAGTGATCGATCACAGGCCTTAGAAACCCAACACGGCCGGGGCACTCCAACGGACGGCTTGCCTATGGCTTCAAGGTTGCTGGATAGTTCACTACCTGTTGATCAATACGGACAAGACATGGCTGCAGATCTAGGGATCGAGCAAGGCAACACCAGGTCCATGGTCAACCACACCTCCCACTCTGCCCCTCTTCTTGAATTAGCGTTGAGCATAGGCACTAAAGAGGTTGTTGCTTGGCGTGCCTTTTATACGAGCCAGAAGTTGTCACCAAAGGCGATGTTCTTGGAACATCTAGAGCCGATTCACTACACAGCGAGCGAGAGCCAATCGAACATCTACAAAGCGAGGGAGGCTGAGAAGAAATTCTTCTACCAACTAATTCTAAACAATTCAAGGGATTAGATGTAGAATGCGCAGTCGCGGCAACTCGTGGCTTAAACAGCTCTCCAACTCAAGCCCTAGATATTCAACACATCATACACCCTTGCTGCAAAAACTTAGAGATAGGGTGTGAAACTGACCCTGCAATAGCTGTTGTTCAATCAATTTGTAGTCAATCAGCCCGCTGCGGGAATACTGCCACGTGGATACACCCGTGATAGTCATCCCCTTAGCCCCGCTCGTTTCCAATCGGTTCCTCCGATAGCCTGACTTCCTCACCAATTAGGCGTGTGCGGACCAGCTAAGGAGGCCGTGCCGGCCTCACAGGACTCACAGGCCTATGGGATCCACGCATTGCAAAGCAATGCAAGTCCAAGGGCGCTCCGTGCATCCGTTCAGCGAAACGCCGAACCCCTGTGAAGCCTACGGGATGCAAGGACGGGTTCGAAGGCCACCCGTGCTTGATGCGCGTGTGTATAAGAGCAAGGCCAACGAGGGGGCAAGTTCCACACGGGTTTGGCGTTACGGCTGACGAGCTCCCGTTCAGCGTTTCGCCAAACCCGTGTGAGGCAAGAGCGTTTCGCTGAATAGGAGGCCTTTCAAACTTAAAGGTGTTCCCGTCGAAGGGTTTTAGCAATCAGCAAGCTTGGCAGAATCGAAGGCCTCACAGGGGCAGGCCTCACAGGGGCAGGGGCCCACGCCCAAGGGCGTTTCGTTGAACGGGCGGTGCATTGCAAAGCAATGCAAGCCCAAGGGCGTTCCGTTGGACGGGTGTAGCATAGTTTTAATTACAGGTCTAAGGAGCCTACCATCTGTGGTGCATGAGTATTTTAGTTGAAAACTTGTCTAAGACCTTTGGAGAATTCCAAGCCTTGGATCACATTAATCTGGAGATCAAAGCTGAGTGTTTAGTTGCATTAGTTGGTGGTTCAGGCTCAGGGAAGTCAACCCTGTTGCGGATCATTGCAGGATTAGATGCACCCGATCAAGGTAGGATTTGGTTAGCAGGGAGAAATGCCACTTCGCTTTCCGTTCAAGAGCGTGAAATTGGATTTGTTTTCCAAAACTATGCCTTGTTCAAGCACATGACGGTTTATGAAAACATAGCCTTTGGATTAAGCATACGAGATTTAACATCCACGACTATAGCCAATCGAGTAAAACAGCTCCTGCAGTTGATACAGTTGGAAGAGTTTGCGTCTCGTTACCCAAGCCAGCTCTCAGGTGGCCAGCGGCAAAGAGTTGCCCTTGCTCGAGCACTTGCCATCGAACCAAAAGTTTTATTGCTTGATGAGCCCTTTGGTGCTTTAGACAGCAAGGTGCGGAAGGGGTTGCGCAATTGGCTACGCCGATTACACGAGCAAGTCCCTGTTACGACTGTTTTTGTCACTCACGATCAACAAGAGGCAATGGAGGTGGCAAGCGAAATAGTTGTGCTTGACAAGGGCCATGTTCAACAAATGGGGCCTCCTCACGACATTTATCACCATTTCTACTCACCAAATGCACGGCAATACAGCTGACAAACACCCTATCCCTCGTGAACCCGCTTGCTTGGGCCATCTACTCCCTTCAGCGAAATGCCTTTACGGTTGTATTGCTTGCATTGCACTGCTTGCGTAGCAAAACGCCAAACTGGTTGAGGTCTGTTCTTTTGGTGCTGGGTGTCGCGTCGGGGCAAACCAATTCAATCAAAGAGCTTCTTACCGTCCCAGGTAGGACTTGAACCTACGACCAACCGGTTAACAGCCGGTCGCTCTACCACTGAGCTACTGAGACATGCTTTAAGTGTACAGGAATTCAATGCAGAGATCAATTCCTCAGACGGAACGCTCTTCGACTTGCATTGCTTTGCAATGCGTGCATCCGTTCAGCGAAACGCCCTTGGGCGTGGGCCCCTGCCCGTCCGACAGAACGCCCTTGGGCGTGGGCCCCTGCTCGTCCGACGGAACGCCCTTGGGCTTGCATTGCTTTGCAATGCGTGCATCCCCTAGGCCTCACAGGGGTTCGGCGTTTCGCTGAACGGATGCAAGGGCCGTTCAACGAAACGACGGAACCCGTCCTTGCATTGCTTGCAATGCAAGGAACGCCCTTGGGCGTGGGCCCCTGCCCCTGTGAGGCCTGTGAGGCCTGCCCCCTCGTTGGCCTTGCTCTGATGCGCTTGCGCATCAGAGCACGGGTGGCCTTCGAACTCCTGTGAGGCCTGTGAGGCCTGCCCCCTCGTTGACCGGGGGTGGCCTTCGAACCCCTGTAAGGCCTGTGAGGCCTGTAAAGCCTCCACTGTGAGGTCTCAGCTCGCCAATGCTACACGTGGAAGAACAACTCGCTATAAGCAAGCAGATCAGCCAAAACACGTTGGATACAGAGGTGGGGATCCTAGGCCTCTTCCAGGCGGCTACTCTCATTGCAAGGACAATGCGTTTGTTCGTTCTAAGTAGGGGATTTGTTCACGTCCAGGAAAAGAGAGTTAGCATTGAAACGCGAGCAATCCAATCACGGCCCGAAACATGCTCCCTCCTCCGTTTGTTTATCGAAACGCGGAACCACTTCGAGGCCCTCTTTGTGAGGCCGTATGAGGAATGCATCAGTGATGTTATGCGCATGCAGCTTTGGGGTTTGAGACGTCAACTGGTCTAGAGCAATACGTTGACTCGAACAAGCTAAAAGGACCCAGAGACCAATGCCATCTGTGATGGTGCAAGTTTTAGCATTTACAATGAGTATGGAAAGACAAGCCTTTGAGCCGACTGGGTTGGTACCTAGATCCATAATTAGAACTTTTGATCGGTTTCGGCAGCAGTTGTTGCCAGAGACCAAGGCAGCAGCAGTTCAAGAATTTCGAATATCAAGATATCAAGTCTTAGTTTCAGTAAAGTCTTTAGCAAGCTTGGTCTTTATCCCGATTCTTGTCAATGCGTTGGCAAAAACATTCGTCCTAAATCCTGCAACGGAGTACCTTTGGAACAGCCAACAGAATGAGATCTTCTTAAACTCATATCAAGAAGATCGCGCATTGCGCGAGATGGAAGACTTTTCGGAGAAGGTGTATTTTGAATCCTTGCTTAGCGAAGAATCAGCGGCTATCTTGGCCGCTGATTGGCGGGAGAACAATGCCCCGCAGGCCTCACAGGCCTCACAACGCCTTACAAATCTCACAGGCCTCACAGAGGCAGAAGCCCACTCCCCAGAGCGTTTTGAGGAACGGGCTCACTCCCAAGCCCGTGTCGCTCAACGGTTCGCCGTTCCGTCGAACGGATCCGAAGGGCGTGCATTGCAAGGCAATGCAACCCGGCCAACGGGGGGGAGGGCAATGGAAAGCCAATTTCAAGACAAGGCCATGGAATTAGCTCTTCTCTACAACAAGGAGAGCATGTTGGCTATTACAAATGTTTTGGGAGATTTCGTGACATTTGTCACAATAGCCTCCCTGTTTGTTTGGATGCGCCCCCAGATTGTGATCTTGAAGTCGTTCTTAACGGAATCAATTTATAGCCTAAGCGACACAACGAAGTCTTTCCTCTTAATCCTTGTAACTGATCTGCTTGTAGGGTTCCACTCACCACGGGGGTGGGAAATTGGTATAGAAATGCTCTTGCGGCATTTTGGGCTACCAGAAAACCAGGACTTCATCTTTCTCTTTGTGGCTGCCTTTCCAGTGTTCTTAGACACAATCTTCAAATATTGGATCTTTCGCTATCTCAATAAGATCTCGCCCTCGACCGTTGCTACATATCACAACATGATTGAATAGGTTCCACAAAGCAAGTTGCTTCCGTGCATCGAGCTCCGATGCAAGCTGTCTCATTCTGTTCCGCTCATTTGGAATGAAACCTATAAAGTAGAAGCAAGGAACATGAGCAGGGCCCCTCGCTTTCTTTTCTTTCATGAAATGCTTTCCTCCCTGTTGTTCTGTTCTTGCGGGAGTGCCGTGATGCTAAATCTGTTGATCTGCCTCTTTGGAAGAGGGCGGAAGGGCTGTCTACCCCCCCCCCCTTTTTTGCCTTCTCCTCTGCTATGAGGCGCATTGTCTCTTACGAGCTCAGCTCTTAAGAGACAATGGTCCAATATAGGGCAAACTCTGTTTTCGTTAAGAGTTTCCGTGTAAGAACATAGTCGACGTACTTGTCGAACAATAAGGTCTCCTGCGAAAGGATGCTTGCCCCACAAAATGTGCAGCAGCCCAATGTCCAGGCACGGGGGCCGGACAGGCGGGCCCTTTGGTATTTGTCACACGGCGGGGGGATGGCTGGGGTGGGAACATTGCAGACAGGGCCTTTTGCACATGGGTGCCACACTCTTTATTTCTATCTCTTCTCTCCCGGCGTCGCAAGGCAATGGCGACGGTGTGCTTTCGACCCGTTTACGTCCATTCGTAGCTGCCCAAGGATGTGAGAGGTTGCATCGCAAAGCGATGCACGGGCTGTGGTCAATTGTGAAGCAAGGAGAGATTTTATGTTGACACAAGAAGAGATTGAAGCCATGCAGGACAAGGAGTTTTATCTCCGTTTCAACGAACTGGTAAAAAAGAGAGAGCTCACAAAAGGGGAAAAGGCAGAATATAGACTTCTGTTAATAGATCATGCTAAACGTAAGATGGGCCTCAGAGATCCTGAGGCTATCAAAAAGCGAATGAGAAATGACGAGGAATGGGATCGGTTCCTAGAGGCCTTGGATGATCTCCTGGACCAGCCCCAAGCCCACAAGTTCCAGGAGCTGCAAAGGGTGAGGCTTAAGGTCGCCTGTTCGCCAGAGGCGCCAAAGGGGACGGAGGGGTTCGTGTCAGAGGTTATTACACCAGCGTTTGAACGGTACCGCCAAGATGGCCGGCTTGTGTTCGCCTATGAGCTTGTGGTCCACCAATTCAATCCCGACACTCTAAAAGTCTACGGCCAAACAACCATCTCTGCCTCTGAGGAGGACCTAGAGCCCATTAACGAATACACTGTAGCAAGGCTGTTTAACGAGAGATACTCTGAATTCAGCAAGGAGCTGTAACGAGAGAGAGGCACAAAATTTCTTACCGCATTAAAGCTTATCCACAGAAGCTAGATTTAACTGGTGTTTACATCCAATACATGCCTTCTCGACCCTCGACCGTTGCTACATATCACAACATGATTGAATAGGGGAGCCGGGGGCCGTTTTAGGGGACGATTATTGCTCTGCACATTGGCCCCCTTAAAGGCTGCCATTAGCTGCCTGCAAAGGTCTTAGCCCTGGATCAATGGGGCCAAAAACAACTATAAGGATTTGCCACTTCAAACCGAGATAGCCTAACAATTTAATTGCTCAATTATGTCCACCCAACCCAAAGAGAACAAGGAAGAGCACAAAGAAGAAGAGCTTGCCAATGTGGCTGGTAGTGACCAAGACCCTGATGAGCGGTATCGGATCCCCTCTTATCAAAGAAGGTACAACGATCGAGCCGCCTCCTATTGCTGCGAGTCCCTTAAAGGACAAGTGGAGGACGGGCTCGATGGCACACGGCTTGGGTACATCCAGTACGATGGATGGCTCAAGGAGTTCGTCATCGTCCACCCTTCTGGGCACCCAGTGGGCTGCATAAAGTACTGCCCCTGGTGTGGCGCCCACGTCGGTGCAGGGAGGGAGCTGTATCGCAAGAAACGCCTTGAATATGCGCGGGCGGGCCTCATCAAGACGTCTAGTGAGTTCGCCAAATATTGGCCAATCATCTCTGAGGGCCTTGATCAGGAAGAGACAATGCGGCTCATTCAGGTGGAGAGGTTGGGGGAGAAGGAAGGCGCTAAGCCTCAAGGGAGTTACTAGTCCCCGATCGTATTAGGAAGATGGCAAGATGGCTTAGAAATTGTTACACCCCCCATCTTGCTCATCTCGGCAGGATGAGCATAGAAATCAGCGAGTAAAAAAGATGAATGGTATCATTACACTTGAGAACCCAGTCAAACCTTCCCCGTCCAAGGGTTTGAAGAAGGAGGTGGCCAAGGACAAGGAAAAGGAGAATTTTGACGAATGGTTGGATAACCGTGTTGGCAGATGCTTGGCCGGCCGTACAACCCTAAAACACTGTTACGACTTGTACACGTCGTTCTTGATAACAAATCTAAAGAAGATTCCAGTAACGAAGAGGGGTTTCTCTGCATTGCTCAGAGCCCACCTTGCAGCTTCTGTAGAGGCGGAACAGGTCCGTATATTGCCACGATCAGGTGTGACGATCTATGGTATTTATCTCAAAGACCCTGTAAATTGCGATTGATCATAAAGGGAGCGATGCGAACAACTAAGGTCCATCGCTCATTGCCTGACCTAGATGGGCTTGCTCTGTAAAGAACCATGTCTAACCCAAACTTGCTGTTCCCCTCTTAATTCAGAACAGAACTTAGCAAAATCTTTAAATCAATAAGGGTTGTTCAACTAGGGGGTTTGTTCAATTATTCAAAAAAAACAAACAAGTTTCTATTTTTTGCCCCTTCTATTTTGTTTGATGCTGTTTTTGCCTTCTATCTGGCTTGTTGAGTTTCCATCCAATGGGGAGTTTGGGGGGCTTTGCGTGCATCCCAAAGGCCTCACGGGGGCCGGAGCCCGACCCCAAGCCCGTTCCGCTGGACGGATGCAACCCATGCCCCCCAAGCAAAGCGATGGAAGACCTTCGCAAGTTGGGTCAAGTTGGCAAGGGCCTGATGGGCTGGTAAGGCTTACGACCTGGGCCGACCTGAGATCTTTAAGAAGAAACGGCTCTACAAGTGCTAACTTATGGGTTTGAACCAAAGAGCTCTCTAGATACATCAGTGGTGCTGTAGGTTGCTTTTCGAGTTGTGGCTGTTTCCTTAAAGGTAGACCCAGACCACTTACATCAAACTTGCCGATCGAGATATTCACCTCTCCTCGAGCATAATTGTAATCTATTCCTGGGTGGAAGGCACCCTTTTTCAGAAAGGCTCCAACTTTCTTTTGCAACTACTCTCTCAGCAGTCAATCTGCTCGAATCAACCGCCTGGGCGGGATTGACCAACTCTTGCTGCTTTATTGTAAGGGCGCCGGCATCTTCTAACGTGTCTCTAGGTGTTTTCTCCCTCCGACGGAACGCCCTTGGGCGTTTCGTTGAACGGGAGAAAGCAGCTAGCAAAAATATTTACTCAGTCGAAGCAACTGAGAACCGATTGTGCACACTAATAACAAGTTGAAAGGCTTTTTATCACTTCCTGATACATGGAAAAGGCTTGCATCGCATTAGGAAGCGATGCAGAGAAAAGGTGGAGAACAATTCCCAAGGTTGTGGTATAATATTAACCAACTCAGTGCATTGATTTGCAATAGAATGCCCGTACTCAACCCAACGCATCATCGATGCATGAGAAATCCTCAATGAACAACCATTGAGGAACACCTCAATCTTGAATCAAAACCATAGAGAAAACCCTTAACATGTCTCACGCAGTAAAAATATACGACACCTGCATCGGATGCACTCAATGTGTTCGTGCATGCCCTACCGACGTTCTAGAAATGGTCCCTTGGGATGGTTGCAAAGCTAGCCAAATAGCTTCGGCTCCCCGCACAGAAGATTGTGTGGGATGCAAAAGATGCGAATCAGCTTGTCCCACTGACTTCCTTAGTGTGCGTGTCTACTTAGGCTCCGAAACTACTCGAAGCATGGGGTTGGCGTATTAAATTGTTTATTACATAACCAATTCCTAGCAGGCTAGGGGGTCAGCCGACATTTCCCGCTAGTGAGCGCTTGCAAGCCCAGACCTAAGCTTTGGCTACATGCGGTTAACAGAATGCCTTTTGGAATTGAAGGGAATCCCCATCCAAAGAGGCTTCCCAGGCTTGCCGTTCAGCGAAACGCCCTTGCCCCACAGGCCTATGAGGCCTGCCCCACCGTTGGCCGAGTCGCATTGCAAAGCAATGCGTGCATCCCATAGGCCTCACAGGAGTTCGGCGTTCCTTGCATTGCAAGCAATGCAAGGACGGGTTCGGCGTTTCGTCGGACGGGTTCGGCGTTCCGTCGGACGGGTTCGGCGTTTCGTCGGACGGGTTCGGCGTTCCGTCGGACGGGTTCGGCGTTCCGTCGGACGGGTTCGGCGTTTCGTTGAACGGATTCACGCCTAAGGGCGTTCAGTCGGACGGGCAGGGGCCCTGTTCCAAGGGCGTTCCGTTGGACGGATTCAGCGCTTCGTTGAACGGGCCCACGCCCAATGGCGTTCCCGCTGGACGGATGCAAGGCCTTCGAGCGCCGTGCCAAACCATTGCAATGGGAGAATCTTTCACTACTGGGATTTGCAACGGGTCAGTTTCACAGTAAACAGAAAAGCTTAAGTTAATAGAGCTATTACTCATTAATCCGTTAGATTAGGATTGTCAGGTGACACAACGGCACTGCAGGCCTCATAGGCCTGTGAGGCAAGGCTGTTTCGCTGAATGCGTTGATTCACTAGAATTGTACGTTTCTCCGTCAACCAATGTTTTTGTCACACCACAGCACCGTATATGGGTGTGCAACAACAGCCATCAAGGATGGCTGCTGGACAACAATCCACCTTCGATGCGGAGGCAAGGCTTACCACGCGGCAGATAGGGTGCTTCACTTCTTAGGCCATTGCCCCCAAGCTCGACGTTGCTACCTCTGGACCCGTTGCCAAAGCCCTAAAACACAAGGCCCTGCATCGGTCGAGTAGGGTCTAACATGTCGTTAAAACACACAGACACAGGTAGCATCAAGAAAGGTTATGCCTCTTGACTAGCTGTTTTCACATAAAGAATCAAGAGGAAGGCGGTAGGTATAATAATAAACAGGGCAGTAGCCATTAATCCAAGAATGTTAACTTCCATACCAGTCTCCAATTTTCAAATGTTTTGTGATCTTTTAAATGGAGAGCTATTGCTCCCATTGATCAATGTCATGATATAATGTCTCTTCGTCGTCTTGCGGCGCGTTTTGTATCACTTGCATCTTCCTACGCAACAATGCTTCGTAGGTCTTCTTGTTCACTCGTAGACCGGGTTGCATTACAAAGCAATGCACGTCCAGTTCGACGAAATGCCGAACCTGCCCGTCGAAACGCCCTCGGACAAGGCCCGTTCAGCGAAACACCGAACCCGTCCTTGCATTGCTTGCAACGCAAGGACGGGTTCGGTGTTCTATCAGGAGTTCAGCCTTCAGCTGGGCAATTCGGCGCTGGGTTGGATGGGAACAGGTTCTGAAGAGACAATCTTATTATATTATAAGAGATGTTCGTCTTGTTCTTCAACCATTTTACAAAACGCGTCGACGCAGTGTATTAAAGGGTTGAGCAACCTAGATGGCCAGTGAAATGCCACCGCCTCACGGGTCTAAATCTAGTGTTGGGTTTCGGAAGCCTACCCCCGCCGACTAGGCTCCATAGGCTTTGTAACGCCAGACACCACACGTCTTTATCGAGGCAGACTTTACAGGGCTCACAGGCCTCACAAGGGGCAGGCCGTACAGGCCTCACAAGGGGCAGGCCGTACAGGCCTCACAACGGGCAGGCCGTACAGGCCTCACAACGGGCAGGCACTCCTTGCGTTGCAAGCAATGCGTGAATCCGAACAAGGCCCGTTCATCAACACGCCGAACCCCTGTGAGGCCTAGGGGGTGCACGCATTGCTTGCAACGCAAGCCCAAAGGCGTTTCGATGAACAGGCCTTGCATCCCGTAGACCTCACGGGAGCAGGCCTCACAGGCCTTATAGGGGCAGGCCTCACAGGGGCAGGGGCCCACGCCCAAGGGCGTTTCGTTGAACGGGCGGTGCATTGCAAAGCAATGCAAGCCCAAGGGCGTTCCGTCGGACGGGCAGGGGCCCACGCCCAAGGGCGTTTCGTTGAACGAGCCCACGCCTAAGGGCGTTCCCGCTGGACGGATACATGCATGGTATTGCAGTGCAAAGCCGACGGGCGCTTTCGCTAACCGAACCGTGCGATGCAACGCCCCCGTCGCCCTTGCTTCGCATGGTCGACTTTTGAACTGCAAGACCGAGCAGCGGTCTGCCTAACTTGTACTGGCTCACGGCGGCAGTTTGGCTACATTATCAGTCAAGTCGTTGACTCATCTTTAACCAATTCACAGCTTCAATGTAGTTTGTGGGTGCCAACCGGATGGCTTCCTTCCAATAATCAGCCGCCTTGTCAAACAACATAGTAGCAACTTCTGGCTGGCCATTTTCAATGGCTTGCTCGCCCCGGAAGTGGTAAATAACTGCTATGTTGTTCAGCGCTTGTGGGAGCGAAGGATTCCTCTCAAGAGCTTGGTAATAATACTCTAATGCCCTGCCATGTTCGCCGTTGCTCGTGTGTATGAGCCCAATGTTGTACAAAATGTAGCTTCGGTCATACGCATCCGTTTCAAAGCGCATAGCTTGATAGTAGTTCTGTAGCGCTTCAGCATATTCCCCGGATGCTTGTGCAGACATCCCATCTCTGTAATACATGAAAGCTTGCTTCTCACGGTATGAGGTGGGCAAAACCTTTAAAAGAATGTCCGCAACAACCGTAAAGGTCTTGTCTATAAAATTGTCGTTTCTTTGAGATCTAGGCATAGCATCTTCCTCTAAACATTACTAGCTGCGAATTGGACTTGGTTTGCGAAGGGCCCCATCGAAGGGACCCCGTTAGCCAGGATTCCAAACCTGTTCGCCGGAGCCCCTATCTTGGTCTTGCTCGTCTGCGGGCTAGGCCCTTGTTTCAGAGAAGTTTATTGCCATGCTTGGCCAATAGTTCTCCAACAGTTTAACCACGCGCTAAAGCATCTAGGCGAAGGTTAACCCCTCGATGGAACAGCGAGTTTATGTGAGACCTTGTGTGGCCTGTGCAGCCTTTTAAGGCCTAGAGCCCCCTACCTCTGTGTGGCCTGTGGGGCCTGTGGCCTTACTCACACAAAAGGCCCCCTAGGCCACACAGGGGTTCGAAGGCCACCCCCGGCCAACGAGGGGGCAGGCCACACAGGCCCCACAAGGCCACACATGGATCGGCATTTCGCTGAACGGTTCGGCATTTCATCCAACGGATTCGACGTTTCAATGAATGGTTCAGCGAAACGACGGAGGTTTCGTGACCTTGATGTGAGTAGCTCTCGACAAGAAATTGCACGATTACCCGGGCATTCCCGAGTGAATTCTTGGCTCAAAGACGTCACTGAATGTTTTCTTAACTTGATTAGTGAGTATTATACGCTAATTCAACCTTTTGCACACAATTTTCACTGGCTAAGGCAAGGCATGATGTGGGATAGAGAAAGCAAAGCTTTCCTCAAAAGGCGCGTTGCAGCTATTCCGTCATCATTCAAAGAGCTAGATGAGCAGATTTAGCATCGCGGCACTGGGGTAACAAGGGAACGACAGGAAATTGTTTGCTCGCACACAAGTCGGTTCATTCGTCTGACGGAACGCCGAACCCGTCCTTGCATCCCTACGGGATGCACGGAACGCCCTTGGGCTTGCATTGCTTTGCAATGCGTGCATCCCGTAGGGATGCAAGGCCCGTTCAACGAAACGCCCTTGGGCGTGGGCCCCTGCCCGTCCGACGGAACGCCGAACTCCTGTGAGGCCTGTGAGGCCTGCCCCCTCGTTGGCCTTGCTCTGATGCGCTTGCGCATCAGAGCACGGGTGGCCTTCGAACCCCTGTGAGGCCTGTGAGGCCTTTAAGCCATGGCTATACAACTAAGAATCAGAGCCGGTCGGGATAGTCAACCAACCACCTTCGAGAAGGGTCTCTAGCCTATCTCGAAACTCTTCAAGTTTCAGTCAGGCTGCTTCACAATTCATAGGCAAGCGTATTCAACCTCTCTTCTATAATGATTGTTGTGTACTACATGCAGAGAAAGATGACCCAATTTCCTCTCCACAGAAGGCCAACCCTAGCATTGCGGATTACAACAGTCACCGTCAAGAGCTTCTAGAGGATCCAAATACAACTATCTTAAAACTTGCGCCCTTTGATTGGAGCATGGATAGAGAAATCGCTGCAGAATTCTACGGAAATTCACAGCCTCGGCATGCTTTTTCAAATACCAATCGACACCAGGTAACTTCATTAGCTACACATTTGTCCCAGCGTTTCAATTTAAGCATACAGGGACTAATTTTTGATAGTACAATTCCAGTAGATCAGTGTCGCGAAGCCTTAGCTGCCATAAACACTTCGTGGGAACCGATTCCCAACGTTTCTGCGCAAAACGGTAAATCAATGCGTGCTTATATGCTGCGCATAAACCACACAAGGCCAAAACAAGTATTTGTTGCTGTCTCCGATTTTTCTCATAGGAGCGCAGGTGGGACAGGTGATTTTGATTCCATAACACATTTCAATATCTTTACTCACAAGAGCAAGGATCCGTGTGGCGACAAGCGATATGCAAACATAGGCGCCATCACCGGCCACACCGGCTCATTCTTAGACGGTTCTGAAATAATGCCAGAACGATCCATAGAGTCTCCTTTTTTCAAGAAACCGCACAAATTTATAAACAAGAAATTAATACACCAAATAATTCTTGCAAACACTGTTGCAAAGCCATGGAACAGACCTTAAATAAGGTAGACATGATTGAATACATGTGGTACACAAGAGACTGTTATTTGCGAAGTGCCTACAACTCCATGGTTGGGGCTGCTGTACGGTAATGTCCACTCTGTGGAAAAGAGATAGGGACGTTGTCTCTTCTTAACGAATATGAAGAGGTGGCTGATCAACCTGAGGCAGACACGATAGATTGGGAATCTGATGCGTAGGTGGAGGTCTTTAACGGGAGATTCCTTGCCGAACAGATAGAGAAAGAGCAACGCCTTGAAGCATCAGCAAACAACTGTGAATAGGCAAACCAACGAGCTGAGAATAGAAACACCGTCTAAATGACCGCTCCCCCTCGTGGGCCTTGCTGTGATGCGCAAGCGCATCAAGCACGGGTGACCATCGAACCCCTTTTTATTTCTTAGCACCTCGGCAAAATGCGTAACAAATCGGGAATGCACCTTTGTTTAATGAAGGGCAGAAGCAGTTCGAAAACTGTACGAAAACAAAGGAACACCCCCCATGTGCACTTTACACTAAAGATTACATCTCATAAATGTACAGAGCTTTTTATTTTAAACAATCTTGAACCTTAGTCATTTCATGTTAGAACAAGTTTCCGAGAAAATAAACAAAAGTGGTAGTTGTGACAAAACAAATATGTCCGCGACTGCAACCATAACAACGAAATCCTTCTTTTTAGAGGAGAGACAATGCGAAAGAGAAAAACCGTAACAAATTTACAAGAAGAAACTTCGATCCACAAGGGCACGGAAAGGAAAGACGCAATCTTTGAAGGGATGCGTGTAGAAGACGGCAAAGAAAGTTTAACATTGCAATTACCACATCAATCAAGTGTCAAATAGAAGATACCCAGCAAAAGTGGTAGCTCGCGCGATCAATGAATGCTCTCTAACGTCACTTTGACAAACGGTGATGTATTGAAAAAAGGGCCTAGTTGAAAGCAATAAGAGTCGGTCGGAGACACAGAACACAAATTCAAAGCAACCGATGGACAACAGAGACAACCATAGAGTCTAGTTAAATTATCAAATTAGACATGAAAGGAATAGGTTCTACCGATAAGGAACCCGGGAATTGGATTATTACGCTATCCCTACTCCCCTGTAAAAGGGGGGAGATAGCTCTTACACCCTTCTTACTCCCAAACTGCGAAGATTGCTGAGAGGCAATGGACCCCACAGGCCACACATGGGCAGGCCGCAACAGCTTCACTAGTCTTGCCGGCTTCACAGGCTTATGGCTCGCATGGCTAGATTGCAAAGAAAAGAGGTTAGGATTTTTCGGTTTGTGGTATAATTTAAGACAATAGAAAAAGAAAGAAAGTAAATCCGTTCTGTTGTTAGAGATGTTTATTTATGGGATTACCTTGGTATCGTGTCCACACAGTTGTTTTAAATGACCCGGGCCGCTTGATTGCTGTCCACTTGATGCACACTGCACTTGTTTCAGGATGGGCCGGATCGATGGCTTTCTACGAATTGGCAGTTTTTGACCCCTCTGACCCTGTGTTGAATCCCATGTGGCGCCAAGGGATGTTTGTGCTTCCATTTATGACCCGTTTAGGGATTACACAGTCGTGGGGCAACTGGACAATCAGTGGCGAAACGGCAACCAGTCCGGGAATTTGGACTTACGAAGGGGTAGCTACTGCCCACATCCTGTTGTCAGGTGCACTGTTCATGGCATCGATTTGGCACTGGGTGTACTGGGACCTTGAGCTCTTCCGCGATCCGCGTACGGGCGACCCTGCCCTAGATCTTCCAAAGATCTTCGGCATCCACCTTTTCCTTTCAGGACTTCTATGCTTCGGTTTTGGGGCTTTCCACGTGACGGGGCTTTTTGGGCCTGGCATCTGGGTCTCTGACCCTTACGGGATTACTGGTAGTGTCCAACCTGTTTCACCTGCTTGGGGGGCGGATGGGTTTGACCCATACAACCCCGGAGGCATCGCGTCTTAACACGATGGGGCGCACCCACCGCAAGGTGGGTAGATGAAAGTTCGCTATATGCTGGGACCTCCCGCCAACCTCCACCCTCGTGGAGGACATCTTGCAGTCCAATGGCGAGAAATCCGTTGGGAAAATCTGTCAAGCAGGGACAATCAGCAGGAAACTATCGCCTCCACACCACTCATGCATTGCGAAGCAATGCAAGGGGCGGTGTGGAGGCTACAATTGCCATTTGAAACAATGATAGGATCCTCAGAGACTACACGCGAACCACCACTCTCCTCCTTCGACTTCTCCGATTTCATCGAACACCATCTCGTCCAACACAAGACCCACGCCGATCAGAGCTTCCTAGAATGGCTTGTCGGGTTTGCAGAGGGGGACGGGACCTTCTGCTCACGCGAGATCTCGCTCCAACAACCCAAGCCATTCAATGGGGAGACGAACGCCTCCACAGGAGAAGAGGCCCCTGCCGAGATCCTTCTCCAATCGACCCAGAAGCCGCTGAAGCGGCGCCTCCTCTTCCAATTGGTCCAGAAGGACCCTAAAGTCCTTCACCGGATACGTGCCGAATTGGGGTTTGGGTCGGTGCGCCAGTCTGGGAATGGGTTGGCCACGCATTGGCGATACACCGTCGAGAACCGGCGGGGGCTGCAACGGATCATGGCAATCTTTAACGGCAACCTGGTGTTGCCGAAGCGGCGCCTTCAATTTGCTGAATGGGTCAATGATGCAAGGGGCCTACTCTGGCCATCCTTCGTCCTTAAAGACACGGGGCGGGTGGCATCCCTCGAGACTGGCTGGCTCGCCGGCTTCATTGACGCCGAGGGTTGCTTCTACGCGCACTTTACAACCCCTTCCCAGCGGTCCAGCCTCTCCTACCGCTTGACCCAAAAGGTGCACATCACCCAACAGGATCGGTGCGGTGAGGCAGAGGTGCTCCGCCAGGTTGGCGAGCTGCTTGAAAGCAGCGCAAGGGTCAGCCTGGTGAAGCCGCCGGATTGCTTCAGGATTGAAGTTTCGAGCCTGCACAGCCATGGGATCCTTGTAATGTACCTGAAGCGGTTCCCAGTGATTGTAAAAGCGGTGGTTTTCCGCCAATGGTGGCGTGTCTACCTCCTCCGCGTTGAGGGGCGGCACCTAAACGAGACGGGGATCCGTCGCATGCGGCGTTTGTGTTTGGCGATGAGGATGAAACAGAAGGAGATGAAGGCCCCAGCAAGAGCTGAAGGGCCTGCTCCAGCGGAAGCTGGATGAGTGGTTGAAGATATAGTCCACACCTCCCGCCCTGTGCTGTGGTTGGGTTGCATCGTAAAGCGATGCAACCCAACCACAGCACAGGGCGGGAGGTTTTGCATCACATGGCGGCAGGCATCCTCGGTGTCCTAGCAGGCCTTTTCCACCTCTGCGTGCGACCTTCGCAACGTCTTTACAACGGCTTGCGGATGGGCAACATCGAGACTGTTCTCTCGAGCAGTATAGCAGCAGTTTTCTGGGCAGCTTTCGTAGTAGCTGGCACAATGTGGTATGGATCAGCTGCAACTCCTATTGAGTTGTATGGGCCAACCCGTTACCAGTGGGACTTAGGCTTCTTCCAACAAGAAATCGAGCGACGGGTTCAGGGCAGCTTGGCTGAAGGCAAGAGTTCTTCTCAAGCATGGTCTGAGATCCCCGAGAAATTGGCCTTCTATGACTACATTGGCAACAACCCAGCGAAAGGGGGCTTGTTCCGCGCTGGGGCGATGAACAGCGGTGATGGAATCGCCGTGGGTTGGTTGGGGCATGCGGTGTTTAAAGACAAGGATGGAAATGAGCTATTTGTTCGGCGCATGCCTACCTTCTTTGAAACCTTCCCAGTTCTCTTGATTGACAAGGATGGGGTTGTACGGGCCGATGTGCCATTCCGTCGAGCTGAATCAAAATACAGCATTGAGCAGGTTGGCGTGTCTGTTGCATTCTATGGAGGAGAACTAAACGGAGTTACCTTTACTGATCCAGCAACAGTTAAGAAATATGCTCGCAGAGCTCAGCTAGGCGAAGTCTTTGAATTTGACCGGGCAACCCTTCAATCAGATGGTGTATTCCGTAGCAGCCCTCGGGGTTGGTTCACCTTTGGGCATCTCTGCTTTGCACTCCTCTTCTTCTTTGGTCACATCTGGCACGGTGCACGAACAATCTTCCGTGATGTGTTTGCCGGGATTGACAGTGACATCGACGATCAAGTTGAGTTTGGGGCATTCCAAAAACTTGGTGACCCGTCTACCCGTCGACAATCCGTGTAGAACCTCTCACTGTTAAACGTTTCGCCGAATGGGTCTTGCATCCGTCCAGCGGGAACGCCCTTGGGCTTGCATTGCTTTGCAATGCGTGCATCCCGTAGGGATGCAAGGCCCGTTCAACGAAACGCCCTTGGGCGTGGGCCCCTGCCCGTCCGACGGAACGCCGAACCCGTCCGACGGAACGCCGAACCCGTCCGACGGAACGCCGAACTCCTGTGAGGCCTGTGAGGCCTATGGGATGCACGCGTTGCTGGCAAGGCAAGACCCGAAAGCGTTCCGTCGGACGGTACACCGTTCCAACGGAGGGTTTGGGATGCCAGCTAAGGGCCCCATTCCGCCAAGGCCTCGGTGGGCGGTTAATGTGGTCGCGCTGTGGGTGCCCTCCAATTCCTGTTGCAAGCCAAGGGTGAAGCAAGTCGGGAAGCAGGAGAGCTCCAGAGTGTATGCCACGGCATAGCCCAGGGGGGCAATTGGTTGTTTGACCAATCGAGATATATACAATCCTTTCTATGGAAGCTTTAGTTTACACATTTTTATTAGTTGGTACCCTAGGCATCATTTTCTTTGCGATATTTTTTAGAGAGCCACCACGCATCGTTAAATAAGCAGTTTGTAGAGGGCTAATCGGACCACGGGAGCATGGTTTCGAAGGCCTCACAGGCTTCCCGAGAGTTCAGCGCTCCGTGCATGCCTACGGGATGCAAGGATGGGCAGGCCTGTGAGGCCTGTGAAGCAAGACCGTTTCGATGAACGAGTTGGAAGGTCACCGGGCGCAGCACGATCAAGCATGGCAAAGCGATGCAAAAGCTGGAATGGTCTAAACGAATACATGCCAAGGCACTGGGCGATTGGTCTTACGAGCCTCACACGGGCATGCCCCCCATCCCAATGGTTTGAGATCCCTATGAAAGCTAGCTTTACTGCCTTTAAACCCTTGCGGGGGTCGGGAACGTCCATGGGGGTTCGAAGGCTACACGTGCTTGATGCGCAAGCGCATCAGAGCAAGGCCAACGAGGGGGAACATCTCTTGTCGTGGTTAAAGGACATGGAAACGAATGACTGTGCAGAGGCTTGTAGCCGTTTGCTTGATCTCTCTCCTAATCCTCGTGCTCTTCAAAAGGATCCCGAAGCTGTTTAGAAGGTGGACCGAACCCCACGTAAATCGAGTACCCCGTAATACTTAAAAGAAGACACCATAGAAATATGGTGTAGAAAAAAGCAGGACTTTCCATAATAAGGTTGAAATAACAAACTTGGGCTTTGTATGAGCGGGCTCCCTACAAAATGCGTAAGGGATGGCTTTGACTCACAAGAAACATGGCTCACAATGATTAGGTCTCTTATTATAATTATAGGAGATATACCTCTTCTAGGCTATGGGGTTGGAAGGCCACCTGTGCTTGATGCGCTTGCGTATCAGAGCAAGGCCAACGAGGGGGCCAGTGCCGAAACAGATAGGTTCTCTAGGCCTTATAGGCCTGTGAGGCAAGGGCAGTCCGCCGGATGGGTAGCTCTTCCCCTCCCCTCTCCCCGCCAACATGACAGAAAGTAAACAGATTTACGCACAGCAAACATTATGGCAACAGGAACGACCTCAAAAACCAACAAAGACTTAACTAGCAGCAAAGTAACAACATTGGGCACTTTGCTCAAGCCACTCAATTCGGAATACGGCAAGGTAGCTCCAGGTTGGGGCACAACCGTAATTATGGGAGTGTTTATGGCCCTCTTCGCTGTTTTCCTAGTGATCATACTAGAGATTTATAACAGCTCTGTTCTGCTAGATGAGATCAATCCTATCTTCTAAGCCACGCCCCTAAGGTGGTAAATGTCTGGGAACACGTATACGCGGTTCCTTGTCAGCTTACCACCTTAACTGGATGGCAGGGTCGATACAAAGCCTGTGGTGGTCCTAGTCTCTTCTGCATTGCACAAATGTTGTTCTTATCAATGGGCTCTCCTAGCCCATCGTCAGGGCTAAGACAGGAGTACATTGCCAAGCAAGTTTTTGTTTTATTGCCGCTAATCTCCACCAGAGAACAAGGAACTAGGCCCTTTCAAGCCTCTCAGGTCCTTCGGAAGCGATGGCAAACCCACCAAGGAATCCTTCCACAATCTAGGAGGCTAGGCCAATCGAATAAGTGGCATTCCCTTTCTCCTTTCATGCTAGAGGTGAGTTGTCGCCACTTTGACTGGGCAGGTGTGCGCAGTTTCAATTTGTCGGGTGTTTCATTAGCAACACGAGTTGATGAGCTCAGTAGGAATCGAACCTACATTCGAAACTTAGAAGGTTTCTGTCCTGATCCGTTAGACGATGAGCCCGCTGGCAGCTGCGAAGCAATAGCCTGTTTTTAGCATAGTAACAGCATGTGTTTTAAAAATCAAGGGACGTCCTGCTCACACTTTTGAATTGAAAACGGGGAGATTGATGACAATTCTGGATTTAACCAGCTATTCATCTATAAAATAGGGTTAGCTTACAGAATCGGTCGAGGAATGTTGGCTCTTTGTAGCCCATCAGCGTGAAGAATGTGCCATAGATTAGTAGATGGCCTATCGCTTGCCTATAGATATGGTTTGTTTTGGCAGAATCGATCTCAGGCTTGATGAAGTTGTTTGAGGCTGCTCTTTCCCGTATAATAGATCCAAATGTATTGCAGATTTAGATGGAGACGCCTCTTTTTCATGAAAAGAAAAAGCAACACTAATGCGAAGGAAATCAACACGACCCTGCCCTCCGAGCAATAGCAAGAGTTAATTGCCATTTCCCCCACTGCGCGATGCTATGGAAAGTGCACTGACCAATGCGCTGCACTCGAATGGACGTAGGCTCTGCACGTGTTTGAATGCAATTGCCTATTGAGGAGTGGTGTCTGAGTGGCCGAAAGAGCACGATTGCTAATCGTGTGTACAGGAAACTGTACCGAGGGTTCGAATCCCTCTCACTCCGTTTCTCCAAGCACCGTTACCAGATATTTCGAGCCCTGCATCCTGCCGATCGCCCTTGCCCGTCAGGTTGCTCTTTCTACGAAACCGGCTGGGGGTTCGAAGGACAGACGTATGTAGCAAAGCCAACGAGGCCCGTGAGGCCTTGTAAAGCCTATCCCGTCCGACGGGACGCCCTTGGGCATGGGCCCCTGCCCATCCGACGGAACGCCGAACTCCTGTAAGGCCTGTGAGGCCTGCCCCTGGGAGGCCTGTGAGGCCTGTGAGGCCTCAAACCCGGTAAGGCTCGCGAAACCTTTCTATGGAAGGCCTTTGGGGCCTAGCTTGCCCTGGAGAGGATTTGAACCTCCACGCTCATCGCAGTTGATTTTGAATCAACCGTGTCTACCATTCCACCACCAAGGCCTCTAAACATTATAGACTAAATTCGTGATTCTGTAAATTCTAAAAATCTAACCACTCTCACAGCTTCCCAACCCGTTCAACGAAACGCCGAACCCGTCCTTGCATCCCTACGGGATGCACGGAACGCCCTTGGGCGTGGGCCCCTGCCCGTCCAACGGAACGTCGAACTCCTGTGAGTCCTGTGAGTCCTGTGAGGCCTGTGAGGCCTGCCCCCTCGTGGGCCTTGCTCTGATGCGCAAGCGCATCAGAGCACGGGTGGCCTTCGAACCCGTCCGACGGAACGCCCTTGGGCGTGGGCCCCTGCTCCTGTGAGGCCTGTGAGGCCTGTAAGGCCTCAGTCTGCAAACAAGGAAACGCCAGAAGTTCCTCTTGGTCGCACATGGGTCACCCTTTTGGCATAGAGGCAGTCTAAAAACAGTGTATTCATCGGCAGCAGTTATTAGATGGAGCTGAGGCATGCAGCACACATTTCTTAGGATTTCCAGAGAAAGGGCTTTTGGCCACATCTTCCTAATCGCTTCATCTGCCCGCGCCCCGCAGCGGCATTGTATCTAGTCCTTGCATAAGCTGGAAAAGCGTTTCGCTACGACCGAAGCATTTCTTTCGGCCCATCCGACGGAAGACTCGTGCCTCATAGGCCTCACAAGAGGCCCCTCCCTATGAGGCATTGTAAAGCCGGGTGTAATGGTTACATTGTTTAAAGCTTTTTATTGCATTCAGTTGCAAGGCAAAAGTTGATCTTTTATCTAGAAATTGGTATTATACTTGACAAGCTCACAACCCTGTAACTTTTGCTTCAGAACCATGTCAGGACTGTAAAGTAGCAGCATTACAGAAGTCTTAAGTAGCCAGGATTGTGAGCCCTACAAGCTTCGTACTGGGGAAAACCATTTTGGTGTTCCCTTGTTTTGGAAACAGGCCCCACAGGCCTCACAGTGGTTCGGCGTTTCGCTGAACGAGCCTTGCATCCCTATGGGATGCACGCATTGCAAAGCAATGCAAGGACGGGTTCGGCGTTCCATCGAACGGATTGCCAAAAATCCCTAATAGCAAAACCGAAAACCCTTCGCTCCATGACTTTCCAACTAACTTAAACATCAATCAAATCAAATGACATCAAACTGTGACTGGAGGGCACAAGAGATGGGACATTGGTCATAAAAACGTTATACACAACAACCTTCCACGTTAACCCTGTTTCCTACCAGGAGCTACAATTGTAGAAAGCATCTACACAAGTTGGTCTCTCCAACTACCAGAGTTGGAACTATGTAAGGCTCTACAAAATCTGGCAAAGTTGTTGACTAGTAAAATCGGTAATCTTTGCTCTGATCGTAATAGAATTGTGATTTTTGAAAGATTTACCATGCCAGACAAACCTTGGGCATTTAGCGAAACGACGAACCACTGTGAGACCTGCAAGGCCAGGAGATCCCGTTACACTTCAGCCAAGGAGGGCGCTGCAAGATGGCCTTAATTTTCGGGGCGATCTTAATGTTTTGATGGCGCATTTTTTACAGTGCGTGTTTTGATGGTAGGCTTTTTTACAGCGCGTCTCTCCGTGCCAAGTTTGGGGTTGGCAGAAGCGAGTGGCTCGTTGGAAATAGAAGATCCGGTAAGTCTATCGAACAATATCGAATAAACAAGCAAACGGATTGTTCAATTTAAAGGTTAGTGACAGGCGGCACCCAGATTCGAACTGGGGAGTGGAGGATTTGCAATCCTCTGCCTTACCACTTGGCTATGCCGCCCTTCTACCGCTTTACGCTGCAGGCCTCACAGGCCTCACAGGAGCAGAAACCCACGCCCAAGGGCGTTCCTTGCATTGCATGCAATGCAAGGACGGGCAGGGGCCCACGCCCAAGGGCGTTTCGTTGAACGGGCAAGGGTCGATGTTCCCAATAAGAAACACGATTTGGTACTATTTTCTTCATTCAATAGTACCACAATTGGCCTCGGCTTGACAACCTTTGTTGCCTTGTTCCCTTCATAACCAATTCGTAACCACATGTGCCAATTACGCCTTTCTCAACTTGTGGCAGCAGAGCAACATCGTGCCCAGACTTCCCTGTTTTTGTGGCATAAAGTGGAGCAAGGGGTATCCGATAAGAATCCGCAATCACTCTAGTGAGAGGAGTGGAGCAAGAGGTTCCATTCTGACACTGGGTAATAGACCCTACCTTTAACCAAAGAGAGTGCGGATGTGCCATGTAGATTGTGTAAAACTGGGGCAAATCTATTGGGAAACACCTACCCCTCAGGTTAAAGAAAGGGCCAGGAGATGAGAGGTTTGAAAACAGTATGGCTGCAATAAATTACAAAGCATCATTCCTTGTCCCTGATTTTGTTGAGATTCAACGACGAAGTTTTTCACGATTCTTGGAGAAAGGCATCATAGAGGAATTCTCTAAAATAAATCCCATCCGAAGCGACATTTCAAAGTTTGAGCTGACCCTCTATCCAGAGAGTTATCTGATAATCGCGCCCGAGTACACGGTCACTGAAGCAGTCTTGCATGGCAAAACATATAGTTGCAAACTGTATTTACCAGCAAAACTCTCTTCCGAGCACACGTCCAAACGGACAAATCGAAATAAGGCCAATGCCAAGCAACAGGTTTTGGGCCCACAACAAGCTACTGGGGGACGTCCTTTAGCCGACGAGAGCAAGTCAAGCCCACCCGTCCGACGGAGCGCCGAACCCTTGGGAGGCCTGGGAGGCCTGTGGACAAGCCCCCAGCACGATGCAAACAAGGCCGATATACCTAGGACCGTGAGCTTAAAGGAGAGTCACCAGTTGGCCAAACCGGAAGGGAGCTACGGGCCTGTTTCCCCCCGCGTAACAGAAAGCGTGAGCGCAATTCCGAGCCTGTCCAAACCTGAGCTGCCGGAGGCTCGTCTTCCCCTTCCGAGGGCAGACGCCTCCAATCCCCTATGGCAAGCAACCAGGGCAGGCAGCCCAATGGGCCCAAGTGACACATTAAATTCATGTGAGGGGCGCCCCGGTGCAGTGACGCCTTGGATGGGTCGGGTCCCGCAACGGCCCGCTCGCCGACCGAGTTGGGTCAAGGGCCTCACGCCCTTCGAACCCGAAGCCCTGCTGCCTGTGCCTAGTGGATCAGCCCGTGTAGATGCTGCCCGGCCATACAAGGCCTGGCCAACTGCGGGGCTAGGCAGAGAGACAGGCGGGGGGTTGGTTGGCCACCCGTCTGACGGAATGCCGAACACCGGTGAAGCCTGGACATCGAAGGCCTCACAGGGGCAGGGGCCCACGCCCAAGGGCGTTCCGTCGGACGGGAGCGCATTGGGGAAGAGGTCCGAGACGCCACTTTCCTGGGTCTTAGTGGGCAACCTGCCGCTGATGACAAAACGCGGTCATTTTATTGTCAACGGCTCACCGCGTGTGGTGATAAATCAGCTCGTCCGATCACCCGGTGTCTACTTCCATGAGCGGACATGGGGCTTCGGAAAGAGGAAGAAGCGGACCGTGTATGCGGATTTTGTGTCGCGCCGGGGTGCATGGCTTAGAATACAAACTGACAAGGAAGGAAACACGTGGGCTCGATTAAAGAAGACACCCAAGGTGCCATTTGCGCTCTTCCACGAGGGGATGTCGATCTGTGAGCGAAAGCCAAACGAGTGGACCATAGCAGACAGAGAAGCTTTGTTAGAGCTTCACGAGGAGGTTAACCCTACTAAGAAAGATCTTTCGCCAGAGAATGGCCACCAATTCCTTGTTCAAAAGTTCAAGAACCCAAGGACCTATGACCTCGGCAGGGTTGGTCGCAAACGGCTAAACAGGCGGTTTGGTCTCTCAGTTTTGAGCCATCAGCTTACAAGCCACGATCTATATGCTGCATTTGAACAGATCCAAGAATTGCAGAATGATCAAATCCTTGTTGATGACATAGATCATCTAAAGAACCGTCGGGTTCGTGCGTCAGGAGAGCTAGTGCAGGGACAGTTCGAAACTGGTCTCTATAGGTTGGAGAAGGCAATCCTTAGCAAGATGAGGAAGCCACCAAAGGAGTTATCCCCGAGAACTCTTCTCAACACAAAGCCATTGAACGGAGCACTGCGAGAATTCTTTGGGTCAAGCCCACTTTCTCAATACATGGACCAAACCAACCCATTGGCCGAGATTACGCAGAAACGTCGAATTAGCTCACTTGGCCCCGGTGGAATAAGCCGCGAAACGGCAGGAATGGCTGTGCGGGGCATCCACCCGACCCATTACGGGCGCATTTGCCCCATTGAGACACCAGAAGGGAAGAACGCGGGCCTTGTCAACTCTTTAACCACATACACACGAGTTGGGGATGATGGTATTTTAGAAACGCCCTATTACCGCGTCGTACAGGGTCAAGTTCAAACACAAATGGGCTTCCAATACTTCTCAGCTGGTGGGGAAGAGCACGGCGAGTTTCGAGTAGCCCCGGGTGACGTTCAGCTTTCAACCTGCCAGCTGCTTCCCGCAACATCATTTCCCGTTCGGGAAGCTGGCAATCGCGAAGAGGACTTCAGGCACGCGGATCGTGAGGACGTGAATTACATGGCCATCTCACCTATTCAAATGATCTCCGTAGCAACCTCCTTGATCCCGTTTCTAGAACACGATGACGCGAACCGTGCCCTTATGGGATCTAACATGCAGCGACAGGCGGTTCCACTCCTTCAGCCAGAACGCCCCCTCGTAGGTACAGGTTTGGAGGCGGTGGTTGTGGCAGAATCGGGACATGCTTTGCAAGCTGAATTGAGTGGGTATGTCTCGTCTGTAAGTGGCGGAAGGGTATCTGTTTACAGTTGTTTGCCGAGCACTAGGAGCAAGCCGCCTTTGACAAACACTCGACTTCGATGGCCAAGCCTCACAGGTGCAGGCCTCACAGGCCTCACAGGCCTCCCAGGGGCAGGCCTCACAGGGGTTCAGCGTTTCGTTGAACGGGCCCACGCCCAAGGGCGTTCCGTCGGACGGGTTCAGCGTTTCGTGGAACAGGCCGTGCATTGCAAAGCAATGCAAGACCAAGGGCGTTTCGTCGAACGGTTCGACGCTCCGTCGGACGGGCAGGGTGGGGGAACCCGCTCAAGGGCATGGCTGGTGCCTGTATCAGTTGCTTCTAGCCCACATCGCGCTCAAAAGCTGTCTTATCTTAAGCATGGGCTAAACACCGAGACAGCGGTGGAATGCCCCAATCTCTTTTTCCTACAGTGGAAACAGGCTCATCAGGGCGACCCACGGAGTGATGGGAAATCCAGCAAGATTGACGGTGCGCCAGTAAATATCGGTGGCTCGCGGAGCCGGTTGGAGACCTCGCTGTTCTCGGCCTCACCATTTGCTAGCCAGGCCCCACCTGACTCACAAGGGGAGGTTACACAGGGAGCACAAGGACTAACATGGGCAGGCCCTGCAGGCATTACAAGGCTTAACAAGCCTCACAGGCCTCAGAGGGGTTGGGCCTTCCGTCGGACGGGTTCGGCGTTCCGTCGAACGGTTCAGCGTCCCGACGGACGGGTTCAGCCAAACGACCTTGCCTTACAGGCCTCACAGGCCTCACAGGCCTCACAGGCCTCACAGGCCTCACAGGGGCAGGAACCCACGCCCAAGGGCGTTCCGTTGGACGGGTTCCGCGTTTCGCTGAACAAGACCGGGCCCCTGCCTCCTCATTGGCCTGGCTCTGATGCGCAAGGGCATCAAGCACGGGTGGCCTTCCAACCCCTGAAAGGCAAATCACTTTCGCTGAAGGGTGTGGTAGACCCATCAGCGGGACCTACCAGGCAATGTCCCCCAAATTCGCAAGCTGATTTGCCATCGGCTGCGTTCTCTCGAGACTATCACTTGCAAAGGTATCACCGCTCTAACCAAGAAACCTGCCTAACCCAGACCTCTGCTGTTTCGGAAGGTGATTGGGTGCAGAGCGGAGACCTATTGGCAGATTGTTCCGCGAGCAGGTTTGGTGAACTCGCCCTCGGCAAAAACATCCTCATTGCGTACTTGCCATGGGAAGGGTACAACTTTGAAGATGCTGTCGTGATAAGTGAGCGGCTCATTTCTGACGATGTCTACACGTCAATCCATGTGCAAAAATATGACATCGAGACACGAGAAACTCGCTTTGGCGTTGAGAAAATAACGCGCCAAATCCCAGGGATAACCGATAGAGAGAAGGAACATTTGGATTGGCGAGGCATTGCCAAGATTGGGAGTTGGGTCAAGGAAGGAGACATCCTCGTTGGCAAGGTCAGCCCAAAAAGCTCTCAACCTCTCTCACCCTACGAACGCCTTGCATACGACATTGCCAATGTTGAAGCAGCAACCACAGAAGATACATCACTACGTGTGCCAAAGAGCGTTGAAGGGAGAGTTATCAACTGCCAGTTTTTCGAGGGGCCAGGCGTTACCATCGAAAAGCAGGGGCCAAGCACTGGGCGTGTCCGCATCTATCTAGCAGAGAAGAGAAAGCTGCAGGTTGGCGACAAGGTGGCTGGACGGCATGGTAACAAGGGAATTGTTTCTACGGTGTTGCCACGTCAAGATATGCCCTATCTTCCAGATGGGACTATAGTTGATATGGTGCTCAATCCCCTGGGGATACCCTCCCGAATGAATGTGGGGCAAGTGTTTGAATGTCTCCTTGGGCTGGCAGGCGTTCAACTTGGACAACAATTCAAGATCACACCCTTTGATGAGATCTATGGGGCGGAAGCTTCTCGCAGCCTTGTTTACTTGAAACTTTATCAAGCTAGATTGCGGACCAATCAAGATTGGTTGTTCAATTCACGATTCCCAGGCAAGACACCCCTTCTTGATGGCAGAACTGGGCGGCTGTTCGACCAATGGATAACAGTGGGCTATGCATACATGCTCAAGCTTGTCCATTTGGTAGATGAGAAGATTCATGCGCGCTCCACTGGCCCATACTCATTGGTAACGAAGCAACCATTAGGCGGACGATCGAAACACGGTGGCCAACGGCTAGGGGAGATGGAAGTCTGGGCACTAGAGGGGTTTGGCGCCGCGTACACGCTTCAGGAGATGCTTACAAGCAAATCGGATGATGTTGTTGGCCGCGAGCAGGTGGTCGAAGCTATACTGTTCAAGGGAAGGATGTCCCTCGGGAATCCAGAGGCATTCAAGGTGTTAGTTCGTGAATTGCAATCTTTATGCCTTGATGTGGGAGTCTATGTTATATCACCCGGCCGACTGCAGCGCGAAGCTGTAGATATTGGAAGGATCCCCTAATGTTATAACCCAAGGCCGACTGCAGCGCGAAGCTGTAGGCCTCACAGGCCTCACAGGGGTTCGAAGGCCACCCCCGGCCAACGAGGGGGCAGGCCTCACAGGCCTCACAGGCCTGACAAGGCCTCACAGGCCTGAAAAGGCCTCACAGGCCTGACAAGGCCTCACGGGCCTGAAAAGGCCTCACAGGCCTCGAGGCCTTGTGAGACACGGGCCTTTTACGGATCTGGCTAGGTGTTGTTTCTTATGCATCGCCTAAAACCTCGCCGTGAGACGCGTCCCAACATCCATTACAAACCACTGGGAAGGAATTTTGGTAAAAGATCTCATTGAAGGACCCAGCTGAAAGCGAACGAGACGACCTGTCAAGTCAACCCCATTGACTTCAGCCGCATCGGATCAGTGCACGGGGAAAGAGGCAAGAAAAAGGCTACAAGCTGATGGAGGAGACAAAAGGTGCTTACGTTTAGAAAGAAGAGGGAGTTGAAGCTTGCTCAACGTCGAATCCTAGTTGATTCTATTCAAATTGGGTTGGCGTCTCCCGACCAAATCCGTAAATGGGCTGAACGCGAATTGCCAAATGGGAAGACGATAGGCCGGGTCGCAAATCCAAAAACAGTTGATTACAAAACACTTAAACCGGTTCGAGATGGGTTGTTTTGTGAACGGATTTTTGGTCCTGTAAAGGATAACTTCTGCTCTTGCGGCAAGAGACAAGGCAGCAACCGCGCACGGTTTTGCCCCGAGTGTGAAGTTGAATGGACCAAGTCCCGAGTTCGAAGATATCGACTTGGTTACATTAATTTGGCTTCCCCCGTGACACATGTTTGGTACATTAAGGGACGTCCCAATTACGTTGCAACACTGCTAGGGGAAAAGCAGCGATCTGTTGAAGCTATAGCGTATTGCACAAGATTCGTAATAGGTGAAATAGAAGAAGCATCTTCTTTATCTACAATTCCTTCCGGAGAGACACCTGTAAGCACGAGCCGCCATGGAACGTTTGAAATGGATGACATGGGAGCCCGTGAAACGGAGAGGCTAGCGAATCAAACATGCTTGAACTCTGTGAACGGTAGTCCAAAAACTAGGCGTTTCGGTGAAGGAGTCCTATGGCCGTGGGGCTCATTGGGCGCAACATCGGGGGAGTGTGGACCCGTAGAGCGGGAGACCCCACCAGGCAAGAAAAGTTGGGGGACCCCATACCCTGCTCGCGCTTCTCGTCCTTATCCAACGTGGTATACACAGTCACAAGTAATTCCAATCCCGGCAACATTTGCTCGTGAGCCAGATGAGCGCCAACAGCTATTAGAGTTTGTGGGGTCATCGGCGGAAACAGGCGACTTTGCAATTCCAGTTTATTCACAGAGCAGGCCTCACAGGAGTTCGGCGTTCCGTCGGACGGGTTCGATGGCCACCCCCGGCCCACGAGGGGGAGCCCATAGCAGACGCAATCCTGAGGCTTGGATGGGTAGAAGCAGCCTTGCCCAGCCCGTATCCGGGTTGAATAGGTCGGTACCCATTGAAGTGGATGGCACTGCCAATGCTTCACAGACATGGCTAGTGAAGGACTCACAAGGCCCCACAGGCCTCACAGGGGTTCGAAGGCCACCCGTGCTTGATGCGCTTGCGCATCAGAGCAAGGCCAAAGAGGGGGCAGGGGCAGTGTCCCAAGAGCGCTTCGATGAACAGGTCGGCGTTCCGCCGGACGGGCAGGGGGGCCTGCCCCCGGGAGGCCTGGGAGGCCTGCAAGGCAAGCCCGTTTCGGTGAACGGGCTCTTTTACGAGCCCGCTTCGATGAATGGGGCCGCGCCTAAAGATGCTGCCTCAAGTGAAGTGTTGGAGAAGGGCGTTCCATTAAGTGGGGCCTCGCTAAAGGGCACTTCGGGGGACAGGGCAAGTGATAACGTTGCCGCTAAAGGGATTGAGATGGCTCAAATCTTCGATTTGAAAGAGTTCCCACCTCTCCAAGACGTAGCACGTGTTAATGAGATTCGGCAGAAGCTTCGGTACACGGGGGGGGAGGTGCTTCGCAACCTCCTAAATAGGCTTGACATGCAATCCTTAGCGGGATTCATAGGGCATGAAATGAAGGAGTTGGAACCAGAGATAAATGAATTGGTTCGGCTACCGCTTCCACGCCGCTCAGAATTGATGAGGCTGAGAAGGCTGTTGCGAAGACGAGCTAAACAAGTTCGACGGTTTAAATTAGCCAAGCTCTTCTCACAAAGCAAGAAACGACCAGAGTGGATGATTGTTTCTATCCTCCCCGTCCTTCCACCGGAATTGCGCCCTATTGTCAGGTTAGATGGAGGTGTGGTGGTCGTGGCGGATCTCAACAAGCTGTACCAAAAAGTGTTATTTAGGAACAATCGCCTTGAAGCGCTTCGCATGGTTGACCTTAACAGTGTTGGCCAAGCCAAGCGGCTATTGCAGGAAGCTGTCGATGGCTTGCTAGACAATGGCAAAGGGGGCGCTATGCCCATATCTGGTCCAAATGATAGGCCCTTGAAGTCTCTTTCGGACGGATTGAAGGGGAAAAGGGGGCGGTTTCGGCAGAATCTCTTGGGTAAACGGGTGGATTACTCAGGCCGATCAGTTATTGTAGTAGGGCCCCTTCTCAAACTGCATGAGTGTGGGTTGCCAAAGGAAATGGCACTTGAACTCTTCCAACCTTTCCTCAGTCGCCAATTGAAAGAGAGAGGGATAGTAGAAAACATAAATGCGGCAAAACGGTTTATGAGACAGGATCATCCAATCCTTTGGGAGATCCTTCAGCAACTTATGCAGCAACATCCAGTGTTGCTAAACCGGGCCCCCACATTGCATCGCCTTGGCATTCAAGCCTTTCAACCGAAACTGGTGCATGGCCGAGCTATCTTGCTACATCCACTTGTTTGCACAGCCTTCAATGCAGACTTTGATGGGGATCAGATGGCAGTTCATCTCCCACTCTCCTTCCAGGCACAAGGGGAGGCTTGGAAGTTGCTTTGGTCCCGAAACAATCTGTTGTCCCCCGCAACTGGTCAGCCTATTCTAGTCCCTAGCCAAGACATGGTCCTGGGGTGTTATTATTTAACTACAAGCAATCCTACCGCTACACGAATGGCACGTAGACGAGATGGGCGCCACCAAGCATGGTCTTCGAACCGGCGCGATGCTAGCCACTTGGGAAGTGGGGCATCCACAGGGCCAGCTCTTGCGGCCAGACCAACCCCGCGACAAGACATGGTGGGGTGGTATTTCAACAGCTTCTTAGAAGCTGCAGATGCCTATCACCAACATCTCTTTAGTGTTCACAAACCCCTTTGGATTCGATTCGATGGGGCAGTGGAAACAGACACGGCAGAGGAAGAGCCGCTTGAGGTGCGTCTCGATTTCTACGGCCGTTCCCAACGGGTCTCAGCCAACTGTCAAGAAACAAGAGATCTGCAAAGTGGTGCTTCCACCCTATTTGTTCGCACTACGGCCGGTCGAATACTAGTAAACCTATCGCTCCCTTTCGCAACTCGACCCTAGCGCACTGACGTCAGGGAGTTGGGGGCGTGCCGTCGGACGGGTGGCCAACCAACCGTCCGACGGAACGCCGAACCCGTCCTTGCATCCCGTAGGGATGCAGGGAACGCCGAACTCCTGTGAGGCCTGTGAGGCCTGTAGCTTCGGATGTTGACGCACCATCGAGGGTCACTCCGAGAAGCCTTAGCCAGGCCATCGCACACCGACTTCGGAATAGTTACATCCAATTGCTTGACATTGTAAGAGGAAGCCAAATTGTGGCACATACAAAAAACTTGATTATGGCTTTAAACCCTTTGTTTCTAAATCAATGTTTCGATAAAAACAGATTAAAGAACCTAATCACTTGGTCATTGCTTACCGTCGGGGAGAGGCAAACGATCGAGACGGTTGAAAACCTGAAGGCTTTAGGTTTTCAGTTCGCAACTCAAGCGGGTGTTTCACTTAGCGTAGACGATCTGAAGATACCCCCTGAGAAGTTGTCTCTTGTTTCCCAAGCAAGCCAGCAGGTAGAAGCAACCCAGCAGGCATACCACCGAGGCAACCTTACTGCAATAGAGAAACTACAACAATTGGTGGACACCTGGCATCGGGCAAGTGAGACCCTTAAGCAGACGGTAGTTAATCATTTCCTATCAACAGACAAGCTCAACCCGGTTTACATGATGGCTTTCTCGGGGGCACGGGGCAACATCTCGCAAGTTCGGCAATTGGCAGGCATGAGGGGATTAATGGCGGATCCACAAGGACAGATTATTGGTTTCCCGATACGGAGCAATTTCCGGGAGGGGTTAACGTTAACCGAGTACATGATCTCTTGTTATGGGGCCCGGAAGGGGCTAGTTGATACAGCGCTTCGGACTGCCGACGCTGGATACCTAACACGGCGCTTGGTTGACGTCTCGCAACACATGATTGTTAAGGCTGCCACCTGTGCCACACCCAGAGGAATAGTGCTCAAAGACCTTCAGTCCTCAGCCAAGGTTATTCTCCCATTGCGTGAACGTTTAATCGGGCGTGTCTTGGCAGAAGATGTGTCCGGGGACAATGAGTTGCCTGGAGGTGAGCAAGGATCTCAGGGCGCCGCAATCTCAACAGGCAGCGGGCATACCACTACTGTAGCCTCATCAGGGCGCTCGATTGCCGTAAATGGGGTCTCTACACAGTCAAGACAAGCGGGTTTGCTTGCTTATCGCAATCAGGAGATATCGGCTAAGCTCGCCGCACGTATCGCTTCATGCCGAGATGCCGTTGTCGTTCGTTCACCCCTTACCTGCGCGATTCGGCATGGGGTCTGTCAACTCTGTTATGGCTGGAGCCTATCTGAGGGGCGACTTGTTACATTAGGGGAAGCAGTTGGTATTATTGCCGCACAATCTATTGGTGAGCCAGGCACGCAGTTGACGATGCGAACCTTTCACACAGGTGGTGTCTTCTCAGGGGATGTGATGGCTGAGGTCCGTGCACCACATGATGGAATTGTGGACTTCCCTCAGCCCCTGCAGGGATTGCTTATCCGTACATCGCATGGCAAGATAGCTTTCCTGACAAAGGCATCCGGATCGCTCCTGTTGGGGAGCGATCGAAGCCTAGCAATAGCGGGGGAGGGCACCCTCTTCTCTCTGGAACCGTTAACAGTTCTTTTTGTTCGCCAACATGAGAAAGTTGCCCGAACACAGCTCATTGCGGAATTCTCCTCAATGGGGACAGAAATGAATGAAACGATTGAGGCAAAACGGATCTTATTCTCCGAAATGGTCGGCCAAGTTTCCTTTGCAAATGTGCGCCTAGGTACTCGTCGTCGAGAGAGCGGAGGCATTCTTCAAGTTTCGAGAAATCTAGGCTTTGTTTGGGTCTTGTCTGGCCGAAGATCGCCTGTTACACCACTGCTTGGAATCTATGGCAAGGGTTCTCATCTTGTGAACCCAGGGTCTCTAGTGACTCGTGTGGCTAACAAATCAACATGGCATGGCAACAGAGCACCCATTAGACCGGAGTCAACCGATACACAATTCCGCCCTACAGTGTCGGGTGTTGCTCCAGAGCGCCTCCTTGTTTCCAAAAACAGGCCTCACAGGCCTCACAGGAGTTCGGCGTTCCCTGCATCCCTACGGGATGCAAGGACGGGTTCGTCGTTCCGTCGGACGGGATCCATCGCTCTGGTTGAAAGATCTCAGGGAAGAGCTTATCAAAATGATGGATTGGTGGATGCATCTGCTGTGACAAGACACAATCTTGTCCAGACCTACACAGACGAGACCTTCTCCACACCATTGAGATTTGTTCCAAATCTGGGGTATTGCGCCACCTTTTCTACGCGGAGAAATGGGAACAGCAAGCCCGTAGATCACCTTAACATTCGGCATGTCTATCCAGCCCACCCCTGGTCAAGGTCAGGCCTCACAGGGGCAGGCCTCACAGGGGTTCGGCGTTTCGTTGAACGGGCCCACGCCCAAGGGCGTTTCGTTGAACGGGACCATCTCGATGGAGCCACAGAGCTCCCCGATCGTCAAGCAAAGGCTTTGCAAGGGAGGTGGCATCTTCAGCCGGTGGTAGCAACCTATCGGCAAATGGCGCCAAGTCTGGGTTCGTCTCCTGATTGTCTGTTGTTTGCCTCATTCCCTTTTCGGAGCCTATTACAAGGCCATCAAGGGCGATATTTAGATACTGATCCATTTCCTCAAGTACGATTGCTTGCACCATTTGACACAGGCTCCCTCTTGCATCGAGGGGGCTTCAAAGTGGCCCCAGAGCAGCAAGGTCCCAAACGTCTGGCAGGGGAAGCACCCACTTCGGTGGCTCGGCCTCAGAGGCCTACCACCCTCGCCTCGGCATCCCCTATCGGGAAGCATGGGAATCGGCATGAAATCGTGGCAAGGGACCCCGACTTTTATTGGCTCCCAGGCGAGCAGAAAAGTGGACAAACTGGTCTCGCATGGGTTGACAGTCGATACATCGGCAAGAAATTCAGGCACGGTGAAATTGTATGGATTGATGAACAGAATTTGGAATGCCATGCAATCTATGCTTCACAAGCCTTACAACGACAGGTCTCGCCATCGAAAGGTGAACTAGCCACGCGAGGCCAGAGAGGTTCGCTGAGAGGCGCGCCGTCTACTCCTATCATGCTGGAAGGACAAGAAGAGACTGGCGTTGTTGTTAAAACTCGGGCAACTCTACAAGGAAGGGTGGAGGACCTAGTTTTCGAAACAAGGGGGTTCATTGGCCATCCGTCGGACGGGTGGATCCAGATTTGTTCCGTTCAATGGCCTGAACTAAGCAACACAAGCCCTTTAGGAGAGCCCGGGAGCAACCTATTTGACCAAGGAACAAGATACCAGTTCTTAGGACTTGCGGCATCAAAACATCCTGTAAAAAACGGTGCAAGTTTTAGCAAACAAGAAATTGTTAAGATCGAAGGACAGCATTTCAGGGGAATTGGCGCTGAACGAAGGGGCCAGCCAAATAAAACGGACACAAGTAAGGCAGAGCCAGATCGGTACGGAAGCAGATTTTTTAAGGTGCCAATCAACACCCTTCAATTCGTCTTTGCGACACATCGAACAAATCCATTAGCGAGAAAGAATGCAGTTGGCGACAAGCAAAGCAATAGCGTTGAACGAGAATCTCAACGCAAAGGGCGAGGCTTCAATAAATCGAATGGGAAGGATGCCCCTTCGTCGGCCGAAGGTGGTCTTCGAACACCACGGCTCGAGACCACAATTGTAGTCAGCAGGTCGGCTGCCGGCACGTCATCTCCGCAACAAGAGACACGGTTGGGAGCAAAAGAAAAAGACAGCCTCAAAACCTCCCAGGTCTTACAGGGCCAAGCTCTACAAGAGCCCTCGCTCAAGAGCGCTCCATCGGATGGGTTCAGCCTTTTACTAGACGGATTGGTCAAGGGAACAAATCGTCCAAAAGAGGAAGTGCAGGTAGCTTGGGAAGCGCGGTCCGATAGGCTTCACCTGCGCATCAAACCGGGCTGGGCCTATTTGCCACACGAACAGGCAAATCTCCTAAGGTCTCATGAATCAATCCAATTCTGCGGTGGGAGCCAACTTGATAACCTGTTCTTTGAGCCTGCATTGGTCTACCTTGAGGCGTTTAAGAGTGGGCAGTTCTCCTATTCAACTGCTGACACAGGGTTGATTGCCAGCCTAAGAGTCCAGCTGTTGGAATTGGGCTTAGTGGTAAGAAACATGGGAGAACGCCGCAGAGAGACGGGCATAAGCCCTGGGATTAGAAGAGGCGGTTCCATATTTCAAAATCTAGCAACGCAAGCATTTGATATTGAAAGAGAAATCGAAGGATGTGAATCGATCCCGCCTACCCATGCATGGGCATCTCATGCCCCGGTTTCCAGCTTCCATAGAGCCGGTGAAAAGCATTTCCAAAGCTCCATAGAGCGCACACCAAGGATTTGGCCATTGGGGCAAGAAATCCTGGTTCGTTTGCGCAAGATGCTTTGGTTGTCACAGGCTTTTGCTCCACGGTTGGCCGAATTAGGTGTAGACAGGTCCTTCTTGCAGGCCCTCCTGCCGAAGCGAGCAGGTTGGGAAGGTGTAGCGCGCCACAATCACCCTAACCGCCGAACTGATTTGTATCAAATGTTGTTTATACGCAACCTGTTAAACCGTGAACCATTTCTATGGCTAAGGGCTTTCCCGGTGCAGGTTCAAATAGTTACCAATCAAAAAGCCCGTCATTTAGGCATGGTTTCGCCGTTACACAACAGGCTTAGTCAAGCCAATGCTGTTCCCATAACGAACTTGACACTTCTCCAGGCTGGTAAAGAGATCGAAGGGGTCACAACTTCTGAGAGACAATTGGGACAGATCAAAAGCCACACTTATGTTGTGGCTGGCTCGGAGCTTGTTCAAGCCAAGCCACACATGGGGAGGGGGTTGTTGCCACTTGTTCAAGCTGAGTTCCTGTTTCCGTATGGCTTCACCCTTGGGCTCGTTAGCAGTTGTCTTCCTGTCTCCTTGCCGTTAAAATTTCTTAAGGAGCGGGCGGGCACAGAGGCAACGCACAAACTAGTGGCAGCTACTTGGCAAAGCGCTAGGCGTATTGTTCAGGCAGTGCGACCAACCAGGGCGGATCGCAATAGGTTTCAGTCAACAGGCTGGTCAACGTGGCAGGCCTCACAAGGTCGCGACGCCAATGGGGTTGCCTGGGACGGCTCCCCGCCTAAAGTCGTTCTACCGGGGGGTTGGGTCTCTGCACGGGGGTTCGAAGGCCTTGCATCCGTCCGACGGAACGCCGAACCCGTCCGACGGAACGCCGAGCCCCTGCGAGGCCTGCAAGGCCTTTGGATGCACGCATTGCAAAGCAATGCAACCCGGCCAACGAGGGGGGGAGAGGGTGGGTCATCCAACCCTTTGCTGCCTCAGGGCAGCTTCGCGTGCGGCCCCCACATAGGTAAAAGCTGGTTTTTGGAGCCCGCGTTGGCAAATCCATCGCTTTTTCTGCTGATTCGAAAAGGTCATCGCTATCCCTTCTCAATGTTAGAGAAGAGCAAGGCCCTTCTTCTACGGCGTCATACATTAACACAGATAGCGAGAAACCAGAGGTTACCAATCCCTTCGACAACAGGCCATTGCCTCTCCTTCTCTCCAAAACAATCATTGACTCCGCTGTTATTGGGGTCCCCTCACATCCGTTTTACTGTGATGCCATTGGTCCCATTCAATGGTTTCCAAACAACATTCTTCCCACGTCCCCTGTACTGGATCCGGTTTGCAGGGTTCCTCTCTCCGTCTCTTTGCGATAACGGGGACAGCTCACAAATAGGCTCAAGCAGTGTAGCCACTGCTGGAATGTTGGGTTCCACAGCGCTGCGCACAGGGGGTTCGTTGGCCACCCGCCCGACGGAACGCCCTTGGGCGGGGGCCGCTGCACCGGTGAGGCCTGGCCATCGAAGGGCGGAACAGTATTCTGCAACGACTACATCTAACGGTGCTACCCTAGATAGCTTTAACAATCCGATAGACCAGCAGCCGCGGAGCTCTGAGGCCGTTAAGAAGAGACCCTTGTCACTGATAACGGATGGGATTGCGGCGGTGGTCAGCCCTTCGGAGGGTGAAATGGTTAGCCAGTGGGACTTTATTCCAAAGAGTGTTAGAAAGGCTGAAGGTGGCAATAGCCACCATATAGGCCAGCACCCCAACGGGGAACCGGCAACAACCCGGGGAAACGGAAATGTGCTCTTCACCCAAGCTGACCATACGAGCCTATCGAATAAAGGGCACGACCTGAAGAGATGCGTAGGCGAATTCGTAAGCATTGGGGACGAGATCATTTCCGGGTATGCAACACCTACATCTGGCCAAATTGTAGCCATTGAGAAGGATAAGATTACACTTCGTCGAACTCAAGCTCTTTTGTTCTATGCACAGGGTGTTATGCATGTCAACCATGGTGAATGGGTTGAGAAGAATGCTCCAATTCTGACTTTAACCTACCAAAAGTTGATAACGGGAGATATCGTTCAGGGCATCCCTAAGATCGAGCAATTCTTTGAAGCGCCAGCTACGAAAGAGGGGGAACCACTTCCTAATAGCTTGCAAGCAAGATTGCGGCGAAGCTTCCAGCGATTGAAACAGCTTCATCCAGTTCCACAAGCGGTGAAGAGAAGCCTCGAAGAAATCCAGCAGATCTTGGTGGAAGGGATTCTCAAGGTTTACCTTTCACAGGGTGTTCGCATCGCGGACAAGCACCTTGAAATTGTTATTCGCCAAATGATCTCAAAGGGACAGGTTCTTGATGTGGGGAACACGGGCTTGTTTCAAGGTGAACACGTGAGATTAGACCGAATTGAGCGGATAAATTTGGCGACCTATGGTCAAAAGGCTGATTATGAACCAGCCGTGTTAGGAATTACGCAAGCTTCTTTAGACTCGGAGAGCTTCATCTCTGCCGCTAGTTTCCAAGAAACGACACGAGTTTTAAGTCGCGACACCATAATAGGGAAGACCGATTTCTTGCGTGGATTGAAGGAACGTGTTGTGCTAGGGGACCTTATCCAAGCTGGAACAGGCGTGGATGACAACATCAACTATGGTCTCCTTTTTGGCATTGCTCCGGCTTGTGATCCAGCGGGAGATGCCCCCTCCTTGGCCTTGCTCTGATGCGCAAGCGCATCAGAGCACGGGCGGCCTTCGAACCCCCTCGTTGGCCTTGCTCTGATGCGCAAGCGCATCAGAGCAAGGGTGGCCATCGAACCCCAACAAGGGCAGTGTAGGCACGAACAGAGAGAACTGTCCTCACAGACCCACAGATTTTTGATGTGCTGTGTGCATTGCCTTGCAATGCAAGGCCACGTGTGGACAAAGTTCAGAAGATTTGATTTCGGAAAGGGTCAGCAATATACTAAGGAATATTGATCTACACCTTGTCTGTTTTCACTGACTTGCCATTGTTTTCGACACACAGATACAGGGCTAAAGAGATTCTGAAGGGTGATTGCTCGATTGCGTCATGCAGTGCGATAGCAAGCCTTGACATCTTTGTTGCCTGGGCTGGGATTCAAAAGCTATCTGTTCAGCGTCCCGTGGGAGGGGTGAACCACATTGCTTACAGGTTACCCTAGATGGAGGTAAGCTCCTCCGATGGGCGTTGTCCGGATGCCACAGTTGGTGAGACAACAATTTAGTTTTTAAGAGGAGTTTTAAATGTCTGGTGCTACGGGAGAACGTCCTTTTTCTGATATCTTGACCAGTATTCGTTACTGGGTAATTCATAGCATTACTATTCCATCTCTGTTTATTGCAGGATGGCTTTTTGTTAGCACGGGTCTTGCGTACGATGTTTTTGGAAGCCCTCGTCCTAATGAGTACTTTACCGAAGATCGGCAGGAAGCTCCGCTTATTACTGACCGCTTTAATGCGCTCGAGCAGGTTAAGCAATTGTCACAAGTGGATTAATGCGCAAGGCAGTAGGATGTCTCCTCGGTAAGCTAAAACCTTCAGCCAAATGTCCAAGCATTGGGCAAGGTGGGCAGAGATCTTTGCAAATCGGTGCAGGCCTCGCCGGCCTCCCAGGCCTCACAGGCCTCACAGGCCTCACAGGAGTTCGGCGTTTCGTTGAACGGCCCCACGCCCAAAGGCGTTCCGTCGGACGAGTTCGGCGTTTCTTGCATTGCTTGCAATGCAAGGACGGGTTCGGCGCTTCGCTGAACGGCTTGCATTGCTTTCGGATCCAGAGCCTAAGCATGGTGGCACCCAACTGAGACTTGCTTTAATCTGTAGTTGAAGAGGCACCCTCTTTGCCTCTAAGGGGAAGAGTATTGACGGGGCTATCGAAAACAGCCCAAGAATGGCCAATTCAACCTTGGTTATCTTCATTTTCTAAGAACTGCTTCAAGCATTATGGCTGCAAAGAAATCATCAACTTATCCTATCTTTACTGTGCGTTGGCTTGCTGTCCACGCCCTAGCTGTGCCAACTGTGTTCTTTCTAGGCGCAATCACAGCGATGCAGTTTATTCAACGTTAGAAAGTTTATCGAGGGAGTAATTATGGCTAAACCCAATCCAAACAAACAATCAGTTGAATTGAATCGTACTAGTCTCTACTGGGGCCTTTTATTAATCTTTGTGCTTGCTGTGCTCTTCTCGAGCTACATATTTAATTAGATATTGCCCTTGGCCCCTCTTAGTACGTCGCACAGCGACGCACGCTAGGGGGATTAAGCAGCTTGGTCTTCACGGGCAGTGCTTTGCGATGCGCCGAGAGGGTCCATAGGACCTCATCGAGGGGGCTATCTCCTCGTAGGCCGAGTTTCACAGGCTTCACTAAGTCACAGACCCCTGTTTCGATCAACAGATCGGCACGCCGTAGCACGGGCTTGTTCCCGCTTCGGCCAGACCTTGGCTTGTCGCCATAGGAAGGGGCTGTTGACACAAGCCTTAAAAATAGTCATTCAAGGAAGAAGGAACAAATGTCTAACACTGGAACTACTGGACGTATCCCATTGTGGCTTGTTGGCACAGTTGTGGGTACTGCGGCCCTTGGCTTGCTAGCTATCTTTTTTTATGGGTCCTATGTTGGTTTAGGGTCTTCGCTTTAATCTGTATTGTTTTCTTGTTCGCACTGTTAATGGCTACGTGACCGCTCCACTCATTGCTTTGCCAAAGTAGGTCCCCGGTTTGAGGAGGGTAACCTACTCTGGGCCCCCACTTGTCAAGCCTATGCGGCTGGCAAAGCCAAGCTACTCACGCGTGACGGGGCGTGCATTTCATGCAGTGGCGGGCTCAGCCCCCAAGCACTGCGAGACAAGCAATAGAATCCCCTCGTTCGGCCCAGAAGAGAGCCGGGCGAGGGGGACGTCAAACTAATAGAAAGAAGACTTAAAACTACTACAACAGGGCATTTAACATTCCCTATAAATGCCTATAAAAAAGGAGACAGGCGCTATAGACAAGCATTTCCTTAATTAATAAAGACTCCTTGGCGCAGTTAGTTCACCCTTAAATTCTACAGAAGGAGAGAAGAGTGAACCCCAAGACATTGGCAAGGAGAAGGGGGCAGTCGACACCCATTGTCGTAGAACTAGGCGCCATCCCCTAATTCGTCGCCATCCTCTGATTCGTCGCCATCCTCTGATTGGTCCCCATCTTCAAGAAGGAAAGGGGGACGGAATGCACTGTACACGCTGTCCAAAAGCGGCGCTGCTGCGAGAGGGTCCACGTTCCATCCTGGGCCCGTCATGCAAACATAGAGGGCGGCTATTCGCTCAGCCGGGAGAGTGACTTGCTTCTCAGAAGGAGCCAGCGCACCGCTCAGGAGGATCCCTACTAGTGTCCTTATTTTGTAGAGATCATGGACATAGATCTTCTTCTTCCTTAGCTCTTCCAATTGGAAACAGCTGAGAGCAAGCTGTGGATGGACTCTGCTAAGATCGGTCTCATTGAAGTAGTATTGGCCCGCAGCTAGAGGCTCGTCGGGGTGTGGATAGGATGCTTCCTTCATAGTCAGTGATGTATAGTCAGTGATGTAATGATCAAAAGTTGTGGGAAGGGTCTATGAGCTCTTACGATCCAGCAACTGCTCCTAGACAACGACGTGTTGTACAAAGTTTGTGGAGTCGATGTTGTTGTAGCCCCTCTAAGGAAGAACAGATGGATGGAGATGTCTTGTTGATAAAAAGATCTTCGAATCCTTTAACCGCACCGTCAGCACAACTCTTTCTGCATGGTCGGGGAGAACTTGAAGGCCAACGGTCTTTCGAGGAGAGCCATGTCCAATTTGAGAGGCAACAGGGTGACATTTCTGTGCAAGCGCGCTCTAACTTAAGAGAGCCGAATCCCAAAGAAGAGGGACTCATTGAGGCCATCAACAAGGCTTCAAGAAGTAAATGGTAGCGGGTTGGCCTCAAGACCGGTCCCGCCAAGTAGAAACCCTTCGATCATACGATCATATATTGGTAAAGAAATGGCTGAGTGGCCACGATTCAATCGTAGTATCGAGAAAGAAGTTAAGTCAGCCGCCTCAGAAGCAGGGCTCCCTATTGATGACGCAGCCTTCGCATCGAAAACAACATTGACTTCTACAACATATGCGCCAAAAAGAGATGCCGCCAAGAATGGGCTGACGCGTTCTACCGAGCGTACTAATGAACAGAAATCAGTAGGCATTCTCCATGACAAAGATGATGTGTTTAAACAGCCGGTTTACGCTAGATTTGGGGTTGACCACGGAGGTGAGCTTGATATATATGGACTTAAACGGGGAACCTATATAGTTACGGAGATAGAGACACTGGTGTCACCTTCCCAGGTTCGATGATCTTTACTGATAGATTTTTGATTAGATAGGCTCTCTTTGGTTAGTGATTCTGGCAAATTACAAGAATTTGCCAATCCTTAACTGATCTGCAGAAAAACAAACTAACAAAACATGAACAGAAACCGAGAAACTGCAAACAAACAACGCCACACTGGCAGCCCACCGTCTTATTGCTGTGATTCACTTCACGACGCGGTGGAGAAGCTAGGGTACATTCAATACGAAGCCTTTGCAAAGGAGTACACCTTTGCGGATTTTGAAGGGTTTGGCGTCATAATTCTCAACTATTGCCCGTATTGTGGCAGAAACATTCCCTCACTGGGTCCCCTTATAAATGACACGCATTTCGATTATGTGATGGACCAAGAGCTGCTAACGGATGAAGAATTTGATAGGTATTGGCCGATCATCTCACAACAGCGGAGCGTTGAGGAAACCATGGCCCTGATCGCGGAACAGAAGGCTAAAGAGGCGGTGAGGGAAGAGGGAGAAAGAAAGCTTTCAAAAGAAAAGAAGGAGAAACCCCCTGCATCGCAAAGCGATGCAGTGGAGAAGGCTTAGGAAGACTAAGTGCCACTAGTCTAGAAAGGACAAAAACTAAACAGGTCACGTTGAGAGAGCTTACTAGAGATGTAGACAGGGAGCTCGTTGCTGCATGGTTTGAGACACATGCTCAACTCCCTATTAACGACTGCACAACTCTAGCAGAATGTTACAATTCTTATTGCCATGTCTTAAAGGAAGACATGAACTGCCTCCCTTGAGCAAGAAACCATTTGCTATTCAATTAAAGTTTTAGCTAACGGCCCTTACACAGACACCACGCAGAGTCAAACAGTGACACGGGCACGGGTCATCATTTATGGGATTGCTTTAAAAGATGGTTCATACGAAACACAAAGTTGCCATCAAATCTGTTGTGCACAGCATTCCGTGAGGAAGCACAGTCTCGACACATCTAGCCACTTCCCCCTCCAAAGGAGTAGTGGCTAATCTCTCTGGTTTAGCCAGAGGTTTGGAGGAAAGGTCTCTGTAAAGTCTACCAAATTCGAATTACATTAAACAAGATATGGATTTTGCTTGAAATTCTTGAAAACAATTTATGGCAAAGTCGAGAACAAGCAGTTCTGGTTCAATGAACTCATCCCCCTTCTCAAACACCGAACTTGTGGAGATTAAGGCTACATGTAGGATGCAAGGTGTTGAAAAGGAAATCAATCATCCAAGAACCGCCAAATAGCTCTTTACTTGTGATCTAAGCAAGATATTAACCATAACTACAGATGATCTTTTCCAAGCATTTTACACACAATTCATTGGGGGGCTCATCTCGTTACAGACGGCCATAGCCAATTGGGCGATTGTAAAGATTCAATCCATTTCTGGCAAACATCCCACACCCCTCGTTCGGCGCCCACGAGGCATCTATGGAACATTCAATTCAGAACATTTGGAAGACGCTGCCAGAACAATCACATTCGAACTCTATGTTCGGAGCAAAAGGCCAAGGGAAAAAAAGCCTTCCTAGAACCTATCGACAGCAAGGGAGAGGAAACTCTAGAGTTGTTTTCGGGGCGTTTAGACCCCCGAGGCCTCAAAGATCTTAGAATGCTTTGCCACCTCTGCGACACTTGTAAGCCGTCGTCCAGAGTCGCATCGCGAGTATAATACACCATCTCTTGACGAAAACAATCTTTAATTGGCTTCTCTTATAAATAGATGGTCTATAAAAGAAGCCAATCCTTCCGAATAAGATTTTTTGCTCCTTTCAAAATATTTAGTCAACACATTTGCCAAAAAATTTGATTTAAAATGTTTTGAAATGAACAGAAATCAAGCAAAACGAAAGAAAACAAAAAACAAGGAAAAACAGAAAGAAACGAATCGTAATGAGTTTTGACAACGCTTAGCAAGCCTTGGTAGCTTAACCGTGTTGCTAATTGCCTTTGTGAACACAACAAAAACGAAGCGCATGGGCATGAAATTCTCAGGAAATGATGTTTTAAAGCGATTGGACGAGCAGAGAGACAAACAGAATCTGCCACATACGTTTAAGGTTTTGCATTACAACACTGTAAGAGACTCAGCAATAGAAGTAACCCGTAGCAATCACAACACAACTGAGATCCGTAGCTTGGATCAGTATCGACAGACTACATACGGCTCGATTTGTTGTGCTACTGGCGCCATAAGGCGTTTGTCTAGCCTTGATAAACGGCGGAAAGAGCACGAAGAGAAGGTAACCAATCTTGCAAATAAACGGGGCACGTGATCTCAAGAATGTCCTTTGTTAGCCGCAGAGATTTCACCTTTACGGTTTCGTGCAAGAACCATGGCACAACCTAACCGGAAATAAGCTACAGCAATTCCACCTCTATCAATGTGAGCTACGGAATCCCTTGTTGTGGACATCCGATCAGAGCCGAGAACCCAAAGAGTAGCAAAGGAAAGCTTCAAATCTATAACCCATTGCTCAAATGGAAACGCCCGATGGCCCCTGTTATAGATGAGCGTAGGCCTTGCCCCTTGACCCATCTAAAGAGCTCCGGGCAAATTAACAAAACAACGCAACGATTGAGGGCCATCATCTGTTTGGAAGCGAAGGCTTCCCAAGCCCTAGATATGTGGTAAAGAATGGGGTCTTTCTAAATATAAACTTTCATTGGGAATTCCACAAAAACATTCGGGAACCCTTTGACATAATTCCACAGGCTTTTGTGCCGTTTCGCGATGAGCTCTTGCAAGATAAGCGCTATCTGCTCGATTGTCTTGAAGTTCTGGGGAATAAGCTAGCCGAAGGGCGTTGGTTAAAGGATTGCAGACTATGCGCACATCCCCTAACTAACGAACCGGCTTGCTTCGTGGAGGGGCAGATCATCCTCGATTTCAAGCACCTTTAACGGGTTCTAAGCCAACCTACAAGCAGTCGCTACGATCTTGAAGCCTACTTCAAATCAAAAGAATGTCTCAGCACAGCAACTTTCTAAATGCGTGCACCCGTTCAGCGAAACGCCGAACCCGTCCGACGGAACGCCGAACCCGTCCGACGGAACGCCGAACTCCTGTGAGGCCTGTGAGGCCTGTGAGGCCTACGGGATGCAAGGCCTTGATCTATTGAGACCAGGTAGATGCTTCATATGTGTTGTGTTCAATATTACTTGTCTCTATCTGCATGACGAAGAAGTTGGTCGCTGCCTTGCTTGGGTATGCCAAGCAAGGCAGATCCGGGTTGTTTCCTTGTTTTCGTATCGGGGTTCTATGCATTAAAGCAAAACTGTTCTCCCAATGTTTTGCACCAACAGTCCTTCCTCTCAGGTCAATTGTCAATAACCTTGTCTATGAGATAGATAACATATTTTGTTACACCTGATCGTGGCAATATGCCCCCCTCTACAGAAGCTGCAAGGTAGGCTCTGAGCAATGTAGAGAAGACCCTTGTCGTTACTGGAATCTTCTTTAAATCCTTCATTAAGAAGACCTAGACGAATCACAACACTCTTTTAGGGTTGTACGGCAGGGCAAGCATCTGCCGATCCACTTGTCAAACCAATCGTGGAAATTCTCCCTTTCCTTGTCCTTTGTAGTTTTTTCATTCACAATGTTGCGCGAAGAAGGTTTCACTAGGTGTCATGTGCAATGATGGCAATTATTTCCTTTACTCGCGGATTCCTATCTGAATCGTGTAAAGATGTGCCAGATGGAGAGGGTGAGACATCTGGCGCATCTTTGCAATCTGGTCGAGGACTACTAGGTACCTTAAAGACTAGTTGCCTCCCTTCTCCTTTAACCTCTCCGCCTGGATGAGCCGCATTGTCTCCTCCTGATCAAGGCCCTCAGAGATAATGGGCCAATATTTGTCAAACTCACTA
>JADEYI010000190.1_pt1:110000-112134 | contig 112134 bp, 91 predicted proteins | sample 8542331 | NCBI WGS metagenome assembly JADEYI01 (sample SAMN16510988, study PRJNA670497) | mine drainage metagenome | isolation source: biofilm near Copperflume 1 | place: Germany: Marsberg coppermine Kilianstollen | collected 2018-02
GAGGGGGAAGCCATCCGCGTCGGCGAAGGTGTACTCCCGCATAGCTGCCTCGTATTGGATGTAACCAAGATCCTCCAACGCATTGGCAAGCGTGTTGCAGCAGTAAGAGTCAGGTGTGTCATTGTAACGCTTTTTTTGTGTAGGTTCCTCTATTTCCATTTTTTTTTGTTTTCGACGAAAGGCTAAGCTGGCACCGCATAGCAACCGATTATTATTTTCAAAGAGCTAGGCACACAGCCGGTATGTGGACACAAATTGCCCAGGTTCCCCATCTCCATGTGGGGCAAGGCAGCTAGCTGCCCCCCTCCCTTTTGGCCCTCTCTTTTGCAATGAGGTGCATCGTCTCCTCATAATCTAGGTTTTGCTTGATGATTGGCCAATGATCATCGAACTCTTTCCGCGACAGGGCCTTCCTCTCGAAATAATATTCGTAAAATTTGTCGTCCAACAAGCCCCTCAATGAGGGGTGCGCCGCCCCGCAAAACGGGCAGTGGGTGAGCCGCATGAGGGGGAAGCCATCCGCGTCGGCGAAGGTGTACTCCCGCATAGCTGCTTCCTATTGCATGGAATCAAGGTCCTCCCAACAGGCTGCCCATGCGGCAAGGGCACGTTGAATCTCTGTCCTGTTATGGCTCGCCCCCAGGGTCAGAAACTGCAGTTTCTCTCACGCTCCGTAGCCTGTCGACGGTGTATTCTGTGATCCGTTCCAGCTCATCTTCGTACGCGTAGGTGATTTCCCTGCCAAAGAGCCGTAAGGTCTCAGGATCGAATTGATGGACCACCAGCTCGTACACGAAAACGAGCTTACCATTTTTTTGGTATCGAATGAAGGGAGGGGCAATTACTTCTGACACGAACCCCTCCGCCCCCGCTGGCGCGTCCGCGACATCTACCGTGAGTGCCACCTTGTCCATCTCATTGAACTTATTAGAGTGGGGGGAGAGCTCCAGGAACTCACCCAAGACGTCTAGGAATCTGCCCCGTTCCTCACAATCTTCCTTGCTCCTCTTAACAGCCTCGGCCTCACCGATCGAGTTCGCCACCTCTCGGTCAACAACGTTGCCCTTTAGGAGATAATACTCTTCCAGCTCCTCCTTTGTGATTTTGTCGCTCTTCCTCTTGCCTGCGAGCTCGCTTAAACGGGGGTAAAACACCTGGTTGGGGATGTTCTTAATCTCTTCAGGTAACATTCTTCTGATTTCTTCTGATATCGACATAAGCATTGCTTATAGTTTTAGGGTTGTAGATAAATGCACCATTAGTCGCCCATAGCCTAGATTGAAGATTGAGTTTTGGTCAACTTTTTTCAATAAAGAAGACAGGTTGACGTCCAGGCAGTTTGAATAAATGCGCGTCAAGGAAACACAGGCCTCACACAGTTTTACAGAGACAAGTGCGACTTGCATTGCTTTGCAATGCACAGGTAGACCTTACCATGTAAAATCTCATCAAGCCGTTCAAATCGCAGACTGCAATGATGATGCAGCGATTAGGTTTAGGATAGAGCGCGCAACTTGCTTGCCCAGGTCCGTGCATCAGTGGGTCCTCTGAAGCGCCGCAAACCAGAAGGCATCTATGCAGCGACAAAGCATGTTGAGCTCAGTGGGAATCGAACCCACATTGGGAACTTAGGAAGTTCCTGTCCTGTTCCATTAGACGATGAGCCCCAATTACCGCCCCGCAGCTGCACCCTGCCCTTGGTTAGGCCGCAATTTCTCCCTGTGTGTGTCAATAAAAATTCAACAGAGCAAACCTCTGGCAGGTCAACCGGCGCATTTCAAAGCAATGCAAGGCCTTGAAACCGTAGAGTTCCTAGGAAGGGTAACCCTCCGGCCTTCCTTAAATTGCAAGGGAGAGACATCCGCCCATGGTATAATATAATGTGGGGGGTTGGTGCCCCCTCGTAGGCCTTGTTGCGTTGGCATCATGAAATGAGGTAGGGTGGCCCATCCCACGGGGTTCGTTGGCCTTGCATCCCATAGGCCTCACGGGCCTCACAGGCCTCACGGGCCTCGCAGGCCTCACAGGGGAAGGCCTCACAGGCCTCACAGGCCTCACAGGGGTAGGCCTCACAGGGGCAGGCCTCACAGGGGCAGGCCTCACAGGGGCAGGCCTCACAGGGGCAGGCCTCACA